>Ga0105054_10005871_pt1 | contig 17427 bp, 11 predicted proteins | sample BON02_FD_78091 | JGI IMG/M metagenome (GOLD analysis project Ga0105054, IMG submission 78091) | Freshwater microbial communities from Lake Bonney liftoff mats and glacier meltwater in Antarctica - BON-02 (megahit assembly) | ecosystem: Environmental > Aquatic > Freshwater > Ice > Glacier...
GTTAAAGTAGTTCTTCAATAAGCTCCTCAAGTAAATAAACAAATGAAAAATATATTTCTCCTTCGTTTTGTTTTAGTTATTGGCCTTATATTTCTTTCCCAAGCTGTTATGGCTCAGCTGCCACCTAACCCGCCCGCAGAGCCGGTACCCATTGATGGCGGCCTTAGTATCCTCCTAGCAGCCGGTGCTGCCTTAGGTGGGAAAAAGGCCTGGGATGCGCGCAAGAAAAAACAAAATCCTGCCGAATAAACCCAATAAAGCCCTCTCCGGAGGGCTTTATTTTGCTTTTTTCGGGTCGTATGTTTAGATAAGCTAGCCTGCTGAAACAACCCCGTCTTTTGACTCCGCGCAGTCGTCAGTTTGCCAAAAACCTGTTTAAGCTATGGCGGCATAAAAGCCAAAAACCCGTATTTTAGCCCTATGAATCGCCCGGCATTTTTTATTGCAGTCCTCTTATTTGGCTGCGTTTTGTTTTTTCCTGAAGTAAGCCTAGCACAAGGTCCACCACCCCCACCCCAACCCTCACCTGCTGTCCCTATAGACGGTGGTTTGAGTATTTTGCTAGCTGCAGGTGCAGCATTAGGGGCAAAAAAGGCATGGCATAGCAAAAGGCAACACGGAGGTGTCTCATAACATTAAAGAGCAGCGCTAACTTTCTCTTTCAACCAAATAAAACGCCAGTGCTTTTAATTGGTGTACAACATCAGTTTGAGTGGTCTCAAGTTGGTCAAGTGCGCCAAAAGCTAATTTTAATAACTCTTGCTTTTTGAGTTCAGCTTTTTGAGGTACGCCTAAAGTATCAAACAGGGCTTTTACACGCGTAATTTTTGCCTTTTCATCGGTTTCGGCATAGGCTGCTTTTAAATCGTCAGCCATTTCTCCGAGGGCCAATGCTTCGGCGCTCATACGTAAAAAAGTGTGTTTATTGACGAGTATATCACCGCCCACTTTTTTACCGAATTTTTTAGGATCACCATAAGCATCTAGTAAATCATCTTGGATTTGAAAAGCTAAGCCTACTTTTTCGCCAAAAACATAGGCTAAATGGGCTTGTTTTTCATCTGCACCACCTAAAATGGCTCCAATTTCGAGGCATCCCCCCAATAAAACCGAGGTCTTTAGTCGGATCATATGAAGGTATTCGTTCAGACTCACCTCTGCCCTGCCTTGGTAATCCATATCGAGCTGCTGCCCTTCACAAACTTCACGGGCAATACGGTTAAACGCCCGCATAACGGCAGGCAGTTTAGCGGGATTTATATACGTTAATTGATCGTAGGCAAGCACAAAAAGTGTGTCTCCAGACAGTATAGCTACATTTTCATCCCATTTGGCGTGCACAGTGGCTTGTCCCCGCCTTTTATCGGCTTTGTCCATGATGTCGTCGTGCAACAGGGTGAAATTATGGAAGAGTTCCAGTGCCAGCGCGGCAGGCAGTGCCTTTTCGCTGTCCTCAGCAAATAGCTCATAACCCAGCATACACATTACCGGACGCATACGTTTGCCGCCTAAACCGAGAAAATAGCGGATGGGAGCATACAAACGTTCGGGTTGTTCGGGCAGCACCAACCTATCGAGCGCTTGCTGGATTTGTGCTTGGTAGCGGGTTACTTTTTCGGCGTATGTGGTATTCACAAGCTTATTATTCGGGTACATAGTTAAAGTCAGCCTGACGTAAACGTAAATCGGCTTTCACCAATTTTACCCGCACCTTATCGCCCAGCGTCATACTTTTGGAAGAACGATTGGCACGGATAGAATAACTCTCTTCATCGAAATAATACCGGTCGTCATTCATACTTGCAAAACGTACCAGACCATCACAATGGTTGTAATCAATCATCACATAAAAGCCAAAATCTTTTATCTCAGCGATGATGGCATCGAACTCTTCTCCTTCTTTGTCCATGATCATCTCAATCTGCTTGTATTTGGTCGAAGCACGCTCGGCTTGAACAGCAGCTCTTTCTCTTTCGGAACTATGTAGACAATCTTTTTCAATTTTAGCTTGGTCCTGTGGCTTAGCCTCGGGTTGCTGATAGGCTTCCAACAACCGATGTACCATCACATCCGGATAGCGACGAATGGGCGAAGTAAAATGAGTGTAATGTTGAAATGCCAAACCGTAATGCCCGATGTTCGAGGTGGTATACACTGCTTTGGACATGGTTCGAATGGCCATCGACTCAATAATATCTGCCTCCTCTTTGCCCTCCAAGTCTTCAACCAACTTGTTTAACGACTCGCTGATTGCTTTTCGGCTGCTGTAATCTACCTCATAGCCAAATCGTTCCACGAAATTGGCGAGGCGCTTCAATCGTTCCAAATCAGGCGCATCGTGTACGCGGTAAACAAAATTATTACGAAAGATGCCGTGGTCTTTATAGGCAATAAAGGCAGCTACACGCCTATTCGCGAGCAACATAAAGTCTTCAATGAGCATATGGGCTTCTTTGCGTTCCTTGACAAAAACCGATAAAGGTTTACCGTTTTCATCCAGCTTAAACTTAAGCTCTTCCGATTCAAAACGTATCGAACCTTTGCGGAAACGGTCGTCGCGTAACTTATGTGCCAAATCATCTATCAAACGTAGCTCTTTCAGATAATCACCTGCACCGGTTTCGAGTATTTCCTGTACTTCCTCGTAGGCAAAACGGCGGTCTGATTTAATGACGGTTCGGCCAAACCATTCCTCTACAATATTCGCTTTGGCATCTAACTCAAAAACAGCCGAAAAAGTCAGCTTTTCTTCGTTAGGGCGTAACGAACAAACCATATTACTCAGGTTTTCGGGCAACATGGGTACCACCCTATCAACCATATATACTGAAGTCGCCCGTCGGATTGCCTCTTTATCCAGGGCCGAACCAGGTTGAACATAATGCGATACGTCGGCGATGTGCACACCTACTTCATAGTTGCCGTTGTCGAGATAACGTAAAGAGAGGGCATCATCAAAATCTTTGGCATCTACTGGGTCGATAGTAAAAGTGGTGATTTGTCTAAAATCACGTCTTTTGAGTATTTCAGCAGCGTCTATCTTTAAACTAAATTGTTCTGCTTCTTCAATGACCTGCTGTGGAAATACCAGCGGGAAGCCAAATTCAGCTACTATCGACAACATTTCGGTTTCATGCTCACCCGGTGAACCAAGTATTTCAGTGATTTCACCCAAGGGGTTTTCCATTTTACCCGTCCATTCAACCAGTTGCGCAATGGCTTTCTGTCCATCTTTGGCGCCATTTAGGCGGTCAAGCGGCAAATAGATGTCGATGACCATGTCTTTGCTGTCGGGCACCAAAAAAGCGAAGTTTTTATTAACGTGAACGATGCCCACAAAATGAGTACGGTTGCGTTCGATGACTTCCACAATCTGACCTTCTACTTTACCCCGCTGACCACCTCTTTTAGGGACTATTTTCACCCTAACCTTGTCCTTCGATAAAGCGTTGCCTAATTTGTTTTCGGGTATAAAAATGTCGTTTTCACGACCTTCAACGACAACAAAACCAAAACCCTTCTGTGCCATAGATAAAGTACCTTCCACGGTGTCGCTATCTTGTTTTAGCCGGAAACTCCCAGGTTTTTCAGTTTCGAGTATTTCTTGGCGCTCGAGTTTTTCGAGCACCTGAATAATCATTTCGAGACTGAATTCATCACGTATTTTGAGTTTGGAGGAGATTTCACGGTAGTTGAGTGATTTCGCAGACTTTTGTTGGCGAAAGATGCGGACAACTTCGTCGCTCAATTGGTTGAGTTCGACTTTCAATCCTCCTGGTTTTTGTCGTTTAGACATATCAATTTTGACTTAAAAAGGCTTCGAAACGTTGATCGGGCAATGCTGCAATCAACTTTCGGGTGTATTCAGTTTGAGGATGAGCGTATAGCGCGTCGGCTTCGCCCAATTCCATTTGTTTACCATGTTGCAAAACCAATACACGATCGCTCATGTGTTTGATAACGCTCAGGTCGTGAGAGATGAAAATATAGCTTAATCTGAGCTCATTTTGTAGTTTTTTTAACAAATTCAGCACCTGTGCTTGCACAGATACATCTAAAGCCGATACACTTTCGTCGCAAAGGATCGTTTCGGGCTCCAAGGCCAAACAGCGTGCTATAACGATACGTTGGCGTTGGCCACCGCTAAATTCATGAGGGTAACGTTGGTAGAAATCAGGATCAAGTCCCACTTGCACAAGCAACTCTTGCACACGCGCAAGTCTTTTGACGGCACTATCTGCCAAACCATATACTTCAAGCGGTTCGGCGATGGCTTGTCCCACTGTCATACGTGGATTCAGCGACGAATAGGGATCCTGAAAGATAATCTGAACTTGTTTGCGGTATTCGCGTAAGGCATCTCCTTGCAAAGCGCGCACATCTTTGCCTTTGTACCATATTTCACCACTTTGTGGCTCTGTAAGCCGAATGATGCTCCTACCAACCGTACTTTTTCCGGAACCAGACTCACCAACTAAGCCCAACGTTTCGGTTGGAAATAAATCAAAACTAATGTCATCTACCGCTTTTACCACAGTAGCTGCTTGCCAGAAATAAGGCTTGCTGCTGAAGTAGGTACACAAATTTTTGATCTGTAAAATTGGCTCCTGGGCATACAAACGCGCATGATCTAGTTGTCGTGCGCTCACGGTAACAGCAAGCTGGTCAGGCAACTGATCCGATGCCAGAAAATCTTTGACTGTTAACAGCCGCTCTACCCGCTGACGGGTGGCAGGTTTGCAATGAATCAACCCCCGGGTGTACGCCTGTTCTGGTCGCGTAAAAAGCGCTTCTACCGTGCCACTTTCCACCATGCGCCCCTGCTGCATTACCAACACGCGGTCGGCAACTTCGGCAACGACACCTAGGTCGTGTGTAATTAATATCACCCCCATGCCCCGCGCCCGTTGTAGCTCACGTAACAGTTCAAGTATCGCAGCTTGTACGGTAACATCCAGCGCAGTAGTGGGTTCATCTGCAATCAAAATACGCGGATTACAGCTGAGGGCCATGGCAATCATAACCCGCTGCCGCTGCCCGCCTGAAAGTTGATGCGGATAACTATTGTAAAGCGCCTCTGGTCGGGGTAATTTTACTTCATTAAATAATTCCAGCACCCGAGTTTTGAGCGCTTTGCCAGACAAAGAGCTATTATGTTGCCGTATCATTTCCGCTACTTGCTCACCACATAAATGCACCGGATTAAGCGAGGTCATGGGCTCTTGGAAAATCATAGCGATATCCTTGCCCCTGATTTTACGGTAGTCCTTGTCCGATAAATGGGTTAGCTCAAGAGGAGAACCGTTGGATTGGTAAACAATGGTTCCAGCCTCAATACGTGCAAAACGCTGGGGTAAAAGTCCCATAATCGCCAATGAACTTACCGATTTACCCGAACCCGACTCTCCCACAATGCCTAACAATTCGCCAGCATATAGCTTAAAACCTATACCGTGTGTCACAGGATGAAACTTCCCTTCCCGAAAAAAGGATACCGCTAGATTCGTGACAGTTAATAAGGGTAGCTCGTTGGCGGCAATCAGCATAGTTTACGAAAATACGAGGCAAATTCGGGCTATACCATCGAAGTGATAATTATTTAATGCACATCAACTGTTTAAATACGCACCACTAATGCCTTGTCCTCGATTTCTCCGCCCCGAACCAATTTAAGATACAATCGCGCTACAGTCACCACATCACGCTCACAATAGGCTTGTATTCGACTCAAATCCTGTTCTTGGTAATATACTCGGGCAACCTCACTGCCATCAATGTCACTTTTAGGACTAGGAATGCCAAAACACCAAGCCAATAATTTGAGAGAAGTATAATGTTTATAATCTCCGAATTTCCAGAGTTGCAGTGTATCCAGATGTCGTACTTCCCAAGGTTTGAGTCCACCAATATCCAGCATAGGTGGTAACGAAATGCTATTAATGAGCATGCGGCGGCACAAATAGGGCACATCAAATTCACGGATATTGTGACCACAGAGATAACGCCCGGCTTTGTCCCAACCCGTGAGCATACTTGCAAAATCCTGTAGTATTTGCTTTTCGTCATCGCCGGCATACGATCGTAAATGGAAGCGGCGTTCACCTGCATTATCCTGTAAGTAGCCTACTGAAATGCATATTACTTTTCCGAATTCAGCATATATACCTGCTCTATCATACAAACTCGCGGGGTCATCTTGCTCGTTTTGCTTGAACAACCGTGATTTATCCGACCACAGTTGTCGTGCTTCGGGAGAGAGTTCGCTATATTGTGCGGTATTGGGAACAGTTTCCACATCCAGAAACAAAATGTGGTCGGTTTGTGGGGAAATATTTACACTTTGCATGGCTTAAAATCGTTATTAACATATTGTTGAAAGGCAAATAATGAAAAAGCAGTGAGGTTGCGGTATGAAGTTCTTATTTTTGCACGGTTATTGAAAAAAGTTGCTGAAAACGCGCTATGTCTGAAGAAAAAAAGAGCAGTTCGAAGAGGTTGATTCTCGTCTTGGTGATCCTAGTTTTGATCATTTTAAATGGCGTATTTATTTACGTTTGGAATACCAACCGACAACTCAAAGAAGAGTCTCAACGACTTCTCTTGCAAAAAGAAATTGAATACCAAAAAGCCATTGGCGAGCTTAACCTCTTCAAGGGTAAAAATGCTCAACTCGACAGTTTGGTCGACGCCGCCAATATTGAGTTATCTGCTCGCTCTGTGTCTCTCGATAGTCTTATCCAAAAAAACAAAGTCACTGCCCAGCAACTCGAACGTTTCAAACGAGAAAATGGCAAACTGAACTACTACAAACAGCTGTATCTCGAAAAAATAGACTCGCTGATTAAAGCCAACGAAAATCTGCAAGTCGAAAATATACAGCTCAAAACTGAAATCAAACAAGAACAAAAACGCACCGACCGCCTGACGGACGAAAACGTAAAATTGAGTAATAAAGTCGCTTTAGGTGCCATTCTGAAGGTTTCCGACATCAGCATTGAGGGTATTCGTTCCCGCAGTGGTGGTAAAGAGGTTTCCACGAATCGTGCGCGCAGTGCCGAAAAACTCAAAGCCTGCTTCACCGTAGGCGAAAATCGCGTTGCCAGCCGTGGGAACAAAATCATCTACCTACGTGTCATCGGCCCCGAAGGCGTCACCCTATGGATTGAAGATGCCGGCTCAGGTAAGTTTATGGCAGAAGGTCAGGAGACCCTATACACCGCCTCCGCAAACATAGACTACCAGCAAGAATCTATGCCAATTTGCATCTACTGGACCAAAGGCACCCCATTTTTTGAAGGCGTTTACAAAGCCGAAATTTATGCCGACGGCATGCTCATAGGCGAAAACAGCTTCACCCTCCGCTAAAACCTTTGAAAATTGCTAACAAAGCCAATACATACCCGCCTTGTTTTGCAAAGTATTTTATCTTTCCGCGTCATTTAGACAGCAGACGTTCACCCGACGCTGTATTACATATTCACTTTGCGAAAATGAAGCAAGGCCTTCTATTAGTAAGCGGTAGGCAGTAGAAATACTTAAAAAGTAATCTCAGATATTCTCTGCGCCAAAGCGTGAGCCCAAACGCTGCACTATCCACGTCTCCGCATTCTCAAAAACGCTGCATACCCCGCGCCGCTGCGTGCCTTCCCAACATGCGCTTCTAAAACACCAACCTCGCCTGCATTTGCCCCGTGTGTATCGTCTTACTTGCCTCCGATTTTCGCCCATTATAACTTAAATTGAGCTGTAACTGACTCGCTAGCTTTCTAAAAACTGACACTCCCCACAACTGATTGCTCCCTGGCTGCAAACCTTGTAAAATTTCAAACGCTGCCGGCGTATTCGCATCCCCCCGAAAATTATTGCTTACCTGCGAAAAACTCAGCTGTACACTGCTGCTGCCCGCCAAATTATAGTTCAACTCTGCACTTAGATCATTTATACTCGCCTTTTCTACCAAAAGACCAGGTAATTCCAGCCCCAACAAATTCTGTTTATCTCGGTAACTATACATCAAACTCACCCGTAAACGCGCCGTTGCAGTCCAATTCAAACGAGGCTGCAATTCCCACTGCGCAATGCGATAATTTCGCCTAAAAAACAAATCCGCCTCCTGTACCCTTTCTCCTTGGGTAAGCTGCGCTTCCGCATTTAGGTCTTTCAGTAGATTTAACCGCAATTTCATTTGTCGGTCGTATTGTTGTCTGGTTTCAAAGCCCCCCGATAGCAGATTTTTCTGTATGCTCCGTTGGTAACCAAAATCTATCCCGAAATTTGGATTGTTACGGTTAAAAAAAAGTGTGTTTCGTATGCTCCCTTGGGTGCTCACCAAACTTGAATCAAAGAGGTTTAAATCGAATGGATTCAAAAACCGTAGCCCATTGTTCCCTTGATTTTTACGTTCTAAAGCTATCGCACTCAAATTGGACCACCGTGCCCAGAAGGTCTTTTTGTTCGTAAATAAACGTGCAGGATTAATATTCAAGGTTTGGTTAAACCGGTTGCCAAAAGTGGGGACAAAACTATTTCCAGGTATAAATATTTTGATAAAGTTGGCCTGATCGCTAAAAATGGACTGTTCAAACTCATCCAACTCTTGGATACCATTGCTGTTGTAATCGTTCCAGCTGTAGTTTCCCTGACCAGCGGGCACCTCTAAAAAAGCAATTTCACGCCGTAATTCTTGTCCTTGACTAAAGGCATAAAAGGTCTGAGCGATGATTAGTTCTTTCCAGAAACGACCGCTGTATTCCAATTGCCCGAGATAGTTGTTTTCGCGTCCTGCCGACTGATTGGGTGTAGAAAACAGTTGTAAATCGCGATAAGTCGCCGTTAGCTCGAATTGGTGGTCGTCGAATTGATTAATTGCGGTACTCACTGTGTAATTGTGACCGGTTTGGGTCGCCAATAGATTCTGACTAAACGGTAAAAAATCGTGGCGGTAATTGTACTTAAGCTGCCACTGGTTGATACGTTTATTGCTGCTCCCGCCGTATACTTCGATGATATCGAATCGGAAGCTATTGGCCGATAAACTATCGCCGGCCAATACTCTCTGGCGATTATTTTCTTGTTCAAAGCGTATTCCTGCTTCATATTTCGTCCAAAAACGCTGATAAGCCAGTACACTGCGCAAATAATCGCCACTAAAATTAGTTGCCCTACTGCGTAATAAATCGGCCGAAGCCTCTACTTTATGACCAGATTGAAGGTATTTCCCTTCTACGCGCTGCCGCAAACCTTGCTGTGCTCCTGTCCTAAGTTCGTTGATTGAATACCGTAGAGCACTGCTGTCATTGAATCGAACACCGGCATAAACACCGCGTAGATGTTCCTCCTGTTCGCTGAAAATGCGGTTTAAATTCCAATCACGAGCAAACTCCATATTCCTATACGGCTGAATAGTTCGGAACCGAGCATCTAGGTATTCATACTGCATACCCGCTTCCACAGTTGCTTTGGGAAAATGTTCCCAGCCAAGGGGTTGTTTGTGGTCGATTTTTAATTTACCCGCTTTACCCTGTTGATTCGCACTATTGGCATCCGAAAAACGATTGAGGTCCTGGCGGCTCAATGCCAACTCGGTTTCATAACGCGTATAAGCCGACAATCGTCCTTGCGCCCCAAGTGTGGTCATACTACGTTTGTTGGGCGCTATAAGCCGAGTAACAGGCGCATAGCTACCTAAATGTAGTGTATCTGATCCGCTTACTGTTGGAGCAATCCACTCGTACACCCTACCGTTAGCGGTACCCTGTGCCTGGCGGTAATCTCCCTTGCCTTGCCCCACAAAACTAAATCGGACTTCGTAAATAGCGCTATCCGAATTAGTAGAGTACACATAAACTGGTGCAAACCCAAGGCTGTCGATTTGTTTGTAATTGATACGCTCAACACTATAACCGGCTGAACTCACACCCGGATAAAAGGCACTGCCCACTGAGTCTCCTAGTCCTGCCAGAAATCGTTTTTGGTCATCATCTAGTTCCTGAAACAAGGGCTGGTTACTGGCATCTTGCTCTTGGTAGCTATTGAGTGTAAACCGATGATTTTTGCGCTGTAAATTGAGGTTGTAGAATAAAATAGAGCGCACATAGGCTTGGTTGGCATATTCAAACTCAACTATAATCCTACTCTGATTGGTGATGAGCCGGTTAGGCGTAAAAGTCAAATCAGCCGTATTATAGTCGATAATATAATCGTATTGTTCGCCCCTTTTCAGCAGTACCCCGTCGATATATACCCGCTCCGAGCCAGCTAAGACTACAACAAAACCGCTGTTTTCTTCACCTTGGAGTCTATATGGCCCCTGATTTCCTTCTCTACCCAAAAAAACATTCCTTCCAAACTGACCCCTTGCCGCCGAAAAGTTTACACTTTGGGTAATGGTGTCGCCTCTCTTTCGGTACAATAAGTTGTCGCTTTTAACCCCCTTTACGTTTTTGAAAGAATTCAAGAAGTAGGCCTGTGGCCGATTGAGATCGTAGTCACCCACGATCAGACTGTTGTCTTGGTTACGAATCTGTACAAAAACCCGGTCAAAATCTTGCAGTTGTTGGGTAAATCCGTCGGGTTGAAAGGGCAAGTTATCGTCGGTGACCGATGCAAGGAGTTCCACATCATTGGTAATTTTGCCTCTGAGTTGCAAATTGAAGCCTGAGTTAAGCACTACATTCTGGTTATTGCCCACAGACAAAGCCCGCGAAATGCTACCGTTTTTTTCCAAACTTCCCAAACCCAGCCAATCTTCGGCGGTTTCTGGGATTTTTTCAGGGCGATAAGGATTTTGCCGAGCTTGCTCTAGGCTGCTATTTAAGGTAATGTCCTTGTTAAAGCGTGGTCGTAATATATCTAAGGCCAATACCCGGTAACTCACCATAATAGTATCATCTATAGCCTTATTAAATACCAATAAACTATTAGCGTAATCAACAGTATAGTCCGTTTTTTCTTGAAGTAATCCTGTCAGCGTTTGTAATCGCACACTACCAGGTAGAAGCGGCAAACTATCAATTCGGATACTATCACTACTTGCTAGTAGCTTTTGAAGTCGAAGGCCACTATTGGTCTGTGCCTGTACAGTCGACCAAAAACTGAGCACTACCCATAAACTGCCGTAAAGCAGATATTTCATGTAGTGGGCGTATAAATTTTAAAGCGTACGTAAAAGCGGGTGCCTTGGTTATAAGCAGTTTCGAAGCCTATTTCTGCCTCGTTCTGTTCTACTATCTTTTTGACAATGGCCAATCCAAGCCCCATACCCGATGATTTAGTCGTGAAATTCGGCTGGAAAATTTTCTGCTGGTCTTCCCGTGCTATCCCGCTACCGTTATCAAGCACATCAACGGTATAATGAGTAGAATCCTTATACAGTCGAATGATTATTTCAGGAGTCTTATCTTCCGAAACAGCCTGAATGCCATTTTTTACTAGATTTTGAAATACCCGTTGAATTTGTTGAGCATCACCATAAACCATACAAACTTCTTCGCCGCTGCGGTTATCAAGGACAATATTGGATTGTGTATTATATAAACCGGCTACTTGCTCTAGGTTGGATAACAGGTCGAAAGCGGCTTTCTCTCCCACTGTAACTTGCGCAAAAGAACTGAATTCGGAAGCTACAGCTGCTAAAACATCTATTTGCTCCAAAACCAATCCAGATTCTTTGACATAATGCTGATCAAATCGTTCTCGGTTTTCTGTCCAGTCGCGCCGTAACCGCTGTAATTTTAGCTTCATTGGGGTGAGCGGGTTGCGTATCTCATGTGCGATTTGCCGGGCCATTTCTCGCCAAGCCGATTCTCGTTCGGATCGTGCCAATAGTTGGGCATTGTCTTCGAGCTGTTTCAACATTTGATTGTAAGAGCTAATCATTGCACCAATCTCATCTTGTCGCTTCCAGTCGGGCATGCGGGTTTGTTCGCCTTCTTTGGTCCGCCGAATCACTTGTGTCAGCAAACGCAAAGGTGAAGTAATCCGTTCTGAGAGCCACAACGCTAGTATTCCGGCAAACAGGAGGATGATAAAATATAAACTTACTAGGTTACCGAGGAAGGCATTCAAATCGTCGCGTAACTCCTGCTCTGCCGAAAACGACGGCATGTTTAGCAGGCCTACTACCACATTGTTTTTATCCCTTAAGGGCACATAAGCAGAGATAAAGCTGAAATCACCGACTTTTTCTTCTTGAATATGTACCGTCTTCCGGTCACTGCCAATCGCTTGAAAGGCCTGTGGATTCATGAGCTCGCTCACCAAACGGCGTTCAAACAATTTATTTTGGGAGCTGTATAACAAACGACCTCCTAGATCAAAAATGCTGAAGTCCGACGCAAAAGTGGAGGCTGCCTGATTCAACGCCAAACGTTTATTGTCGCTCAGCTCGGTATCTGCCTGAAAATCTCGGGTGATCAGCTCTACGGCCTGAGCCACGTCTTGCAAACGATTGGCCACAACTTCTACCTTATTGCTCCTGTTTTTGACGATGGTATATGTAATGGTGATGTAACCAATCACCATCATAATCACTACCACCGAACCCAATAAGGCAATTTCAATCCGATTTCGATAGGAAAGCCGGAAACTATCGGTCGGTCGGATGACAAACTGAAACAGCCCTTTTAAAACAAACAAAAACACCACACAAAAGAGGTATAAAGCAACAGAAACAGAGAAAAACTCAAAAAAACCACCCGCGGTAAAACTCACCACAATAGTATTAAGCTCATCTGGCCGGTAGATAAAGTGCCAGAAATCATCGGATGTAATGAGATTAAACTCTCCTGAATTCGCTTGCCAACGTTCATCAATCAGTGTATACGGAAATTTGCCGCCCTGTTGAATCAAGCGGTTGTTTTCGTAAAATGCAAACGAGCGGGCACCCAGTTGAGGTAGCTCTCCCCCATCGCCTGCCAACAAAAGTGAGGGAAAAGGACTTTCGGCTTTAATAGACTTCTGCAGTAACCGAACCACCAACGTATCCACGTGGGAAGCGTCGGATACATAAGGAATACGTATGCTATAACCTAAGCGGGCATTTACACGGAATTGTTTGATTAAGCCAAAGCGATTGAGCTGCAACTGTTCTTCGAGCTCCTCACTTAGATTGCCTCGCGTTTCATCTGCACCGCGACTGTATTGTAGATCGTAGAGGCTGTACCGGTCAAGATAACCTTGCAAATACTGATAAACAATCCGATTCCGGAAGTTGGCATCTGGCTCGAAACGTTTCTGCGTATAGGTTTTAATCAAATCATCCTGCTGCAATTGTGGTATCAGATCCAGCAACATATACACCGCAACCCTATCATCGGGTGCGTAAATTTTACGCGCCAGCGTTCGTGCCTTTTCCGTTTGTTTACGCAAAAGAGCTTCGCTGATTTGAAAACCAACGAATGTACACCAACACAAGAGCAAAAGTTGACCAAGCCGTGCTCGCGTTATTAAACGACTTCTGAACACAAACAATAAAAGCAAAAGAATAAACCAGAGATAGCTGTATTGCTTCAACCAAATAATCTCGCCCGTAAAGCTGAACACAAACCAGATCAGCCCAATGGTTGCCGTATACAAGAGCACCAGTCGGCTTGCCGACATCTGCCAAAGTATGTATTTCGACAAAAAATAAAAGGTCGCGACGTTCACGAAAATGAACAAGATGTACAGCAGAACGGCCAGGTAGGTGTACAAATTGAAGTCAAAAAACTGATCGAGACCGATGGGAATGTCGCTACTGAAGACTAAATCACGGCAAATTAACAAGCTGACCATAAAAAAGAGCACCGTCAGCAAAGTAAAAAGCAGTTGAACAGGCCACCAGCTAAATTTGGATTGAAGCGAAGTGAAAACCTTATCGTAAACTACCCTATAACGCAATAAATAGGCAATAACCATGAGGATTACCCCCAGATGTAATACCAAATCACCTAATGACGGCAACAACCAATGCGAAGCAAAAATCTGAGGGTCGAACAATTCAACCGCTTGTAAACCTGTTTTATCTCGGAAACGAAAAAGTAAAAAGCGGATAACGCCCAATACAAGCACAAACTCTAACAAACCGCGATAAGGTCTATTGCGTACTTGTTGCTCGTCTATTTTGATGAAAAAAAGTAAAATGGCAAAAAAAATGGCCAATAAAAAGGCGATGCCACTGTCATATTCATGACTCGTCAACAATAAAGTCCGCTGACCACTATTCAAGGCAATCGTAAATAATACCAGGCCATCGGGTCCCCTCACCTGTTGCCCAGCCCTTTTTGCACCCAACATCCGGATATCGGAAATACCATCAAAATGCAAAGCGAATTCGTTGCGGAGATATTTGTTTTCAATCGAATAACGATCGCGTATCGGCAATAAATAATGTCCACTAACGGTATCGTTGACGACGACGTATTTATTGTAAAACACGCCGTTACTTAACTCGACCAGACCATTTTTTTTAGACAATTCATTTAGCTCACCTTGACCAATGCGGTTTGTGCTCCAAAAAATCACTTGTTTTTCCTGTACGAGCATCCAAGCACCTACAAGAGGATGGTTCTTACAGAAATCCAATTGTGCGCTGAAGTCAACCGGGTTCAATTGACTTTTCGTATAATCGGAATACCACACCTCGAATGCTTGATCACCTTCACGTACATACCGTTCGAATCGTGCGGCGGCATCGCTTAAGTAAGCACTGCTTTGTTGTTTGAGCGTGAGCTGCGAAAAAATGCCCCAGCCCAATGCGCTCAGAAAAAGAACCCAAAGGCCGTATTCGATATGTTTTCGACTAATCAACCTCAGAAGTATAAATCCTGCGTCAAGTAGTTGCTCACATAGTCATCTATACCCTCTTCTAAGCTGTGCCATCTACCACCGTATCCAGCAGCCAATAATTTAGTCATACGGGCTTCAGTGAAATATTGATAGGTCTCGCGTATATCCAATGGCGTGTCTACAAATCGGATATCAGCAGGTTTTTCCAAGCTTTTGAATACTTGTTCACTTAAATCAAGGAAAGTACGGGCTTGCCCGCTTCCAAGATTGAATAAACCACTGACTTGGCGGTGGTTCATCAGCCACATACAAACAGCAATAACATCTTTTACATATACGAAGTCACGCAATTGTTCGCCATCCTTGTATTCAGGGCGATGTGAGCGAAACAACTGCATATGGCCCTTTTGGGCAATTTGTTTATAGGCATGGTAAACTACCGAGGCCATCCGCCCTTTATGGTATTCGTTAGGGCCATATACATTAAAAAACTTGAGCCCTGCCCATTGAAAAGGCTTTTGATCCTGTGCTAACGCCCATATGTCAAAAGCATGTTTAGAGTCGCCGTAGGGATTTAATGGTTTTAGATTGGGTAATAAAGCAATGTCGTCGTCGAAGCCAAATGCACCATCACCATAGGTCGCCGCCGAAGAGGCATAGGTAATTGGCAAGCCATACGCTACACATTTCAACCACAACGCCTTGCTATATTCTAGATTTAAGCGGGTATGTATGCTTACGTCAAATTCTGTCGTATCGGTACGGGCGCCGAGATGAAAAATATATTGAATGGAGGCCTGTTCTTGATCAATCCAATCCATTAATTGATCGCGGTTGACCAAGGCAGAATACCTTTTTTGAAGATAATTGTCTTCCTTTTCAGGCCGGCTAAAATCATCAACCAATACCAAATCATAATAGCCAGCCTGGTTTAGGGCTGCCACGAGACAACTCCCAATAAAACCGGCCGCACCAGTAATCACAATCATAAGATGGGCTTAAAAGATCAATATTAGCAATTTTAGCGCTCATATCGACGAGTGAAGCGCTGAACTGGCTGACTTCATCCGTAAAACAAGGCTAGAAAATGCGTGACAGACGGTAGAATAACATTAAAAGCAGGTGCTTAGCTTGCCGATTGTAAAACTCCTATGAAAAAGCTACTCTTAATTGTGTTGCTCAGTTGTCCCAGCTTTTTTGTTGGTGCACAAATACATGACAGTTTATTAGAACGCATTGCTGTCACCAACGACACCACCCAGATTGAAGCCCTAGTCAGTTTGAGTCAGTTGTATAGTCACGAGAAACCCGACAGTTCCCTTCTTCTTGCCCGGCAAGCGGTGAACATTGCCAGCAAGCAGTCGAATCTGTTTTGGCAGGCAAGAGCACATGCCATGTTGGGTTTACAATTCAAACGTCAAAAAGCCTTCATTCAAGCCAATATGCACTGTAGTTTGGCAAAAACCAAGTGGCAAACTGTAGGTGATAACGCCCGAGTAGCGACCATGCAGGCGAATATTGGCACAGTCTATAAAAATAGTGGACAGTACGATTCTTCCTTATTCTCACATTTAGAGGCATTCGCCCTGCGTGAAAGGTCTGGTAAAGCTGCCGAAATTGCCAATTTGCAATCGAGTATAGCCTCACGCTATTATGAATTAAAAGGCTATTCTGAAGCCCTTCTACAACAAAAAACGGCCTTGTTGAATGACCAAAAAATAGGTGATGTACCTCATATCGCCTCGCTATACAGCAATATGGATTTGATTTATTATCAAATTGAAAATTATAAACAGGCAATCGACTGCTTTGAACAGGCCTAAAAGAGCTACACTAAAATTAAAGACAAAGCAGGTCTTGCCTTCATTTACAATAACGGGGCATTGGTCTACCAGAAATTAAAGCAGTTCGACAAGGCTATTCAATTGTACGAAGCAAGTCTAGAAATTTAAACCAACGACAACTGGGGTGTCATTCGAACTTTATCCAATTTAGGGAGCACCTATTTCGGTAAGCAAAACTATATCTCGGCTATCAACTACCTTGAAAAGCCCAAAATGAAAGCACCAGGTCAAAATTACCGGGTGGCAATGAAGGAAATATATGATCTACTTGCCAACAGTTACGAAGCTCAGCATCAATTCAAAACTGCCTCAATCTACCGCAATGGACAGGTTCTTCTCTCCGATTCACTTTTAAACGAGAGCATGACTGAATAAATGACTGAAATGCAAACGCGTTTTGAAACTTAAAAAACCGAGCGAGCACTCGAAAAACAGTCTGCCTTATTAACTTTAGAAGCAGCGCGAAGGGCCAATAACCAGTTACAACGCAACTTTTTAGCTACCTTCTTACTCTTAACCTTTCTGCTGGCTTGGATGAATTAAGGTCGTATCAAGTACAAACAAAAGGCAAGCTTTAAAAAGCGGAAAGAACGCAACAAGAAGCAAGTCACCAGACCATGCTCGTAACCGAGGAAAAAGAGAGAATTCGTATTTCGAGGGAACTGCACGATGGTGTTGGCCAACAAATAGCTGCATTAAAACTAAATTTAGGTTTATTAGGCGATCAACTACAATTAGAAGATCTCAAACAAGAGAAAATGTTGAATCTGATTGCTTTGGCTGATGATGTTTCCAAAGAAGTCCGAACTATTTCTCA
>Ga0105054_10005882_pt1 | contig 17407 bp, 13 predicted proteins | sample BON02_FD_78091 | JGI IMG/M metagenome (GOLD analysis project Ga0105054, IMG submission 78091) | Freshwater microbial communities from Lake Bonney liftoff mats and glacier meltwater in Antarctica - BON-02 (megahit assembly) | ecosystem: Environmental > Aquatic > Freshwater > Ice > Glacier...
ATCAACATCAACGGTCAAAATAACATCGCTATTTGAGGAAGCTCTCGGTGAACAAGGTGGAGAATTTCTAGGAGGTCTCCTTGGCGAATCTAATTCTGTATTAGATTGATCATTCATAGGTGTCGAATCAACATCAACGGTCAAAACAAATTTACAATTTGAGGACTTTTTCAGTGAGCAAGATGGAAAATTCCCAGCAGGATATTTTGGAGAATCCAAATCTGTGGAAATTCGAGGAGGATCGAAATAGTTGGATGCATTCTCATTCATGTGCAGGAGGTTCGGACGACTAGTCACTGCGGGTTTACTACGAAGTGGTTTACCATTGGCTAAAAAAGAACAAGAGCAGATCTGGCATGTTTTGGACGACTCTAAATTGTGAAACGTGCATCGTGTGCACTCCCACATGTTTTCTTTGGAGCAACAACAAAGATGTTGAAACTCCTTCGATACCTTCCTCTTGCATGAATTGCATTCAACCATTCTCATCGCAATAGCCTTTTCGAATTCGACATCCCGAATGACGTCGGCCCAATCCTGTCGACATATGGGACACGTCTTACCAAGGCTCTGTGTCACATTAACAACACACCCATCAAAGTGGTTATAGCACGTCGGACATGAATACACGGCCACACCCTCCAGAAGCTCTAAGCATATTGGACATTCTTCCTCAATATCAGGTTCTGCTTTTTCAACCGAGCAACTCGCCTCTGAATAACTCATGCAATACTTTAATCGCGCAGGAGAGAAAATGCCAAGAAGTAATCGAATAGCAGGACTCGAATAGCAGGGACTCTATCCAAAACTATAGCACGTGCAATCGGATTTTCTGCGCCCATTTCCTACCAAATCCTAAATTTAGTACGGAAAGGAATGAAAACAATTCTAGAATTGTTATTATAGAGGCGTTTCAAACGAGAGTCCAACTTTGATTTGCTGAGTGAGCACTTTCAACAATCTGCGCGAAATGAAAAATCATTTTAGAATTATTATAGAGGCATTTCAAACGAAACTCCCACTTTAATTTGCTGAGCACTTTCAACAATCTGAGCTACTTTGACAGCCATACTTGCTGCTTGTTCTAGATCATCAGTCATCATCATTCTAAAACCACTTGCTTCGATGAGCTCCTTTGCTTGTTCTACGTTGGTGCCTTGCAATCTGATTATAATCGGTTTCTTCAAACCAATTTCTTGGGCTGCAGCCACCACACCTGCTGCGATTACATCACATCTCATGATACCGCCAAATATGTTGACGAAAATTGCTCTCACTTTGTCGTCCGCATTCAAAATCTCAAATGCTTTTTGCACTTGTGACTTGGTAGCTCCTCCACCAACATCTAAAAAGTTAGCAGGACTTCCACCGTTAAGTTTAATGATATCCATCGTCGCCATAGCGAGACCAGCACCGTTAACGAGGCATCCTATGCTTCCATCGAGTCCGATGTAGTTGAGGCCGTATTCAGCGGCTTCTACCTCACGGGTATCTTCTTGTGCGCGATCGCGATAAGCAAAAACCTTTTCTTGGCGGAACTCCGCATTGTCATCGAAGTTTAACTTGGCATCACAGCAAAAAACGTCACCGTTAGGAGTTTCAGCCAACGGATTGATCTCTACTAGAGTACTATCCGTTGCTACGAACATGTTATACAGACGGGTCATGAGCTCAGCAGCTTTTGTTTCTGACTCGCCTTCAAAACCCATATTCTTCGCAAGACGATTCACTTGGGTTGCCGTGATGCCTTCCATGATGTCAATCTTCTCAGTAAAGATCATCTCAGGGGTGTCGGCTGCGACGTCCTCAATGTTCATGCCTCCACAAGGAGACCCTACAAGAGTGGGACCTGCATGACTTCGGTCCAAAAGGATTGAGAAATAAGTCTCTCTTCGAAGGTACAGTCGCTCCATGAGAAACACTTTGTCACATGGTTTCCCTTCACTGCCAGTTTGCTTGGTGACTAGAATTTGCCCAATCATTTTCTTGGCCATGTTCTCTGCATCTTGGGACTTCGAGACAATGTGAACACCACCCTTGAAGCCATTCTTAAAAGTACCGCGACCTCTTCCACCAGCCAATACTTGTGCCTTCATCACTACGTCCGACCCTAGGGACCCTGACTCATATGCCTCCTTAACTTCTAAAGGGCTCTTGCAAAGCTTCCCTCGAGGAACTGCAACACCATGTTCCGCCATGATCTCCATGCTGGCGTATTCATGGATGTTCAAATGACGAACCTGCTGCATACTTGGTACCGCCTAGAAGAACGGGCATGAGTACATTCGTTTTAAAGAAGAAGACAACAACGGCACCATAACATGTCGTGGCAAACACTTACCTTGCTCAAACGGAACATGGATGATCTCGTTGATTGTAACATTCTTATTCTTGCTTTCCGACTCGTAGGCTACACAGTCACTTCTTGATCTTCAATTGGATGTCTGTGTTTTCATTTCCCTTTATTTTCAAACCACTTTTTTCGAACCAAAAACTAAAAATCGATTTTGTTGTTGTGTTTAAAACAAGATGTTGGTTCCTATCGTTTGTCCAGCACAACAATATGCTTGGGGTAAGATTGGATCGAGTAGCACTGTCGCTCAGTTAGCGAAAGCGAGTGGTGCCGAGGTTGACGAGTCTTCGCCTTACGCTGAGTTATGGGTAGGTACACACGCAAACGGCCCTGCAACTGTTGGTCCACATTTGCTTTCAGAGTGGTTAAAGCTACGTCCCGAATGCGTGAGTTCCAGCTCTACTGAATCAAATGGAGAACTTCCATATCTGTTTAAGATACTTAGTGTCCAAACTGCTCTCTCCATACAATCCCACCCTGATAAAAAACTCGCAGAAAGATTGCATGCTGAAAGACCTATGGTGTATAAAGACCCGAATCACAAACCTGAAATGGCATGTGCAATCACAGAATTCGAAGCTCTTTGTGGGTTTCTTCCCCTGGCTGATATTATCAAGTACATCGATGAAGTACCGGAATTGAAATTGCTAATCAACGAAAGCGATCCATGTGCCATCGCAGCGGCATCACGCGACGATATGAACGAATTTGAAACTCGAATCGCCCTTAAAGGATTGTTTTCTGCTCTAATGAAGTCCTCTGATGTGTCTGTTCAGTCTCAGGTAGCTGCACTATCACTCCGATTGAAGAGTGCGACTCGTATACCTGATACTTTAGCACTGCGTTTAGCTGATCAATACCCTGGAGATGTGGGGGTGTTTTGCGCCTATATGATGTCCTACAGGAAACTACAGCCTGGTCAAGCTGTATTTCTCGGGGCTAATGAGCCACATGCATATCTCTCCGGTGACTGTGCTGAAATTATGGCATGTTCCGACAACGTCATTCGGGCAGGATTGACACCCAAGCTGAGGGATGTAGATACTTTATGTAGCAGTCTAACATATGTGCAACCAGGACAAGAGGGATCAGATTTTTATCCCGGGAACTTGATGGATGGTGTGCAAGTTGATTCTCATTCCCGGTTGTATTCACCACCTGACCCCAATGTAACAGAGTTTCAAATGGAGAGAATTGTGCTGAAGAAAGGTGATTCGTATACATTGCAAATATCCACATATGTATCCGTTTTACTGGTATTGGAGGGTAGTGGTGAGTTCCAAACTCCCGGTGAAGACATTCAAACTCCAATGAAGAGAGGTGATACGTTTCTTCAACCAGCAGATTCTGTAGTTCAATGCGTTGCAAATGATAACATGATACTCTTTAGAGCGACTTTGAAAGGGGCCACGAACAATAAGAGAGTTCAAAACTAGTCTTATTAATAAGTTTTCTCAACAGCATGTATTCGTTCTCTTGTTTTTTATTAATTTAACGATTGACCACTACTACTTCTCAAGTGGAGCCACTAGATATTATTTGAGCGACTGATCGTGGTAATTTGTTCCCCCCATGTTTTTCGTTTTTTATTCTTCTTGTTCTAGGAAAAGAGTTTGATACCATCTGTTATGAAATCAGAAGTAGTAACCTGACGAGAGCTGAATTCCTGATGTTGTTTAAACAATTACAAAAATGATTATTTTTATAAAAGTTTTTAAATTAGGATCGATACAATGTGAATTCAGTGATTTCTCACATTGTTGCTGCTTCTGAATACCATACGGAGAATCATATCAGCCTCTCTTCTTTCTACAAGTTGCTCTTGTTTTTTGAGAAATTAGCGTTTGTTGGCTTCTTCTATCCACTTCTTGCAATGTTTTGAAACAATCAATTTTGTTGCACAATTAAAATTGCTAATTTCAAGGTTCGATGTTCTTCAGAGTTTTAGTGTAAACAATAGCTACATCCAGAGTCCAGGAACGCTAATGGATCTTGCGCTGGATCCGAAGTTACTTAGCTCAGTGATTTCCTCCCGATTCGAATCGAAGTTTCAAACTTCTTATCTCCGCGTAACCAATAGCGGTGGCAACGTGATAAGATGCTTCCCAGAATGCTGGCCGAAAGGCCATCGACAGAACAATTTCTGCGGCGACTCGCTCACTGTCACACTTCAGGTGGACCCTAATATATCACTGGATAGTCTGCAGCTATGGTAAGTTCTAATCGGACTTTTTTAAAGCAGCAATAATTGAGACAACAGGGGGCATTTCATCCCCGTTTCGAAAGTTGATTCATTGGAGCTCGAACAGGAAATCCCCCTTTCTATTTTTGAGGATGAAAGCCAAGAACCTTGGTTGCGTGGCTCTTTGGAATTTGATGGTGCAGGTTGTTTAGAGGTGAATTTCAATGAAGAGTTTAAAGGATGGAAATACAAATGGAGGTCCCATCGTTATGTTTCAGATATTCTTCATTGTTTTAGAGTGTACGCTTGTTCATTAAATTCTCCCTCATCTGCTACTATTTGTGACATATTCTCATCGCCTTCATTTGCTCTTCACTCAAGAATGAAGAGAGGTTTGAAGACACATAAAAAGACTGATGAAAGAATCGAACTGCCCGGAAACAACAGAAAACGCTCCCGTGAAGACAAGATTGACGAAATAATGGATAGTGAAGTGCTTGGATATAACAGAAAACGCGCAAGTGATGAACCTATTGGGACTAAAAAATTTGATGAAAAGTCCGTTTTTGAGACTGGAAACATGGGGTACACACCAAACGAGCCCATGATATCGGAACATATTGAAAACAGAACACTTGACAGAATCCATAATTTGTTTGAGACTGGTTGGTCATCGCAAGACAAATTCAAATTAGCAACTGTTCTCACTGTCAAAGTATTGCGAACACTCGAACGTGTTTTCGAATTATGCGTGACGATTGTTGGTTCCCATTCCGTTTTGAATTCCATTGCCCATCACTGGCTGAATCGTCGTGAAGAATTTAGTCGCGCCTACATGGAAGAACTCGAATTCAATAAAGACTCGATGTATCTTCTAGACACCACTTACAATGCTGGTGAAGAAAGTCCTTGTATATTTAGAGAAATTCGTCAAGTTCATAGGAACAATATGAAGGTCGTGTTAGCCATGGAAAGCATTTCAGTCGTTTCGATGTACGCTCCAATGAAAGCTGCAAGCTTAGCCGGTCTTATTCCTCTTGACCCCTGCCATCCTCCAACCGCTTCAACAGCTTCTCGCGTGTTTTCCCGTTTGAATGGTGACGCCGCTCCTTTCGACCCATCTATCTACTCGGCTGGGTTGACAACCTTCAATAGCGTTTCTGAATTCTGTACATATGCGCGTGATCTCTTTCAGTTTCGTCGGCTATGTCATCAGTCAATAATCATTTCTCTGATGGAAAGGCTTTTGTCAAGCCAACAAAATGATCAAGACTCCATTTGTTCTCCTCTAAATGGGAGTTGGGTTAACGGGTCTCTTGGAGAGACCTCCGAGTTTAAACTAGTGCAGATTCCAGGTGTTCTAGGGGCCCTACTTGGACCGTTCGTCGCGGCGATGGTGCTTCGTTCTTTCAGTAGAATGGATGTTGAAATTAAAAATCAAAATATAATCCTCTCTGGTCCGGATGGTGCTCGATTGGATTTTAGAATTGATTCACAACCAGTAAGTTCTTTTTGAAACATTTGAAAGTCAATAAATCTGTTGTAGCATATATTGGTTGCGAATGAAACCCCAGCAACTTTGGAATCCAATCTTGGTCCAAGTAAATTTTGGAGGTATTTGGGGTATTGTAACACCTCCAAAAAAGAAACGTATTCTGTCTGCCGTAATTTTGGTAGATGCAAAGCTTTGGTTGTTCAGGAGCATTTCCCAGAGTACTTCGCCAAGTATCCTTCACTGTCTTATCACTTTTTGAATTTCATGGACTTTGAATATAGCTCACAGGACCGAATGGAACTTCCATTCACGGATTTTCTAATACCTGAATCAGCCGACATTCCTTTCGACGGAGACTCGTTGCATAGATTGCGAAGTGGAACCAAGTACCAAGCGAGTTGTGTAAATATGTCATTCATACGATGCGTCAGTAGCACCGAAGAACGAGAGATGGCATCCTATATTTCTAAAACCCTGCTTTGAAAAATATTTTATTCTATAAATTAGTTAGTTCATGAAGTTCCCCAAATTTGTGTTCATACCAAATTCAAGCATTCGAAACGCATCTCCTGCTGAAGCGTTTCATTGAAAAAACCACCTACAACTATATACCAGGTGAACAACTCGGAATAGTTTAATTTTTATATTACAAAATAAAGGGGCTTCAATGTATTAAGTGTTTTAAATGCTTGAACGACAACATCATGCAAGTCGTTGACGGCTGATATTGCTGACAAGTCGAAGGATGCAATTAAACCACATCCAGTGCCCTCCAAGTCAGCCATAACATTGCTGCTTCTGATAGCTTCGTGTATACCCATCATTCTCTTTTCATTTTTTCTTGCTTTTAAGAAAGTAGCACTGCTCGAAGCATTTCAAAATTCGATTTTGGGTGTGTTTTAAAAAGAAAAGGTCCGTTATTTTTACATACCTGTTAATGAGGTCCACAGTTTTTAACTTCGATACAGTCAGATGGTTAGAGAAGCATCATCACCATAAGAAAGTATCAACTCATAAACTAGATAAGCACAGAGTAGATCAACTGAAGGAGATGTTTAATCATCTGGATGAAGACAAGTAAGTTACTTCAAATTAAATGAAGAGTATTTTTGAAGGAGTTTCACCAGGTCTGGAACAATAGACCTCGAGGAGCTTGAACTTGCAATGCAGTTCCTAGGTATGGAAAGCGAACAAAGAACAATCCTGGAGCAATTTAAGTACATGGATGCCGATAATTCAGGAAGCATCGACTTTCAAGAGTTTCTTACAGGTAAGTACTTCAGCTTTTAATAAACTACACACTCGCACTAATAAACAAGTAAAAAGTCATGACAAGCGATATTGTAGACCAGAGATTTTTCCTGTTACAGGATGAAAAAGATGCAGCGAAATGGAATTTGGCCTTCTTTCTCTTCGCTACCAATTTCAGACATCAAAAAGTAAGTTTTCTTGATCTACTTCAACATGAGTTAAAGTGAAGAAGCTGGTTAATGACATTGCGGGGGACGACACGTCGTTGAACGAGGCTGAAAAATACAAGAAGTTTCAAACTCTATTCGCAGTTCCAGTGCTTCCAAGTTCCATGCAAACCGCAACGAAAACGAAAAAAAAAAGACAAATTCAAAAGTTTAAACCGTCACCCCGACAGGTAGGTCCTCGAATTCTCTCGGAGTTTCCACTGTTCCCGAATTTGAAATTTCAAAATAGATCTGTGAGACTGGAGTGCCAATTGAACCGATTTGCACGAACGGAAGCGCGCAGCGTCCTTGGGACTGATTTCGTAAAACCTATAAAAACGCACCAGGTTCAGTCACCAACTCGTTGTAGAGCTCCCCATCAACACCATAGAAAGCTTCACTTTTCCTGATTAAGACGTTCTAGCATACTTCCATACCAGTCATCATCGTTTGTTTCGTGTACCACGCTGGTGACTTTGAGTTCATTTGATGCTGCAGCTGCTTTTAGGTTTTCAATTCTTTCCTGGTGCTTCAAAATTTTTAATTTTTGAAGCAAATCACGAGTTAAAGCATCTTCAGATTCGCGCCATTCGACAAGCTTTTTGTGTTGCCATTGTGCAATGGTTTCGTGCTTCGTGCTGTTCACGCGACGTCGCTTTAACAACGGATCGTGAGCTCGAGTTGACTTGATACGAAGAGATGTGTGATCTAATTGCAGAAGATTACCGCATTCGGCGACTCTTCCGTTGCTTTCGGTTATTCTACTGGAGTGATAAAACTGAGGCAAACATGATTCGCGCAGAGATATCAGGTCGTCACCCATAATCAATAAAAGAATTCAACACGTTTTTTTTTTCTTTTTTTTTAAACAGAACTAGGGTTGTGTGTATAACAAAAATTTGGGGATATGAACGATCATATCGTTAATAACCTGTAATTAACATGTTAAAATCATTTCGTGTGGTAGACCCTTTTTTCCGATCCGAAGGCCGCACCTGGTGAATAGTGATGGCTCCACCTGGGGATGGATTCCTGAGAGAGCAATTCGTAGAAGTCGAGGAAGACGGGAAAACCCTAAAAAAACATAACCTGTTCTTACAGTCCTAGGGTGTTAAGCAGTTTTGAATGTGTCCAGCACCGATTCTTAGATGCACATTCGCCGTGAGGATGGCCCCGTCACTCTTTTACCAGGATCTTCGATGTGTTATTAACAAAAAATGTTTGATATGATCAGTTATTAACATGTAAATAACAACCTTGTGTGGTTCATATCGTGACATCCCTAACTACTGGTAGTGGATAAAAGGCTTTTTTATTTTTTTATTTTTCACCAAACTCGAGGATGGATTTCTGTAGGTAGCTTCAGATGTTGCATTGAATATTTCTGACTGTTTGACTAGACAATGCACCAGTATCTAAATGCGTATTTCTTGGGACTGGTTTGGCCTCTTTGTTATTAGCGTTTGCTAAAGTGCCGGTCTTTGGCTATGGTAAGTGGCTGAGAATGGTTTGTTGGTTGCTAACTTGTATAAAGACATCTCTTCGAAACCAGTAAAACTCCTGTTTTCTCAATTGGTGTTCGGGAGTGTAGGTGAAATCATTTTGGGGCTCGGTCTGATTTACCAGTTCCGTCTGTTTGAACGCCGTAGTGGATCGTCGAAGTTTATATCGTTCAGTTTTCTTTCAACTGTTACTTCCCTTGTATTACAGATGTGTGTGCTAATCTTAGGTTTTGAAACCCAGAGAATAGCTGCTGGGCCATATAGCTACATATTTGCATGGTTAGTTCATTACTTTTCAAACGTCCCAAAGTTGCAAGTATATAAGTTCTTTGGGTTGGAGTTGTCGGACAAGACTTTCGTGTATTTTTGGACTATTCAAATGCTGTTTTCTAGGGGTAGAGAATCTATGGTTCCTGGTATTTGTGGTTTTGTTGGAGGTGTTTTGTGCATGACCCCATTTCTACCATTGTCAAAATTTGCCTTCCCCACTGTCATGAGTGACTTTTTCGAAACTTATGTTTTACCAATAGTAGGAAGTTCTCCTGTTACTGGAGAACCGGTAAATCAGGCAGCTGGTGGCGAGCGACTGGTGCCACTCAATAATGATCATATCGAATCGTTGGTTCAAATGGGTTTCCCGCGTCCTCAAGTTATCCAGGTTTTAAGAATGACCAACAATAATGTTGAAAGGGCTGCTGAGATCCTTTTAAATCAATCTTGAATAGAATTATTAGTTTACGTCATCATTTTCCTCACAGTTTCAAATACCGGTAGAAAGATGAGCAAGGTTCTTATCCTTGATCAGTCTTTCATTTTACCAGGTTCGTTTTGATGTAAACTAGCCATTAGACTCTTATATTTTAATAGGATACCAAGGTTCTATTGTGTTTTAAAATAATAAGAAATAGCTTGGAGAATTGGCTCGAATTTCAAAAAAACGACACTCGATCGTCCTGTATTTTTTTGTGTTACTAGGGGGGAGATCGATGAGTTTACAAGACTACGTCAAGGCCGGTGACTGTAAAGAGTTTTTAACTCGTCAAAGAAACCGTCCAGGAAACAACGAGTGCTTTGATTGCTCTTCAAGAAACCCACGATGGTGCTCCGTTACGCATGGAGTGTTCATATGCTTGGATTGCAGTGGGCGACATCGAGCTCTCGGAACGCACTTGTCTTATGTGAGAGCGGCGGAGATGGATTCGTGGAAACCAGAGCACATCAAAGCGATGTTTTATGGGGGCAATAAAAAGGCGAAAGAAGCTTTCAAGTCACAAGGATGGAACAATAGTGGTTCTCAAGATTTTGATCAAAAGTATAGATGTGCAGCAGCTACCAAGTACCATAAAGTGCTGTATAAACTAGTTAATGCGTGCGATATGCCCATAGAAGAGGTTTTGAATTCTGGGGTGAAATCAGCACTTCCTAAGAAGTTATCCGCCTCTGAGCTCGGCGGGGATAGAGGTTTGGATAATCTGATTCGAGAAAGCACGCCTCCACCAGCAAGGGAAGCGTCTCCTGCTCTTTCGAGCTTTTCTGAACCGCTTGTTGCAAGAGTGCAGACTCCCTCTCCAACTAGAAGAGCAGAACGCCCGGATAGCGTGTCTGTAAAAGTATCCGAGAGACAACCTAGACCCTCGTCTTCTACGGTGGGTCCTGATTCCACCATCAGTTGTTCGTCTGACTCAACCCCTTCAACCATCTCCACTCCACAAGCAACAACAACACCAGAACTTGTTGCGAAAGATATGACTGGTCTTATGCTGGGTCCAGAAGTTGTTGCTGGAGCTTCCAAACCTGTGAATGTAATCAAAAGACGGCCTCCTATGAAGAAGAAGAATGGCTTAGGTGCTATAAAAGCAGGATCTAAAGCAACTGTAGCTCGTTCATCAAATGTTGTTAGTGCGATAAGCACAACCGGTGGAGGATCAAAGTACTCTGGTAAGTCGACACTCGAGGAGCCTACGCCTTCGGTACCAACTACAAATTGGTCCTCTACTAAAGCGAACGACGATCCTGATACGTCCAAAGCAGCGTTAGATAAAATGAAATATTCGAAAGGAATATCCAGTGATACCTTTTTCAACAAGGATGCATCTTCTCAAAATGAAATCGAGAGCGCGAGGACGAAATTTTCATCGAGTGCAGGTATATCCAGTGACGCGTATTTCGGTAGGACTGATCCAGAAGAAGAATCTCGATATGATCGAAGCTATAGTGCCAGCTCGACGGATTTATCAAGTGCAACTGATTTTTTCAATGAACTTGGATCAAAAATTAAATCGGATGTTGCGAATCTAGCTGCAAAGTACAGAAACTAAATATTCATTTTATATTTGAAAGCTTGACGAGTGTGAATTCACATCCTTTGTGTTATTAACAGTGTGATAGATAAAACAATAATAGTTAGTTTATTGATAAATCTATACTAAAAAATGTTTAGCGATGCATCGAGTGCCAAAGTGAGCACGGAGACTGGAATTATCACTCAAACAGATGCATCGGGTGTTGCTCTGAGCCTGCCGAACAACAGTCAGCTTCGTCAGAGCCGATTTTTGGAACGGAATGAATTGGCAAAACTACGTCAAAGACAGTTGTTGGTCGATCGCACGAATCCTGGCTTCGCTTCTCAATTTTGCAGTCTATTTCTGGCTGTTTGTTGCTGCATCTCCACTGAAGATGATACTATTTATAGAAATTCAACTTTTCTGGCTCCGCAATCTCCTCACATGAACGGAAAGAAGTGTCTAATCCTGGACTTGGACGAAACACTCGTTCATAGTTCATTTAAACCTGTGCCTAATCCTGACTATATCATTCCAGTGAATATTGATGGAACCACCCATAGAGTTTATGTGATAAAGAGACCTGGGGTCGATGATTTTTTAGCGAAATTGGGGGATCTGTATGAAGTTGTAATATTTACTGCTAGTCTGAGCAAATATGCCGACCCTCTGTTGGATATGTTGGATGTGGGAAAAGTAATTCAAGGTAGATTATTTCGTGAATCTTGTACTTGTTATCAAGGGAATTATGTCAAAGATTTAACCTTAGTGGGCAGAGATATAAATAGTATCATTATTGTGGATAACTCTCCAGCTTCTTATCTATTTCAACCAGAGAATGCGATTGGTGTGAGCACGTTTATTGATGATCATAATGATCGAGAGCTTTTCTATTGCTTGCCGTTTCTTCAATCGATTGTGACCGTACCTGATGTAACGCAAACCCTTCATACATATCCTACTTTTATCTCTCAGCAAGTGACCAAGCATCTGAACGAAAATAGATAAACTCATTGAAATTTTAGTATTTAAATAATCACTGAAACTATATCTTGCTGCTCTTTAGCAGTCTACTTTTATTAAAATAATTGTAATTCAGAGAAAATGGTAGACAAGGATAGAATTCTTGTTTCGTTCTTTATAACTTTATTAAAATAGTGATGATCATCAGTAATATTATGCTGTTTGACATAGCTGCAGCATTAGATGTAAAACAGGGTTCATCGTCAGATCCTTCTACAATTTGCACGGTGAAACCTTCAAAGTACGGAGGAAGAAGGTGTTGCAAAAATGCCTGTGCCGAAGCAAACACTAGCTTAGGGAACACGACGTTGCTAGATGAACTTGCATTGTATACACCTATTTCCCAAAGAGCCCCAGGATCGGTTTTTGTCTTGGGATTTTCAACATACATCTTAATTCCGCATTTGGAATAGTCTAGGTTGAACAGTTGGTTGGCATAGTCTGTACATACCCTCAACGTATGGGTGTCCTCATTAACATATTCAAACTCTGTTGGGTCGCAAGCAATGCAAAAGTAGTTCTCAAGCTCAGAGTATTCACGCAAGCAGCTGGAGCTAAAGAGCGATTCGTACTTGCTTCTAATGACCGAGTCGTGCCCGGAGACACAGCATGCAGAGGTGTGGTATCGATAGCATTGCGTAAGCGCAGGTACTGGTTTTGAGGGTGCATTCTGCTTGAGTCGACATTCCTGTCCCCTCACCACTCCAATCAGGACGAAACAGCACAACAGAGGCCAAATCATTTTCTATATAGCCGTTGGGTGTGGGGACCGTTTCGCCCATTTGACGTTGAAACCGGTAATCCCAAAATGACCAAGGAGACCGAGCTGCCCGATAATGTGTTCAATGAATATCTTATGACGGCGATGGAGCAGAGCAAGGACAAGCTTCAAATGACGGATGCTGAAACGAATCGTTTCGCGGAGGCAATGAAGAAGCCAGATTTCACCAAGTTGATGAAAGAGTACATGGATGAAATTTCGGATCCGAAAAACCGCGAGGAGCAGGAAGCGTACCTGAAGCAGATGGAACAAGAGAATAAAATTCCTGGAAATATGCTTTTGATACATCCACGTGCTGGCTTCTGTATAAAGACGTATCGACTGGAGGAAAAGATTACCGGCACGTTTGAAGCATCAGGCAAGATGTTCATTAATGTTTGTTCCGCATTGGAGATAGAAGAACCCTCAAGTAAACAAAGTGGCAATGGTAGTTCTTGGAACCTTCCGTATTCACTAGGGCCCCTCCGCTATGAAAAAGACAAAGCCGGGGTAGCTCAAACCACATTTGACTTCGCAATGAACCCCAAAACCCTCGAGCTGTCCAACGGTAGTCCCCATTTTTTGAAAATGGTTATAAATACTGCTCTGGATGCTGTGGAGAGCCGATGTACTCAAGTATTGACGCATACTATTAAAATAGACAAACTCAAAGCTCGGGTGTTGAATGGAGTTCCATGTATTGGAGGGAAACCTGCTATAATGCATATTCAAAAGAATGAAAGGAATGCACAAGATAAGGTCAAAACTGCTGTTAAGAAAGTGGACAAATCTTTGAAAGAGACAGAGCGCGAGGTAGTTAAGTCTTTGAATGAGCCAGAGTACAAGGTACTTCATCGTGGTCACGTTGACTTGCAGGATTTTGTGAATACGAATAAATCAAGCACGAGAAGACCAAAGGAACTAGTGGTTAGAATCAAAGTCCCAGATATCAAATCTGCAAAGTTCATTACTGTGGAAACATCCGAGTTTTCTCTCAAGCTTCGAACAATCGAGTCTTCTCCTGTGAAGTATTCTCTGGACCTGCCACTCCCGTATCCTGTGAATGAATCTTTGGGTTCTGCCACATTTGATAAGGAACATCGGGTGCTTGAAATCACACTGCCTGTGAAACCAGCTGAAGAGAAGGTAATGGCGAATGTTCCTACACTGGTGGAAGAGTTCGACGAAACGTTTATGGTGGACCAAGGAACTCAAGATGCAAGCCAAGTCGAAAAAGAAGAAACAGCTGATACTGCAAAAGATGAAGGATTAAATCTACAGCAAGAAACTCAAGGTGAGATCGAAGTTGACAATGATGAAACCGTTGATAGTTCCGAAGATAAAGAATTGAAGGAAATTCTAAAACAAGCTTTAGAAGCTTCTAAACTCCCGCTTCCACAAGCAGAAAATGCAGCAGTAATTGAAAAACCAGGTTTGGATCCCGGTAGTCAAGATCCAACAAATAATGATTTTGCCGAAGAAATGAGTCAAAAGGAGTTTGAATCATGTGCTACTTTTAAGGGCATGCGACCAGGATTCGTATTTAGAACAGATACCCTGGGTACCGGGTACTATGCGGACGATACAATTTGTCCTCAAAACGAGAAACCAGAAACTGAATCTGATCAGGAAGAAGAATGTGAAAGAATGCCGGAATCGATTCCAGCCAAAACAGGAAGATTGTTGGAATTACAAAACCATGAGATTTACGCACTAGATTAAAAATAACTACTAAAAAACAGCGTACATCTAGAATACAAAAGAAGTTGATCAGAAACTTTGCGTTTTGATACAGACAATTGAATCACTTTTTCCAAAAAAGTAGAAATTTTTTAATAAAGATACAGTTCTAGCCTATGAATTCCTATTGCTGGTTTCCCTGGTTGTTCCATTGATTGAAGCTGCTTTGGTTTTGAGCCGGTTGCTGCTGCTGGTGGTGTTGTTGTTGGTGCTGTTGCGGTGCGTAATGCCCATAGTTGTATTGAGGGTTCGTCGCTCCGTAACCAGGAGGGGTATTTGTGGATGGACCTCCTTTATTCGGTTGTTGTCCTGATCTAGGAGGGCTTTGGAACGCTCCTGGTGCATTCGATGATTGTCTCATTGAAGCATCATACTGGTATTCAAACTGAGGTGGATACGAGTTAGTATTGTATCCTCTATAGTATTGAGGAGGATAAGGCTGAGGGGCGTAGTGGGCCGGAGGATACCCGTAATGTCCGCCATAATAATAATTGCCTGGAGGGTAAACAGGCTGTTGTGGTGGGCGCTCTCCTTGCTTGGGTTGTTGCAACTGTGCTGGTTTGGTCTGTTGTTGTCGAGGAGCGTTCAGACCTGGAGGCGGCGTAGGAGCTCCAGCGGAATACATATTAGCATCGTAATAACCTCCACCTGCATATACATCGCTATATTGCATATACATCTGCTGCTGTTGATCTCCATAAAAACCGCTACTTGGAGGTGGTGGCTGTTGGTATGGATCCTGATTAAACTGAGGAGAGCGCTGAGAAGCATTGGAAGGCATCTTCGATTTGTAGCCTGGCGGTTGTGAAATCGGAGCCACCGGTTGCGGCTGTTGAGGAACTACAGGTTGCTGTTGAGGAATAGGTTGTTGTTGACGTACTACTGGTGGTCGCTTTACATCAGATGCCGCTGCTTCTTCCAATGCTTTCTTTTCGTAATCAGTTGCATTTACAGCCTTGCCTTGATTCAGAGAATTTTGAATCTTTTGCGAAGTAGGGATTTCTTCCTTAACTGGTTCAGCTGGTTGACGTGGTGCCGAGTTATTCCATGCTGCATTCGATTTCTTCTCATCTAGACCAAAGTTACCAAAAGCGAAGGCATCCGTTGAAGTACTGTTAAAATCCGCTGGCAATTTCACACGATCAACGCTTGGAGGTGGGACATCTTTAGCAACAACTGCTTGCGGTTCTTTCTTATTTTCAATTTCTTTTTTAGGGGCTTCCAACACCACGGTTTTCTCCACAGGCGCAACAACAACTGGTGTGGCAATCTCGATTATTTCCTCCTTCACTTCTACCGCCACTGCTTTTACGGGCTCTGCTGCTTTTGACTCAGTTTTAGCAACACCAGACACCAATCCAGCCCAAGATGGTTTTCTCGGCTCTTCCTTAAACGCTGGAACAACAGGTGCAGCAACTTGTACTTGTTTCTTAACTGATGGTGGTGGTCGCGCTGCAGGGGCTTTCACGGGCACTGGGCGTTCCTTCTTCGGCTCCTCTGGCTTTTTAGTTGGAACTTCGACTGGTTCTTTATCAGGAGCTGGTGCTTTTGCAACCGGTGGACCTCTGCTCCAGGCATTTGAAGTTGACGGAGGTGCAGTTGTTTTTGTAGACGATACCGGAAGTGGAACCGCAGTTTTAGTTGGCGGCACGGCGGCTACCGGTGAAGCTTCAATCGGTTTCTTTGCTTGTGCTTTCACAGGAGGGCCTCGAGGAGGACCACGTGCAGGTGCTGCTGCTCTAGGTGCCCCTTTGTGAACAGGAGCTCGGAGTTTCGCTTCGCCCGGTTTTTTAATTTCTTTTTTTGCTTTGCCTTTGCTTTTTACCTCAGACCAATCTTGGCTTTCTTGAGGCGTATTTTTTCGGTTCAATTCCGAAAGAATCTTTTCTTCATTCCCTTCGTGTTTCGAAACAATTTTCTCTACCTCGCGTTTGGAAAGTCGACTGGGAGCGAGTTTTGCTTCTATCAGCTATTCATCAAAAAAGTTAGCTTTTCAAAATAGACATAATGTCACAAACTTACGTTGGAGGCCATCTTGGCGTAATCTTGATTTGAAGTCATGGCTTGACCTAATATTTAAAATGTGAAACTGGTGGCGTCAATTTGTGAAGTGGTTCTACAAGAAAACCAAAAAGTAGCTATAGCACTATATACAGAGAGTTAGTGAATATGAAATATGAAAGAGGCTCCGTCAAAGTATCATCCCAACAATAAACGAGAACATAATCTGGATATTTCTCATGGATGTAAGGAACGAAAACAAGTCAAAATTGAATGGTGTTCAAATGAGCTCCATAAAGGATAGAATGAGAACACCATCAAGCTGGATGACTGTGCAGACTGTCGGAGCATGCGATCGCGGTCTACTTACCTGCAATTACTGGAATATGATACTCGTTAAAATAAGATCGTTGTCTTCCCTCCACTAGTTTCATCCTACGTTTTACTTATCGTAAATACTAATACTACAAGCCAAGTGTTTCTAGTATTATTTTTAAACACAACAAAAAACGATTTTTTTTTTAAAAAGCACTACAAGTAGTGGATAAAAGCCATCAAATGCTAATTTCTTAATAAACAAGAGTATCTTGTTGAAAGAAAAGAGCCTGATGG
>Ga0105054_10005883_pt1 | contig 17406 bp, 23 predicted proteins | sample BON02_FD_78091 | JGI IMG/M metagenome (GOLD analysis project Ga0105054, IMG submission 78091) | Freshwater microbial communities from Lake Bonney liftoff mats and glacier meltwater in Antarctica - BON-02 (megahit assembly) | ecosystem: Environmental > Aquatic > Freshwater > Ice > Glacier...
ACGACCCCCTCCCTCCCTCGCTCGCTAATGCACTCATACTCATATATATTCAAAACTTGCTCTTGTTTTCTAGGCTTCGATCATAGACCACAAAATAACCCTCTGTCGTCAACCGATAATATGGACACACACACACACACACACACACACACACACACACACACACACACACACACACACACACACACACACCACAGGCGTTGCCTGGACACACAGTGCCTTGCTTGGCTTGCTGGTCTTGTCTGGACAGGGGAGGTTGCCCCTTGGGTTACCCTGCTTTTGGTGGGGGACGAGGCAAGTCAAGAACTTGTTCCTCAATTCATCGCCCGCTCACTTGTTACCTTTACCTTTGCCTGTGAGGCTGTCACCCCTTGGCACGCCGCACGCACTAGGCCAGGCATGGACGCGCACGGGCAAGGGGATTAGAGGAGAGCGACGGCCAAGAAGGCAGGGGCAAAAGGGCACGTAAAAGAAAGGAGGCTTTCCAAGGTCTCTCACGAACGCTAAGCACTCACACAACCTCCGCCCCCGCACCCACACATACCACACAGGCGTACAGCAAGCACAAGAGCACGAAGGGCAGCAGAACGGAATGACAACATGGTGGCAGCGGCGGCAGAGGCGGTGTCTTTTCGTAATATGAACGAGGCGCAGGTGCGGAATGGGTAGAAGCCAACCCATGACGGGTCAACGACAGGGACACGGGGCGTGGCGGCTACACGCCTTTGTACGGGGCTGCTTATACATTTGAAAGCCTGCCGCTAACTGTGTGGCTGCTGGACGAGAAGGGTGCGGACGTGAATGGCACCACGTCGCGCGGGTTTACCCCTCTCCATAATACTCGTTCCCTCGACATCCTCACTGCCTTGTCCATCATCCACCTCCTCCAAGCTGGCGGCAATCCGGGCCTCACCAACAACGCCGGAGAGACGCCATTGGCCTACCTACAAAATCATAATCAGAATCCCTCCCACCACACCACCATCGCCCTCCTCGAGCAAATCTCGGACGCCGAGAAAACCTCATTCCTCGTCAAGGCCCGCCGTCTCGCCGTCGCCACCGCCAGCAACACCGTGGCCCCGTCTTGCCTGCAAGCCCGGATGGCACGAGGTCAGCCCTTGCCGCGCATGACTTCAATGCCGATGACGGGGGGGCAAAACGAGGACGAGTAGGAGGAGGGAGGGAGGAACTTTCGCAGCCTGGTGGGGTTCGTCCTTGGGATGGAGGGTGGGCCGAAGAACACGGGCATGCCGCGGGACGTGTTTCGAGGGGTGTTCATTAATCTGCTCATGCCGAACTGGGACCCGCTCCGTTGCAAGGGCGCTGGCACGGGCCCACCGGCAGTGCAGGGCTAAGAAACGGTGGGCGAGAGGAAAAAGATGTAAGTGGTGATTGTACCAAAAAAAAGAATAGGCAATGAAGACGAAGAGGGGTCGAAGGGCAATGCCCTTGAGTGAAGGTAACACCAGCAGCAGCATCACCAGCGGCAAAGAAGCTAGAAAAGGAAGAAAAGTGAAGTGAAAGAAGGAACCTGAAAACTACACTTTGCTATGATTGCCTGTATATACATCATTTTTTTGGTGGTAAAGCGAGGTTGTTGCGAACTACCTCATTCGTTGCGTATGCTTTTTTTGTTTGTTTCCTATCTCTATTGTATTTCGGAAGAGGCTGAGTGCTAAATCCCCAACTCTTCCATTCCTCCTCTCCCTCTCTCCTCGCTCTGAGATGCTGCACTTAGCAAGACCCCATCTTCTTCATCTTCCCTCTTGTTGTTATTGGTGTGCTGCCGCAGCCGTCGTCGTCGTCGTCGACGCCCTTCTCTCCCCCCCCCTCCTCCTCCAAACCTGCCTCACATTAAAATTAATCCGCGACGACGCCAAATAATGTGCCAACAACCGAGCCTCCGACTCACCACACCCCTGCCCTTCCTCCTTCCCTTCCTCCTTCCCTCCCTCCCCTCCTCCCACCACAGACGACAACATCGTCCAATCCACAAGCCGGTCATCCGGCCGCGCACTCTCCATCAAAACACAAGGCACCCCATGAAAACACACCCGCGCCTCTTTCCCCATCACCATACAATCCCCACTTCGAAAAACAATCGGCACAGGGTCCACCTCCTTGCTCCTGCCCCCTAGCAAAAACACACTACCCAACCCCAAGCTGAACGAGACGAGGGGTACCTCCAAAGCCCCCTCTGCGTCATCAATGTGCCCACCCATGCTGCTTTCCGGAGGGTAATAATTCACGATTCCGGCCTCGGCTTGAAATACTACTGCTCCTGCTGGTCTTGGTACTGCTGCTGCTCCTGCTGCTGCTGCTGATGACGATGTTTCCTCCTTCTCCTCAAAGTCGTGATTGTCCGCGCGAGCCACAAGAGAGAGAATGTCTCGCGCCAATTGTGTCAACGCGGCGGGGACAGGGAAAGAGGCCTGTAAGGTCGAAGATTGATGCTGAGAATCGCGTGTCGAAGCATCTTCGTCCTGGCGGGCGTCATGTATGCGGACGCCCTTCCCCTCCTCTCTACCGTCCTGCTCCTCTTGCCCGTCCTCCTGCGCAAACGCCTCTCCCTCCCCCTCCTCCTTCACACCCTCTCCTCCTCCTCCTTCCTCTTCATGGTCTCCATCCCTGCCTTTGGCTGCTGCTGCTGCGTATTGCCGCGTCGTCCAGATGTAATTTAGTCCAACATTAGCCCATCGCAAAACATGCATGTCTTGTACCGCCTGAGACAATCCTCCTTCCCCTCCTCCTTCCTCTTTGACCGTTCGCACAGCTCTTTCCCATAAGCTACTACTACTGCTGATCTCTTCTTTGTCGTCCTCAGCGTCGTTCATTCTCGCATCCGCATGGTTGTTGGTGATATTGGTGAACGGCGACCGACTGAACTCCTTCAAACAGCAACGTGCCCAACGCGCTTGCTCCCGCCAGTCCAACGCCCCCCGTACATAGTAAAAGCCTGGACGATCTCGCAAGGCATAAATACGGCGCCCATCCCCCAGAACGGCCACGAGGCGCACCCGTGGGTCGTCCTCCACGCCCTCCCTGGCAAAATCGACGGCCTCCCCAAGATCAGGGTCCTGCCGCACATAGCGTGTGCGACGTCGGTTGACAGCCACGCGCTGGCGTCGGTATTGCTTCTCCGCGCGTCTATAGGCCGTATTGTCTTGCTCTCCACTGGCGGGAGTCTTGTAGCGGTTGGCTTCCTTGCTGCACGTCGGGGGTCGAGGAGGCGCTGGTGCTGGTAGGCCGTCGTGGGGTGATGGTGTGGAGGGCAAAGTAGAGGTGGGGGACGGGTTGGTGGACTCTGGTGGGTGCTGTATCTCATTCATGTCGCAATCTTGGTCACTAGCCTGTAATGGTGCGTAGATGCTTTGATTGTAGGGGATGGTGCGTGATTAGGAAGGGAGGCCTGGGGCTAGGGTGGATCGATGCGCGGCGGCCTTCCTCCTCCTCTCCTTTTGGCCCTGTGTGTAATGTGATGTAGTAGAAGAGAGTTAGCACACCGCACTCCATCTACTATAACCTTCCTCCCTCTTTCTCTCTGCCACCAACACAGCCCCTGCACCAGACGACAAGCAGTAAAGCACAAACCAAACCAAAAGCCACACGGTCAAAAGGCAAGTCAACCTCCCCACTCCTCGCCTCCTACGTCATGGCCACTCCCGCACCAGCAGCAGCAGCAGCAGCAGCAGCAGCAGCAGCAGCAGCTGCAGCAGTAGCAGACGAGCCTCCCAACGACAACGACAACGACGCCGTGACATCGAGCACCAACCCGCGCTACACCCAAGCGTTGCATGACGGGCATCTAAAGGGCAATTTCCCAGACTACTACGCCTTCCACCCTTTCGTGCCGCGCATCTCTGCCTTGCTGGGCGCGCCCGGAACGCCTGTCAGTGCACTCGATCAAAACAACAAGGACGCCTTGCAGCACATACTGTACCGTACCAAAGATGTGGATAGCAAGGAGTCTCTGTTGATAGCGGACTGGGGGTGCAACTCGGGGGACTTGACCGTCGCCTTGTGTCGACGCCTCCGTGAGCTTCAGCCTGACCGGCGAGTAGCGGCCTTGGGGCTGGACTTGGATGCGGATCTTATCAAGCGAGCCAATAACAGATACACTGGCGCCGAAGGAGGGGAGGAGGAGAGGGTAGACGTGACGTTTGCAGCGGTGGATTTGGTCTCGGAGTGGCCACGGGCGGAGGAGCTGATGCGGGCGTTCTTGGAAGAGAAGCAGCAAGCCGACGGTGGCGATGGCAAGAAGGAAGGGGAGGAGGAAGAGGGTGTACCCAAAAGGAAGTTTGGTTTGTTGACCATCTTTTCGACGACCATGTGGATTCATCTTGTGCATGGTGGGGAGGCCCTGAAGGATTTTTTGGTGCACGCCTCGGAATGGACACATTGCCTAGTGATCGAACCACAGACCCACAAAAACTACAAAACGGCCCGCAAACGCCTAAGGCGGGTAGGGTTACAGCCAGAGGAGCATTTTGCTACTATTGCTACGTGGGTGTATCAGTATATGTTGGTGACCCATGCGGACTGGGGGTTTCTGGAGGCGTTTGAAGGGACGAAGAATATGGGGAAGTCTAGTGATTGGGGGAGAGAGCTCCTCATATTTTGGAAGAGGGAGGAGGAGGAGGGAGCGAAGGAGGGAGGAGGAGTTGTAAGCGCAAAGCGAGAGCGTGAGGAGGAGGTGGGACAGGAGGGAGGAGGAGGGGGGGGGGAGAGAGAGCAGTCTCAAAAGTTGGAGTGCTGAAAGTGTAGGAGTCTACAAACACGCGTTGAGCGAGAAGAGACGGAAAGCAATGTAATAGATAAATGTTAAACCAAGTTGAAGCTTAGAAGCAAAAATACTGGAAAATTCCTAAGGTAGACGTCGTGCTTTTTGCTTTTGCTTTTGCTCTCTCCTCTGTTTTTACCGAGTACACATAACAAATTTAGGTTCACCTTCACCCACCCGTCGGCCTACGCCCCAAAAATCCTTCCTGGCCTTCCCTTTGCTTTTACAATCGCTTTTTGCACTCCCCCGCCAACTTGCTCTCCATGGCATTGACCAAAGGCAAATGGGAATCAACACATTTCCCCACGCACTTGTCATAGACCCCTTGCAGCTTTGCTTGTTGTGAAGGGTCCGGCTTGCCCCCCCCCACCTTGCCTTGCGCGTCCCGCACCTCGTCTTCGCACGATTGCTGGCAGCGTTGCAGCCGATTTTGGAAGTACTGGAGCTCGTTCCCAATCAGGGCGTTGACTTCTTGCAGGCCCACCGAGCACGCCCCGACGCATTGCTGGATGTCTTGGGAGTTGTAGCTACTTTGGTCGTGGCAGTTGGCCATGCACGAATAAGCCTTTTTGCTGAGCTTTCGGATGTAGGCCCGATCCAGCTTGTCCATTGATGCCGTCACGGCGGCTTGCAGGCGGGCTTGGGGGTCGCTCATGGCTGCGGCTGTAAATGTGGGGCTGGGGGAGTGGCTGGCCTGGCGTAGGGGACGGGAGGTCGGCTGTGTCTTTGTGTGGAGGGGGGGAGGGAGAGATGAAATGGATGCGATGAAAAAGGACGTCGGGGTGGACGTTCTGAACTGTAGAATGTGCTTTTGCCAGGAGGGTGTGGCGTATCGCACACACGCAACAACGTGATGACTGAGAGGTGGTCGTCGGTTGCGAGGGCATGATCGATCGCCGGAGCAGCTGTCTTGTTTCCGAGGCTTGAAGTGTCAAAGAGGGTTCTGGGCGTCCTGTTGTGTCTTGCATGTGTTTGTCTTGGCTGACTTATTGCTTTGCAGCAGCTCCTGCATGCCTAGAACCAGGCCCAGCAGCCCCTTAAGCTGGAGGCAGGGACAAACAAGGCACACAAGGCCACCCACGCAAAAACCTCCCCACCCCGGACCCCGGCAGGAGAGGCACAGCACCCTGTGTTCTGTCTCCTGTGCTTCAAGTGCCCCACATTATTAGAAGCAGGAAAGGGTCCTTTGTTGTTGTGCAGGCCAAGCTGTAGATTCTTGAGAGCACGCAGGACCAACGCCCACGCCAAGCTCTTTGTGGAGCTTGGGCGGCGGCCGGATTGTGGAGTCGTGCTGCCGTCGTGAGGCCGCGCCTTTGACACCTCGGCCTGGGCAGATGGAAGGAGCAAGATGTCAAGCAGTACAAACCCTGCCTGAGTGTGCACCATGCTGGGCACTGATTTATAATATCGTGCAAGACGAGCTCCACCAAGGCCTAATCAATGCCCTCGGGGTCGTGTGTGCCTGCCCTGCGCGCTGAGCGAGGCATTGTGTAATTGAGATGCCACTGCAACAAGCAGGAAGCGCCTACAGAACATCACCTTTGACATCCACGCGCTCCCCAACCCTTTTACCAGATCTACTACCACACAAACCACAGCACCACCAGATGCAAGTCAACCTGCATTTCCTGCATTGCCCGTCTGCATATCAAATCACGCACTCACACAGACCCTCCCTCCTCCCTTTACCCCCCTCAACCCCCATACCCACAGCCAACTTCAAGCAAACACGCCATCTGGCAGCAGCCCTTGAGGCACAACACCCTAACAACAACCATGCAGAAGGCCATGCAAGGCAAGGACTTCAAGATGATCCGCAGGAACTCGCTCACGATCGAAGTGGACGGTGTGTGGCCGAACTTGGAAGAGGAGGAGGACAGCTACACCCCCAACAAGGTGATGATGAAGGGTAAGTGCTATGGGAAGGAGGGGATGGAGGGAGGGAGCGGGGAAACGAAGAGGCGCGTACACGTTTGAGTGCGAGAAGGGAGGATGCCTTGCGGTTGTGTTTGTGGATTTGAATTGGCTGTCATCCCATTTTTTTGCGTGGGCCGGCCTGGGCATGCATGCCAGGCTCGACGCCTATTCTGCTTTTTCTCTTTGAAATTCCGTACCATCGCTATCTCTCACATTCTCCCTCCCCTCCTTCCCCTCCTCCATATCTTCCACCCAAACAGAGTGCATGATGCTCCGCCGCGTCCTGGGCGCCGACAAAGCCGACACCCTCCCGCAAGCCTGCAAGATGAACGCCACCTCCCAAGCAAACAAAGGGTTCCTCACCCGCCTCTCCCACCTGAACGAGACCTCGGACGTGGCCGGTAAAGTTAATATAAGTGAATGCCACACTTTGCATGATTCTCTGCGAATAGTCGCGGGTGGGGTCACCTTTTTGCCGGCCTCTTGCAATGCCATGTTAATGAAGGAGGAGAAGACGCTGAAGGAGAAGTTTGAGGCGGAGAACGCTCAGGTGTACGCGCGGCTGAAGCGTCGGGACTCGTGGGTGGGGAAGGAGGATTATCCCCCTAGTGCCACTTGAAGCCAGAAGGAGGAGGGAGGGAAGGAGGAGGGAGGGAAGGAGGGAGGGAAGGGGAAGAGGATGGAGAAGCGGGCGTCGGTGTGTGTGTCGACAGGGATGTTTTGAGGGGAGGGAGGGAGGGAGGGAGCGAATGACTATTGATACTGGTGCATACTTTCACTGCATTCCCATCTCTCCCTTCTCTTCCTTTCTTCCTTTCCCCCTGTCTCTCTGTGTGTTTCAAGATCGCAAATACAAGACAAAACGTGCGTTTCTTAATCAAGAATGAGTGAGATCCATTTCAACACTTTCGCATTATCAACAAGAAGAAGAAAATAGCAACAAGAAGAAGATTTAGAAGAAAAAGAAGAAAAAGAGGATCTGGACAGTAACAACAACCAAAATCCAAAAGAGATAAAAAGAGAGAAGGAATGACAAAACGAAACCAAACGGCGCGTGTGGATAAGCAAGCAAGAAGCCAGCCAAGGCAAGGCAGTTAGAGAAGATTTAGAGTGTGCAGGACAACAAGAAACAAGAAAAGAAAGGCAACTAAAAAAGAGAGAAGTAATCAGAAGAAAAGAGTGCCAGTGGCTGAGAGCACGCGTGTGTGTGTGTGAAAGAAAGGGTGCTTCAGATAAACAGGCAGGCCCAGCCTTCATCAAAGGAAGAAGTGCGAAGGAGAAAACAACACAGAAGCAGCAGCACAGAAACAAAAAGAGAACGAAACCAACAGAAGAAAACCCACAGGGCGTGGACAACAACAACAACATTCATCGAAGAATCAAATCAGTCAGTCTTGTTTTCTTTCTTTCTCCTTCCTTATGTGCTTTTGTTGTTGTCGAAAATTTCCTCATGCCCACGCGTCGTCCCCTCTCCTTCTACTATTCCCTTTCGATTTCCGTTCGTCTTATCTTTCCATATCTCCCTCTTATTCCCCTCACCATCTATCATCATAATCCCCCTGATACGACCCCCTACTACTACTCCCAGCACTCCCCCTTCCTCCATAATAATCCCCCCTCCCCCCCCTCCCTTCCCCGCTTCCCCCCCCCCCCCCTCCTCCACCCTCAGGCTTCTTAAGCAAATCCCCCACAATCGGTACATTCTTCAACACCGCCAACACGACCGGGAAAAAATTCGCAAACAAATTAAAGAACCCAAAAATCTCCAACAACATGCCAAAGAACGAATTGCCTCTTAACACCAAGAACACCCCGACACAAAAACAAATCGATGCCCTCAACTTCTCCTTGGCAAACAACAGACGCATAATCCGCCCAGGACCAAAATACAAAGGCAACCCCAGGATCATACATAGATTCCCCAACCTTAATAGATTCCGTTCGAAAAACAACGAGATCCCCATAGCAGTCAATACCAAACTCGCTCCCAATAAAGTAAAGCCCAGCCTTTTAAGTGATGGAGGCATAGGCTCATTAATTAAACTCCCAAAGCCAGTCGGACCACCACTACTGCTAGGCCCTCCTCGCGCTGATGGGGAGGAAGGACGTCCTGGGGCTGCGCGGGCGCGGCTGCGGAAGGAGGAGGAGGAGGTGGGAGGGGGAGGAGGTGGTTGGTAGTACGGGTCGGTGTCATAGGGGTCGTCGCCATAGTCGTCGTCGTAGGATGGATAGCCCCCTCGACCGTACCCTTGGTCGTTGTTATTGTACGAATGAGCCCCGCCACGCGCGCGCTGGAGGAGGCGGAGGAGCTCGGAGGAAGGAGGGGAGGAGGAGGAGGAGGAGGAGGCGCGGGAGCGGGAGAGGGGTGGGAGGCGGCTGCGGCGGGGGCTGTCGAGGTGGCGTTGACGCGCGGGCGGGGAAGAAGAGGGGAAGGGGGAGGACGAGGAGGAGGCGGAGGCGACGGTTGCCAAGACGAGGACGACGGGAAGGAGGAGGACGACGTGGAGGAGGGGTGAGGGGAGGATGGTCCTCATTGGGGCTGCCAGGTGGATGGGGAGGCTCCTCCTTCTTGATAATGTTGGTAGTGCTTGTGGTGGTTGCCGCGGTCGCCGCATCCTCCTCGGGGGGTGCGCGCAAGGCCTGTGTCGTCGTGAAGGAGGGCGTGTGAGCGTGAATCTGTGTGTGTGTGGTTGTTGTGTGTGATGTAAGCAATATGTGTGGGGTGAAGAAACGACGGGGACATGTCCAAGCAACCCATAAACTCACACCACACCACACCACCACACGCCACACACAGGCCGCATCACCAGCAGCAGGAGGATAAGGACATGCCGCCCCTCCTGTGTCTGCTGCGGCGGGGGCGGCGGTCACTCAACCTGCAGCCGGCGCGTTTTGCTTCCTCCTTCCAAGCTTCAGCTTCAGCCTTAGCCTTCCCTCCTGCACGTCCCCAGAACTTGGTTGAGAAAATTGTGCGGCGCCACGCCCTGGGCATTGCCGCACAGCAGCGCGTACACGCAGGCGACTTCATTTCGATCAAGCCGGCGCATGTCATGACGCACGACAATACTTGGGCAGTCATGGCAAAATTTGCCACCCTCACAGACCCTAGCAGCAGCAGCACCCAGAGCTCTCCCCCTCTTAGCGTAGCCGACCCACGCCAAGCCGTGCTAGCCCTGGATCACAACGTGCAAGACCGCTCGGACAAGAACCTGGCCCGGTACGCGGCCATCGAGGCGTTTGCAAAGCAGCATGGCCTGGACTTCTTTCCCGCCGGCCGAGGCATCGGCCACCAGGTGCTGTGCGAGGAAGGGTACGTGCAGCCTGGGTGGATGGTGGTGGCCAGCGATAGCCATTCCAACATGTACGGGGCCCTGGGTGCGCTGGGCACGCCCGTGGTGCGGACGGATGCGGCGGCTATTTGGGCGACGGGGACAACGTGGTGGCAGGTTCCTCCCGTGGCACGTGTCGAGCTGAAGGGGAGGCTCCAGAGGGGGGTGACGGGAAAGGATGTCATTTTGAGTTTGTGTGGTGTGTTTGGAGAGGATCATGTGTTGAATCATGCTGTGGAATTTGGGGGGGAGGGTGTGGGTTGTTTAGGGATGGAGGACCGGATGACGATTTGTAATATGACGACGGAGTGGGGGGCGTTGGCCGGCGTTTTTCCCGTGGATGGAGTGACGGTGGCATGGGTTCAAGCAAGGGCAGCGAGGCTTCGGGCCAAGTATAGTGGAGGCGGAGGAGGAGCAGTACCACCGCGGGTGCACACGTGTGAAAGAATCGCTCAAGAGCTCGCAACCCAAAAATGGGAAGCCGCGGACGAAGGAGCACACTACGCCAAAACCCTCTCGCTGGATCTCTCGCATCTCCTCCCCCTTGCAGCAGGGCCGAATGCTATCAAATTGATTACGCCTGTCCGAGTCTTGGAGAAGCAGCGGGTGGCCATTCAGAAGGCATATATCGTTTCGTGTGTCAATAGTAGAGTGGGTGACCTAGCAGCAGCTGCAGCCGTGCTACGCGGGCAACGCGTGGCGCCTGGTGTCGAGCTCTATATAGCAGCAGCAAGTAGTGAGGTAGAGGAGGAGAGCAAGGCGAGGGGGGATTGGCAGGCGTTGGTAGCAGCGGGCGCGATTGAATTACCGTCGGGGTGTGGCCCATGTGTGGGGTTGGGGAGGGGGTTGCTGAAGGAGGGAGAGGTGGCTATCTCGGCGACAAATCGGAATTTCAAGGGAAGGATGGGGTCGAGGAGCGCGCAGGCTTACTTGGCCTCGCCGGCGGTGGTGGCCCAGTCGGCATTGAAGGGGTATATTGCGTGTGTGGGTGGGAGGGAAGAGGAGGGAGAGGGAGAGGAGGAGGAGGAGGGGTGGCGGGTGATGGTGGCGGAGACGCAGCAGCAGCAACAGCAGCCCAGAGGGGGCAGCAGCACTTCTCCCACGAGCAGCAGTAGCAACACCACTATCATCAAAGGCTTTCCCCCCTTGCTCCGAGGCACCGTGTTGCTGACCCCCCAACCCAACATTGACACCGACGGGATCTACGCCGGCAAGCACTGCTATGAAGACCTGGACAGTCAGGCCCAAGCATCTGTAGTCATGGAAAATTACGACCCGTCCTTCGCTTCGTTAATTCAAAAGGGCGATGTGTTAGTAACAGGGCCCAATTTTGGGTGTGGTTCTTCGAGAGAGCAAGCAGCGACGGCGTTAAGGGCATGTGGGATTCCGGTGGTGCTGGCGACGAGTGTGAATGAAACGTTTCGACGGAATGCATTGAATAATGCCTTGCTGGTCTTGGAGGTGCCGGCGCTGGTAGCAGAATTACGGCGTCGGTGTATTCTTTCTTCTTCTGTTGTGGAGGGAGGGGAGGTGCAGCAGCAGCAGCAGCAGCCAGTACCGGCGAGTCTGCGTTTGGCCGAGTGTCGTGTAGAAGTGGATTTTGTGCGTTCTGTAGCGCGGTTGGAGGTGGTGGGAGAGCAGCAGCAGAAGCAGCAGGAGAGTGTGGAGAAATCGGAGTTCCCTTTCACGCCCGTTGGGCACGTGGCGCAAGAGATTGTGGTGGCGGGTGGGTTGGAGGGGTGGGTGCGACAGCGGCGGCAAGAGCAGCCGCCGCTGGCAAGGGCTGGGTAGGTACGAGGGCGAGAAGGCGAGATTAGTAGTACGTTGTTGATTTTATTGTTGTTGAGTAGTTTTTTGTACGGATGCATGATAGATAGTTGTAGAGAGTCGAAGTGTGAGTAAATCTGTTGGTTAGCAATTGTACTTTTTCCTGCTTCATTTTGTAAAGCACAGCGGAATATAAAGAAGGAAGATAGAGGCAGTAAGGAATGAAAAAAGAAAAGGCCACCAACAATCATTTGATATCCCCTTTTCTTTGCTTTTCTTGCTTTGCTGCTTCGGTCCCTATTTCTTGCTCTCACCCTCCCACTACTTTTCCGTATAAATTTACACTGCTACCCCTACCTCCCTCTCCTCCTCCTCCACCAACCCCTCAACCGCCACCCGTCGCATCAGCTTTGTCCGTTCCACCTCCCGCGTCTTGGCATCCAAAACACGTACCCGGCCGCGGATATACTGCAAAGAAGCTTGGTCCCGTGGACGGGCCTTCAATGCCTTCTTGAGCTCTGTCTCCCGCGAAACAGCCACGGCCAAAGGCTGCCGCAGCTGTGTTATCGCCTCCTCCAATTCCTCGATTCGAATCCGATCCACCTTGGCCTTGCCCTCGGCCGCGACCTTCTCGTCCTCGCGGGCTTGGAGGCGTTGACTCTGTTCCTCTACCACGTTTTGGTAATACTGCTGCAGGTCCTTCATGACTGCTTCGTGCTGATGCACCAGCTCTTGCCGGTGCTGGTTGGCCCGCTCTTCCATGCCGTGCATCTCCGTCGTGTGGCGGAGCTCCACGTCCTCCCGTAGCTGCGCAAGGCGGGTAGTACAGACGCTTTGGAGATCCAGGATGTTGCTCTCCAAAGTCTGTTGTAGGTGGGTGCATTCATCGGCGAGACGGCCCTGCAGCTCGGCGCGTTCGGCGTCGGTGCTTGTGTGCTGGCTGCTGATAGGAAAGGAGGAGGAAGACGACTCGAGAAGGTGCTTGGTCTGAAGCACATGAATGCTTGTAGTATGTGCACCTGCTTTTTGGCTCATGAGCTGCTCGCGTTCTGAGGCCACGGACGTCAAGTTTTGGGTGTGGTAGTAGTTGAGGGCAACCAGTTTGTCTTGGTAGACCCGCAGCTCCATCCGGTGGTCCGTGGAAAGGTCTTCGACCTGCTTGCGCATGCCCATCAGAACTTGCGTGGCCTTGTTCAGCTCGGGTTGGGTGGTGGTGGCATGTTCCTGGTGGAGGGCGTCCCGTTCGGCCTGCGCATCGACGTGAGACATTCGGGCATCGGCCGTACTCTGCTCTAGTTGCCCCACGGCCTCTTGCAGCTCGGCCATGGACATGCCCTCATATTGTTGTGAGATTGGTACGGCCTCGGGGACAGCGGCAGCCGTGGCGGTCTCAGTCTCATTCTTCTTCGAGCCCTTTTTGCCAGCGGCGGCGGCGGATTTCTTGGGCTTGGCTTTTCCTGCTGTCTTGCCTGCAGGGGTCTTGCCACTCGCTTTGGGCTTGCCGGCGCCGCCGGGGGCCGGCATATTTTAATTAAAACGCAGCCGTGGGTGTGGTATCTGCCGTGGCCACCTTAATGCGTGAGTGTGGTCGTGAGCGTGCCGTCTTTTCGTTTGCCCTCTTCTTTGACGCCCGCTTCCTTTTTTGGTGAGACGACAACCACCTCGAGCGAGACAAGGCGGAGCTGCAGGACGACAAAGGGAGGCCTGTGAGATTGAGACTTATGTGCAGGTGTGCTTTGAGGGCCTGAGCTGTAGAAATTAAGCGTTGTTTGGCCTCCTTTTTGGCTTGGCTTTTGGCCAAAGAAAAGCAGTGACGCCAGCGGCCGTTACCGCTTCAAGTGGACGTTCTTGCACACGACGACCACAGGGTTGTTGTTATAATAGCCATGTGATGATCTTGCCTTTTATGTCCCAAAATGACACTTTAAAGCCTTGCCAACATTCTTTATTGCATCAATTTCTTCTGATAGAGAAGCAGTGTAATTTTCTCAAAGCAAAATCTGCCTGAAAGCAAGCAACCTCCCCCAACCGACTGGCTTGCGGCGGGTTTTCCAATTAATGTCTTTCTTTTGTTTTACACTCTTTCTGCCTAGAGTAAGCATCAAGAAAGCTTGAGAAGTTCTCAAGAGTCTACAATTTGTAGCAACGGGCGCATTTCTTGTCATATTTTTCTCCATTCGAGCCCACGATTTCTTTATGTCCAGTCTGGTCTCGCCTCCCGCAATACGCCACTTGGCCAAGGCGAAAGCACATAAAAGCGTCCATTAGGGTCATACGTAACACATTTCGAGTAATTGCGAGGCGTCTGGTTTGCGAAGGCTTCGAAAAATATTGTCATTGCTTAATTTTGGAAGCTGGTTTCATGGACCGAGTGGTTGTTTTGACTTGGGGATTGATGACAACACTCGTAGTCCCCCACCGGTACTATCGTGGCCGCGTGGCGCAATGGATAGCGCGTATGCCTACGGAGCATGAGGTTGACGGTTCAACCCCGTCCGTGGTCGACGATTAATCTTTTGGCATTTCATTTCTAACTTCCGAGTTTTGGTGTTTTGCAACTGTCATTTTTTTCTTTTGAGTTCTTTCATTCTCATTGGGTTGGCGGGTTGACCATTCCTGCCTTTCGCGACTCTTGCTCCTCTTCCGTCAAGCACTCTTTCTCAGCCACCTTGATTCCGCTCTTACTTTTGGTCTTGTTCTCGCCTGGTTCCCGGCCACGCTATCTTCTTTGGCCCATTTCCTGTGCGTTTGGCGGCGCTTCGCATTTCCATCAGGTATACGCAAAGCGGGACGACCATCGAAGGCAGGGAGACGACGCAGAAAGGCGCATCGGTATGATCTCATAACGTCTGGAGTCGTGCTCGATTGATTTCGTGCATGCATAGAAAGGGTGATATTGAGAGCCTAGGGTTTCCCCAGCCAGTCCCACACCAGACTACGGACAAGCCGAGACGAAAAGCAATGAGAAATGCACTGTCCAGGCAAATAATTTGGCTGTTTGGCTATTTCTTTCTTTCTTTTATTTATGCTTTAAATCAGTCTGTCTTTTTGTCTATCTTACAAATCCTTTCGCCTGGTGGCTTGTTCTCTTCTGCCTCAATTCGAGTCCGACTGTCCGCCGCCTTCCGCGCCCGTGTCCCTCTCCCGTGCCTCGTATTCTGCAATGGCGCAATCCAAGGTGAAATCAAACAAATTACAAATCTCAACCATCTCGTGCAACCCGTCCTTGAGCACTTGCACGGCGGGCTTGCTCGTGGATGTCTGGAGCCGCACGTTCATTTTAGGCTCGGAGGGGTGGGGCACGCTGTAGCCGCAAAAGGTTGTCTCCTTCCGCCCCATCAGCACGTGCCGCAAGGAGTTGCCCAACGTGTGGTCCTCGTCGCCAAAGACAAAAGTCCGGGAATGCTCGTCCGTGTACTCGAGCTGGGGTGGTGGTAGGTGGGTGTGAGAAGGGAGAAGGGAAGGAATGGAGGGTGAGCGTTTGACTCGAAGGTGATTTCTCCAAACTCCCACACAACTGTGCCGTACCACAAAAGCCAGCACACAAGCTACAGTCTCCCAAGTACGTACCGACTCGAACTTCTTGTCAGCGGGTGGTGGGCGGTGCTCGTTGACAGACATGCTTAAGAAGGGTATCCTACTCCGGTCTTGTTAATTTTGTCGTCTGGCGTGGTTGCCTGCCTGTGCGAATGCCTAGAACAGGAATGAAAGGATGTGCATGAGACGTGGTGGCAATGTTTGGTGCTTGCGAAGTGGTGTGGCTAAACACGGACCGCTTTCCTAGGATGGGGCAAGCGAGGGTTCCCCTACTCATCATCCAACAGCCTCGCGTGCGTCGCGTTTGTTCGTCGTTCGTCGGTCTTTGGGACGGTACTTCGACGCGCTTTTCGCGGCTTGAGCAGTAAAATCGCACGCCTTTAGAAGTTAAGGAAGTCTTACATACAAAGGCGGCCCTACTTTTACCCCAATGCGCGTACTTCAGACCAGCAGGACGATTCTCTCTCCAGCGCACGCCTGCATGGGGGGCAGGATCGTTCGGGATCAGCACGTCCGTTTACAATTGTCCTGAAAATGGCCTGGGAAACCCTAGGCTCTCAATGTCACCCTTTCTATGCATGCACGAAATCAATCGAGCACAACTCCAGACATTATGAGATTATACCGATGCGCCTTTCTGCGTCGTCTCCCTGCCTTCGATGGTCGTCCCGCTTTGCGTATACCTGATGGAAATGCGAAGCGCCGCCAAACGCACAGGAAATGGGCCAAAGAAGATGGCGTGACCGGGAACAAGGCGAGTACAAGACCAAAAGTAAGAGCAGAATCAAGTTGGCTGAGAAATAGTGCTTGACGGAAGAGGAGCAAGCGCCGCGAATCAAAAGGAAAGGCAGGGATGGCCAACCCGCCAATGAATGAACTCAAAAGAAAAAAGACACAACCAAAACGCTTAAACTCAAAATTAGAAATGGAATGCCAAAAGAATTAATCGTCGACCACGGACGGGGTTCAGTCAACCTCATGCTCCGTAGGCATACGCGCTATCCATTGCGCCACGCGGCCTCGATGATAACGATGCCGGTCTACGAGCGTTTTCATCAATCCCCAATCCACAACCATGGCACAGACAAAAGAGAGCAAACCTGAGCCTTATGGTCGTGTTTAGTGTGGTACGTCTCTTTTTTGCTTCCTTTCGACTTGCTGCTGCTACCATTACTGCTGCTGTTTCTCCATTCTCAATGACCAGAGGCATTCTCTTTCACACCTCCTATAACTACCGGACATTCCTCAAGACCTTTCTCGTCCAGCAGCCAAAGAGTCAGCGGCAGGCTTTCGAATGTACAAGCAGCCACGTACAAAGGCGTGTAGCCGCCATACGCCTTGTCCCTGTCGTTGACCCGTCCAGGGTTGGCTTCTACCTGCGCCTCGTTCATATTACGAAAATGCCGCCATGTTGTCATTCCGTTCTGCTGCCCTTCTTGCTCTTGTGGTTGCTGTAGGCCTGTGTGCTGTGTGTGGGTGCGGGGGCGGGGGTTGTGTGAGTGTCTAGCGTTCGTGAGAGAGACCTTAAGAAGCCTGCTTTCGTCCGTCAGGGAGAAAAGTCGCTTTTGAAAGTGCTTTGGTAAGCGCATGGGTAAATGCTTTTCGTCAATGTAAAAGCGCTTTTTGCGGAATGAGGGTTTGGTTGGCCGAAGCGATTTCGGAAAGCGCTTTGAAAAGGGCTTCGTTAAAGGGCTTTGGCTTGGGCGGGCGAGCGCTTGGCAGCGCGCGAAGAAGCGATTTCGAAGAAAGAGAAAAGCACTTGGTCCATTGGCCTTCGGCCTTTCGTGGGTTGGACACCACCGCTTTTCCCATGCGCTTTTGTTTCTTTCGGACTTTGCTTTCTTGTTGGCCTTGAGGCGCTTCTTTCTTCTTCCCAAGCCCATTTTTCTCTTCTCTCCACGCTTGGCTTGAGGCCGGCTTGCTCGCTCGACTCACACACTGCACACTGGACATCTAATGACAGACAGACACATCATCCTCATCCTCAGCTACTGTTACCCCCCCCCCCCCCCCTCCCCTCCCCTCCCCTTCCCCCCCCCCCCCCCTCCCCCCCGCCTCCCTTCCCTTCCCCCCCCC
>Ga0105054_10005886_pt1 | contig 17399 bp, 10 predicted proteins | sample BON02_FD_78091 | JGI IMG/M metagenome (GOLD analysis project Ga0105054, IMG submission 78091) | Freshwater microbial communities from Lake Bonney liftoff mats and glacier meltwater in Antarctica - BON-02 (megahit assembly) | ecosystem: Environmental > Aquatic > Freshwater > Ice > Glacier...
AGACTCCGTGGGTGAATTTTAGGTTGGAGCGACTACGGAAATACTGATCAACCTGCGTCCAATACCCATCATCGTCGCGGATCTTTTTACACCATGCACAGATCGGTAAAAGGCCGGATAGCGCTTTGACTTCGGCAAGGGCGGACGTGAGCTGCTCATTGCGTTGCTGCACGTGGGCGACTAGTAAGCCCACGAACAAAGCGACCATAAAAAAGCTCACCTCCAGATCGCCCATAATATCGATGGTCGTCGCGAGGGTGACAGATTCTGTTTTTTCAAACGCGACGGCGAACACCAGACGAAAAATGTGAAAAATTGCGTGAAGAGCAAAAACCTTGGCTGGGGCGGTTAAGGGGCGCCAAAATACCGGATCACTTTGGCGAAGTCCTTGAAAGGACACAAATGCGAGGCCCGCCCAAATCGTGCCATTCACAACGCGGCGCCAAGAGGAGGAAGGGTCGAGTAAGTAGAAGGCGATCAGGGCGAGTAGGTGCACCAAAACCACCATGATTCCACGTCGATACGGAATGTCTTTTCCCGCTAAAACTTTCGCCCCAAAACAAAGAAATGTCTGCCCGACCGTGACTAACACCGTCGGCACTATTCGATCGATCGCGGGGGGTAAAACGACGCGGGCGGCGAAGAAAATATCGGCCACTAGCATGACCCACGCGGCCACCATCCAATACTTGAGCGTGGTCCTATGGGCGGAGAGATACCATGCTTCGGTCATCAATGCGGCGATAATCGCGCAGATGATTATGTTGGTGAGGTATATAACAGTTTCCGTGCCCATAAGTTCTTGACGAACCGAGGGAATAAATCGCCATGCGAAGCGGAGAGTCGAACCCTAAAGCGGAAAGGCGTAATTCTACGTAAGCCGTTGGAAACAAAAATCCTCCCACCGCCGATGATCCGGCGAATGGGAGGATAGAAGAATGGGGTGAAGGGCGCTAGTTAGCCCGCAGATTTACCGGACTTTTCGGCTTTCCGACGGTCGTTGCTGTTGAGGATTTTTTTACGCAGCCGTAAGGATGACGGCGTCACCTCGACGTATTCGTCAGTCGCGATGTATTCGATACTCCGTTCAAGGGACATCTTGATCGCGGGAACGATCTGCACGCTCTTACCATCACCTTGGGAGCGGAAATTGGTGAGTTGCTTCGCTCGAACGGCATTGACCGGAATGCCTTCGTCGCGAGGATTTTCGCCGACGATCATGCCTTCGTAGACACTCTCACCAGGGGCGACGAACAACTTACCGCGCTCTTGGATAGTCTCGAGGGCGTAGGCAGTCGTGACGCCTGCTTCAGTGGCGATGAGGGTGCCGGTGATACGCGTGCTGAGTTCCCCAGCCCAAGGACCATATTCCTTGAAAAGGTGGGACATCACACCGTGGCCGCTGGTGGAGTTGACCAGATCAACTTCCATACCGATTAGACCGCGGGTCGTGATCGTGGCTTCGATCATGGTCGTCGCGTTCAGCTTTTCCATGTTGGTGAGCTGACCTTTCCGGCTGGCGAGATTCTGCATGATGCCACCAACGCAATCGTCGGGGACTTCGATCCAGACGGTTTCGTAGGGCTCGTGAGTGGCGCCGTCCACTTCTTTGGTGATCACAGTGGGACGGGAAACGAGTAGCTCGAATCCTTCACGGCGCATGGTTTCCACGAGGACCGCAATTTGCATGGCTCCACGTGCTTTGACGTTGAACGCGCCACCCACCGCGGCGTCTTCGACGGAGATAGAGATGTTGGTTTTTACTTCTTTATAGAGGCGTTCGCGAAGTTGGCGTGAGGTGACGAATTTGCCGTCTCGGCCCACCAGGGGGCCGTCGTTGACGGCAAGTTGCATCTCGAGAGTCGGTGGATCGATCTCAGTGAAGGGAAGCGCGTGACCCTCAGGATCAGCGGTGAGCGTGTCGCCAATGTCGATGTCTTCGAAACCGGAGAGCCCGACAATATTTCCGGCAACGGCCAGTTCGGTTTCTTGGGTGCCGAGGCCGGAGTATTCGAGCACCTTGGTGATCTTGCCGCGAGTGCGCTTGCCGGTGGTGTGACTGATGACGTGGATGTTATCACCGATCTTCACCTCACCACCTAGAATCTTACCGACCGCGATACGTCCGACGTAGTCACTCCAGTCGATATTCGAGGCAAGCATGTGGAAGGGTTGATTGGGACGCGCGAAAGGAGGGGGCACGTGCTCGAGGATGGCGTCGAAGAGTGGATTGAGATCCTTGTGCTCGTCTCCGAGATTTTTCACCATGTATCCATCACGACCGGATCCGTAGAGGACCGGGGCGTCAAACTGTTCTTCGGTGGCGTTGAGTTCGAGGAGGAGTTCCAAGACTTTCTCGTACATCTCCTTCGGGTCAGAGTTTTCGCGGTCAATTTTATTGATCACGATCAGCACCTTGAGTCCGTGCGAGAGTGCCTTGCGGAGTACGAAGCGGGTTTGCGCTTGTGGTCCGTCATAGGCGTCGACGAGGAGCAGAACGCCATCGACCATCCGAAGGGCCCGTTCTACTTCGCCGCCGAAATCGGCGTGACCGGGAGTGTCGACGATATTGATGATCTTATTGCCCCAATGCACCGAAGTGTTCTTGGCCTTGATGGTGATGCCCTTTTCGCGTTCGAGATCCATGGAATCCATGGCTCGATCTTCGATCTTTTGGTTGGCACGGTAAGCGCCTCCTTGCTGGAGCAAGGTGTCAACGAGGGTGGTCTTCCCGTGGTCGACGTGAGCAATAATGGCGATGTTGCGGATGTTCTGGTTCATGTCCTGAAAGGCCTTTGGTAGGCGCGAAACCGAAGACGTTGCCGGTTGGATCGAGGCAACGCAAGACGGAAGGCGAGTAGATCGCAGCGACGGCTCAGTGGGGAGACTCACAGGGAAAGTAGCATGTCACCGAAGTGCCAATTCCGGTGTCCGATTCGAGGGTAACGAAGCCGCCGTGCAACTGCATCAACCGGACGACGGTGGGGAGTCCTAATCCGGTGCCTTTCCCCCTGGGCTTGGTCGAGAAAAAGGGTTCAAAAATACGAGAGCGGATCTCGGCTGGGATACCGATGCCGGAGTCTTTCACGCTTATCGTCAGGTAGTGGCCTCCGGCCACTGCTCCGTCAATTTTTTCAATTTCTTGCTGCGAAAGATGGCATTCTCCAGTGGCGATGGTTAACTCGCCCCCCTCGGGCATTCCGTCGCGGGCGTTCACGCAAAGATTCATGACGATCTGGTGGAGTTGAGCCGCGTTGGCTTCGATCTCGGGTAACTCGTTATTCGATGGCCCTTTGAATCTGACTTCGATATTTCGCGGGAAGCTATCCGCCACGATGGAGGCACATTCACGAGAGGCATCACTCAAATCGGTGGGTTCGTGCGTTTCGTCAGAACCGCGCGAGAAAATGAGCAGTTGCTGCAACAGGTCCCCCCCCCGCTTGGCCGTGGTGAGGATCGTCTGGATCTGGGGCCGCAGTGCGTTGTCGGCATCCATTTCGAGGAGGGTCGCGCCGCCGATGACTGCGTTGAGCACATTGTTGAGATCGTGGGCGAGTCCGCCGGTGAGTTGCCCGAGGACGTCGAGGCGCTGCGAGACGATCAAATTATCGTCCAGTTCTTCGCAGGTATTGATCAGGTGCAGACTTAGAAGCTTCCGGTCGCCGTTCAGTTTACTCGCGGTTGCGGTTGCTTCGTAGCAGGGTTTCAGGGGGGCCGCCAACTTAACCCGAACTGGAACGGGGGCGACCCGACCTAGCGCGGCGGAGTCGGCCGCTACCCGCAACAGGGGGCGACTTTCGCTTGCAAATAGATCAAAAACCTGGCCCCCAACAGAGATTTTCGAACTGAAGAACGCTTGGGCGGTTGGGTTGGCGTAAGTGATCTCTCCATCGGCGACGAAAGTTATAATGCCCTCGGGGCTACGAGTGGCCAACTTTTCGAACGAGTCCCGCCGGGCGATCCGGTGACGATCGTGACCAACCTTGGATAGCGCTTGAATACGCCAGCAGATTTCTGCGTCGCTGGTGGCCGCAGTAATAAAATCGTCGGCGGCAAATAAATTACAATTTTCGAAATCCCCTGGGCCTGGATTTGAGTCAATCAGCGTCAACACCGGCAACGCGCGAGTCACGCGACTCGTTTGCAGGGCCTCACGAAGGTTTCCCGTGGGTTCTGATGTTGGGGTCAGGTCAATAAATAAAACGTCGGGATCAACTCGTTTGATCGCGTCGGTCAGACTCTCGGAGGGCTTTGGTCTGACGGCTTCGATGCCGTTTGATTCGAGTCGGTCCAGGATTGATCCCCCCTTTGAATTGATCGCAAGAATCACGAGGGCGGGGATAGGTTGGATCATGATGGTGGGGCGGATGCCGCGATGGCGGGGCGGCTGAAATCTTGCGCTGACAATTGCGGGGCAATTGGTGAACGCAAAACAATGTTAGCAGGGGGAACCCCCCAGATATGAAGGGGCGATATACCGAGTCTCAGAGTCGGATAAGCGGGGCAACAAAAAGACCCAGAGAACCGAAGTTCTCTGGGTCAAAATGGGGGGGGGCGTTCGCCACGCGCTCTTGACCAAGTATCTACATTTGGCGCTCTCGCTTTCGCGGGCTGTAGACTCCCCGACGCCCCTCCACACGGCACGCGTGGTTTTCGATCTCATGGCGGGATCGCTCCAGTCATTGCTGACCGGAGACTATTGAGTGAGGCCTCTTCGCCCAGTTCGACTCGTCTCTGCCGAGACAAGATGCGCTGGACAAGGTGCTGCCGGGCTGGCCAAGGCGCATTTCACGTCGGCATCGTTTCCGCGGGGACGGCCCCCGTTATAAGCTGGGCGTTTGCCCCGTCGGACGGGTCCCACCTCTTAACTCTCAGACTACCTTAATCCTTGCAATGAAGGGACCTAGTTTTTCGTGCCCCTTCGTTACGAGATCGTCGCGAGTTTCGCCAGCCTCGCTCGATCTCCTATTACCCGGTTTCGCTTTCGTCATCGTCCTGCATTAGGCCGATTCCTTATGACGGATAGCTTTCCGTCCGGAACCGGATTATAGTCCGGCTTACCGTAGTCGCCGAGACCCTCTGGGTCACGGTCTCAACATAGGGTTCGAAACTTCCCCTATGCCTGACTCGATTCGCGCGCGATTTCTAAATTCGCGGATCATCGTGCAGTTCCTGATTCGTGTTTTCTGGAACGGGCACGACCCCATCAAGAGGAACTGGTGATATATGCCTCCCACGGCGTAAACGCAAAGTGTGAGGGGGTGGGTCGGGCCAGCTCCGACTCGCCATTCCCCGGTGGCCCGGGCGTATCCCAGTCTCGGCTTTCGTTTGTTTTCTCAGTTCGACGTGCGCTGGACTGTTCCATCAAGCAACACGGAAGAACGTGCCGTTATTTTGCCGAAAAGTCCCGTTTTTGATATACATAAATTGTTTAATATCAGCAGTATGATGAATAATGAGTGAAAAAGTCGGTAAATTACTTTTCAGACCCTGGGCACGGGTTAAGCTTGAAAGAGGTGGTTGAATCGAAAAGGTGCGATGCCTTGTTATGAACCCATCCGATCTTCCCATCTATGAACTCGAGCACCGATTGGTTCGCGGGTTGAGGGATTCTAACCGAGTGATTGTGCAGGCCCCGACGGGATCGGGTAAATCCACGCAGTTACCGCAGATGCTGTGGCGTCATGGGTTTCTGGATGCGGGGGAGGTTGTGGTGCTACAACCGCGGCGACTGGCTACCCGGATGCTGGCGCGACGCGTTGCGACTGAAATCGGTGAACCGCTCGGCCGAACGGTGGGTTATCAGATTCGGTTGGAGCGGAAAGTTTCGTCTGAGACTAAAATTCGGTTCGTGACGGAAGGAATAATCCTGAGGCAGATGGCCTCAGACCCAAATCTTCGGGGCGTGAGTGCCATCGTTTTTGATGAATTTCACGAGCGTCATTTATATGGTGATATTACGCTGGCGCGAGCGCGGGGGTTACAGAATTCAACGCGTCCTGATTTAAAAATTATCGTGATGTCGGCCACGCTGGATGTAGGAGGGCTGGAGAAGTATCTCGAGCCGTGCGAGGTGCTCGAATCACTTGGGCGCAGTTATCCGGTGGAGATTTCTTATCTTGCGCGCGCTCCGAGTTTTGATCGAGACGGCGTGTGGACTGCCGCGACGTTGGAGGCTGAACGCATCGCGTCGCTATCAGCTAGCGGGGATCTGCTGGTCTTTATGCCCGGTGCTTTTGAGATTAACAAAACCGTGGCGGCGCTCGAGCAATGTCGGGGACTACGAGGTTTCAAAGTCCTGCCGTTGCATGGAGAACTGTCGGCCGAGCGACAAGACGAAGCAGTTTTGCCCGGTCCGCAGCGGAAAATTATCGTCTCGACGAATGTCGCTGAAACTTCGCTCACGATCGACGGGGTCACTGCGGTGATCGATTCGGGCTTGGCGCGGGTGGCACGATTTGATGCGAAACGCGGGATCAACACCTTGTTGATCGAGAAAATTTCTCGAGCGAGCGCAGATCAGCGGGCGGGTCGAGCGGGTCGAACGGCGCCGGGGATTTGCGTGAGATTGTGGACTGAACGGGATCACGCGGATCGTATGGCGCAGGAGAAACCGGAGGTGCATCGTCTGGATCTCACGGAGGTGGTACTTTCGCTCAAAGCCAGTGGGGTGAATGATATCGCGTCGTTCCCCTGGTTTGAGGCTCCCAATGACATCGGGCTTCGTCAGGCGGAACGATTATTGATCGATCTCGGCGCCGTGGAGTTTGGCGGCGAGCGGGCGATCACCCACTTGGGGCGAAAGATGATGAGTTATCCGCTGCATCCGAGATACGCGCGAATGTTGCTGGAAGCCGAAAAACGCGGGTGTGTGCGGGGAGTCGCATTGATGGTGGCCTTGACGCAGGGCAGGAATTTCTTGTTGCGAGGAGTTCCCCGCGAGGTGGAGAAGGCCCGCCAGGATGCCTGGGGGGATGAAGAGCGCAGCGATTTTTTACAGCTCATGCGGGCTTGGCTTTATGCCCATCGGGCCCGCTTCGAAGTGGACGCCTGCCGTCGACTTGGAATTCACGCGCAGGCGGCCCGACAAGTGGGGCCTTTATTTGAGCAGTTTTTGAAGGTGGCCCGAGGTGAAGGCCTCGAGGTGAAAGCAGAAGATCAAGCTCCCGATGAAGAGCTCTTAAAGTGCGTCTTGGCGGGGTTTTCGGACCAACTTGCGATACGATTTGACCGCGGCACGTTAAGGTGTGGCCTGATCCATGGGCGCCGAGGACTCTTGGCCAGAGAAAGTGTTGTTCAGGCTGCTAATTTATTGGTGGCGGGAGAAGTGAGTGAAATCGAAGGTCGTGGCGGCGAGGTGAATGTGTTGTTGTCGTTGGCAACGGCGATTGAGGAGCCGTGGTTGGATGAGTTGTATCCGGGGGAATTGTTCGAGGGAAACTCGGTCGTCTATGATGCCTCGGTTCGACGAGTGGTGGTGAATCGAGAGAGGAGATTTCGCGACCTCGTGTTGGAGTCGAAGACGACTTCAGAGAATCCACCGCAGGAGGACGCCGCTCGAATGTTGGCGGCAGAGGTCAGGAGTGGCGGATTGCAGTTAGGGCAATGGAATGAAAAAGTGGATCGTTGGATTGTGCGCGTAAATCGAATGGCCGAGTGGTTCCCGGAGTTGGAAGTGTCGCCGCTACAGGCGGGCGATCGGGAGATGTTGTTGGAGCAAATTTGCTACGGTTGTTTCGGCGCGCGTGACCTGAAAGATCAGGAGGTGATGCCAGTATTGAAAGATTGGTTACGGGCCGAACAACTTGCGGTGATGGACGATTACCTGCCGGAACAACTCGTGATGCCAAACGGCCGCAAAGCTCGAATCCGTTATGCGGAGGAAGGCCCGCCGGTGTTAAGCGCGCGCATTCAAGAACTTGAGGGGATCCCCGCAGACTTTAAACTCGGCTATGGCAGGATCGCGGTGAAATACGAGATCCTGGCCCCCAACCAAAGACCGGTGCAGATGACCGATAATTTGGCTGAATTTTGGACATCGTTGTACCCAAGAATCAGACCGGAACTGTCGGGGCGATATCCGAAGCACCGCTGGCCCTAAACGCTGCGCCGACCGAGAGAAAGAGTGAAATACGCTACTTTTTACGGCGAGTGCGTTTGGGAGCTTTTTTGTGATCATCGATGCGCAAATAAGTTTTGGATTCGAGCATTTCCTCGTAGAACTCCAACCAACGCACCCCTTCGCGTGGTTTGATTTCGTCGCGTTTGGTGGCGGCGTCGATTTGCGTTTTCAGGCGGCGGCAGAGATCGGTGTGTTGATACTGCACCCCATCGACCACATCACGAATGCGGGATCCTTGGAGGGTTTCCTCGATGTAGAAGCCGTTTTCCTCATCGTCCTCGAGAAAGACATGAACCTCGTTCACGCGGCCGAAGAGATTATGCAAATCTCCCATGATGTCTTGGTAGGCCCCGGTTAGATAGATTCCGAGGTAGTAGGGCTTGCCGTCGAGGGGGTGAAGAGCGAGGTGTGACTTCGTGTCTTCGAGATCGATGAAATCACTGATTTTACCGTCGGAATCGCAGGTGATATCGGCTAATATCGCATTGACGGTGGGTTTTTCATCGAGGCGATGGAGCGGCGTGACTGGAAAGAGCTGTTTGAGGGCCCAATGATCGAGTAATGACTGGAATACAGAAAAGTTGCAGACGTATTGATCTGCTAAGACAGAGGATAGGTCTTGGAGCTCCTCGGGAATGTAGGCGGACTCTTCATTCTCGGAGGCCAGTTGCTCACAGATTTGCCAGTAAAGTGATTCTGCTGCCGCTCGATTTTCGAGGTCGAGATAACCAAGATTGAACAAAGAAAATGCCTCCTCCTTGCGTTGGACGGCGTCGTGGAATCTTTCGAGTTGGCCCAGTTTGGCTTTATTTTTGGCCAAGGCCTCGAGGTCGCGAACGACCTTGGCTTTGTGTTTGGGGCGTTGTTTTACCCCGAGGGTTTCACGCTTGTTGATGCGCTCAAACACTTCGACAACGAGCATCGAATGGGGGGCGACGACAGCGCGGCCAGATTCAGATACGATATCCGGCACGGGCACTCCCCCGTCGAAACAGATATCGCGGATGTTGGCGACCACATCGCGGGCGTATTCGGCCATCGAGTAATTCATCGAACTCTCGAAATTTGTGCGCGATCCATCGTAATCGATGCCGAGTCCCCCGCCGACATCGAGCAGGCCCATGGGGAACCCCATTTTAACCAATTGGCAGTAGAAGCGCGAGGCTTCGACCACCGCATTCTTAATTGTCAGAATATTGGGGACCTGTGAGCCGATATGAAAGTGGAGCAACTGGAGGCAATCGGTGAGACCGGCCTGCTTGAGTTTTTCGGCCGCAAACAGAATTTCTGCCGTATTGAGCCCGAATTTCGCGTTATCGCCGGTGGATGTCGCCCATTTGCCCTCACCACGGGTCAGGAGTTTGGCTCTAAATCCGATCAAAGGTCGCACCCCAGTTTCGACCGCCAGTTTGACGATGTGATCAACCTCACTGAGCTGTTCGACGACCAAAATGATCTGCTTGCCGAGTTTTCTGCCCAGAAGGGCAAGACGGATGTAATCTTGATCCTTGTAGCCGTTGCAAATGATCAGACGGTTTTCACCTTCATGCATCGCCAGCGCGATCATGAGTTCGGGCTTGGAGCCGGCTTCGAGTCCATAGTCGAACTTCGCCCCAGCGTCCACGATCTCCTCGACTACTTCCCGGAGCTGATTGACCTTGATGGGAAAGACCCCTCGGTAACGTCCGGCATAGTCTTCTTCCTGGATCGCTTTGCGAAAGAGGTGATTTATCTGCTCTACGCGGTAACGCAGAAGATCTTGGAAACGAATCACAAACGGAGCCTGTAGATTCATTTCTCCCGCCTCATCAATGACGTCTTTTATGCTAATGGTGCGGCCATCGGCGAGTGGGTCCACCGTGACGCAGCCTGAATCGTTGACGGCGAAGTGACCAGCGCCCCAGCGTTTGAAACCATATAAATCTTCGGAAAGGCTTGTTGACCAGGGAGAAACGGATTTTACCATGAATGACGAGAAGGGGGAAGGTTTACTGGCTTGCTTTTTGAAGATTGGGAACGGTTAGATTCCTGTTCCTTCTTTTCAATCAAGCAACTCGCAACGACGAAAATGTCTTCCTTTTCCCCCTTACTCGCTCAGGCCCAATCCGCTTCCGGTGGATCTAACCCGATGAGCCAAATGATATTCTTTGGTCTCCTATTTGCCGCGATGTGGTTTCTCATGATTGCGCCGCAACGGAAGAAGCAAAAAGCGCACGAAAAGATGCTCAAAGAGCTCGGCAACGGCGATGAAATTGTCACTTCCGGTGGCTTACTGGGGACGATTATAGCGGTCAAAGACGATCGTTTCATTGTGCGAGTCGGTGATGCGACGAAGGTTGAGATTGGTAAGACGTTTGTCGCTTCGGTGCTCAAAAAGACTGATTCCTAACCTGATCTGCTCGCTCGCTTAATTTTACGAAGTCGACTTCGACGTCGGATTCGACTTTCAGCCTGACGGTACCTAGATCGTTTCGCTCCCCCTTTAAAACAAACCCAAGACCCACATGTTCAAACGCAACCTCTGGAAGATCACGCTGACCGCATTTATCTGTGCATGGGCGATCTCGTCGATTCTTCCGCTAAAAGACACCCCCTTCAACGATTACATCCAAGCTAGCGTCGGAGCCGAGACTACGGAGTTCGAGGCTTTGATGCGGCAAGCCAGTGAGCGCTCCGCTTCGGGAGAATCCCCCAGCGTTTTTGTCGCCCTCAAGCGCATTGGTCAGGAGCAACGGATCGATTTGGCCAAATTTTTCCCTGAAGTGCGCCTCGAGGAATCGCTCAAGAACGTTGAGAAACGTAACGCCATTCTGCTCGATTATCTCCTGCAGCAGTCCAAAGGCCGACTGCAGCTCGGTTTGGACCTCAAAGGCGGCGTCGCTTTTGTGTTAGAAGTTGCCGAAGAGGTCGGCGACGGGGAGGCTGCTCAACAGGAGCGCGAAGATAATCTGGCCAAGGCGATCGAAATTATCGGCGACCGGATCAACGGCCTCGGCGTTTCCGAGCCCATCATTCGCCCGGTGGGTAACAACCGGATCGAAGTTCAACTGCCAGGCGTCAGCACCAAGGATAACCCCGAGGTGGTCAATACGGTGAAAAAGCCAGCGCGGCTAGATTTTCGTCGGGTTTACGCCGCTCCCGTGACGGCGGGCCAAGTTCCGACTGGTTACGAGGTGCTGGGACTTGAAGGCGAAGACCGCGAAGGAAACGCCTACATCCAAGATTACTACGTGAAGCGTTTGCCGGAAATGACCGGTGAAGGAGTCGATGCTGCTTATCCCGTGATGGATGAGTATGGTAGTTTTAAGATCAATCTGCAGTTCACCGATAAAGGCACGGAGCAATTTGCGGACGTCACCGCCGCGATCGCCGCCGAAGGGCAGCAGACGGGACGACCGGGACAGCTCGCGATCGTTTTAGACGGTAAACTTTACTCCGCGCCCTCGGTGCGGGAGCGAATCGGCGGAGGTTCGGCCGAAATTTCAGGGTCATTTTCCCAGCGGGAAGCGCGCGACTTGGCCAACGTCCTGAACAACCCGTTGGCGTTTGAGCTCATCGTCCGCGAGCAAAATGAGGTGGGACCCTCGTTGGCCGCGGATGCCATCGCCTCGGGAATCAAAGCGTCGCAGATCGCGGTCTTATTGGTCGCCGGATTCATGGTCCTCATGTATACGGTGGGCGGCATCTTCGCGGTGATCAGCTTAGCGGTTAATCTTCTGATCGTGCTCGGTACCCTCGCCAGTCTCGGCGCGACCATCACCTTACCCGGGGTGGCCGGTGTTGTGCTCACCGTCGGTATGGCGGTCGATTCGAATATCCTGATTTTTGAGCGTATCCGAGAAGAACTGAATTTGGGTAAATCGCTCAAGGCTGCGTTCCTCGCGGGTCACGAGAAGGTGATATCGACGATTTTGGATGCGAATATCACGACGTTGATTACCTCTTCGCTGATGATCATGTTCGGCACCGGCCCGGTGAAGGGCTTCGGTGTGACGCTCACTATCGGTGTTTTCTCCACGGTGTTCTGTGCGCTGGTCGTGACGAAGCTCCTCCTCGCGATCTTCATCGAAGGAGACTTGATCAAGAAGTTCCCAATGTTGGTGAAGGCGAAAGCCCCGAACTTCGACTACCTGAAGTATGCCAAGCCCGCATTTGCGATCTCCTGGCTGATCGTTTTGACCGGAATCGGGGTGGTCGCCTACAAGGGGCACGAGATCTACGGTATCGATTTTGTCGGCGGTGATGAAGTGACGTTGGTTTACACGGAGAGGCAGACTACTGCCGACGTTCGCGCTGCCTTGGAAAACGGGGGAATCGTCGAAGCGAATCCACTTTACCAGAGCGACCTCGCTGGCGACTCGGAGACCCTCAAGGTTCAGGTGCCCGTCAACGAAGGGAACAAAGTGCTCCCATTGTTACAAAGCGCATTCCCGTCGGCGGGCTATGACGTGATAGGTCAGACCACTATCGGGCCGTCAATCGGTTCGGAAATCCAGTGGAATGCATTTATGTCTCTCGGCTTGGCGATCGTGGGTATCCTACTTTATGTCGCGTTTCGATTCGAGTTTGGCTTCGGGGCCGGCGCAGTGGTTTCGACGATTCACGATATTCTGATGACCATCGGTATTTTCGTGCTCTTCGATCGTCAGTTCACCGCTCCCATGGTGGCGGCAATCTTGCTGATAGCGGGTTATTCGATTAATGATACGATCGTCGTCTTCGACCGTATCCGGGAAGAGTTGAAGTCTAACCCCGACATGCGACTTAACGCGGTGATCAATCTGGCGATCAATAATGTATTTGTCCGTTCAGTCCTCACCAGTGTGACGACCTTCCTCGCTTCGATCGCCTTGTTCATCTGGGGAGGAGGTGTTATCAACGATTTGGCCTTTACCTTCCTTGTGGGGGTGGTCACCGGAACGTTCTCTTCCATCTTCATCGCCAGCCCGGTATTCTACTGGTGGCACAAGGGAGATCGTAAGCACGTTGAGCGTCATCAAGACGTCAAACCGACCTACGAGTGGACAGGTTCCAGCCGCGCGTCTGAATAAGTTAGGTTATCTTACCCAATTCGATGCGCTGGACCTACACGCCGCCCCCAGCCGAGCAGGTCGGGGCGCTCAGTAGGAGTGCGGGCGTAAGTCCGGTGCTCGCGGAGTTATTGTGGCTTCGCGAGATCACGAACGAAGAGGATGCGAAACGATTTTTGCATCCAACTTTGGCTGAGTTAGCCGACCCCTTTCTGCTAAAAAACCTTCAGGCCGCCGCCCGCCGCATCGGGCAAGCAATTGCGGCGCGCGAAAATGTCATTGTGCTCGGCGACTACGATGTCGATGGCGTCAGTAGTACGACGCTGCTGGTGAGTATTCTACGTCGGTTTGGACTCGACCCCACCTTTGTGGTGCCGCGCCGGATGGAAGACGGTTACGGGCTCTCGCGCAGCGCGATTGACCGCGCGCTCGAAGTCGGGAAACCGGATCTGTTTATCGCGCTTGATTGCGGCACGAATTCGCAAGCGGAAGTATCTTACCTGCAAGGTGAGGGCATCGATGTGATTATCATCGATCATCACCGCGAAGGTGAGGGCTTTGTGGACTCCGCGTTGTTGATTAATCCTCATGTTTTCCCGGGAGACGACGACGGTGCCTGGCGGAATTTGTGCACGGTTGGGCTCGTGTTCAAATTGGCGCACGGGCTGCTGAAGCATCTCCGCAGCGAGAATCATCCTGTCGCATTTCGGGTGAAGCTGCGCGACTATCTGGATCTCGTCGCGATGGGCACGATCGCCGATCTGGTGCCATTAGCGGGCGAAAATCGACTGATGGCGCGTCACGGCCTGCGCGTTTTGGAAGGTGCGGGCCGGCCGGGCGTGCGCGCGTTAATGGAGGTCGCGGGAGTGAAGCCGGAACTTGGCGTGCAGCCGATGGATATTTCTTTTCGTCTTGGTCCGCGGATCAACGCGAGTGGTCGCTTGGCGGATGCGGCATTGTCAGTCGATCTAATGTTGAGTGACGACATTCAGTTTTGTTTCGAAACGGCCCAGCAGTTGGATCGTTTCAATCGAGAGCGGCAAGATATCGAACGTCAGATCGTTAAAGACGCCGAGAAGCTGATTGAAGCTCACTACTCGGAAGATGCCGGTATCGTGCTCTACGCGGACGAGTGGCACCCTGGCGTGGTCGGAATCGTGGCGGGACGGGTCGCGCGGCAATATAATCGACCTTGCGTGGTGCTAGGAAACGACGGCGAGTGGGCCAAAGGCTCGGGCCGCAGTGTGGATGGAATCAACCTAGTGGAAGTTCTGGGCGATTGTGACAAGCATCTTGGCAGTTGGGGAGGCCATCCGATGGCGGTGGGGGTTGCCGTTTCAAAACCTAATCTGGAAGGCTTTCGCGCGGCATTTTCTAAAGCCATCACCGAGCACACCGGAGGTGATATTGAAGAACGCGAGTTGGCAATTTCGGCCTGGATATCGCCCGAGCAGATCGACCCCCGGTTGATGGATGAGCTGGATACGTTGCATCCGTTTGGGCAGGCAAATGCTGAGCCGGTTTTCGGACTAAAAGGTATCCAATTTTCAAAGCGCCCGGATGTGTTCAAAGAGATGCATTTCCGCTTCAATTTTGAGGATGAGCGTCGCCGTCGTCTCTTTGGGGTCGCTTGGAAAATGGCCAATAAATTGCCGCCGGCGGGCGAGCCGATCGATCTCGCGGTGCATCTGCGTTGGAACCACTTCAACGACCGCAAGCTATTGCAGTTGGAGCTGGTCGATTGGCGTCACTCCAGTTAGAACAAGTCTGGGAGTGAGGTTTAGTCGGCGACCGGGATGAGGATTTGGCTGCCCTCATTGGGAGCCGGGGTGATTTTTAGGAGGTGGCAAAGTAAATTGTAGACGTCGGTATTTCGGGACAATTTCAGGCTCGAGCGGGCTTTAAATTGGGGACCCCGTGCGATGAAAATCGAAGCCATGTCCGGCTCGCTATTATCGTAACCGTGATCCCCGCCGGAGACGGATTCAGTTTCAGGAACTGAGCGGGACTTGATCTTCCAGCCCAAGTCCGGGATCAGGACGATATCCGGGATCCGAGGGTTGGAGGAGAAATGGAAACGCGCGGGGACGTTGGCGCGGGCAAAGGCATGAATATGGGGATGTTGATCGAGGGCCTGCACGATTTCCGGCGCCCTATATTCGTCGAGTGAATCCAGCCCTCCACTCGCTCCATTGAAGACGACTCGCACCTCGTCTAAGTCGATCAAGTCTTCTAAGATGATTAGCCTTGATTCATCGATTTCGGTCATGCCGTGATCAGAGGTGACAATCAGGTGGGTGGATTCCCAGAGGCCCTGTTTAATCAAGCCCTCCCGGAGTTGACGCAGAGCGTCATCGACGAGGTGAAGTGCTTGGTTCGTTTGTATTGCCGCGGGGCCGAAATCGTGACCCGCAGAGTCGACTGCCTCGAAATAGAGGGTGATGAAATGAGGCCGTTCGGTCGGGGGCAGAGCCGTCCACGTGAGCACTTGCTGCACTCGTTCCGGTTCCGGCATGTCGCCATCGTAAGCCAGCCATTTATGGGGACGCTGGCCTCTAATATCCGCTTCTGTTCCGGGCCAGAATACACAGGCCGTGCGCAACCCTTGATTTTGAGCAGTGATCCAAATCGGTTCGCCGCCCCACCAACGTCCTTCTCTCGCCGCGGGGTGGGCACCAATACCGAACCAGGCCTTGAAGTCATCGTCCCAAAACTGGTTCTGAATGATGCCGTGCGATTCAGGATGAAGACCGGTCACCAGAGTGTAGTGATTAGGAAATGTTTTGGTGGGATAACTAGGAACCAAACGTTCAACGCGAAACCCTTCCATGCTGAGTTGCTGTAATGTGGGCGCATCGTGCAACTCCGGGTAGTCCCAGCGACAGCCATCAATCGAAACGAGGATGACGAGAGGCTCCGCGATTAAGGTGGCGGAGATTAATCCCCAGAAAACGGCTATTTTTCTCAACACAAGGGCAACCGTGATAATTTTCCAGAGGGGATCAACGATGGTGATGCGACAAACTGGCGACCGGGACGAAGTGCTACGGGTGATCTTGACCGCATCCGCTTTGTCGCGGGGGTGGCAGGAGTGCGGATCGAAAGCGGGATGGGTGAATTGGTTGACCGAGGAAAAATGCATGGGCATGAAAATTTGCCCGATGGTGCCGGTGGAAGTGGTGACGGTTTGAGCGGTCATTTTCCTCGACGAGAAACGACTAAAATCCGGTCGCCGCCCGCGATGTGAAGTGCTTGCGCGTCGCGAGGGTGTCCTTCGAGGTAAGCTCCAATTGGAGCGAGTTTGGGTTTTTGATGGGCAACGGCGGCCACCAATTTTGGGCTGAGGTAATATCGACCGGCAAGAATCTCATTCACGGCGGTTCTGACTGCGGTGATAGCGGCCGTCTGGCAAAGGTCGCCATCGGCGCCGGCCGGACTAGCGATCACGCCCATTTTCTGATCCGCGAGCATGGAGAGAATCAAGCTGGGAAGTTCAGGCCGCATCCGCCGGATATGGGTCAGCGTTTCAACTTCACGACCGCCGGGGAGTCCGAGGTCGAGAATAATGATATCTCACGTTTCACGTTTGATGAGGTCAAAAACCTCCCGCGAATTTGATGCTTCAGAGAATTCGGCGTTGGGCAAACTTTGGCCGGTAATCAACGACAGCAGCGAGAGATTACGGAATTACAGACCGATCAACGAAAACAGGAAAACGAATCGGCGTTGCTGATGCCGGGAGGGGGGGGGGCGGTGAGCGCAGTGATTGGTCGATTACGAGCGAATGCCCGAGCCGAACACCGAGTTTTGGTCGAAACGCCACGGGCTCGCGAAGCAGCGGAAACGGCGACGGCGTTGACGTCTCGTTTGATTGAGGTGGTTTCGCATGATCTCAAAAACTCGTTGCTAGGAATCATGATGACGGCAGATATCATCCGGGGGGCGAGCACCAACCAAGAACTGGTGGGGAAACGGGCTAGCGCGGTGAAGCAGGAGAGTCAGCAGATGTTTGAATTGGTGCAGGACATGCTCGATTATTCGGCTGCCGCAATGGAGCGAATCGACTTGAATTGTCTCCCGCTCAATCTCGCGAGATTGTTCGCGGAACGGTTGAATGGATGGCGGATCCGAGCGGGGCGAAAAGAGAAGATATTCGAATCGTGGTCGAACGAGAAGATGATTGAGGGAATGGCAGGCGATGGGGCGCATTTGCGGCAGGTCGCGGAAAACCTAGTCGGTAACGCGAT
>Ga0105054_10005887_pt1 | contig 17395 bp, 10 predicted proteins | sample BON02_FD_78091 | JGI IMG/M metagenome (GOLD analysis project Ga0105054, IMG submission 78091) | Freshwater microbial communities from Lake Bonney liftoff mats and glacier meltwater in Antarctica - BON-02 (megahit assembly) | ecosystem: Environmental > Aquatic > Freshwater > Ice > Glacier...
AAAGGCCGGTGCCTGGTGGACCCCCGTCAACGTCCACGCCATGTGCCAACTCCGCACGCTCCGCGCCAATCTCCATTGGAACCATTACTGGTCCAGAAACTGACTTCACTTTCAATTACACCCTGACGTGAGGTCATCGCCGACCGTATTTAGTGCGCCGCTTGTCGCTCTCTCCAGGCCTCGACGATTTGCCGGATCGTGTCCTCGAGTGATTGGGTGATGGCCCACTCGGGGTAGTGGGCGCGCATCTTGCGCAGATCGGAGTAATAGCAGATGTGATCGCCGGCGCGGTGCTGCTCCACGTAGGTGTGGATCTGAGGTTTACCGGTAAACTTTTCTGTGATCTTGAACGCTTCGAGAATGGACGTGCTGTTGGCCTTGCCGCCTCCAAGATTGTAGACTTACCGGCGCGCGGAGCCGCGACGAAGGCGGACATGAAGGGAGCGACGTCGAGCGAGTGAATATTGTCGCGGACCTGCTTTCCTTTATAGCCGAAGACCTTGTATTCGCGGCCCTCGAGATTGCATTTCACGAGGTAGGAGAGGAATCCGTGGAGCTCGACACCAGTATGGTTGGGGCCGGTGAGGCACCCGCCGCGCAGCGCACAGGTCGGGAGGTTGAAGTAGCGACCGTATTCCTGGACCATCACGTCAGCGGCAACCTTGGAGGCACCGAAGAGCGAGTGCTTTGACTGGTCGATCGTGAACGTCTCGGGGATACCGTGGGCATAGGTTTCGTCGGCGTAGTCCCAGCGCGTCTCGAGTTCGGCGAGGGCGATGCTGTTGGGGGCATCGCCGTAGACCTTGTTAGTGCTCATGTGCACGAAGGGAGACTCGGGGCAGGCTTGGCGGGCCGCCTCAAGGAGGTTAAGCGTGCCAACCGCGTTGGTGTCGAAGTCGTCGAACGGGATGGCGGCCGCCCGATCATGCGACGGCTGAGCGGCGGTGTGAACAATGACCGACGGTTTCACCGTTTTCACTAAGTCGAGGACGCCCGCCCGGTCGCGGATGTCGATCTCATGGTGGACAAATCCCTTCAGGTCCCGCTCCAGTCGCCGCTGATTCCAGCGGGTGTCCCCCTGCGGTCCAAAAAAAACGGCCCGCTGGTTGTTGTCTACGCCGTGAACAGTGTAGCCGAGTCCCCGGGCGAAATAGACGCAGACTTCGGAGCCGATGAGGCCGGAGGAACCGCTGACTAAGATAGTTTTGACCATGGTAGATGAATAGAACCACGACACAAACAGCAGGACCGCGAGCTTTCGAGTCGAATCGCGCCAATCGAAATGGGGATTGCCTCCAAGAGAAGGGCGACGCAGTCGATAGGCCATGTCTTCGATGCAAACTTGCCTGAGGGGTCGTCTTGGTGCACTCAGCGCCTTATTTGTTCTGATCGTGGCGCCGACATGGGGGGCCGTCCGTGATCTGCATATCGATGCCCCAGTCTCTGTTCGGGCGGGACAAGAGGTGGGGATGTCATTCACTGCCAGCACTGATGCAGGACAGGGTGAGTATGTGGGATTTTTACAGGCGGAATATTCTAGTGACGACGGCAAGACCTGGATCGCGCTCTGCTATCTCGACAACCTTGGGGCCATGATCAAGCGCGGCTACACCGTGAAAGCCGGACTTGCAGAAACAACCCTGCGGATGCGGGTGCGCGCCGCGTTTCGCGGTGGTTTGGCGGGAGATGTGGATTACAGTGGATCAGCCATCCGGTGGAAAGATTCCTGGCTGAATTGGGAGCAACCTCCGACCAAAGTTGCGGTCGTGACCGTGAAATAATCGCTCAATGCAGGTGGTAGGCACGAATGAGCGCCTTGGCACGTTCAACGTGCATGTCATCCATGCCGGGCACCTTGACCGTGGGGTCGTCCGTGGCAGGCGCACTGAGTAATTTGCGCAACTGGGTGCCACGCCAGTCGGTGAACTGGGCCAGCTGGGCCGGCCATCCGCACAGGAGGAACGTGAGGATGACGCCGAGCACCGCCACTCTGACCTTGGTTAGAGTTCGATCGGGCCACGGCAATCGATTAAGAACCGCTTCAAGCGCGAGGATCAGAAACGGCAGGGTAGCGATCAGGGAGCTGTATTGGTAGCGGGAACTCAGCGCGGCGGGGAACCCCGTGTGGTAACGTCCGATGCCGAGCAACCCGGCATTGCCCAGGTCATAGACGAGCAGCAGGACCAGCAGACCGTAAAGGCGACCTTTAGACGTCAAAAGGCCCCAAGTGATCAGGCACAGTTTAAACGCGGCCAGAAGTAGAAGAATCGCCGGATGCAAGGAGATGAGGCCCAGCAGTCCGTGGAGCGGATTGAGTAGAAAATAACTCGCGCCAAATCTGGCGGCATTGCCCCAGTGTCCCTGCATCTGCTGGTGGTTGCCGCTGGAATAATGCGCGATGACTAGCGTCACAATGAGGGCGGGGAGTAGCGGGAGTAGGCTCGCCGGCAATCGCCTCGGGATCGTCCGCCAGCCGCCGCCGGCAAAGGCCGGCAGCAGTAGCGCCAGTGCCAGCACTCCCCCGGTGAGCACGCCGCGGGAAAAGGAGCAGGCGCTCGCCGCACTCAAGATGGTCAGCGGCACGAACAGCGCCCAACCGTGGCGGCCCACCCTGGTCGTGTAACTCTCGTGCCAGAGCAGGGCCGCGAGGAGGAAGGTGGTGGCCAGCACTGCCGACCATTGGACCGACCAGCCAAGCGTCTCGAGATTTGAAGGGGTTAACGCGAAAATCAACAGGGTGGCGAGGGTCGCGAACGACGAAAACCCTGCGCGGGCGAGCAGTCGGCCAAACAGGACGGCATTTACGGTGTGCGTTAGCCACAACAGCCAGAGCATTGCGATGTAGCTACCTCCGAATGCAAACGCCGCGCCGCCCCAGAGCAGTTTGAAGATCGGGGCAAAATTTTCCGAGAAGACCGCTCGCACCCAAGTCCCAAACCCCATCTGGGAGATCTGATCGAGCAGGAACAGATCGTCACCGAACCAGAAAAGTTGCCCAAATTGATCGTGCCAAATAATGAAGGGAAGCAGAGCTGAGATTCCGACCAGCCAGAGGAGTGGCAGTGAGACCGCCGGGATTACAGGCGCGGGCGGAGTAATTTTGGGAGAGATGCTCAACGGGGATACTTTCCTGCCAGACCACGCGGTGATCGCATCCCAAAAAACGGCGCAGATGAAGAGCAAGACAAGGGGATAGATCGCGGCGAAGGATGAGATAACCATTACCGGAAAAGAGGTCACCTGAACGAGGGCTTGGACGAAGAGCGCGGCGGTCGCAGATATCCCGACGGCGGCGGCGAGCCAAAGCGCGTGGGTAGGGCTGCGCTGCCAAAGGGCATGCGGCACACGGAGGGAAAACACCCCTAGGCTCACAATGAAGAGATAATACAATACCTGTTGGAGGGTCCGGCCGATCAGCTCAAGTCGGTGGATTTTCGCCGCATTGGCCAAATATTGTTCCAAACCGAGGTCGTCGGGGACACCTGCGATTGGGGACAGATTTTCCCGCGTCAGATCGGCAAACAGTTGGATTTGCTCCGGATTCCCGGAGCTGTAGGGCGCTTGCGCGGAGAAGTTCGTGAAATGGACCACGAAATTGCCGAAGACATAAAAGGTTTGCAGCGTCTCAGCTAGTTGGCCCTCACGCCATGGGGGCGTGAATCCGCTGCGTTTCGAACCGGCCGACAGCCGACCTTCGTCGCACGCCCGATTGATTTCGTCGGCGATGAGCTGGTAGAAAGCAAGGGACTGCCTGGCGTCGCGCGCGTGTCCGGCTGCGGCGACGGCATCGCGCAACGCCCACATTAACCAGCCGGCACCGATCTGCCGCTCGGTGGCAGGGAGGCCCGTCACGTCGGCCGAGGCTTCGGCCCAGCCGCGGCCGATGTCGCCTTCAAGATAAGGGCTTAATTCGGCGAAAGCCGGGCTGGCCGCATACATCGCTTCGCGCGCCTGCCGGGTCACGGGCACCCGCGGGAGTTCGGGGCCGATTTTGACGCGGAGCAGCGAACCGTAGGCATCTTGAAACTCCGGCGCACGGAATTCCACAGTGCCGAACCAGTGGTAGTGCCGGTAATTCATGGCACTGATGGCGAGAAGCGGCAGTGCGGCCAAAAATACGGCTAAGCCGAGCAACTTGGCTCCGCGCCGAAGCAATTCACGTGATTCCCGAGCCAAGGCAATCAGATGCACGAAGAGCAGGAGCGCGAGGCCCGGTCCGAGCCAGATCGCATCTTCCCGGGTCAGCCAGAAACTACCGGTGGCCAAACCAAGGAGTATGGCCCACGGGGCCTGCCGGCGAAATGATTCGTGACGACGATAATAGAGTGCGACGAGGCTGGCGAAAATGAAGAGCAACTGCGCCGGATTAATCTGCTGTCGCAGGATGCGGCCGAGGCTCGACGAATCGTAGGTCATCGGATTCCATAGCAGCAGTGCATAGAGGAGAAACAGCGCGATCCCCGAATGGATCGCGGGGCGACAAGCGCGCACAAAAGCAGCGCAGGCTCCGGCGTAAAGGAGTTGCTGCGCGAGCAGCAGTGGCACGCCGAGCCAGAAAACTGCGGCGACAAAGAGAGAGTAGAACGGACCCTTGGCTAACGTCAGTTGGTTGTAGTCACCGAGCCAGTGGCCGCGCGCGAGTGAATCCGCCAGCAGAAGAAAGAGCCGGTCGTCATGGCCGGCTCCGGCGATGGCGAAAACCGTTTGTCCGCGGGTCAACCAGAGTTTGAACAAGGTCAGGGCCACGCCGGCCCAGAGCCACAGACGCAGCGAAGAGGGTTTGGCGGGCGCGGTCATACCGAATCGGGTCGCGTATCGAGCCGTAGGACACTGAGAAAAAAGCTGGTGAGAATCATCTGGCAGCCGAGCGTGAGGCAGACGGTGCCAGGAATGACCCAGCGTAGTGTCTGTGCCGGTTGCAACGAGCCGAAGCCGTGTTCGCCCCAGAACCAGGCAGCCCCCACCCAGAGCAGCACCCCAGTGACGATGAGCACGCCACCGACGGCCAAGCCGACCTCAAGGGTGAGACGGTCCAGCCGGGATTCAAACTGCGCCTCGGCCGGCCGCAGACCTGCCCGGATGGCGAAATACTTGCTGAGGACGGCGAAGGACACCGCCTGAAAGCCAATCAAGATCCAAGCCGCGGCGAAGAGCAGCGTATGCACGTCAAGTTGGATGTGCCCGAGGTGGAGAGGGCCCGGCAGGAGCACCGCGCCAAGTGCGATCCCGGCGAGCATGAGCAGCAAGCCGGGATAAAAGAACAACCAGCGAGGACTGAAGAGCAGCATGAAACGCAGGTGGCGCCAACCGTCGCGCCAAGGCCGGAGATGAGGCGCGCGGTCGCGTCCGTCGGGACGCAGGATGGTCGGAACTTCGGTCACGCGCAGCCCGAGAATGATGGACTTGATCACCATCTCCGAAGCGAACTCCATGCCGGTCGTCTGCAATTTCATCCGCCGGTAGGCGTCGGCGCTGAAACCGCGCAGGCCGCAATGAAAGTCGCCGATGCTCGTGCGGAAAAAAAGTCCGCCGATGAACGAGAGCACCGGGTTGCCGAGGTAGCGGTTTTTCCAGGGCATCGCGCCGGATTGAACGCCGCCGAGAAACCGGTTTCCCATCACAAGGTCGGCCCCAGCGCGCAGTTCGGCAACAAAGCGGGGCAAATGGGCAAAAGCATAGCTGCCGTCAGCGTCGCCCATGATCAGGTATCGGCCGCGCGCGCCGTCAAAACCGCCGCGCAAAGCGTTTCCGTAGCCCTTGGCCCTCACGGAGACTATTCGGGCGCCGGCGTGGGTGGCGAGTTCCTGCGAACCGTCGGTGCTACCATTGTCGGCGATGAGCACCTCGCCAACAATACCCGCTTGGTCGAGGGCAGTCCGGGCCTCACGGATGCAGCTTACGATGGTGAGCGCCTCGTTGAGGCAGGGCATGACTACGCTGACCTCCGGTGGTTCGGTGCTGTTCACAGACATGGGCGGAGCAAAGCAAGTGGGTCTGGCGAGGCAAAGGTGAATTTACACGGGTTGCCAATTCGGCAGTGGCGTTAGTCCACCCGCTAATTGGTTGTCACCTCCACCACGAAGACCTTGGCGGGGGGCTGGCCCCAGTTCGCCCAGGAATCATGCCATTGAATTGTGGTTCCCAAATAATCGACGTCCCCGGCGGGTCCACCGCGGTAGGCGGCCCGCACCCGCAGCAGCAGGGTGGTCCCAGCGGGACCGGCCGTCAGAGTGCACTGGCGCGATACCGTGGGACCCGAGCTGTCCAAATAATACAGCGGGGACCAAGTCTTGCCGCCATCGCGAGAGACTTCGGCATGCAGGAATCCGACTTGCTCCCCTCGGCCGGTCGCGGTGCTGGCGTTGAAGGAAACTTTAAATTCCGCACCCGGCGCGATCGCCGGGGATGCTTCGATCCATAGGTTGCGCTTGCCGGAGGCCGGGACCGGGGCTGGCCGGAATAAATAAAATAATACAGCGGTCATCGCGAGCAGGGCGAGGCCCGCGCGCCAAGGCAGATGATGGTTTTTAAGATAAGTTGCTGAATCGAGAAAAACACCAATGACGAAAAGCAGCAGCACGGGATAGGCCGAGGCGAAAACCGTCGGTGTCATGTTGTCGAACGAGGTGACGTGGACGAGGAGGTTGATCACGACGTCGGCGGCGCACGCGAGCCACGCGGCGACGGCGAGGACGAACGGGAAGGTCACGCGGCGGTCGGGGAGGCACTCGACCAAGCGGACGAACGCGGCCAGATGTGCGGCTGGCACGAGCCAGAAAAGCAGGGCCGCCAGCCCGTGGCCGATGTTCTCGAGCGCACTTAACTTGAGTCGGTTGATCCGATCCTGTCCGGGCACGGGTGGCTCTGGCGAGCGGGCGGCGCGGCTGAGCCGATCGCGCGTGAGGTCGCGGAAAATTTTCAATTCCGCGTAGTCGCCCTCGCTGCCGGGCGTGCGGGTGGTGAAGGATTCGAACTGCGCGAAATAGCGCGCGAACGCCCAACCGTCGGAACGCAGGCGCCGAAAATACTCCGGTGTCATGGGCGGGAAAAATCCGCTGCGCGGCGGGCGTGCGGGGAGCAGACCGAGATCGCAGGCGGAGTTGATTTCATCGGCCAGGCGCCGATAAAAAGCTAGGGCTTCGCTGGCGCTCTGAGCATGACCGGCTGCCGCGACGGAATCGCGCAACGCCCACATGGCCCAGCCACCACGGATCTGGCGTTCGGAGCCGGAGAAGTTCTCCTTGTCGGACCAATGGGTGCCGATCCCGCCTTCCAGATAAGGTTTCAGTTCAGCGAAGGCGGGACTGAGTGGATAGATTGCCTCGCGCATCTGACGCGTGATGGGCACGTAGGGGATCTCCGGCCCCACTTGCACGCGGAGCAACGCACCGTAGGCGTCTTTAAACTCGGGAGCGCGGAACTCGACGGTGCCAAACCATCCGTAGTAGTGCGCATTGAGCGTGCAAACTGCGCCGATCGGCAAGGTGGCGGTGAACAAAGCTACCCCGATGGTGCCGAGCGACGCGACTCCGCGTTCGCGCCACAGACGCGGGAGTTCCCAGAGATAGGCAAGCCCGAGCACGCCGACGCCGGGGAGCAGCCATATGGCTTCCTCGCGCGTGAGCCAGAAGCAGCCGAAGGCCGCGCCCGCGAGCGCGGCCCACGGGGCCTGGCGGCGGAAGCGCTCGTGGCGGCGCGCGTAAAGCGCGATCAGTCCGGCCAGGACGAGGAGAGCGAGGGGTGTCGCCACATTCTGTCGCAGGAGTCGAGATAGGTTGGCTCCCTCAAAACTCATGGGATTCCACAGCAGTAATGAGTAGGCCAGAAGTGCGAACACCCCCTGGCGAAGCCAAGGCCGCAAAGCGTAAACTAAAACGGCGCAGGCGATCGCATAAGCGATCTGTTGGGTCAGACCGAGTGGCAGCCCAAGCCAGAAATTCGCCGCCATGAAAATGGAAAAGAACGGACCCTTGGCCAGAGTCAGTTGGTCGTAGGCCCCGAGCCATTCGCCATTCAGCAAATGCCCGGTGAGCTCGATGAAGAGACGGTCGTCATGCGTAGCTCCGCCGATGGCGAAAAGGGGTTGCCCGCGGGTCAGCCAAATTTTCAGCAGCGTCAGGGCTACGCCGGCCCAGAGCCACGGACGAAAGGAGTGGAGCTTGGTGGGTGTAGTCATGCCGGACTCCGGCGGGACTCGCGGCGCAGCACGCTCAGGGGAAAATTTGCGCTGGCCAGTGGCGCGGGGAGCGCGGGAAGGGTCATGGTGACTTTCGATTGTTCAACGCTGGCGTAGGACATGGGCGGAGCAAAGCAACCGGGTTGGGCGAGGCAAAGAAGAATTTGCGCTGGTCAACCTGAGCAAAAAAATGCGCGGGCATCGCTGGCGGCCCTGCCGGGCTCACAGGCCGGATTGGCGGACGGACGGCGCGGCAACGCTGCGCAGATCGCCGCCAGAGTAAATTTGATCGATGATGTAGATCGGGCGCGCCTTGGCCGACTCATACATGCGCCCGAGGTATTCGCCGATGATGCCGAGGGCGAGGAGCTGCACCCCGCCGAAGAAGGCGATCGTGATGATGATCGAGGGATAGCCGGGGATGAAGTAGTGCGGGTTGATCAGCTTGACGACCACGACGCCGATGGCGGCGAGGAGGGTAAGGCCGATGATGCCGAGTGCGAGGAAGGTGACGAGGCGCAGGGGAACGATCGAAAACGAGGTGATGGCATCGAGGGCGAAGGAAAACATCTTCCGGAACGGATACTTCGTCTCGCCGGCGAAGCGCGGCCTGCGGTCGTATTGCACGGCGACCTGTTTGCCGCCGACCCAGCTGACCATGCCGCGGATAAAACGGTGGCGCTCACGCATGCTGCGCAACACGTCGACGACGCGGCGGTCCATCAAGCGGAAGTCGCCGGTGTCAGACGGAATTTCACTCTTGGTCAGGCGCTTCAGCAGCCGGTAGAAAAGTTTTGCGGTGAAAAGCTTGAAGGCGGTCTCGCCTTCCCGCTTGCGGCGCTGGCCGTAGGCCACGTTGGCGCCGGCCCGCCAGGCGGCGACCATTTCGACGATGACCTCGGGTGGATCTTGCAGGTCAGAATCGATGAGCACGACGACATCGCCGTCGGCGACGTCGAGGCCGGCGGTGACGGCGGCTTGGTGCCCGAAGTTGCGGAGCAGGTTGACGACGCGAAGATGGAGATCGCGCGACGCGAGATCGAGGGCGATCGGCAGCGTGCCGTCGCGGCTGCCGTCGTTGACCAGCACGATTTCATGCGCGCAGCCGAGTTGGGCGCAGACGGCCTTCACGCGGCGCACGAACTCTGGCAGGCCTGCCTCCTCGTTGTAGCAAGGTGCGACGATGGCGAGTTTGTAGGGAGGGAGATCGGTGGCGTGACTCATGGAGGTTGGATGGTCCCGCGGCCTACGACGACCACGTTCCAGCAAAGCGGGCGGAGAAACGGGAGCAACAGTAGAACTCTATCGAGGCGCTCGAGTGGCTGGTAGAGCCAGGCCCACACATCGGCTTCCTCAACGACTTTTTTCCAGTAGCGCTCCTTGTTCGGGTCGCGCCGCTGGAAGATGGCCATGCAGCAGAAAATGAGCAGCGTGCTGAGCCAGAACCAGCGCGCGTGCGATTCGCGAAAGTGGGCGCGAACCGCGCGAATGTCGCGCAGGCGAAGCGGGTGCTCGTCCGCCGTGCGCACCTCCATCGCGCGGCGGCGGTAAAGATTGATGACGGGGTTGTAGGCGACGGGATCCCAACTGACGAACGTGCCGTCGGGCTTCAGGTGTTGGAGCAAGAGCGGCATCGTCGCGGCGAGATCGACGTGATGCAGCGTGTTGCCGGTGTAGATGACGTCGAACTTCAGGTCGGCGGGGAGCCCGAGATCTTCGGCGGCGGAGACGTGGGTTTTAATTATCACACCATTGGCAGCGGCAAGCCGGCGGGCCGCATCGCACATGCCGGGCGAAATGTCGGTGGCGGTCACTTCCGCTCCGAGCAGGGCGAAATATACGGCGGCTTCGCCGAGACCGCAGCCGACATCGAGCAGCGTGCGGTTTGAGAGGTCGCCAAGGGTTGAACGGATGTAGCGCATCTCGGGCGCGGTGCAGGCCTCGTTCATCTGGTGGACGTTGATCTTGGTGACATCAACACTGGCGGCCCACTCATCGTGGAAGACTTCCTCGGTGTGCTTGCGGGCAGCGTCGCGGGTGCTGGCGCCGCCGTGGGCGTTGAGTTGTGCCTCGCTGAAGAGGCCGGCGCGCGTGAGCACGGTGCGGAGCTCGCCGTCGAAGAACGCGATATTCTGCGCCATGATGCGGTCGTCGGTGAACGTCAGGCCAGCCTCGGTCTGCCGCTTGTAGTGCGGAGTGGCGTCGCCGCGCGTGTAGAATTTGGCGTGCTTGAGTTGAATCCGGTGTTCGCCCGGCTGCGGACTCAGCCAGGCGACGCGCAGGCCGCCGGGGCCGGGGTTTACCAACGTCAACGCGTTGATCCAGTCGGCGAGGCGGGTGGCCGCGGCGGGATCGGTCGCAGCCAGATCCTCGCGCAGCCGCCGGCCGGCCCAGAGGAACTGGTGAATCGCGCTTTCGTAGAGAATTTTCTTGGGCATGGCTCAGGCGAGTTTAGCGGTTTCCTGCTCGGCGTCGGTGGCGAGCGCCAGGCGCTCCTGGTGGTCGGGGAGCCGGATGCGGTCGCACTTTTCGTTCCGGATGCGCTCGGCGATGGTGAGCATCTGCTCGTAGGTGACCGGCCATTTTTTTTCCGGTGGCGAGGTGATGAAGGTCTTGATGCGCTCCATCTTCGCCTTCAGGTAGCGCATCGCGATGGTCATCTCCGGGTAGCTGCCATACATGCAGCCGGAGCAGGGCTTGGTGACCTTGAGCACCTCGTCGCGGAAGACCGTGCTGCGGTAGATCGCGGGAAAATCGTCGCCGTAGGTCGGGATGCTGGAGCCGAGGCGATGGTCGCAGCAGGGGGCGAAATTGCCGTTGGGGAGCACGGCGAAGTAGAGGTTCGGGCTGTCGCAGACGTTGCCGTTGTGCTGGCGCCAGGTCGTGGCCTGCTCGGCGGCGAAGCGCTTGATGTCGTCGAGATACTGGTCGGAGTCGTAGAGCAGGTAGCCTTTCTGCTTCATCGTGCGGATGCGCTCGATGAGTTGGTTGACGTAGGGCAACTCTTCTTTCTTCCAGCGCTTGGTCTGGTCAAAGGTCCGGAAATTCATCGGCTTGTCGAACGACGTGACGTGGATCGGGACGACGGAAGAGAACCAGCTGATCTCGGTGCCGAAACGGATGACATCCTCGACGTCGCCGAGGTTGTCGCGTTGGATGACGCAGCCGAGCGAGGCGAAGCTGTTTTTCTTCGGCAGGTATTTGGTGAACGACGCCATGGCGCGCAGCGCGTCGTGCCAGGACTTGGCGAAGCCGCCGTTGATGTCATCCTGGTTGCCCGGCCAGAGCGAATCGAGCGAGATGGAGATGTCGCGCCCGCCGGCCTCGACGACTTCGTGGATGCGCTCGTCGGTGGCGATGCCGTTGGTCTGCATGCGGACGTGGATGCCGCGCGACTCGAATTCGTGGATGATGGCCGGGAGGTCCTGCCGCGTGAACGGCTCGCCGCCGGTCAGCAGCACCATCGCGACGCCCAGCTTGGCGAAATTGTCGGCGATGCGCTTGATCTCGTCGAGCGTGGCTTCACGGACGTCGGAGTTCGCGTAGATGATGTTGCACTGCTTGCAGGTCAGATTGCAGCGGGCCGTGATGTAGAACTGCACATAGACCGGCGTGTCCTGCAGCAAGGTCGAGCGGGCGAGGGTGAGTCTGGAGCGAGTGGAAAACATACGGGATGCGGGGTGGCGGCTGAGCTGCGATTACGGAATGGCCCGGGGGAATTTTCAACCCTTGAGTCCGTGCCGGGCCGCAGGGAACCTATTGCAGGCGCACGCTGGCGAGATAGGCCCAGTCCCAAGCGTCGCTGCCGCTTGGTCCCGGCGTGACACGAAGAACTAGGGTGGCCCCGGTGCTTGCCGGTGGAAGCGGAACGTCGAAGGTGCGATCAACGCGGTCGGCGACGTTCTCGAGTGGGTTGTAGTGATAGCTCATCAGGCGTTGAACGGAGCCGTCCCCGAAATGCAGTTCGACTTGGAATTCGACGCCGTCGCTCAAGCCATCGTTGGTGTATGCGCCGGGCAGCATGCCGCCGGTGAATACCAATTTCTGTTCCTGGCCAGTTAGCCGAAAAGTTACCGCCCCGGGTGAGTTGAGCATGAAAACGTCGTGGCCTTGGTGGGTCAGTCGGCCGCACATATCGGCCTCTACCGCGACGGGCAGAGTGGCGAACCCCGGGAATTGTCCCGGCACGTAGGGGCCGTGCACGAAATCGATGCCGGTGACGTAGGCGAGATCCCAGGTGCCATTGTTGTCCGGGCCGCGTCCGAAGCGCAGAAAGAGTTTCGAGCCGGGTGGGAAAGGAGGCAGTGGCACGCGGGCGGTGTGCTTGCCGCGGTCGGCCGGGCGGAGTCGGGGCGAGATATTTTGGCGGAAGATTTCTTGCGCAGGCTGATTGGGTCGCTCGAGATCCACGGAGATATCGACGCCGTCGGTGGGCAGAGCATAGGTGTCGGGGGCCATGCCGTAGGAAAAAACAATTTGATTTTCATCGCCCTTGAGTTCGAAGCCTAGGAGGGCGGGGGGAATGAGAATTTGCGCGACAAAATTGGCTTCGCGCAGTATCGGGGCGACGGTGGCCTCGACCAAGAATGGGGCCGCCTTGCTCACGAGCGAATGGGCGAGGCGGAGGGGGGCGGGTGGGGCCGGGTCAGGACGCGGCGCGGTGTAGAAGCTGACGGTCATTCCCCGTTCGTCGAAGTATTGGGCTCCAGCAGTTTTCAGCGTGAAGTGGGCGGCAGTTTTTCCCGGCTTGCTTTGATAGAGGTCCAGCAAGTCGTTGGTGTCTTCCAAAACCGGGTTAAGCGGCACCGGGTAGTGGAACATGGCGGGGATGATTCTGCGGTTGGTTGGAAGATTGATGCCCTTGCCGTCAAGGTCCATGAACACCAAGGGTGGCTTGTAGAGGGCGGCGCGCACGCGGCCGGTGAGGTTGAGGGGCAGGGTAAACGAAACGAAGAGCATTTCGTTCGGGCCGACCTTGGGGGCGGAAATGGCGGCATTCCAAGAGAGCGGCTGAGTGTTGAGCAGCTTGGGTTCGGGGAGCCGGGGCTGGCCGGGTTTAGCCTTGAACAGGGTCAGGCCGGAGCCCGATTCGATCGGGGTGTAGTTGGCCAGCAGTGCCCGGAGCGTGCCGGCGTCGTCCTGCGCGGCGAAGCGGTCGTCGATGAACTGCAGGGCGACGAGGAAATATTCTGGCCGCCGGGCGGCATCGAGCATGAAGGCAACATTGATGTCGTGGAGCCAGGGGGTGAAAACGTTGAACGTGCCCCCACCCATCGGCCGCGGCCGATAGTTAAGGCGGTTCAGCATCAGGTAGCCCTGTTCGTTGCCAAAGAAATCAATGGCGTCGTTTCCGACGATTTGCCGGAAGCGGGGAATCTGGTAATAGTCGCGCTGCGCCGTGAGCCGCGCATCCAGCGCGGCCTTGGCGAGGCTGGGGGAAGTGATCTGCGCCCACGCCCGGTCAAGGCGGGCGGGAACATCGCGGAGATTCAGTTCGTGGCGTTGCCGGGTGACCTTGCCATCGGCCCAAAGTCCCAGGCTGATCGCGGTGCAGGCCAACGCCGCCGCGAGTCCGCGCTGCCAACGCGGGCTCACCGCGCCGGGGAATCGGCTGGAGAAAAGCAGGATCATCGGGGTTGCGACGCAGACATATTGGAAAAAAATCAAGACATGGCCGTCGGAGCGGACGTAGCCGTGTTTCCACGAGATGAACGTGAAGCCGGCGAAAAACAGTCCACCGGCCAGCGCGAGAGGATCGCGCCACTGGGGCAGCAGGCAGACGAGGATGAGGGCTTCCACGGCCAGGAGCGCGCCGCAACCGGAGAGGAAGATCGACCGCGATTCATCGAGACCCATGGCGGCATTGTAGCCGGAGGAAAGTTCGAGGACGCCGTGCAGATACCGGGGGAAGTTGAGCGGGTTTTGTCCGGCAACGAGCAACAGCGCGATGAGCGCTGCGAGGTAGGCCGCCACGATCCATGGCAGGCGCCGGTAGCTCCGCGCGATCACAGCCTGCAAAAACAACAGCCCGAGAGTAGCGAGGGAGAGCATGGTCTGGGTGCCCTTGAACAAAGTGAGCAGCGCAAGGTAGCCGGCGACGGCGCAGCACGCCACGAAGGCCGGTCGCCCCGGAGCGAGGTGGTAGCGCATCAGGCAAAGCCCGGAGAGGAGGATCGCGAATCCGTAGGGCACATCGGTGATTGGGGGCACCAACACGGCAACTAGGCCCAGCCAGAGCCACCGCAGTCGGGGTCGTTCGGGCGACTGGATAAAAAACCAAACGAGCAAAACGCCGAGGACGAGCTTGGCGAAAATTTCCAGGCCGAGACGTTTCCAGAACAGCTGGCCGCTATACGTGAAGCCGTAGGGCACGAAGCCGTAGGGCCCGGCCATCGGCACGACCTCGGAGCCGTATTGGAAATCTTTCGCCGTGAAATACGAGTAGGAGCCGTAGTTGGAGGAATCCAGCTGGCCATCCATCACCTGATCGGCTGGGGAGAACATCAGCACGGTCAGGAACATGACGCCGAACACGGCGGCAGCGCGGACGAGCCAGAGTGGAAGCCGACGGGATTTGGCGTCGGCTAGGCGCGGGCTCATCGGGAGAACTTGAGATTGGTCCAGCCGGTCCAGTCCCAAGCGTTGTCGCCATACGGGCCCGGCTTGATCTCGAGATAAATTCGGCCGCCCGCGAGGTTGCTCAATTCAACGCTGAAATCGTGCAGGCCGCGGTCGGCTTCGATGCTCACCGGATTGAGGTATTGCTGGAACAGATCGACCCGGTGGGTGCCATCCTTCCAGTAAACCACGAATTGGGCGCCGTTGGTGTGGCCGCCGTTGGAGTAGGTGTCCTCCAAGAAACCGAATTGTCCAGAGAGAGCCCGGGATCGCGACGGGATCTCGAACACCATCTGACTCGGCGCGTGCAGCACGGCCACGGTTTTTCCCGAGATGGTGGCGGCCGAAACCTCAGTCGCCGATTCGAACACGATCGGGTAGTCCTTGAACATGGGAAAAGTCTTGGCCGTGTTTTTCGGCGTGTAAGACCGGGTCGAGTCACCCGCGGGGAGACTCATGAGTTCGTAGCTGACCAACCGGGAGAAAAATATTTCGTCACCTGGCTCGAGTGCGACTGCGACGCGCGCCACGCGTTTTTGCAGGGAGTTACTCGCAAAATTCAGATAGTCGACGAAGTCCTCGATGAGCGGATTCACGATGAACCCGGTCCGGCCCTGCGGGAGCGGCATGAGATAATCGACTGTATCGCCCTTCGTGGTGGTGAGTTTGAGTTTCACCTGCGGTGGCCGATAGAAAAATTCCCGGACTCGGCCGAGCAGCGAAGGCTGAAGGTCGATGCGAAGCCAGAGCGGTCGGTCGGACTGGGGCTCGATGTCGAAGGACTGGCCGATGGGCAACTCCGCGCCTCCCTCCGGCCGACGGACCACGGTGGCTGGGTCGAACGGCCCAGTTTTTTTCTTCCACACCAAATAGCCGCCTTCAGAAAAGAGAAATTCGTAGCGATGGATCAACAACTGGAGCACCTCCGAGTCGTCCATCGTCGGCAGGCGACTGTCGATGGCTTGAATTTTCATCAACACATACGCCGGGGCCAGCGCTGAGGAATAGAAGTCGGCGTTCAGCCGGCTCAGTCCGGGCGTGAAGACGATGTAGCCCTGAAAGACGGGGCGCTGATGGTAGTTGAGCTGGTTGAAAAGGGCGGCGCCCTGTTCCGCCCCGAGGACGTCGACGGTGTCGCGGCCGACGAGCGCACGGACCTTGGATAGGTTGGTGCTTTGCCGAGCGACAGTCAGATGGTCGCGGAAGTCCTGCCGGGTATCTCCCCAATGGCAGGTGCGCAGAATGTTGCTCCAAATCCGGCCTTGAAAACTGCCGAGGGCCTGCGTGGCGACACCGCCGATAGTTTTCTCCATCGCCCAGATGCTGATCATGATCGAGGCGAGAAAAACCCACCGGTGCAAACGCACGAATCGGGGCGGATCGTCCAGCAGCCCCGGATACAATGCCAACGGGAGCATCGCGCAGATAAAAAATCCTAACATGTGCCCGTCCGGGCGGATGAACCCATGCTTCCAGTTGAGATAAACGAAAATACCGAGGAGCAGCAGATTGGCAGTGCCGCGCTGCTTGTTGGGATTGAGCCACCAGTGGCTGAACCCATAGGCGACGAGCACGAACAGCACGAACAAACCCAACCCCAACTGCAGCGCTGGCGCGGGGAAGCCCATCGCCAATTGGTAGCCTTGGCTGAGGTCCCAGGAATTTTTCAGGTAGGCTGGCAAGTGCCACAGGCTTTGCCGCAGACCAATCCAGCACAAAAGGAAGACGCCGAGGTAGGTGCCGAGCAGCACGGCGGAATCTCTCCTGGAGCGGCGGCTCAACCCGTAGCCGGCAGCGATCAATATGGCAGAGATTGCGACGACCAGATCGGTGAACTTCACCAAAGAAAAACAGGCGAGGATCGCTGCGATCACCGCGAGCCGGACGGTGCGCCGTGATTCCAAGGCCCGCAGCGCCTCGAAGCCCAGCATGGTGATGACCAGCATGTGCAGCGCGTCCTCATAGATCGCGCCGAAAAAGAAAAAATAGCCGAGGGCAAACCAACGCGCCCGGCCCTGCACGCGCCAGATCTGCCGGACGATGACGAAGGCCGCGAGCAACGCCCACATCGCCTGCCCAGCAATCAGCCCCCACCACTGCACCCCCGAATACGTCTTGCCCATCAAGAAGCCCAGCGGCCCGTAAGGAAATACGACCTCGGTGCCAAACTGACTGCCGTGCTCGAAAAAATAACCCAGAGCCATGCGCCAGGACGGATCGAGTTCAGCCGTGGGAAAGTAGGGGTAGGAAAAAATTCCCACCACCAACAATACGTAGGCAGACCCCCAGCCGAGAAAATGGGTGATGCTAGGTGGGAGGAGTTCGGGTGGATTGTCTTCGGACATGGGCGGTGAAATTTGGCTGAAGAGAGTTCCTTAGGCTGGGTAAAAATCGTCAATCGTAAATTCACCACGCGCCTCGGCCGCCGGGAGCAGGATGGCCCTCGCCTTCCCTTGTGAGTAATCTCGGGCATGGTCGCGCCTAGGGGCGGATTTCGCCGGGCCCGGAGTTGAGCGCGAGAAATGACCAAAGATCATGCAGCGCGGTCGCAGGGACGGATGGCAGCCGGGCAGGACTCTTTCGCTGGAAATGGGCGATGGG
>Ga0105054_10005897_pt1 | contig 17372 bp, 15 predicted proteins | sample BON02_FD_78091 | JGI IMG/M metagenome (GOLD analysis project Ga0105054, IMG submission 78091) | Freshwater microbial communities from Lake Bonney liftoff mats and glacier meltwater in Antarctica - BON-02 (megahit assembly) | ecosystem: Environmental > Aquatic > Freshwater > Ice > Glacier...
CATTACGTCCGGACAGCGCACCGCGTTTCGACACGATTAATCGCGTCTGTACAGCGCTCGGTGTGCGGCTTGTAGCTCAGCCCATACATGCCTGAAACTCCATTTTACGTTGAAGGATGAAAAGTCAAAGCAGGAATTCGAAGGACTGGTAGCTGATACGTTGTCAACTAAGTGGGTGTACCTTATTTATTTGGAGCGCCGGCGCCTGCCATTCGGGTATTTCAAAGAAGAAAGTACTGCCCGCACCCGCCTCGCTGTTAAACCCGATCTGCCCGCCCATCTGCTCGATGAGGGCTTTGGAAATGTTCAGCCTCAGACCGGTTCCGCCTTTTTGCTTGGTGTCGGAAGCATCGGCTTGCGAAAACTTCTGGAAGATGCGGCTCTTAAATGCCTCTGGAATACCGAGGCCGTGGTCGGCCACTTCGACCCGCACCTGTTGGCCCACGCGCAACACCCGCACCTCGACCACACCCTCAGGCGGTGAAAATTTGCAGGCATTGGAGAGTAAATTGGTCAGCACCTGGCTCAAGCGGTCGCTGTCAATGTTGACTTGCAACGGCTCGTCAGGAGCTTGCAACAAAATCGTCGCGCGGTATTGGTCTGCGAAGCCTTCGTTGGCGGTCAGCGCCTGCTGGAGCAAGGGCTTGATATCGACGACCTGTGGGTTCAGTTGTATCTCGTTGGACTCGATTTTTTCCACGTCCAGGTTCGCAAGGCCGTGCTGGCGAAACTCTCGGACGGCCCAGTGCAGTTGTAAATATTGCACTGTGATGCAATAAAATATTGACTAATATTGCTCTATGATGCAATATATTGATTTTTATCTTGCATTAGGATGCAATATCATGAAATCCAACTTCTCCGAACTAAAACTCCGCCAACTCGACGTCGCACTGAACCGCTGGCGCAGCGCCGACCTGCCGTCACGTCCGCCTTCGGGCTGGATCAAGGCCATTCGGGAAGCCCTCGGCATGCCCTCGACCCATCTTGCCCAGCGGCTGGGGGTAACCATCCCCACCGCCACCCGGCTGGAAGTCTCGGAAGCTGAGGACAGGGTCACTCTAGCCACATTGCGTCGAGCGGCCGAAGCGCTGGGCTGCGAACTTCAGTACGCACTGGTGCCCAAGCAATCCCTAACAAACACGCTGGAAGCACGCGCCAGCAATCTGGCCCGCCGCCGCATGGCCGCTATCAGTCACACGATGGCACTGGAAGCACAATCGACCACGCCCGAAACCGTCGAGGTGCAGACGCGCGCGCTTGCCGAAAGCCTGCTCAAAGGCTCCCGACGCACGCTGTGGCGAGAGAAATAGCCGGCATGACCAATGGCAACGGGCGCCACGCCCGACTGATGGCCGATCTGCTCGTCGAGCGCTTAGGGCGCCCCCGGTTTTCCTGGGGTAGCCGTAGCCTGGTCGATGACAACCAAACCCGGCAACGCTATATCGCCGCCCTGCAAGCCGCCGACGCACGCGACTACGCGCCGCTGCTTGCCTTTGCCCGTAGCTGAACGCAACGCGAGTCAGCTCCAGCAGGTGCTCATGAATCTGATTTTTAACGCCTATGCCGCGATGCCCAAGGGGGGTGACCTCAAGATTTTCATCCGCAGTGAACCGAGCACCGCGCACGAGTACTGGAGGTGCTTTGGGCTCCGTGCTGGTGGTGCTGCTGATCATCGCGGCGTATGCCTACGCACAGGACTGAAGGTTTACGGTAAAACCCAAGCGTTCTCAAGTTTTCGGGTGGCCATCGGTTGAGTCATAGGCATCCAAAATTCACATTGCCCGTGTTGCCCAAAAACGTTACTTTTAGAACCACGCTCAAAAAGCTATGAGGTCTTGGACCTAAAACCGTATAGCCACGGCAGGTCCAGCAGCTTTTCGCCCAGCAGCTTCATGGCCATATCACGGCCCCAGCGCATCGGGCCGCTGGCGTGAAAAATGTTGCCGTTGCGCATGGCCCGTGCTTGCACTTGTGCGTTGCGCTGCCAGCGGTTCAGGGCGTAGCGCTGTAGCAGGGTGGGTACATCGAAAACCGGATCACGGGCGAGCTTGAGCACATAGCCCAACTCGGCAGCGTCTTCAATCGCCATGCCTGCGCCTTGCGCAAGGTAGGGGCGCATGGGGTGCGCTGCATCGCCCAGCAAGGCCACGCGGCCTAGTGCGTGCTGGTAGGCACCATGCATGGGGGGGCGGTCGTGCAGCGCCCACAGGCGCCAGTCGGGCACGGCTGCTAGCAAATCCTTCAATGCGCTGCAACTGCCTGCGGTTGTTTTAAAAAGCGCTGCGGCATTGGCAGTGCCATCCGGCTTATGGTCCCAGTTTTCAAAATCGTCTGCCACGCTGCCCTGCACAACGGCCACCACGTTTAGCCACTCGCCGCCACGCACCGGGTACTGCACAACGTGCAGGTTGGTGCCCAGCCATGCAGTGACGTTTTGGCTGCGCAAATGCTCGGGCAGATCTTGTTGCAGTACCAAGCCGCGGTAGGCAAGATGGCCAGTGGCACGCGGCGGACCGTCACCCAATAGTTGCTGGCGCACGCTGCTCCACAGGCCTTCGCTAGCGACCAGCACATCGGTTTCAACATCCATACCGGCATCTAGCTGCACTGTGACGCTCTGCGGAGTTTGGCTAAACCCCGTTACTGCCCGGTCAAGATGCAATTTGGCGTCTAGGTATTGCCCGAGCGCATTAAGCAGTAAAGCGTGAAGATCGGCGCGATGCAGCGTGAGGTAGGGTGCGCCGTAGCGCGCCAGCATGTCGGCCCCCAGCCTTAACTCGCCAAGCAGGTGCGCCGAGACGGCACTGCGCACCTGCAAGCGCTCTGGCCATGCAGCCACTGCCGCCAGCGCATCCGCTAGACCCCAGCCATGCAGCACACGGGTGACGTTGGGGCCAAGCTGTAGGCCTGCGCCGACTTCACTGAATGCAGGCGTGCGTTCGAACAGGCGAACATACCAGCCAGCGCGCGATGCCGCCAGCGCAGCCGCCATTCCGCCAATACCACCGCCCGAAATTAAAATTTGCATTAGACGTAGCCCCCACGTTCACTCACTTCGTGTAGTTCTCTGCCTCCCGAGGGGGCTAATTTGCCTTGGGGCGGCCCGGCGGAAAATTGCATCAGGCCAGTAGCTGCCGCAAAACGTATGGCAAGATGCCGCCGTTTCGGTAGTAGTCCACTTCAATTGGCGTATCGACACGCAGGATGACGCTGACCTCTTCACGCGAACCGTCGGCGCGCGTGATGACCAGCCTGGCTTCGCTCTGCGGCTTGAGCTCAGGGTGCGGGATCACGTCTATGACTTCATCACCCTTAAGGCCCAGCGTTTGCCACGACTCGCCCGGCTTGAACTGTAGCGGCAGCACCCCCATACCGACCAGGTTGCTGCGGTGAATGCGCTCAAAGCTGCGCGCCACCACCGCCTTGATGCCGAGCAGTTGCGTACCCTTGGCGGCCCAGTCGCGTGACGAGCCAGTGCCGTATTCTTCGCCCGCAAAAATCACCGTGGGCATGCCTTCGGCGATGTACTTCATGGCTGCATCGTAGATGAACATCTTCTCGCCGCCGGGTTGAAAGAGCGTCACACCGCCCTCTTCGCGCGAGCCATCGTTTGCCGCCGGAAGCATCAAATTTTTAATCCGTACATTGGCAAAGGTGCCGCGCATCATCACGTCGTGGTTACCGCGCCGCGCGCCGTAGCTGTTGAAGTCGGCCTTTTCTACCCCGTGGGCTTGCAACCACAGACCGGCGGGCGAGCTGTCTTTGATGGAGCCAGCTGGCGAGATGTGATCGGTGGTGATCGAGTCGCCAAACAGTGCCATGATGCGCGCGCCCTTCACCGAATAGTCATTGTTTTTACCGCCAGCGCTCGCTCCACCTGCTGCAGGCGCTTTCATTTCCATAGCAAAATCATTGAAGAATGGCGGCTCGGCAATGTAGCTGCTGTTGGGCCAGGTGTAGCTGGTGCCGCTGACGCCCTTGATATTTTCCCAGAGCTTGCCGGGCTCGGTCGTGATCTTGGCGTAATTGGCGCGGAAGGCTTCGCCGTTTATGGCGTACTTCATCATCGTGTTGATCTCGTCACTGGTGGGCCAGATGTCGCTGAGGTAAACATCTTTACCGCCTGTGCCTTGGCCGACCGGCTCGGTCGTCAAATCGCGCATCATCGTACCGGCAATCGCGTAGGCCACCACCAGTGGCGGACTGGCCAGAAAGTTGGCTTTCAGATTCGGATGGATGCGCGCTTCAAAGTTGCGGTTGCCCGACAGAACGGCGGCGCAAATCAGGTTGTTCTTGGCGAGGGTATTATCGATATCGGGTGTCAGGTCGCCCGAATTACCGATGCAGGTTGTGCAGCCGTAGCCAGCCAGTGCAAAGCCGAGCGTTTCCAGATAGGGCAGCAGGCCTGCCTCGGTTAGATACTCGGTCACCATGCGTGAGCCGGGGGCGAGTGTGGTCTTAATGTGCGGCTGCACGCTCAGGCCCGCCTCGACCGCTTTTTTGGCCAGCAAGCCAGCCGCCAGCATCACGCCGGGGTTGGAGGTGTTGGTGCAGCTGGTGATGGCTGCAATCAGCACGTCGCCATTGCCGATGTTGATGTCTGATACATTCTTCGTAGCAGCAGATGCAGAAGACTGCGCACTCACTGCTGATGCCATGGTCGGGCGGTTTAACGGGTGCCGTATGCCGAGCATGGCGGCGGGTTGATTAAAACCATTCTCAGCAATCGGTTGGCTAAACAGCGATGCGAATTGCGTCGGCACATTACCCAGATCGATGCGGTCTTGTGGCCGCTTGGGGCCGGCCAGACTTGGCGTGACGTCGCCCAGGTCAAGCCGCACAACTTGTGAGTAATCAATGTCACCCGCCTTCGCCATGCCAAACAGCCCCTGTGCCTTGAAGTAGGCTTCAAACACTTCAATCTCGGCTTCGGTGCGGCCCGTGCCTTTGAAGTAATCAATCGTCTTTTCATCAATCGGAAAGAAACCCATCGTTGCGCCATATTCGGGCGCCATGTTGCCGATGGTGGCGCGGTCGGGCAAGGCCAGCGTGCCCGTGCCTTCACCGAAAAATTCAACAAACTTGCCAACGACTTTTTCTTTTCGCAGTTGCTCGGTGACGCGCAATACAAGGTCGGTCGCAGTAACGCCTTCACGCAGGCTGCCCGTGAGTTCAAAGCCCACCACGTCAGGCGTTAAAAAGTAAACTGGCTGGCCCAGCATGGCGGCTTCAGCCTCAATGCCACCACAGCCCCAGGCCACTACACCAATGCCGTTGATCATGGTGGTGTGGCTGTCTGTGCCGACCAGTGTGTCAGGGTAATAAACATCGTCCGAGGTCTTGTGTACGCCGCGCGCAAGATACTCCAGATTGATCTGATGCACGATGCCAAAGCCGGGCGGAACAACCTTGAAGGTGTCAAAGGCCTGCATACCCCATTTCATGAACTCGTAGCGCTCGTTGTTGCGCTTGAATTCAAGTTTCATGTTCAAGTCGAGTGAATTTTTTGTGCCGTAGTAGTCAACCATGATGGAATGGTCAACCACCAAGTCTACCGGCACCATCGGCTCGATGCGCTTAGGGTCTTTGCCGAGCTTGACGGCCACGCTGCGCATGGCGGCCAAGTCGACCAGCAGCGGCACGCCAGTAAAGTCCTGCAGCACCACGCGTGAGACGACGAACGGAATTTCCTGCGTTCGATGAGCGTTTGGCTTCCAGTTAGCCAGTTCGGCTACGTGCTCGGCTGTGATGCCTTTGCCATCGCAGTTACGCAAAACCGATTCGAGCACGATGCGCAGCGACACCGGCAGGCGCGACACATTCGGGAATTGTTTGGCCAGCGCAGGCAGTGAATAGAGCTTGCCCGTCTTGCCAGAAATGGTGGTGAAATTTTTAAGATTTTTTGCGAACGCGTGGGTCATGGCTAACTTATCTCCTTGGCAGATGATGCTCAATGATTGACGTTCAGCCATTGTTACCGCGTCAGATTTCACGCAATAAATACAGGGTTTAGGGTTATTGGGGTTAGACCCCAATAACCCTACCCGCATCAAGCTGAAAAATCTGGCAGATAACGCACGCTCAGCACACCGTCAATCGCCCGCAGGTTGTCCAGCACCGCATCACTCACGGGGCTTTCAACATCGACCAACGTGTAGGCCATGTCACCGCGCGACTTGTTGAGCATGTTATGAATATTCAGGCCGGCCATGGCCATGGCGGTTGATATCTGCCCCAGCATATTGGGCACATTGGCGTTGGCAATCGACACGCGGTAGGCTGATTCGCGGGCCATCGCCACGGCTGGAAAGTTGACCGCATTGACCACGTTGCCATGCTCGAGGTAGTCGCGCAACTGATCGATCACCATGATGGCGCAGTTTTCTTCGGCCTCGCGGGTGGAGGCGCCCAGGTGCGGCAGTGCAATCACCTGTGGGTGCTGGTTGATGCTGGCTGACGGGAAGTCGCAAACATAGCAAGCCAGTTGTTTGGCACTGAGCGCAGCCAGCACGGCGGCCTCATTCACCACACCTTCGCGTGAAAAATTGAGCAACACCGCACCGGGTCGCATCAACGCAACGTTGTCGGCATTGAGCAGATCACGGGTGGCAGCGACCAGCGGTACATGCAGGGTCACAAAGTCGGAATTTTTCAAGACATCGGCCACGCTGGCTGCCCGCCTGACCTGGGCTGGCAAGCTCCATGCAGCATCAACCGTGATGTCGGGATCGTACCCTTGCACCTGCATACCCAGCTTGATGGCGGCATCGGCCACCAAGCAGCCAACCTTGCCCAAGCCGACGATGCCCAGGGTGTGGCCAGCCAGCTCGTAACCGGCAAAGTTTTTCTTGCCGTCTTCGACTGCTTTTTCCATGGCTGCCTCGGCCATGGCGGCATCCAGGCTGGCGACAAAGCGCAGCGCCGGCGCCACGTTGCGGGCCGCCAGCAACATACCCGTGAGCACCAGTTCCTTGACGGCGTTGGCGTTGGCACCGGGCGCGTTGAACACCGGCACACCGCGTGCGCTCATGGCTGCAATCGGGATGTTGTTGGTACCGGCACCGGCACGGCCAATGGCCTGCACGCTGGCGGCAACGCTCATCGCGTGCATGTCTGCCGAGCGCACCAGCACGGCATGGGGGGTGGCCACATCTTTGCCAACGTTGTAGCGCTCTGCGGGCAGCCGCTTGAGGCCGTTGGCAGATATTTGGTTCAGCACCAGCACCTCAAAGCGCTGCCCCGGCAAGTCGCCCGACTTACCCATGGCTGGCCTCAAACTCTTTCATGTAGGCCACCAGCACCTGCACACCTTCGACCGGCATGGCGTTGTAAATCGAGGCCCGCATACCGCCCACCGAGCGGTGTCCCTTGAGCTGCAACATGCCCCTGGCCTGCGCCCCTTTGAGGAAGGCATCGTCGAACGATTCGTCTTTCAGCTTGAAGGGCACGTTCATCAGCGAGCGGTCTTCGCGCGCTACCGGGTTGTTGTAGAACGAGGTCGAGTCGAGGTAGTTGTACAAAATCGCCGCTTTTTTGCGGTTGTGTGATTCCATGGCCTTCAGGCCGCCGAGTGACTTGATGTGTTTTAACACCAGCCCGGCGATGTACACCGCGTAGGTTGGCGGCGTGTTGTACATCGAGTCGTTATCGGCCTGCTGCTTGTAGTCAAACACCGAAGGGGTTTGCGGCATGGCGTGGCCAATCAGGTCGTCACGCACGATCACGATGGTCAAACCCGATGGGCCAATATTTTTTTGCGCGCCCGCGTAAATCAGGCCGTAGCGGCTGACATCAACCGGCCGCGACAACAAATTGGAAGACATGTCGGCCACCAGCGGTACTGCGCCGGTGTCGGGTATCCAGTTGTACTCGACGCCACCTATGGTTTCATTGGAACAAATATGCACATAGGCCGCGTTGGCATCTAAACGCCAGCTATCAAACTTCGGCACGCTGGTAAAGCCGGTTGACTCGGTGCTGGCCGCGATGTTGACTTTGCAGAAATTTTTGGCTTCCTTGATGGTCTTTTTCATCCACTCGCCGGTGTTGATAAAGTCGGCACCCGCATGGCCGCGCAGCAGATTCATCGGCACGATAGCGTTTTGCCCCAGACCACCGCCCTGCAAAAACAGCACCTTGTAGTTCGCAGGTATCGCCAGCAGCTCACGCAGGTCAGATTCGGCCTCGGCGTGGATGGAAATGAATTCCTTGCCGCGATGGCTCATCTCCATCACCGACATGCCGGAACCGTGCCAATCGAGCATTTCGGCGGCAGCCTGGCGCAGCACAGCTTCAGGAAGGGTGGCCGGGCCGGCGCTGAAGTTCAAAACGCGTGTCATGGAAAAAAACTTTCTAGAAAATGTGGTTATTGGGATCGGGCTCAATCAGGCCGCAACGCCGTCTTTCACGGTGTCGGCCATATCCGTATAGTCCTTCACTTTGTCGAAGTTGAGGTATTGGTAAATGGTGTCGCTGGATGCCATCAGGACACCCATGTCGGTCATGTATTCAGCCTTGGTAGGAATGCGGCCTAGCTTGGAGCAGATGGCTGCGAGTTCTGCTGAACCTAAATACACGTTGGCGTTTTTGCCCAGGCGGTTCGGGAAGTTGCGTGTCGAGGTTGAGAACACGGTTGCGCCTTCTTTGACCTGGGCCTGGTTGCCCATGCAAAGGCTGCAGCCTGGCATTTCCATGCGCGCACCGGCCGAACCTAAAACGCCGTAGTGGCCTTCTTCGGTGAGTTGCTTGGCATCCATCTTGGTGGGTGGTGCCATCCAGAGTTTGACCGGGATGTCGCGCTTGTTTTCAAGCAGTTTGGAGGCTGCGCGAAAGTGGCCGATGTTGGTCATGCAGCTGCCGATAAAGACTTCATCAATCTTGCTGCCCGCCACATCGCTCAGTGTTTTTACGTCGTCCGGGTCGTTCGGGCAGGCAACAATCGGCTCGTGAATGTCGGCCAAGTCGATCTCGATGACGGCGGCGTATTCGGCATCTGCATCGCCCTTGAGCAATTGCGGATCGGCCAGCCATGCCTCCATGGCCTTGATGCGACGTTTGATGGTGCGCACGTCTGAGTAACCGGTTGCAATCATCCACTTGAGCATCGTGATGTTGCTGTTGATGTACTCGATGATCGGTTCTTTGTTGAGGTGTACGGTGCAGCCACCAGCCGAGCGCTCGGCAGATGCATCGCTGAGTTCAAAGGCTTGCTCGACTTTCAAATCAGGCAGACCTTCGATCTCCAAAATGCGGCCCGAGAAAATATTGATCTTGCCCTGCTTGGCAACCGTCAGCAGGCCGGTCTTGATGGCGTACAAGGGAATAGCGTTGACCAGGTCACGCAGCGTGATGCCGGGCTGCATTTTGCCCTTGAAGCGCACCAGAACGGACTCCGGCATGTCGAGCGGCATCACGCCCGTGGCGGCACCGAATGCGACCAGACCAGAACCTGCCGGGAAGCTGATGCCGATGGGGAAGCGCGTATGGCTGTCGGCGCCAGTGCCAACGGTGTCGGGCAGCAACATGCGATTCAGCCAGCTGTGGATGATACCGTCACCGGGGCGCAGTGGAATGCCGCCGCGCGTGCTTATAAAGTCTGGCAGCTCGTGGTGCATCTTCACGTCCACCAGCTTGGGGTATGCCGCTGTGTGGCAGAACGATTGCATGACGAGGTCAGCGCTAAAACCGAGGCAAGCCAGGTCTTTCAGCTCGTCGCGCGTCATCGGGCCGGTGGTGTCTTGCGAGCCGACCGAAGTCATTTTTGGTTCGCAATAGGTACCGGGGCGAACACCCTGCTGCTCGCCATTAACCACGGGCAAACCGACTGCGCGGCCGACCATCTTTTGCGCCAGCGTGAAGCCACTGCCGTTGTCGGTCGGGTTTTGTGGCAAACGAAACTGCGTGGAAACCGGCAAGTCCAGCGCAACGCGTGCCTTGGCTGTGAGGCCGCGACCAACGATGAGTGGAATGCGGCCACCAGCGCGCACTTCGTCAAACAGCACATCGCTTTTGAGCTTGAACTCGGCAATGACTTTGCCGTCTTTCAGTGCCTTGCCATCGTAGGGACGCAGCTCGATCACGTCGCCCATGGTCATCTGGCTCACGTCGAGTTCAATCGGCAGTGCGCCAGAGTCTTCCATGGTGTTGTAGAAAATTGGAGCGATTTTTGAGCCCAGACAAACACCGCCGAAGCGCTTGTTCGGCACGAATGGAATGTCTTGCCCGGTGAACCACAGCACCGAATTGGTGGCCGACTTGCGCGATGAACCCGTGCCCACCAAGTCACCCACATAAGCCACCAAATTACCTTTGGCTTTCAGTTCTTCAATGAACTTGATTGGGCCGCGCTTGCCGTCTTCTTCTGGCGTGATGCCGGGGCGGGCATTTTTGTGCATGGCCATGGCGTGCAGTGGAATGTCAGGGCGGCTCCAGGCGTCGGGCGCTGGGGACAAGTCGTCGGTATTGATCTCGCCTGCAACCTTGAAGACCGTCAGCTTGATGGATTCAGGCACTTCAGGGCGGCTGGTAAACCACTCGGCATCGGCCCAGCTTTGCAACACGGCCTTGGCGTATGGGTTGCCCTTGATGGCTTTTTCTTGTACATCGTGGAACTGGTCAAACATCAGCAGCGTGTTTTTCAGGCCGCTGGCAGCTTGGCCTGCAACGCTGTCCTCAGCGTCGTCGAGTAATTCGATCATCGGGCTGATGTTGAAGCCACCCAGCATGGTGCCCAGCAGTTGCGTGGCTTTTTCGCGCGAGATCAGCGCGCATTTTTCAGTGCCGTGCGCAACGGCTGTGAGGTAGCTGGCCTTGACCTTGGCTGCGTCGTCAACACCAGCCGGTACGCGGTGCGTGATGAGATCGAGCAGAAAGGCTTCTTCGCCTTTTGGTGGGCTTTTGAGCAGCTCGATGACTTCGCCGGTTTGTTTGGCTGACAGGGGCAACGGCGGGATACCAATGACTGAACGCTCGGCGATATGGTTGCGCAAGGTTTGCAAAAAGGTGGATGAACTGTTGGCTGACATGCTGGCTTTTCCTTATTCAAAAAAACGAAAATTATTTAGCGGCAAAGGCTGCTGGCTTTGGCGTATCCAACAAGCTTGATGGCGGGTTCAGCTTGATGGCTTCAACCATGACCAACTGCGCCGGACTCATGCATTCGTCAGCAAGTCGGGTGCCGAGTTTCTGGTTCATCAGCATGGATTTGTTGTCGAGCTGCAGCCAGACAGCGCCAGATTTTTGGTCTTCAAGGCGGATAACACCGGTTCTGGTTGGCACTGGGGACATGCGGTATTTGAAGGCCTTGGCCTGTATGTCGAAGTAGCCCGGCATTTTTTTGTCGGCATCAACCGTCACAAACGCGCCCAGCTCGCAGGGAATGCGGCCAACATGCACCTGCTCGGCAATGGCCAGCTCGGCAGGGGTTAATGCGGCCTCGGCAGCTTCGATGCCTGCGGCAACATTTTGGACTGCGGACTTTCGCTTTGTACGGCTGGCGGTGGGCGAGACTTTCCGGTTCTTTTTGAGCGTTGCTGGTTTTCTGTCTGCTGATGTGGCCGCATTCGGAGTGGTGGTTTGCGCTGCTACAGAAGTAGTCGCCACGGCCAATGCGGCGGCTACCAAAATAGCGGCACCGATGAAAGCGCTGGTTTTGTCAGGCCATGTTGTCATGTAACTCGCTTAAAAATTACAACAAATGAGCAACTCCGGCTTGCTCGCCCTGCAACTCTTCAAGCGTCTTGTTGATACGCTCTTGACTAAACGCATCAATCTCAAGACCTTCAACCAGTTTGTATTCGCCATTTTCAGTGGTTACAGGGAAGCCAAACATCGTGTCTTTCGGAATGCCGTACTGGCCATCCGACGCAATGCCCATGGTGACCCATTTGCCATTGGTGCCCAGCGCCCAGTCGCGCATGTGGTCAATCGCTGCGTTAGCTGCCGATGCTGCCGACGACAGGCCGCGTGCCTCGATGATGGCTGCGCCGCGCTTGCCTACCGTTGGCAAAAAGGTGTTGGCGTTCCATTCTTGGTCGTTGATCATCTTGGCGACGCTTTCGCCCTTGATGGTGGCAAAGCGGTAGTCGGCGTACATGGTGGGTGAGTGGTTGCCCCAGACGGTGAGTTTTTCAATATCGGCGACCGGCTTGCCGGTCTTGGCAGCGATCTGGCTGGCAGCGCGGTTGTGATCCAGGCGCAGCATGGCGGTGAAGTTTTTGCGTGGCAAATCAGGCGCACTCTTCATGGCGATGTAGGCATTGGTGTTCGCCGGGTTGCCCACCACCAGCACCTTGACATTGCGGCTGGCAACGGCGTTGAGGGCTTTGCCCTGCGCCGTGAAGATGGCACCGTTGACGGCCAGCAGTTCGGCACGTTCCATGCCGGGGCCGCGTGGACGTGAGCCGACCAGCAGGGCGTAGTCGGCATCCTTGAAGGCCATCATCGGGTCGCCGTGGGCTTGCATGCCGACCAGCAGCGGGAAGGCGCAGTCGTCGAGCTCCATCATCACGCCCTTGAGCGCTTTTTGCGGGCCTTCAACCGGCACTTCAAGGAGTTGCAGTATCACAGGCTGGTCCTTGCCCAGCATTTCGCCGGAGGCAATGCGGAACAGCAGGGCGTAACCGATTTGACCAGCTGCACCAGTAACGGCAACGCGGACGGGTTTTTTGCTCATGATTGGAACTCCAGGAAGATTAGAAATGAAAGATCCAGAGGCCAGGAACTCTGGAAAACCCCGAGAGTTTACGCTCGAAAACATATCAGCGTCAATTTGTCTTATGTCTTATATAAGATATGATTGCCGATCATCCCATCCTACACTCATGGCCGCCGCTCCCCTCTCCCTGACCACGCCTTCTGACCATGCTTTTGCCGGGGCAACGCCAGCGTTTAGCCCGCTGTACCAGCAGATCAAGGGCCTGATACTGCAAAGCCTGCAATCGGGCGAATGGAAACCCGGCGAAGCTATCCCCTCAGAGATGGAACTTGCCGCGCGCTACCGTGTCAGCCAGGGCACGGTGCGTAAAGCCATTGACGAGCTGACGCTGGAGAACCTGGTGGTACGCCACCAGGGTAAGGGCACTTTTGTAGCCACCCATGCCGAGCGGCACGTGCAGTTCCGGTTTCTCAAGCTGGTGCCCGACAGCGGCAGCCCCGGTAGCGAAGGCGCGGCCGAACGCGAGATTATTGACTGCAAGCGGATTCGTGCCAGCGCAGACATTGCCCGCGCCTTGTCTCTGCGCACGGGTAGCGTAGTGCTGCAAGCGCGGCGCGTACTCAGCTTTGCAGGCGTGCCCACCATTCTTGAAGATATCTGGCTACCTGCCGCACCCTTCAAAGGCCTGACGGCCGAGCGCCTGGCCGACCATCACGGGGCCATGTATGCTTTGTTCGAAACCGAATTCAATGTACGCATGCTCAGGGCTGAAGAAAAAATACGCGCCGAACCGGCCATTGACGGGCGTGAACTACTGTTAAAAGTAGAGCGCGGTACGCCGCTGCTGAGTGTCGAGCGCATCGCCTATACCTACCAGGACGTACCCATGGAACTGCGCCGTGGCTACTACCGCACCGACACGCACCACTATCACAACAACTTGAACTGACAAGGTTTTTGGGGTCAGACACCAATTTCGCTGCAGTGGGAGTTTTTGGGGTCAGAGCCCAAATTCGCCGAGCCTACGGCTCGCCCGGAGGGCGCGGTGCGATGCACCGCAGCGAAATTGGTGTCTGACCCCAATAACTCCAAAGGCTAGTCGAATTTGGGCTCTGACCCCAAAAACCCCTGCATTGCAATAGAATTTACAAGTTGAGCATTTTTAGCTGACTGCCAAGCAGTTACTCACAAATACAGAAAGCCAAGCATGTCAGACACCGCGACAAGCGTAGCCAAAAAGCGGCCCGAGTTCCGCAACATCAACGCCTTCACCGACTTGCCCGGCTACCGCCTTCCAATGGCGGGCATTGTGTCTATATTGCACCGTATCAGCGGGGCGATCATGTTTGTGCTGATGCCCTTCATCATCTGGATGTTTGACACGTCGGTGTCGTCCGAGATTTCGTTTGCCAGATTCAAAGGCGCTTTCAATGTTGGTATGTTGGGCTTACCTGGATTCATCTGGAAGCTGGTGCTTCTGGCCCTCATCTGGGCCTACTTGCACCATGCGATTGCCGGCCTGCGCCATCTGTGGTCAGACACCCATCACTCGGCCGTGACTAAAGAGTTTGGCAAAACGTCGGCGCTGGCGACGTTGGTGCTCAGCATTGGCATCACCATCATCTTGGCGGTCAAGCTGTTTGGCATTTATTAATTTTTGTGGGACAGAGCTAAAGATCTGTCCCCAACTGAATAGGAACCATTGGGGAAAGATCTTCAGCTCTGTCCCCAACTGATTAGAAAGCACATCATGGCAGCAAACTACGGAACCAAACGCATCGTTGTAGGCGCACATTACGGCTTGCGTGACTGGCTGGCCCAGCGCGTAACAGCGGCCTTGATGGCGCTTTTTACCTTGCTGGTGTTGGCGCAAGTCATCTTCACCAAGGGCCCTGTCGGGTACGACCGTTGGGCGGGCATTTTTTCATCTCAGTGGATGAAGGTTTTAACCTTTGTCATCATCATCGCCATGCTGTATCACGTCTGGGTGGGTATGCGCGACATCTGGATGGACTACATCAAGCCCGTGGGCGTGCGGCTAGGCTTGCAGGTCTTCACGCTGGTGTGGCTGGTTGGCTGCGCTGGTTGGGCGATTCAGGTCTTGTGGCGGCTTTGATCAGTCGCCGTTTCACTTCAGCTATTTTGCCGCGACTGACTTTCAAAAAATTCAACAATGACCGTAACTTCCAAACTTCCCAAGCGTAAATTTGACGTGGTCATCGTCGGTGCCGGCGGCTCCGGTATGCGCGCCTCGCTGCAACTGGCGCGCGCCGGCCTCAACGTTGCCGTGCTGTCCAAAGTGTTCCCCACACGCTCGCACACGGTTGCGGCGCAAGGTGGCATTGGCGCATCGCTGGGCAATATGAGCGAAGACAACTGGCACTACCATTTTTACGATACCGTCAAGGGCTCTGACTGGCTGGGCGACCAGGACGCGATTGAATACATGTGCCGCGAAGCGCCCAAGGCGGTGTATGACCTGGAGCACATGGGCATGCCGTTTGACCGCAATCCCGATGGCACGATTTACCAGCGCCCGTTTGGTGGCCACACCGCCAACTATGGTGAAAAGTCAGTGCAACGCGCCTGCGCCGCCGCTGACCGCACCGGCCACGCCATGCTGCATACGCTGTACCAGCAAAACGTGAAAGAAAAAACCAGCTTCTTCGTCGAGTGGCTGGCGATGGACTTGATTCGTGATGCCGCTGGTGACGTGGTCGGCGTGACCGCGATTGAAATGGAAACCGGTGACGTGCATATTTTTGAAGCCAAAACCACGCTGCTGGCCACCGGCGGTGCAGGCCGTATTTTTGCCGCTTCGACCAACGCATTTATCAACACCGGTGACGGCCTGGGCATGGCGGCACGCGCCGGCATTCCGCTGGAAGACATGGAGTTCTGGCAGTTCCACCCGACTGGCGTGGCCGGTGCGGGCGTGCTGCTGACCGAAGGCTGCCGTGGTGAAGGCGCGATTTTGCGCAACAGCAATGGCGAGCGTTTCATGGAGCGTTACGCACCGGCTTATAAAGACCTGGCGCCGCGTGACTACGTGTCGCGCTGCATGGACCAGGAGATCAAAGAAGGCCGTGGCTGCGGCCCGAACAAGGACTACATCAACCTCGATATGACACACTTGGGCGCTGACACCATCATGAAGCGCCTGCCTTCGGTGTTCGAGATTGGACACAACTTTGCCAACGTCGACATCACCAAAGAGCCGATTCCCGTGGTGCCCACCATCCACTACCAAATGGGCGGCATCCCGACCAACATCCACGGCCAGGTCGTCACGCAAAACGCTGACAACAAGAGCGAAGTCGTCAACGGCCTGTACTCGGTGGGCGAATGCGCCTGCGTCAGCGTGCATGGCGCGAATCGCCTGGGCACTAATTCATTGCTCGACCTGCTGGTGTTTGGCCGTGCGGCGGGCAACCACATTGTCGAGTTCAACAAAACCACGACGCACAAGGCATTGCCTGCAGACGCAGCCGACGCCACGCTGGCCCGCATCGCCCGCCTGGACAACGCCACCGACGGTGAATATTCGCAGGACGTGGCCAACGACATTCGCGCCACCATGCAGCAGCACGCCGGCGTGTTCCGCACCCAGGCCATCATGGACGAAGGCGTACTCAAGATCGCCGCTTTGCGCGAGCGCGTCAAAGCCATCGGCCTGAAAGACAAATCGAAGATTTTCAACACCGCGCGTATCGAAGCGCTGGAAGTTGAGAACCTGATTGAAGCCGCCGAGGCCACCATCGTGTCGGCTGCCGCCCGGCACGAAAGCCGTGGCGCGCATTCGGTCGATGACTACGGCGACACGCCAGCGCACCCGAATGGCCGCAATGACACCGACTGGCACAAGCACTCGCTGTGGCACAGCCAGGGCAACAAGCTGACCTACAAGCCGGTGCAAATGAAACCACTGACGGTCGAGTCCATCCCCCTGACTGTGCGCAGCTTCTAAAAGGCGAAAAACATCATGGCAAAACGTACTTTCAAGATTTACCGGTACGATCCCGATACTGATTCCAAGCCCTACATGCAGACCATAGAGGTCGAGCTTGACGGCAGCGAACGGATGTTGCTCGATGCACTGATGAAGCTCAAAGCGCAAGACCCAAGCATCAGCTTCAGGCGCTCATGCCGCGAAGGTGTTTGCGGCTCTGACGCAATGAACATCAATGGAAAAAACGGCCTGGCATGCGTGACCAATATGCGCACGCTGCCAGGTGTTATCACCCTCAAGCCGCTACCGGGCCTGCCTGTGGTGCGCGACCTGATTGTTGACATGACGCAGTTCTTCAAGCAGTACAACTCGATCAAGCCCTACCTCATCAACGACAACATACCACCCGAAAAAGAGCGCCTGCAAAGCCCTGAAGAGCGTGATGAACTCGACGGTTTGTACGAATGCATTTTGTGCGCGAGTTGCTCCACAGCTTGCCCCAGCTTCTGGTGGAACCCAGACAAGTTCGTCGGCCCAGCCGGGTTGCTACAGGCCTACCGCTTTATCGCCGACAGCCGTGACGAAGCCACCGCCGAGCGCCTGGACAACCTGGAAGACCCGTACCGCCTGTTTCGCTGCCACACCATCATGAACTGCGTTGATGTTTGCCCCAAAGGTCTGAATCCGACCAAAGCGATTGGCAAAATCAAAGAGATGATGGTGCGGCGCGCAGTCTGATCGGAAATCGGTATGCAGGCGACAGAC
>Ga0105054_10005904_pt1 | contig 17339 bp, 12 predicted proteins | sample BON02_FD_78091 | JGI IMG/M metagenome (GOLD analysis project Ga0105054, IMG submission 78091) | Freshwater microbial communities from Lake Bonney liftoff mats and glacier meltwater in Antarctica - BON-02 (megahit assembly) | ecosystem: Environmental > Aquatic > Freshwater > Ice > Glacier...
CACATTAAAGCAAAGTGCCACATCAGCACATTAAAGCAAAGCGCCACATCAGCACATCAAAGCAAAGCGCCACATCAACACATTAAAGCAAAGCGCCACATCAGCACATTAAAGCAAAGCGCCACATCAGCACATCAAAGCAAAGCGCCACATCAGCACATTAAAGCAAAGCGCCACATCAGCACATCAAAGCAAAGCGCCACATCAACACATTAAAGCAAAGCGCCACATCAGCACATCAAAGCAAAGCGCCACATCAGCACATCAAAGCAAAGTGCCACATCAGCACATTAAAGCAAAGCGCCACATCAGCACATTAAATTCACACTGAGCTAATTACGCTAAAATAAGAAAAGACTATTTTCGGTAAAGCACCAACCCACTCTTAATCTTTGGTTCAAACGAGGTGCTTTTGGGAGGCATTACCTCTCCACGATCAGCTACCTCAAAAATTGATTCGGGTAAAGGAGCACGCGGAACAAAAATATATAGTGTATCAGCATCAGCTAATAGCGACTTAAATTCTTCAAGTTTAATACTCATAGGGCCAAAAGACAGCCTTTTATCGGCCTTAGGGTTGGTAATGCTCAATATTTTTGAAATAATATTATCCTGCAGGAGACTCACATCCAAGTCCTTGAGTGGATTGTTGTGATGAATGGTTTGTTTTGGCTGAAGTAGTAGCGTTTTGTTTTTATTGCACAACAAAAAATGCTGTTGTGGTAGGTATTGATAATACATCTGATCGAGTAGAACAGGATGTAGAAAGTATTCTTCTGAGAGTAGTTTACACAGTTGTTCGAAATCTGGCAAGGCACTATTATTATGTACTCTGCGATAGAATGGATAGATCGTGAGATCATTGCTGGGGATTAGGATGGTCAAAAAATGACCATTAGTTTCTCCCATGCTTTGTGAATGGTAAGCAGCTACAGCGGCACGATGGTGTCCATCTGCAATGTAAAAGGCTTCCATAACCTCAAATCGCTTAGCTAGTAAGGAGGTGTGTTCCGATTGATCTATTCTCCATATCTGATGCGATGTAACTGGACCCGATTTTACATCAATAAGAGGAGCTGTTTGTTTGATTGTAAATAGCACATCGTTAACCTGTTTATCAGGAGCATATGTGAGGAAAACAGGCGTAGTGTAAAGTTCAGTTGCTGACAAAAAAGCGTTCAGCTGCTGCACCCGATCTTCGCGGACATGCTCGTGCTTTTTGATCCGGTTTTCATTGTAATCACGTAGACTGGATAACCCGATTAAACCGGTTTGGACTAAACTTTTATGGCTGGTTTGGTACAAATAATAAGCGGGTTCATCGGCCTGAGCGTAAACTCCTTGGGAAACAAAATGTTCAAATATGGTTTTAGCTAAAGCGCATACTTCCGTCAATTTTTCTGGATCACCCGAAGGGTCAGCAGCTTGCATAACATGGTGAAACGACCACGGATTGTGTTCCTTAACCAATCGATTGGAGTCAGCTTTCCACTGCTCGTCTGGCCCCAGTACCACGTCCTTGACGAAGTCGCCTTGCGGCAAAAAGCCTTTGAATGGCCTGAATTCAGGCATACTAAGCTTTGCCGAATGCGTCGATGATACGGCCGGCCAATTCTAGTCCGATACGCTCTTGGGCTTCTTCGGTAGAAGCACCAATGTGTGGAGTAGCTGAAATTTTGGGATGGTTTAGCAGCGCAGCTTTGGGCGTTGGTTCACCAACAAAAACATCTAAGCCTGCAAAACGCACCTTGCCTGCGGCGAGCTGGTCGAGTAGCACTTGTTCATCAATTACACCACCACGTGAGCAGTTTATCAAGCCAATGCCAGGCTTCATCCAACCAAATTCGTTGGTGCCGAGCAGGGGTTTGTCCATGCCCGGGGTGTGAATGCTAAGGAAATCGCTGCCGCTGATGACTTCTTTTAATGAGCCTACTTTTACCCCATGCATTTTTTCGATGCGGGCGGCAAGCGTGACGTCTGTATTGTATACGATATCAAAAACCATGACTTGCATGCCAATGCCTTTGGCGATGCGGCCTACTTCCTGACCTATGCGGCCATAACCGAGTACACCTATGGTTTTTCCAAATAGCTCAATGCCTTCGGCGTAGTTCTTTTTGAGATTGTTGAAACCGGTTCCACCGTTTTCTGGCATCTCCCGATGTGCCAACTGTAAAAAGCGGCATAAACTAAATAAATGCGCAAATACCAGCTCAGCTACGGAAATAGAGGAGGCGGCAGGCGTATTGATGACCTCAATACCACGGGAACGAGCAAATTCTACATCGATATTGTCCATACCCACGCCAGCACGAGCGATAAACTTGAGATTTGGACATTTTTCAATCAATTCACGACGCACTTTAGTGGCCGAACGTACAATGATGCCGTCGAATGCATGGAGTTCTGTATCCAGCTTTTCTTGGTTGATTTTGTCGGTTACTACAATGAATCCCGATTCTTCAAGCAGGTTTTTCCCGGCTGCATCAATGCCGTCGTTGGCGAGTATCTTTAACATCAGGCGTGAGTTTGTTCAAATTGTTTCATTACATCTACCAATACTTGCACACTTTCGATAGGCAGGGCATTGTAGATAGAAGCGCGGAAACCGCCGACCGAACGGTGACCCTTAAGTCCGCTAATGTTAGCTACTTTTAATGCCTGACTAAAGGCTTCTTCCTTACTTTCGTCTTTCATCACGAAACAAAGGTTCATATACGAACGGTCTTCTTTGGCAGTGGTGCCGACAAAAAGTGAATTACGATCGATTTCGTTGTACAGCAACTCCGCCTTGGCATTGTTGCGTTTTTCCATAGCGGCGATACCACCCATTTTTTCGACCCACTGCAAAGTGAGCATTACACAATACACCGGGAAAACAGGTGGGGTATTGTACATCGATTCTCCTTCGATATGGATGTTGTAATCGAGCATAGAGGGTATAATGCGGCCACTTTTCCCTAAGATGCTTTTTTTAACCGCAACCATAGTAGCACCTGCAGGACCCATATTTTTCTGGGCACCGGCGTAAATCAGATCGAACTGGGTGAAATCAAGCACCCGACTGAAAATATCCGACGACATATCACAAACCAAAGGCACCGCCGATTTCGGGAAAGCCTTCATCTGCGTACCATAAATGGTATTGTTCGAGGTACAGTGGAAATAATCTGCATCATTTGGAACGGTATAATCTTTCGGGATGAAGTTGTAGTTTTTGTCTTCTGAGCTGGCTACCACCGTGACTTTCCCCATCATTTTAGCTTCCTTGATGGCTTTTTTAGCCCAAACACCTGTATTGGTGTAAGCTGCATAATTGTCGACTGTAAGGAGATTGTATGCTACCATAGCGAATTGTAGGCTAGCACCACCCCCGAGATAAATCACGTCGTAGTCGTCGCCGAGGCCCAACAAACGTTTAACTATGTCACGGGCTTCGTCCATCACTGCAACATATTCTTTGCTCCGGTGCGATATCTCCAGCAAGGAGAGACCGGTGCTGTTAAAATTTAAAACGGCCTGAGCGGCCTGTTGAATGACCTCGTCGGGTAAAATGCCCGGACCTGCGCTGAAATTATGGACTTTCTGACTCATGGTAATTGGCTTCACCACAAAAATAGAGGATTAAAGCAGCAAGCAAAATATTCAGGCAGGGAAATCGCGGTTTATATTGCTTTGTGCTGCAAAAGTCAAATGTAGCATGCTATAATTTGGGTTTTAGCGAGCATTGCGTATTGCCTTAAATTCTGTGTTCGCAGAATAGCATTAAAACTTTGCAAATTAGGGCATCCAACCAGCAAATGACATGGGAGCTCTTGAACTCAAATCAAACACTCATCGAATAATAGACGGGATGCAAAATGAGGAAATGTCGAAAGCAGTTATGACTTTTTGAAGGTAAAAAAGCAACCGGTTCCCGGTCGACTTTGGTCTAACTTAACTGAAGAACAAAAGCAGGAAGTTTTACTCGCTTGCGATGAATCGGAAGATGAAAGTAATTTAATTGACTGGGTAAAGGCATTTCAATGGACTAAATGATAGCCATTGTGAAAATGTGAACTAACCTGGTTTCGGAAATTATGATTTATTCCTTACGTAGTGTAATCTAAATTAAGGTGTGCAAATCCTGTGAATGACCAGAGGACAACCGCGAATGCAGATGAGAGCAGTTTTTTCACAGTTAATTGGGTTTGAAATACCAATGAAACATTAAAAGCATTCGTGTAATGTTAAATTCAATTTGTGTTGGGTCAAGAAGTAGCTCAGGCTGCTCCCATCGCACCGTTGTGTTTAAATTAGGAATATTCCTTTAAGTATGCGTTATGTTGTTTATCCCTCAAATATTCACATTCACCGAAAGTATATTCGAGAAGAAGGTGCGGCTGCGTTCGCCCACATTGGTGATGGCGTAGTCGATGCCGAAACGTTTGAACTGCAAGCCGAGCCCGAGATTAGGCTGTACGCTGGTTTTCTCCACGCCGCCAAAATCGATGGTGCGCTGGATATTGTTGATGCCGGTACGGAAATAGACGATACGGGCATAATTCACTTCCAGACTTAAACGAGGATCAAGACTGAGTCGGCCCAGATTGGCGATGTTGTTCCGAGGTCCATCGGTCAGCATCTCGAGGCTGAACTCGGGGCGAAGCTGAAAGTTATAGGGTAAATCGAACAGATAAGCTACACCAACCATGAGGCGGGGAAGTGTAATTTCAAGTGAATTTTGTGGCAGTTCGTTACCGGTTTCGCGGAAAACATCGGCGAACTCCGCGGTATTAAACGACCAAGCGTTAAAAGTAGATGTAATATCGCGGGCCATGATGCCAAGTTGCAATCGGTCCCAGTTGCGACTGATGCCGGCATCTAAACCAAAACCCCAGGCATCGGCAAAAGGACCAATGATGCGGCGGATCACCTTGGCATTGGCGCCGAGCTGCCAGCCGTTTTCAAGTTTATGGGCATAACTGAAGCCAAAGGCATAATCTGCCGCTGAAAACATTGAAATGTTGTTGTAGTTGATATTGCCGTTAGCGTCGTAAAGGTTGAGCGTATTTTGTATGTTATCAATACCAAGACGGATGAAACTCAAGCCAACGGCATTTCGCGCGTCGAGTTGATGGGTAACGGCTGCAAAATCGTAGTTGGCAATGCCTCCAAAGTAAGCAGCATGCATCAAACTTCCTTGCCAGCGGTGGTTATCCTGCAGTATGGCGGCCGGGTTCCAATAGGTGGCAGTGGCATCGGCTAATCCTGCCACGGTGCCGCTACCCAAAGCCATCGCACGTGCGCCTACACCTATGGCTAGGAAATCGTTGCTGTATTTAGGTGCCTGCGCCATAACCGTAAAGGCGGTGCAGACGAACAAAAAAGAGGCGGCTAAAAGCTTCATGCAGAGACTAAGAGGGCAATAATACGGGATATTAAACAACAGTCGGCCGGTTAAATTGTTGTCGACACAGTATTTTTGAGCCGAATGCCTAATTTTGCGGCTCAACGCAGCACAAAAATGAATTTAGTCGAAGAACTTCAATGGCGTGGCCTGCTCCACGACATTATGCCCGGTACCGAAGAACTACTCAGAAAAGAGCGGGTAAGCGGCTATATTGGCTTTGACCCAACGGCCGATTCTTTGCATATCGGCAATATGGTGCCGGTGATGTTGTTGATGCATTTGCAGCGTGCCGGCCACAACCCCATCGCCCTCATTGGCGGCGCAACCGGCATGGTAGGTGATCCATCGGGCAAAACTGCAGAACGCAATTTGCTCGATCTGGAAACACTACGACACAATCTGGCTTGCCAGGAAAAACAACTGCGTAAATTCCTCGATTTCGAAACCACCGTTAATCCAGCACGTATCGTGAACAATTACGACTGGTTTGAAGGACTTGGTTTTCTCGATTTTATCCGAGATGTAGGCAAACACATCAGCGTAAACTATATGATGGCCAAAGACTCGGTGAAAAACCGGCTCGAGCAAGGCATGTCCTTCACCGAATTCAGCTACCAGTTAATACAAGGGTACGATTTTGTGCATCTCTACCGCAGTTTGGGCGTACGCCTGCAAATGGGTGGCTCCGATCAGTGGGGAAATATTACCACCGGGACCGAACTCATTAGGCGTATGGAAGGGGGCGAAGCTTTTGCTATAACCGCACCTCTCGTTAAAAAGGCAGATGGCAGTAAATTTGGCAAGTCAGAGGGCGGCAATGTGTGGCTAGATCCAGCCAAAACATCTCCCTATAAATTTTACCAGTTTTGGCTGAATGTCAGTGACGAAGATGCCGGTCGTTATATCCGTATTTTTACCCTACTCGACCAATCCACCATCGAAAAACTGGAGGTCGAGCATGCCACGGCACCACATATGCGCAGCTTACAAAAAGCTTTGGCGGCCGACATTACCGAACGTGTACATAGCACATCCGATTTGGAGCAAGCCTTCGAGGCCTCTCAGATTCTATTTGGCCAAGGAACCACCGAAACTCTGATTCGGATGCAGGAAGAGACTTTTTTAAGCGTATTTGAAGGCATACCTCAACATCACGTTTCTAAGGAGTTGTTAACGAAAGGTATTGACGCGGTGAGCCTACTTAGCGAAGCAAGTGGTGTTTTCCCATCTCGCAGCGAAGCACGAAAAATGATTCAAGGTGGTGGTACGAGTATCAATAAAGCCAAAATCACAGCCGAAAATCAGCTTTTTACCACCAGTGATTTGCTGAATGGCAAATATCTGCTCGCCCAAAAGGGTAAAAAGCAGTATTTCTTAATCCTTGTTTCCTAAGTAGACTGTCAAATAACTGCAATCTCCGCGCTCCTACCGCAAATAATAGCATTTCAAGTAATTGTCTTTGCGCGTAAACAATAGCGCCCCTTGTGAGAAAATAGATTAAAATTTGAGGAAAGGCCCCTCTCCTTTAAACTGCATAAGGCATACAACCGATTCAAATCTTATCTTGCAACACGTGAAGATGTTGAGCCTGGGAAAGAAACTTCTCAGTAAATAAACTAAATCAATCTGTCGCTGCCTTCAGCCAAGTTTATGAAAGCAGCCATCACCCCGAAACTATCCAAAGGGTAGTTTACGATATGGAAATTTGGCCTGAAAACCGTATTTCTGCTCTTCGGTTTCGTCCAAACTGCTATTTACCTATTTTCACCTCTACGGCAATGGTTAAAGAATTTTCGCTTTTTACCGACTACGACATCCACCTCTTCAGGGCTGGTAAACACACCCGTTTATACGAAAAAATGGGGGCACATCTGCGTGAGTTGGATGGTGAAAAGGGAGTTTATTTTGCTGTTTGGGCACCTAATGCTCGCCAGCTTGGTGTAGTAGGAGATTTTAACTTTTGGTCGCCAGGAGCCGATAATCTTCACTTGCGTAAAGATGGCTCTGGGATTTGGGAAGGATTTATTCCCCTCCTCGAGCAAGGTGTCAAATACAAATACCGCATTGAGTCCCATTCGGAGGGCGTACCCATGGAAAAAGGCGACCCTTTTGCTTTATTGTGGGAATGTCCACCCAAAACGGCCTCAGTGGTTTGGGAGAACAACTACAGCTGGAACGACAAGCCATGGATGAAAGGTCGGGCAAAAAAGCAGCAGCCAAACCAGCCATTTTCGATTTATGAAGTCCATTTGGGCTCTTGGCGGAGAAAATTGGAAGACGAAGGGCGCTCTTTTTTATATACTGAGTTGGCCGTTGAGTTAGTGGCTTATGTGCTAGAGATGGGCTATACCCACGTGGAATTGTTACCGGTGATGGAACATCCGTTTTTTGGGTCGTGGGGGTATCAGATTACTGGTTATTATGCGCCAAGTTCCCGTTTCGGAAGCCCGCAAGAATTTATGCAGCTTGTTGATGCTTTCCACGCTGCGGGCATCGGGGTAATACTCGACTGGGTACCTTCGCATTTCCCAAGCGATGGACATGGCTTAGCTTATTTCGACGGCACACATTTGTTTGAGCATGCCGATCCTAAAAAAGGGTATCATCCCGACTGGAAGAGCTATATTTTTAATTATGACCGACCTGAAGTCCGTTGCTTTTTGCTGAGCAATGCCGTTTTCTGGCTCGATAAATTCCATATTGATGGTTTACGGGTGGATGCCGTAGCATCGATACTGTATTTGGATTATTCGCGCGAGGAAGGCGAATGGATTCCCAATGAATTTGGCGGCAGGGAGAATTTGGGTGCTATCACCTTTTTGAAGGAGTTTAATGAGGTAGTATACAATGATTTTCCTGACGTCCAGACGATTGCTGAGGAATCTACTGCTTGGCCACTCGTTTCTCGTCCTACCAGCGATGGCGGTTTAGGATTTGGTCAGAAATGGATGATGGGCTGGATGCATGATACCCTGAAATACTTTAAGGAAGACCCCTTATATCGTCCTTTTCATCACGATAAAATCACCTTTAGTATCATGTATGCATTTAGTGAGAACTTTATGCTTCCGCTTTCGCACGATGAAGTAGTGCATGGCAAAGGGTCGCTCATCACCAAAATGCCCGGCGATGAATGGCAGAAATTTGCCAATCTCCGCTTGATGTTCGCTTATATGTACACCCATCCCGGCACCAAACTGCATTTTATGGGTGGCGAAGTGGCTCAGATTAGAGAATGGAACCACGACAGCAGTATCGACTGGCACTTGCTTGATTATCCATCCCATAAGGGCATGAATACTTTAGTACGCGATCTAAACGGGCTATACAAAAATCATAAAGCGCTGCACGAGCTGCAGTTTGATACCACTGGATTTGAATGGATTGACGGTTCCGACCGCACCAACAGTGTTATTGCATACATCCGAAAAGGCAAAGCCAAGTCAGATCAATTGGTGGTTATTGCCAATTTAACACCGGTAGTTCGCCACAATTACCGCATCGGCGTGCCATTGGAGGGTCGTTATGAGGTTGTTCTTAATAGCGACGATCAACAATATTGGGGTAGTGGTGTAAATGTCGACAACCCTGTATCGGAACCTTTGCGTTACCACTGGAAAGACAATTCAATCGTACTGACTCTGCCACCGTTGGCCTTGTTGGTGCTAAAACAGCGTGCTACGACAACTAAAAAATTGGCGGCAAAACCAAATAAAACAACCGGCAGTCGAACGCCGAAAGTTGAGGCCAAAATAAAAACCGTTCCCAAGTCTACAGGCGATATAAAATCCGAGAACGCTGAACCTAAAGCCACTAAGGTGAGTGCAGCGTAAGCAGGGGCGTAAAAGCCTAAGCGGGCTCAAAAGTAGACGCAGTGATATAAATATTTTAGGTTTGCTGTTAAAGGAAGCAATTGTAAGATGAATACAGCAAAACGTTATATCTGCCTTCACGGGCATTTTTATCAGCCACCACGTGAAAATGCTTGGCTTGAAGAAATAGAATTACAAGAAACCGCCTTTCCTTTCCACGATTGGAATGAGCGCATAACGGCCGAATGTTATGGGCCCAACAGTGTGAGCAGGATGCTTAACAGCACTGGGCGTATTGTTGACATTGTAAATAATTACACTAAAATTAGCTTCAATTTCGGTCCTACGCTGTTGAGTTGGATGGAGGCCAAACAGCCTGATATTTATCAGGCCATCCTGGATGCCGATCGTGAAAGTTTGGTTTATCATCGAGGCCATGGTTCAGCCATTGCACAGGTTTATAACCACATCATTATGCCGTTGGCCAACAGCCGCGATAAAGAAACCCAGGTGTTGTGGGGTTTACGTGACTTCGAAAAGCGTTTTGGACGCAAAGCCGAAGGAATGTGGCTGGCAGAAACGGCAGTAGATACAGAAACCCTTGAGCTACTAGCCGAAAACGAAATCTCCTTCACCATTTTGGCACCACGACAAGCGAAAGCCCTGCGTAAAGTAGGAGATCTGGCTTGGGAGGAGATCAACGAAAACACACTCAATACCCGTCAGCATTACCGCTGTATTTTGCCTTCAGGCAAGTCAATTGTCCTTTTTTTTTATCACGGACAGCTGGCCCAAGAGTTGGCTTTTGGTGGGCTTTTAAAAGATGGAAAAGCCATGGCAGATGCACTGCTATCGGCTTTTTCGCCCGACAATTCCGACAATCAATTGGTACATATCGCAACGGATGGGGAGACCTATGGTCATCACCATCGGTTTGGCGAGATGGCACTGACCTATTGTTTGCATCACATTGAGCGTCAAGGACTGGCAGAAATAACCAACTACGCCCGTTATGCTGCCGAAATCCCGACTGAATTCGAAGTTCAAATCCATGAAAACACTTCTTGGAGTTGTTATCATGGTGTAGAACGGTGGAAAGCCGATTGTGGCTGCAATACCGGCAAACCAGGCACCCAACAACAATGGCGTAAACCGCTGCGGGAAGCCCTCGACTGGCTTCGTGACCAGCTCACAGCGGAATACGAAAGTCAGATGGTAGTGTTTACGGCAGATTGCTGGAAAATTCGTAACGCTTACATCGACATTATCCTTGATCGCAGCCCTGCGCATGTAGATGCCTTTTTGAAAACCCATGTTCATTTTCAGCTTGAGCCCCAGCAACGCACCAAAGTACTGCGCCTACTCGAGATGATGCGACAATGTCAGCTGATGTATACCAGCTGTGGTTGGTTTTTTGATGAGATCTCCGGTATAGAAACGTTGCAGATTTTACAATATGCCAATCGTGGCATTCAGTTGGCCGAAACGGAATCGGATCTCAAGCTAGATGAAAGTTTCCGGAATTTGCTATCGAAAGCGCCCTCCAATGAATTGGCCTCCGGGGATGGTGCCAGGATCTACGTTGATACCATCGTACCCAGCCGACTTTCGCTCACGAAAGTAGGGATGCATTATGTGGTAAATGCGCTTTTCTCTGACAATCCGGAGCAATTGTATGTGAAGTCATTTGCATTCGAAAGTGATTTTTTTGAGCGAATGGAAGCGGGTTTGTACCGACTAGCCATAGGGCGAACGGTTATCCGGAGTAAAATTACCTGCTCAGAGAAGTATTTTTCATTTGCCGTAATATATCTTGGCCAGCACCATCTTATCGGTAATGCGGCTGATCAAATGAATGAGTCGAAATTTAACCGATTATATGAAGCGTTACGTACCGCTTTCCATGAAAGTAATATGGCAGAGCTCATTCAGTTGATTTCGCAACATTTTGGGACTTCTTCTTTTTCTTTTTGGCAATTGTTTAAAGATGAGCAGAAAAATGTCCTTCAGTTGCTGGTACGCCAGGAAACAGAGCAGGCAGAGGCAGCATTCAAACAGATATACGACCGCAATTACAACCTAATGAATGTATTGCAGCGGGTGAATATTCACATGCCCATGTTGTTTCGGAAAAATCTAGAGTTGGTTATCAATAACCAATTGCGCAGAATTTTTCAGGAGCCAGATATAAAAGCAGCAGAAGTCAAACGACTAAGTGACGAAGTGAACAAATGGCAGATCAGTTTAGACGAGGAGGCGATTGCCTTTGTGGCTACCGAGAAGCTGAACGCCATGTTCTTGGCGTACGCCAGCCACCCCGAAGAGCTTACCACGCTCATCAATCTGTACCAGATTTTACAACATTTATCAGAACTGGGTATTCAACCTGATTTATGGAAACTCCAAAACCAAGCCTTTCAACTCGCTAAATCACATCCGCAACTTTGGCAAGATGGAGCCGCGGAAAACAAGGAAATTCGCTGGTTTTTTGAAAGATTAATTCAAAGGCTCAATGTGAGTTTGGAGCGGGTTGCGATTCAAGAGAAAAAAGCAACATTTTAGAGGTTTTAAGCACGAAATAACAGTCGATAGCTGTTAGTGAGACCCAAATTGAATTTGGTTTGGTACGCATCCAATTGGTTAAAGGGTCAACAAATCGATAGTGGTTTGCTTAACTTCGTGACCTTAAGCGATTCCACCTATGTCACCACAAACCGACCGCAAACTCGATCTCTCCAAAACCAAAACCCCTACAGGAACCACGCTCAGCTGCAAGGGCTGGGTGCAGGAAGCCGCCTTGCGTATGCTTCACAATAACCTAGACCCTGAGGTGGCCGAACGGCCGGAAGACTTAATTGTTTATGGCGGTAGAGGTAAAGCGGCACGCAATGTAGATGCCTTTGAACTTATCGTAAAAGCCTTGCGCGATTTGGAAGACGATGAAACCTTGGTCGTGCAAAGTGGTAAGCCGGTAGCTATTCTGCCCACCCATCCCGACGCACCACGGGTGATCATCTCCAACTCTATGCTGGTCCCTAACTGGGCCAACTGGGAACATTTTACCGAGCTCGATAAAAAAGGCCTTATGATGTACGGTCAAATGACGGCTGGCTCATGGATTTACATCGGTTCTCAGGGTATTGTTCAGGGTACGTACGAAACGTTTAATGCCGTTGCCGATAAACATTTTGGTGGGTCGCTCAAAGGCCGACTGTGTGTAACAGCTGGCTTGGGCGGCATGGGTGGTGCACAGCCACTTGCTATTACTATGGCCGACGGTGTTTGTCTCGCAGCAGAAGTTGAAGCCTGGCGTGCCGAAAAGCGGGTAGAGACCCGTTATCTTGATTTTATTGAATATGACATTGATAAAGCCATCGACCATGCCTTGGCATTAAAAGCAAAAGGAGAAGCAAAGTCGATAGGTGTAATTTGCACTGCCATAGATTTATTGCAACGGCTTATCGCTCGAAACATCGTTCCAGATGTGCTTACAGACCAAACCTCGGCCCACGACCCTCTGGTGGGTTATTTGCCTCAAGATTTGAGTGTTGAACAGGGAAATGTGCTTCGCGAAGCCAATCCAGAGGCCTACATAAAGCTTAGTTATGCATCCATGGCGCAACATACCCGCCTGATGCTGGAATTGCAAAATATGGGCGCTATCACCTTCGACTATGGCAATAACTTACGCGGTCGTGCTTTGGAAATGGGTGTAGAGAACGCCTTCGACTTCCCGGGTTTTGTACCAGCCTATATTCGTCCGCTTTTCTGCGAAGGCAAAGGGCCTTTCCGCTGGGCCGCGCTCTCTGGCGACCCAGAAGACATACGGGTAACCGATGCGCTGATGCTCGAGCTATTCCCGAACGACAAGGGATTACACCGTTGGATTAAAATGGCACAAGAACGTATTGCTTTTCAAGGTCTGCCTGCTCGTATTTGTTGGATTGGTCAGGGTGATCGTGAAAAGGCTGGTCTAGCTTTTAACGAGCTTGTACGAACAGGCAAAGTAAAGGCACCACTAGTTATCGGCCGCGATCACCTCGATACCGGCTCCGTAGCCTCTCCCAATCGCGAAACAGAAGCTATGTTAGATGGTTCCGATGCTGTTGCTGACTGGCCTGTGCTTAACGCGCTAATTAACACCGCTGGTGGTGCGTCTTGGGTAAGCTTGCACCATGGTGGCGGCGTAGGTATGGGTTACAGCATACATGCCGGTATGGTCATTGTTGCCGATGGTACCCCCGAAGCCGCTCGCCGTTTAAAGCGTGTGCTTCACAACGATCCTGCCATGGGTGTAATCCGCCACATGGATGCTGGCTACGATATAGCGCTTGACACAGCACGAAAACACCGACTAGATATCAGAGATAGATTAAAGTAGGCACTGATTGGCGTAGCTAGCTTTGTCCAAGTGTCGGTTTGGAATTTCGCCATCCCAAATCCTTCAAAACTGTAGTTTAGGAAACTACATCTTAGTCTTCCCCGTAGAGGCGTTGATACTTCACCATGTCTTTATAAAGCTTACCGAGATAGATGCTCACGCCATAGGTAAAATACAGACCTGTATAGTCTGTTTCGTATTCTTCATTGGTGATGGCTGCGCGATAGCCTGCACTTCCGCCAACGCCTACCCACCGTGTGAGATGTAGTTCAAGTTTAAGGCCTGCTTGCAAAGGCAGAAAGCCATGATCATCGCTTAGGGTGATATTTTGGCCACCACGTCTTTCAATACGGGTGATATTGGTGAAACCAATGCCCGCTTCAAGCGGAACAGCTATTTCGAAGATGCCCCGGTTTATGATGCGACGGGTGTAGCCAATGCCTGCAAAATAGAGACTGGCCTGGGAGATTTGTACCGTATTGTTGCTGCGTTCTGCGATGATCTGATTGACAGAGGCGGGGGTGAGGGCATATATCCCAACAGTAAAGCGTTCTTTTTCATCTATGACAACGCCTGCAGAAACGCCATAAATTTTGACAGGGTTTTGGTTGATAAAGGAATTACGGATATCTAGACCGCCTACGAGCTTATAATCAGGTTTTATGACTGGTATTTGCCCATAAACGCTGGTATACATACCTTGAAGTAGAACGATGCCAATGATTTTTTTGAACATATACACGCGATACAGCCTTTAGCCTTGCAGAACCTTATCTTTGTCGCAAATTACCGCATTCCTTGAACTATACAGACCAATTCGATCAGGAAGAGAATAAAATGTCGTTCCTCGACCACCTCGATGCTTTCAGAGGTCATTTGGTGCGTAGCGCAATAGCGATTGTATTATTGGCCATTGTTTCATTTAGTGCAAAATCCATTGTTTTTGATGGCATTATACTCGCGCCAAAAAACATTAATTTTCTTACCTATCAGTTGTTTTGCTGGCTTGGAGAAAAATATAGCCTGCTTCAGGGTTTATGTGTGCAGGAGATACCTTTTGTGGTCATCAACATCGATATGACGGGTCAGTTCATGCAGCATATCACGGTTTCTATAATTACAGGCGTAATCGTAGCATTTCCGTATATCATCTGGGAATTCTGGCGTTTTGTTAAGCCTGGGTTAAAAAAGAAGGAAATCAAAGCAGCTCGAGGTATGGTTTTTTACATCAGCATCCTCTTTTTTGTAGGGGTAGCCTTTGGCTATTTTTTGCTGGCACCTTTGAGCATATTATTTTTGGGCTCCTACCAAATCAGCGACGAAGTCCTCAATCAAATTACCCTCTCGTCTTACATCGGAACCCTAACAACATTGGTACTAGCGACCGGTTTAATTTTCGAATTACCGGTGTTGGCCTATTTTCTTGCACAAATCGGTCTTATAACGGCCGCTTTCCTGCGCAATTCCCGCCGGATTGCCATAATTATTAATTTGATACTGGCCGCAATAATTACACCTTCCGATGTTGGCAGTATGGTACTCATGGCCATACCTTTATTCTTGCTTTATGAGGTAAGTATTAAGGTTGTTGCCCGAGTCGAAAAAAATAAAGTCGAAAAACTAAAAGATATCGCATGAAAAAACTCATGATAGGGGCCGATCACGCAGGTTTTGAGCTCAAAGCCGTTTTGATTCGCCACCTCGAAGTTTTGGAACAGCAGGTGCACGATTATGGTACATATTCCGCTGAATCAGTTGATTATCCCGACTTCGCCCACCCTGTAGCTGAAGCGGTGATTGAACAAGAAACCTTGGGTTTTCTAATCTGCGGTAGTGGAAATGGAGTTTGTATGACGGCAAATAAACATGCCGGCATACGCGCAGCCCTGTGCTGGACGGTGGAACTGGCCACATTGGCCCGTCAACACAATAATGCCAACATGCTATGTATTCCTGCCCGTTTTGTAGATCAAGCAACGGCCGTCGCCATGGTTGATACATTTTTAAATACACCATTCGAAGGTGGTCGGCACAAAACACGGGTTAATAAAATAAAAGGCTGATGAATAGAACTTTTTTACTCTTTTTTGCATGCTTGTGGCTCTCCTTGTCGGTCCAGGCTCAAGGTGTAGATCCGGATCCTGCTGCCATTCGAAGAGATTTGGACATGCTTACGTCTGACGAATTGCGGGGCAGAGGAACGGGTGATATTGGCTATAATTATGCTGCCGAATACGTTGCTGAACAACTCTTTAAACTTGGTTTCCATAGCTTCAATTCGAATCATTTACCCGCCAACAAGCCGCAAGACTTTTTTCATCAGGTGCCCTTGATCCGGGAAAAGTTGATTACGGTAAGTCTGAAAACAGGAAAAAAGAGCTGGAAATACGGGAAAGACTTTTATACCAGTCGTTCCTTTACCGCTGATGTACTCACCAGCGACTCCATGAGTTTTGTTAAATTCGAAAACCTTGGGCAGCTGAATCAGATACAGTTGTACGACAAAAATGTTGTGGTATGGCGAAAAAAAGCTGAAAAAGGAAAACGCAGCCCAAGCACACGGGAAATTGCCCGAAGTTTAAATCGTTTTTCGGTTAAAGCTATTCTGGTTGTGGATGCAGATTTTCCTGCAAAACCAGCCACAATAACCCAAACGCTTGCCGAGGAGAATATCAGGATAGATTACAGCCTCGAAAGAGAAGACGGTAGCAGCCCAACAGCAGGCCGTAGCGCGCCGATGTTTATCGTATCTGAAAAAGTCGCTCAAAAAATGTGGAAAGCGGTTGGTCTTGATTGGAAAAAAAGTTGGTTGCAACTAGATCAGGCCGCAAGTCAGCAAGTGATTAGTCTGCCTTTTTTATTCCAAGCCAAAGCCGATATACAAGCCGAGAAATTTAATGCCCCGAACGTCGCAGGATTTTTGCCGGGTAAAAAGAATCAAAAGGAATACATCGTATTGAGTGCCCACCTCGATCATTTAGGCGTGCACGATGGCAAGATATTTTACGGTGCCGACGATAATGGAAGTGGTTCTTCGGCCTTGCTCGAAATGAGTCGGATGCTATTGGCTTACCGTGAACAGGGAATAATGCCCGATAAAACCATCGTTTTTTTATGGTTAACGGGCGAAGAACATGGCCTTCTAGGGAGTCAATACTTCACTTCTTTTCCGCCTGTAGACATTGAAAGTATTAAGGTCAATCTGAACGTTGATATGATTGGCAGGGTAGATAAAGCGCATCAGAAGGACACCAATTACGTTTATCTCATCGGTTCGGATCGGCTGAGCTCTGATTTACACCTCAAAAGTGAAGAAGTAAACGCCAACTGTTGCAATATCAATCTCGACTACACCTATAACGACTCGAACGATCCAAACCGCTATTATCAGCGCTCCGATCATTACAATTTTGCGAAATACGGCATCCCGGTTATTTTTTACTTCAGTGGCGTTCACGAAGACTACCACAAAGCCACCGACACGCCTGACAAAATTGATTGTAACCGCATTGCTCGCATTTCCAACCTTATTTTTCAGACAGCGGTTGCCTTGGGTAATATGGAAGAGCCACTTTTAATTGATAAAAAATGAGCACGGCGGCTCAGACTTTTCTGAATGCTTCTGAAAAAAAGGTGTTTGATCTCAAACACCGCAATACCATCAACTTTAACATGGGCAAATATCATGTAGCAGTTGAAAAAGGTTTGCAGCATTTTAGCAATTTAGAATTGGCGCGTAACCGGGCCAATCATA
>Ga0105054_10005910_pt1 | contig 17323 bp, 10 predicted proteins | sample BON02_FD_78091 | JGI IMG/M metagenome (GOLD analysis project Ga0105054, IMG submission 78091) | Freshwater microbial communities from Lake Bonney liftoff mats and glacier meltwater in Antarctica - BON-02 (megahit assembly) | ecosystem: Environmental > Aquatic > Freshwater > Ice > Glacier...
CTCAAAACAAATTTTAAGAGTTCCTCATCTTCAATGTTCGAAGATTATTTCAGAGATATTATGTCGCCATATTTCGAATTTCAAAAGTTTAATAGTTGTTGTAGGTTGATCCATTGGGGGGGGGTTAAATTTTAATTATCTTCTGTTTGTTCAAATAATTGTGTTACGCATATTTCTTTATACAAGTGTCTTTTTATAAAACCCTCGATGGATAATAACACAATCGACTCCATTCCTGCGAAGTCATAATAAAGGTGGCCACACGATGGCTGGAGATGCATTTTCCAGATTCAAAACCAAGTTGATGATTTTCTTCTCAGTGAGAGTGAAGAAGGAGTTAGACCCCAGTACTTCGAAGGGAAAACTGAGACTCAATATCTTGCTCGCCGCTGTTGTCTTCCTTGTGCTCTGCGTGATACTGCTTTCCGACTCCAACCAAGTCGATCAGTCAGTGGTTCAAATGAACGATTACGGAAGTGATAGACTTTCCAGTGGAGTCCAGGCTAACGCTTTGGAGGAAGATGATGAAGAAGAGGAAGAAGATGCAGACAGTCAGGATGATGAATCCGAGGAGGAACCCCAAAAAGACAGCGGAGAGAGTCTTAAGATTGCACAGCACACCTTACAGGCACAGTTGAAATCTGAATTTATGACATTTTTTAGTAAATTTGCCACTTACGCTGAGCTCAACACTTTTTTACAACTGATTCTGACGAGGTATTCATCGGTAGGAATAATCAGTTCGACTACCATAGGACAAACCTATGAGAAACGTAACATGGAAGTATACAGCGTTGGTAAGGGTCCTACTTCCATTGTAGTTGTTGGGACCGCCGACGCATCAGAATGGACTGTCCCGATGAGTATCGCCTACAGTATCACTCGGCTGTCACAATTGTACGGTATCAATGAGGATGTCACAAATGTTCTCGACAAAGTGACTCTCCATTTTATTCCTTTGATGAATCCTGATGGTTTTGAATACTCTCACACATCAAAGTCACATGACGCGAAACATTACCACAAGAATCGCGCGCCAGTTAAAAAAGGCAGTCATAGCAAAGGGACTGATATCAATGATGATTGGTCCTCCTTTTCTCAATTGGAGAGTCAAGCAGTGAACACTTTCGCATTGTCTCTAAAATCCTCGTTGGGAGGATTCTTGTCTATGAAGTGTTGTGACAACATCATTACTGCAGTAGGCGTTTCAAGCTGCTCAAACGATGAAACAGTTCAGGCCCAAAAGAAAGCAGGCGAAGAGATATCGAAAGAGGTGGGTGCCACTGGTTTCAAACTTATTTCAAAGGTACCGAAGAAAGGTTCGTTGTCAAAACAGATCACGAATTGGGCGTCGTCCAAGTTGGGTGTTAATTTGGCATTTGAATTCTCAGCAGCGCCAGTGCATCTGGGTAAAAAGAAGTCCAAGGATAAATCGAAAGATACCCTGGAAGCTCATATTGTGGAAACTTCACGCGTGGGTACCAAAGGTGTATTAGCACTTGCCAAGTTCATTGTTGACAATGGTGCAGGTAACTGTGATGATAGTACCGGTACTTCAGATGATGATGACGAAGAAGTAGTCAATGAGAAGGCCACTGGTGGAGTGGAAGTTGATGACTCTGATGATTCAACTGACGACGACGAAGGAGGAGAAGAAGAGGAAGAAGTAGGAGGAGGAGGAGAAGAAGAATCTGAAGAAGGAGAAGAATCCGAAGAAGAAGAAGTTGGAAAAGAAGAAGCTGAAGAAGAAGAAGTTGAAGAAATTCCAATAAAGAAATCTGTTCCGGTAGTTTCTGTAGTTCCGGCTAAACAATCATTGGAGTTGGATGACGACGAATTGATGAGCAATTCACTTCGATTTGTTCGTGATAGAAAGCCGATTTCCCCGAAGGCCGTAGATGCAACTGAAGACCATGATTCCTTCCTTTACTTTGCTTACGGTCCTGACATGTTTATGGACGTTCTTTTTCAAGTAGGGCTTAAACGCATGGAGAGATTGGGTACTGGGTTGCTAAAACACTATAGATTTGACTATACTTACTTTAGCAAGGTGGTCTGGAAAAGTGGGGTAGGGGATATTTTAAAAAGCTCTGGGTCTCATGTCTATGGCGTATTATTCAGAGTCCCAATGGACTTAAAACAGGAATTGGAGAGCTTGAATTTATCCGGTAGAGAGACTAGCCATCGCGATTCCGTGATGGTGACAGTGGAGATAGGTGGAAAACCAATCAAATGCTTGACATTTAAAAGCAAAAATAGGATTGCAGGAGATGATATACTTGACAAGTATAAACGGTTTAAACCCTCCCGACAATATCGAAATTGCGTCATTCGTGGTGCCAAAACCAACGGATTTCCAAGTGATTACATTGAAAAGCATCTTCGCTCAATAACTCCTATGTACTCGGATAAAATTGGGTCTATGATTTACCGTAATCCTGACATTGGGCCAGTATGTGATGTGTTTTAAAATTATTAGTTGCCGAGTTAAATTAGATTTAAGTTTGGGATACTTTGTTTGCTTCATAGCACCTTGAGAACTTTTATGTATACAACGAAGGGCACCGGCTCTTCTTTCGCGGGACGGGAATTCATCCAGGCATCATCTCGCTTGTATGCCGCTTCCGGCATCAAAATGAATTCCTTGAAACCGCCTTGTAGCATTGACAACAGCGCGAAATCAATCCCTGGTAAAACATTCCCTGACCCTACCTTAATCCTCACAGGAGGTAGACCATACTGCTCACAAGTGTCGTCAAACACGAAGCCGTTGAGAAATCTCGTTCTATAGTGAACTAAAATGTCACTTCCTCTTTTCACAACAATACCAGGAACAGCAAGAGTACAATCCAGCCCCGATGTTATTTCACTTATTAGTTGATGAGAGTCTAAAGTACTAGATCGCAAATTCTTAATTTTCTTGCATTCAATCTTGTGTTGTTTCCACCCTTCTTTCTGGTGATCCCCAGTGCAATAGAATATGGACAGGCAGGCTGAACAGCAAAGATTTCCCTGTAAATCGCACAATCCGCATCGAAGGCGTGGATTGAATCCTAGATCCTCTTTCCTTTCGTGGGTTGAGGCTTCCATCATCAATTGTCGATAACGTTGAGATAAGTACCGGGGACCTTACCGCGGACAGCCCATGTTCATTCTGTGAGGGGACCTACTCGTCAGTTTCTGCGGTCATCAATAATCATTCATACCAACCTTCTTCATATTGCATTGTTTCTCTGACCTATTTATCTCTTTCTAAAGATTTCCATTTGATTCAATGGTAGTCACAGTGCGGTACAACAAGCGGAGGCTCACTCCTCTCATGTCCCGTAGGGTAAGGCCGCGTTCTGCGTCGTGGTCCAACAATAATCTCAAGGCGCCTCCTTCGCCAATAAAGAAACGAAAATTCTCTACTAGACCCAAATCTCTGTCGTTCACCATTGGGGTTGGACAAAACCACCTGGAACCTCTAGTGTCTCCAATATCGTTCCATAAAGCTACGATAGCCTCAAATGTGGTTGTTCTCGATCGTGTTCAACGAATTGAGGTTCATATGATTTATTCTTATTTATTTGCCTCTGTCGGAGAAACTCGTGACTCGCATATCCTCCAAGTTATTAGTGGGGCACTTCTACACGGAGAATACATTGGTAATTCTGAAAACGTAGACCCTAACAATTTGATGAAAGTAATGCTTCATCAGAACTCTATGCATTATCTAGTCTCTCGGCTTGCTGTCACAGAGTCTTGTGAAGGTACTCTTTTTAAAGATATGCCTGAGATTCTACTTTTAAAGCGACTTTCAAGTGTTTACGGTCTGTTTTGCATTTCTCGTATTTCCAATAGCATTCGAACCGTATTGTACGAGGAGCTAGCCTTGGATTTATCATCCAATGCTCCTAAGGAACCACAGGTGGCGTTATTGAATCCTCTCACCAAACTTTTATTTCTGTTTAGAGATGTTGTCAGAAGGGTCGCCAAGGAACGGCATCCGGATGATTCGTGTTCTCTTATTGAGGTATTCCATATATTCCTTTCGAAAACCCGACAGATATCTGGGCATTTACCAAAGGATGTACTCAGCCTACTCACGTCTACTTTTGGGTTTCTGATAAAGATTGATGCTCCTAAAGTTCTAGACACTATTGTTGCTCGTATGGTGCGCTCTTGGCCACAGTCAGGCTCGGCGGCATGTATGATCTATTTAGACTTGATAGATACATTTATTCACTTGACCAATCACCATTATTTTGTGCAGTCCCCTATTTGCATGGCTATCTTCAAGCGTCTGGTGTCTCAACTGTCGTCTCATAGCAGCCAGTGTGTAAGACGAACATTGGCCATCCTTTCGTCGCCTCATGTACTGATGAACTATATCGCTCCTGAAGTAGAAATTCATCAACTGGTTGCTTCGTCGTTATTCGAAAATTCACGAACTCATTGGTGTATGTCAGTAAGGGAACGTAGTGAGGAACTCTTTGACATTCTTTTGGATTATGCATAATACATTATTATAGATTTACCTTCTAGTTATTTAAGCAACTTTCATGTCGTCACTGGGGACGGTAGAGTCAGAAGAAGGATCCTCGTGAGTGACAGTGCCAGTGGCGTCATCCACCCAAAAAGAATCGCCTGTTTTTCTATCCACGAATTCTTGCCAGCCATCAATTTCCCCGATTTTGAACCCTGTTGCTTTCTTTTCTAAAAGGCTCAACTTGAGTGCAGGATCCACTAGAACTTGTTTTTCCAATCGACCATCTGTGTACATGTCCTCTCCCGTGTCCAAACACGTAATAACGATATCTTGTTGTGGGTCAAAGGTCAAATCGATGGTATGGGAACTAGTTGAGCGTTCAAATAGCGAAGCCATCTGGGGAATATCATTGTTGAAGTCAGGCTTCTTCGCATCCAGCATAATATCTTCTAGCTCCTTAATAGACTTGTCAAACCAAAAAAACTTTCGAAACACAATAGTACAAGCAGCCACCGTGGTCGATGTAAATATTCCGAAACTCGAGAGAAATACCTCCATATCGTTGGATGAAGACGACGCTGCAATAACGACCAACACAATCATTAAAAACACAAAACCAGAGAAAAGCGCTGTGATCACAATACCAACAGACTCTGCTCCTATCGAAGGGATTTTCCTAGACTTCCAAGCTATCAACAAAGTTGCAACAAGGAGCAAACTTTCAAATACATAAGCCAACCATGTAAACGCCGTTGTGGAGCTCTCACACCGATATGCACTACATGTATCAGGCGAAGGAGGTGCGACCCCCTGCCATACCGCAAGAACAAGAACGATAACGGACATCAAACCAGCTATTTGTAAAACCATTTTCTTATTATCGATCTTGGAACCACTGAAACTTTGATTTTCGAAAGTTCTCAATGCTCTCCATTCCTTAACAGCGAGGCTTGCAAGTACCAGCGTAAAGGAAATATGAAACAGCCAGATATGCAACGCACAGTATTCACTAGAAGGGCTTTGAAGGCCTTGGATGCGAGGAAGGGCTGAGAAGTTCAACACCACCAGCGAACAGCACATGATGCCCAAAAACACACGTTGAGACATGAGAATAATAGGCTTGTCCCGGAAATATATCAAGAACAAAATCGCTGCGAAGGAAATGAAGGCCCCAAGGCAACAAAACACCGACGCAGCTAGTAAAAATTCATTGGAAGATGAAGCGTAAGGTATAAATACAAAGTCACAATACTCTCCGCCAGATATTATGGGCGGATCAGAGCTAAATTGCAAAACAGAAATATCCCCAGCAAGAGTGTCTGCAAAGGAATTCTGATCCGTAGCAATAATTGCTTGCAACTTATTCACCCAACCAGTGGTGTTGAAACCATCAGGCTTTACGTAATCACTAAGTTGCACGTCAGCAATGATACTCCCAGCCCGAAGTCCCATCAAGGAAACTATATCAGTGGATATACCCAGACTGGTTGCAATAGCCGTTTCGAACAAATCTCGAAAGTAGGTCGAGTCAATTCCCGAAAGATAAGTCCCATTCACGAAACGAAGAACAACAAAGTTGGGTGTTGTCTGAGCTGCTGTAGGAGTACTCGTAGATATAGCTGGAACAGAACTCGACGGATTCGACGTAATTGACGCCGAGGGGACACCTGTATTTGGAACACCTGTAGTTGGAATACCTGTAGTTGGAACACCTGTAGTTGGAACACCTGTAGTTGGAACACCTGTAGTTGGAACACCTGTAGTTGGAACACCTGTAGTAGGAGTACCCGTGGTCGGAGCGCTAGTGGTAGGAGTACCTGTGGTTGGAGCACCAGTCGTAGGAGTACCAGTGGTAGGATTAGATGTAGTAGGAACGCCAGTGGTAGGAGTACCGGTGGTAGGAGTACCTGTGGTAGGATTAAATGTCACTGGACTAGATGTTACTGGACTAGATGCTACTGGACTAGACGTCACTGGACTAGACGTTACTGGAGCAACTGTACTCGGTGCATTTGAAGGAGATGTTGTGATGTTTGATGCATGCAGCAAAGTTACTAAATATGCAAATGCAAGAACTACCTTATAAAGTGGTTTCATCGATGGTATCAGCTACACCTTTTCCAATCTCTTGGACTTCAATTATTATTATTTCAACTCGTCCTCTTAGTACCTACTTACAGTTTACCATAAACGCTTTTTTCAGGGATTGCATTCGACTTTGCTGGCTCATTGCGGGGGTCTCTCCGAAAAGCAAGATACTACTACTTATGGAGGCGACGATGACATTTGCGGTGTGTGCTTGCTCACTGCTAGCAGTAACACGTATCAGGTACTTCAGCCCTTCTTTATTGTAAGCTACTTGTTAAATTTGAATGATTGAAATCACACTAATTTGTTTAATAGAACGACCAATCACGTGTTCCTGTCAAAACAGTTCTCTGACAAGACCATTTTAAGTCAGCTGAAAGATCCAGAATACCAAACCTCGCTTGCTGAGCACAAGTGGGATGCTTTATTATCCAAAGGACCTTGTTTCACCTCGTTGGCTATTCTCATGAGTCATGGCGCGACGTTGCAAGACTCGCTTCACCAACTTAATCTTAACCCTGAGGTACTGCATTTGCTGCTTTCACATCAGCAACTTGTTCTTACAGCAATGCGTACGATAGCTGAGAGCTATTTATTACGAAGTTCAAAGAAAGAAACTGGAACTTTAAAAAAACGAGTACCGTCGGTGGTGCTAGAAGGAGCAAAGGGCAAACTTTACAAGCCTATTAAGTTTCTTGCAAAAGGGAGCGCTGGATCCGTGTATACATGCGTGAGGGTAGGCGACGAGACTCCTAAATTGGCCGCTATTGTGGTTTGTGATCAGTCCAAATCGTCCAAGCTCGCTTCTGCTGTACAACAGCAACTCGATCGTCAGTTGGTGTTGAAGCAAATCGAGCCGACACAAAAAAATTCTGCAGAAAACGAATTTCGAATAGCTGAATTGCTTGCCAAGAATGATTCTGATAATTGCTGCGTCAATTACCTCGATAGAGCGAATGAAGATGTCGATCACCTGTGGCTTGTGCTGCGACGCGTATGTGGGTCTCCCTACGGAGTTGATTTGAAAGAGTACATTACAGGCAACTTCTTCTCGCATCCAGAGAATCAGAAAGATGCATGCCAAATTATTCTGACTCTTCTGAAAGGGCTTTCACATGTGTCCAAATGCGGAGTCACTATGAGAGATGTGAAAGCGGATAATGTGCTAATTGATCATTGCGAAGGTCCACATGGTGTTACTTATTCTGCCCGTTGGAGTGACTTCGGCTTAGCGGTCGATCTAGGCAAAAAACTCGATGGGGCCGCTATACGCAGCCCTGCTCAGCTCAGCCCTGATGCAAGTGAGGCTATGGTTATCGAATCTCTTATTGGATTTTGGTACGATACACAAAAATTAGTCCCGAAACCCAAGTGGCGAGGTAGACGTCCTCCAGAACGTTGCTTTCAAAACCCCAAGAAAACTGGACTAGGGTCATTTGATGCGTACATGTTTGCCATTATTATCGTTTCGATTGCTATTAGTGTTGATATTGCACATATTGACAAACCAAGTGTGAGAAGGGAATTCGAGCGTAAACTAGCTGTCAAGCTTCCCAGTGATTACTTACTCACTTTAGAAATTGGAAGTTTCTTGCAGGAGAATATCGAAAAGTTCCGCCCTTTTTTTCTTTCTGCATTTGGTTTTCGAATGGCCGACATTTTGGTGAATGAATCGCTTCACATGCTTGCCAAAGATCCAAGAGAACGCCCTCGTCCGCTGGAAGTTTACGAGAGATTGCTACTTGTCTTCGAAAATTAACGAATCCTAAGTAATTTTAAATTTCCATGAAACTACCCATGGATTGTAATGTAGATTCATACCTGTAATTCAAAATATCAGGGTCTACGGTTTTTAAAACCACCAAAAAGAGATGAAGCGAGCTGCTGTTAAGCCAGCCAAATGGGCTATTGACAAACTTCAAAAGCAAGATATCAAGTTCATGAATAATCATTTTGTAATTGTGAACAAACCTGCCGGTATGATCTCTCAATCAGACCATTCAAAGGATAATACAATTGTATCTCTGGTCAGTAGGCATCTCAAGGAGCATGCACAAAAAGAAGGAAATGTATATGTGGGCCTTCCGCACCGTCTGGATGAAGCTGCATCTGGAGTCATTTGTTTGACTCGGACATCTAAAGCTGCGGCAAGAATGACTGCTTTGTTTAAAGAACGAAAGGTAGAGAAAGAGTATGTCGTTGTAGTTCATGGGTACGTTGTCATCATTTTGATTAGTTCTCGTTTCTTATCCTTTTATTGAAATAGCCAAATTCCTTCATCAGGGACGATTCAAGGCGGAAAATCATCTTATTTAAAATATTGGCAAGCTAGAGGAGGAACTGCCAACGACAGAAAAAATGAGAAAGGAAATAGAAATGCGCAACTTGACAGCGATTTGGTAAGTGAAATGGTTCGTAGGTTGTGAATCAGTTTTAATGTTTTGTTAAGACCTGGTCTGTTATTAACTTTCCGTATTCACTGGAAGGTAACGAGCCAGTGGTGAACTCTCTGGTCGCCATCAAGATTAAAAGCGGGAGGAAACATCAAATTCGTCGTCAACTAGCCAGCATAGGGTATCCTATATATGGGGATTCATTGTATGGCAGGTAAGTCCACTATTTTGAAAGTATATGGTTTCTTATTGATTTGTAGTCGAACAAAAATCCCTCTTCCAAAAGACGTTAAGAATATGGGACATAGGATCATGTTACACGCATATTCATTGAAGGTACGCCAATTGTTGCATTTGAAAGAATTATTTATCCGTTATTCTCTTGTTGCAGTTTCAAAACCCGATTCATACTGACTTGACAAATCCTATTGCAGCCAAGAATGTAGGCACGTCGAAAAGCGTCGGATCGGAAATATACGCCATCGCCCCAATACCCAGGTTTTGGAAAAAACTATTGAAGGAGATTCGAGTTCCAAATACTAACGGAGGTTCGTTTTTTGACATACGTCAAGCCTCTCGCTGTGATGAGACATTTTCTGAATACGATTTAGAAGATGAAGAATTTGACGAAGAGCCACCATCCAACATCCCTCTGCCATTTGTACAGTCTATTCAAATTAAATAAATTTAAGATTTTATTTTATCAGACAAGTTAGAGTCTACCTAGGCTAGGAAGTAAATTCTGAATTCTGATGAGGAAATGAAATGAAATTGGAGGAAATTTGGGGAAAGTTTAGAAAAGGAATGATGTTGGAAACCAAAACCAAAACTCAGCAGCAGTTTAACAGCAAAGAACTTGAATGAAGCTAACTATCAGCAAGCCCAGTATCAAGGCATGGATCCAAGGGCTCCCAGACTCCTTTCGAAAGCAATTAGAGGGTACTTCGATCGCTGTTCTGTATGCTGATGATCTGAGCAAACTGAAGTACGACTTTGATAGACTTGGAGCAGACCAACTTCAAAAGGAATCCAAGATGCCAGATTTAAATTGTGAATTGATTTCTGCTTTGCTTACCCTTAGTTTTCCAACCAAGGCCGCCGAGCTCCACGATGCAAACCCCCTGAGCCCAAGTTCTACAGGAAGCGTGTCAACTGAGTACCTATCTCCGAATGAAAAGTGTTCCCGCTGTCGAAAGCGCAATGCAGATGTGTTGAGAGACTGGACTTCATCTGATGCCGAAGAACACCAGAAAGACGATGACGATACAGCTTCAGAAAGTGAATCTGATACTGAATCCGAATCTTTCAAGGAAACTGTGACTCCACAGTTGCTCTCACAGCTCTTGATAGGCACTTATTTCAGTCAAGTTTCGCTGGATCGTGATATTTGCCGTCTGTATCAAATTGCTGTCGAGGCAACTCCGAATATACTTCACATTGCAAGTAAACTTGGAGAATGCCTTGGAGCGAAAATCGATTGTTCTGCATTGGGACGGGTCTTTATCGCGATTGTGTTGATGAGCAAAGACCCTGATGCTGCAGATTTGGTGTCTCCCGAAACCGAGGTTTTTACACGTTTCTGGACAGAGCGCAGAGTGGTGGTCACCTGTATCATGCAAGGAGGCAAGACTAGGCGTGCTATTATCTATCGCGGTCTTGTGCACGGATGGGTTCATGGAAAACATGTGGTTGTATTTACCCACAATCAAAGAGCTTCATGTGACCAATTGAGACAAGCAGCGGCGGATCTGAATGAAGACTACAGGACACTTATTAGCAATCCTCTTGGTCTGCATCGTCAACAAAATGAATGGTGTCCAACCAGAGACGCTATTCTTGCAAGTGAATTGAATAAAATGGAGTATTGGGATAAGATTGCGAGCCTGGGCAATACAGCACACTTCAACTTTCGTTTGTTCAACAAAAACAACTTGCTTTCTCTGTGTAAAGCATTCAAGTATAACTTGAACTTGGAAAATAACTCACTTATTATCGTAGATGAGTCTCACGAGTTGGAAAGAGGCCACCAATCGGGTCAAGCCGCAATACGTCTTTTGATGAGATCGAATGACTATACCTTGATCACTGCGACACCAATGAATCATTTTGTGGGCAACTCGCTAGAGAAGCCACCAGTCCTAATTCCTATCTATCCTCGAAACGGCTACTACTTGTATGGACATGACATACATAATCCCACTAACGATTATGCCGACGGCTATCGTAAAATTCTGGTGTGCAAACATGCAATACTTGATGAGAAAACTGAGCCGGATTCACTTGCAGTCCCTTTTCCATTTCAACATTTGGTGTCATTGAAGAATCATAAAGACAAACTGATTCGTTCATGTGTACAGCAATTAAACCTCATGGCCCAAGAACAAAGATCAGGTCTCAACGTAGTAGTGAGTGAGCAGCACGGATCCACTGGTGGAGGCAGAGGTACTTACAATAGAGGACTTGGAATACTTGCTCTTCACACAGCACAAAATACACAAGCACATGCAGCTATTTTGTCAAAAGATGCCAAAATGCCATCCATTGCAAGTATTTCCTACTTTGGAAAATCTAGCTTGCCGGGGGTATTTGCATCATCTCGTTTGTTTGTGAATGAAACGTTGAAAAAACAAATTGCAGCGGGAGATGTAGACGATTTAATGAAGCGAGTTTTCACGACGCTGGTAGCCGAGAAATCTCTAAAGCTTATCAAACCGAGGGATTTTCAGAAGTTGAAAACATATCTAAAACGTATTAAAAGCGATTTTCGCAAGATAAGAGCAAGAAAGAACACAGAACGAGAAATGCTGACGACGACATTTGGTGCTACAAAAGATGACGTAGTTTTGAAGGAAAATGATACGGTTTTGCATTTAGGTGGAATTTACTCCTTTTCGCTGCACATTCTTCTCGATTTGAAATGTGTTTTGACACTCATCCAGTTCTGGCATGAAAGTAGACCTGGTGAAACCGTTTTCAATTATCGAAAGAGACCCTTGAAAGTATTCGTGATGGCTAAGACATTACTGAAACAGTCTATCAGTGTTGAGAGTTACGATCGTAGCCTTCAAGCCACATCGCTGATCTTTATTCCTAGGGGCAAGATTCGAGTATACACTCGGATTATGCAAACACTTGGCCGGTTGGACCATGGATTCAATGAAAGCAATTTCTATACTAGTGCATTCCAAGAATACGCCACAACTGTGGAAGAACGTCGACCGACATGCTACTTGCCAAAAAACATTCAGAATATTGTATTCTCAATACCCGCTGCCAATGTAGATGTAGCGAATGATTTTGAAGGTGGACTTGAGCGACTTGGATTGAATGCCGATGCTTCCCGAGGCGACAGCGTAGACAACGCCAAGCGAATCAAAGAAGGGTCTGCCTCTTATCTTGTTGCCGGTATCACAGCCCCATTTAAAATGTTTCTCGAATACACTCAACAAAAATTCGTTGCAAAGAAGACTGAACTGCTTGAACCACTTTTTCTCAGGTTCGTCATTCAAGCTCCTTCGGCGCAATCTCCTCGAAAAAAGAGATTTCTTTTGATGTTGGAGAGCAGTGATGGGAAACTTGAGTACTTATCTGGATTGAAATTGCATGATAACTTCTGCAGCAGTGGGCCTTCGGAAAGTGAAAGAGATGCAATAACGAATGCAGTTAGATCTTTGCACGTCGGCCACCAAGTTAATATTTCAAAAGCACTTGAATACACCTCAAATATTCAATTGGATGGACAAACCATTTATCTCACGGCGAAAGACCTTCTCATTGATGACTTTGCCATATCTATAATATAATATAAATCATTATTTCAAAAAATCGGTATTTACAGTATATATCGACAGGTGAATAACTTATCGTCTTAATCAGATCGAGATATACACGAGAAAAAAGTATTCCATATTTTGAATACTGAGAAGGTAACAATTATTCATGGAAAACTTTGAATAAATGATAACAAGGCGATTAACTCGAAGGAACTGTGCTTGTTACTACAAGACCACCAGCTGCAGCGTCAGTAGACTTAGGTTTTCCTTATTGGCAGCAAAAATGCTAACCACCTCCATTTTTCCCGCTTTTGAATTTGAATCTCCAGCGGATAACTTTTCGGTTCTGTGACTTGACCACCGATATATCGATTGCAAAGCACTAACTTGTTGAAAGAACAAAGCCTGATAATAATAAAAACTTAAGATCTATTTCTTTCTAACAAAACCTCGAATATCATTAACAAACCCCAGCATATTTTCCTGAAATCGTTTCCTATTGAGTCGGCTGTGAAGCGCTTCTAATTGAAACTGAACTTGATTCACTGTCACTAGTTTGTTAAAAGCGGCTACAAGTTTCTCCTGCACATTTGGTTCAGTCTGCGATAAAATAATACTGTTTACCAAACGCGGAAAATTATCAAGTTCGCATGCAATGAGCGCCATCACCGCGTTGGCTGCAGGATTCAAAAGTGCCGAATCAAATGTTTGAAATGCCAGGAACGACAAAACTTGCTGCAACAGGTTAAGCAAAACGGAATCCGGTCCTCCGTTAGGATAAAGCAATGAAGTATGGATACCTGGTTTCGTAGAAGCGAGCTGATCCGCATGAAAAATGGATAATGAGAATAATGCTTCGAGAGATTTGCGAGATACATTCATCCTGTGGTCTGATATCCCAAATTCCAAGGCTTGAACCATGGGTGCAAATATAGTACAAGTGTTATCGCAAATACGATCAGGGTAAGCGATGATCAACGTGCTCAAAAGCGTGAAAAATTGTTCTGCCAATCCTGGGTATTGAAGAAGCTTTTCAGATACCATTGGGAATATGAATTGAGTTCCTTGCAACACCACTTGTATAGCATCCACTGATTCACCGGTATTAGTGCTGTTTTCTGTAGATGCTTCTGAAAAATCCAAAAGGTCCCGGTTTGCAACTGCCGATAAAATCTTCATTAAGTGTACGATATCCTGAGCCCACATATCATTCTCAACAATGGAAGAACGTTCTGTTGACTGAAGCAATTCATGGTACTTTATATATACCTCCATCATCCTAACACATGCGCGTAGTACTTGTGGTAGCTGCGACTCCGGGGTTATTTCCAACTGCTGATCTACGAATACCGCCAGGAGGTTCAGAATGGAAGATATGCATTCTTTGGAGTTGTCAAAGGAGGTCGATTTGGCACTGTTGCTTTCAAACAAGATTGTCAGGCACCGAACAGCCAGAGAAGGCCAAGCATTGTTAAAAGCTTCCAGGAGAAACTCTCTGCACCATTGGGCAAGTAAACCCCCATTTTCTGCCGCGTTCGATATCCCTAGATAGAGTGCTTGCGTTCTATGAACATCTAGATTCCAAGATGCATTCGAAATTTCCTGCGGTGGGTTTCGCTCAAGTCTCTCCGCCAGCATATTCAATCGATGTGATAATGGTTCCACCACAAGTCTAAATTGGTTCACATGTTCAGCATTCGATACAAACAAACTTTTGAGTAGAATATGCAACAAGGATCCATGTGCATCGGATGTAAGAGTTCCTAAAGGAGTCCATTGGGTAGACCTCAACGACGATACTGCTTCGTTAATGAAGTTTTGCCATGTTTCCAATGTTTGAAGTTGTTGGCGTGCACCAGGATTCTCCACAATCGACGACAACAACTGAATTGCTTGGGCGTTGACCTCTGGCTCTGAACTACCGATGAAAATAGTGGTGCATTTAACTAAAAAATCAAGCAAATCCGAGCCACCTCCATAGTACATTTCTAAAGACGCTGGCAGTCGACTTGACATCTGGCACGAATTACTATAAAGGGCCAATTCGGGCCACAAGTACGACATGGACCATCGGTTTACCGCCTGCAGTATTTTTTCCGACAGAAGCGGACTTGCTTCTGACATGCAACTCTGCATCTGCAACATTGCAAGGAGACACGATGACAGTTTAACACATGGATCAGCTTTAGCCGTTTCCCATGTCAGCTGGTTGTTATGAGATGCACAATATGCCGCAGAGGAAGCTAGTACTGCACTAGGTATCATCGGTCGTTCCCCTTCTCCTGAATCGGCTAGTAAGTAGGACGTGAGTAACACCACCCAGAAAAGTTCCTCCGATAGTTTGCACCATTCACTTTCTTGGGCTGCCGAACTCAACATCTGACGTAAACGCAGTTGGACAGCTTGAAAAACATTCAACATTGTATCTATGGATTGATCCATTCCTGCGCGACCGAGTAAAGATATAGCCAATAAATGTTCATCCAAGGAAGTGGGATCCTCGAATGTCTCAGCTTCTATAAAATCATCATGATCTTCTCTATCTATCGAGGCTCGAGCCATCATCAGTCTTTTCTCAACATAGAACATATACAGCTCAATCAGATGTGGTTGAGATGCCGCAAAAACAGCAATTGCAGCAGGATGCGTATTCCGACTGTGAGCACAGAGCCTCACCCACATCTCCAACATATGATCAAAGGCCTGCATCAACCACGAGGAATCAATATCTTCATCTTCCTCATTGCTGGTCACTACTCGCGTTGTACAAGCGGTAGCCCCTTCCAAGAGAGACTTGCTGAAGCTTTGCACAGCTCCGAGCACTTGGGGCAGCTGAGGAATGTTTCCTAGCGTCTCTGCTTTAAATCCTACATTCGAAAACAATCGAGAGAGTAGCGCACTGCAATCAAGATATTCCTGAGCCCCAGCTGCGATCCTGTCATTGGCTTCGAAAGTTTGAGTGAGACCTGCGGCCACGTGCATTGGAATCAACGGATTTCCCAATACGTCTGACAACACTGAACTTAATACCTGCATCAGAAACTCTGCTCTTGCAAAATCATTTTCAAATATAGATCCATTCAGCCCTGAGAGAATAACAAGCAATTGGCGACATTGGTGGGCGATATCAAAACGAGAATGCCTCCAATGAAGATAGCATCCCATTAGACGCTTAAAAACATTTTGACCCAGAACAATATTCCTCCAGGTAGCTCCCGGTCTAAAAGATGTTTCTGACAGCATGCCGCCATTGTCCGTTCTTCCCAATTTCAAATCAACCTCGAAAACCCCCATTTTACCTTTTTCATTCGTGAACTGCCAACAGCAGATAACCTCTAAGGCATCTAATGCTGCACGAGCTTTCTCTTCCGGTAAATCAGAATTTAGGACATCCAATACCATGCAGAAGCATTCTCTGAGTCCCCTTACTTCAAACGAACTGTGACACTCTCGGTGAAAAGCGAATGATTGCCCCACTTGCGTGGCTCTTGATGATGAAAATTCCTCAACCATTGCTTTCACCAACCATAGCCCAGCACCTTGTGCAACTAGAGATTCCACGTCCTTCAGCACCTGACCCACTTGTGCCTCATTCATGATAAGCCACCCCAACTTCCATGTCAAGGCCAATACTTGTAACAGTTGCTTCGCCACGGCTGGTGATACAGTTGGCATCATGTTGGCTAGACCAAATTGTATTTGCGATCTTCGTTCCTGACTTAAACTTGTCCATTGTTCCACCACCGCATGTCTCAAAGTGAGTGCTGCTTGAAACTGAACAAACCCATGCGGAGAATTCTTAACTAATTCTTGGGCCATTAAAATTGCACCATCAGACTTTCGGTACTGCAATAGCAATCCTTCCGAGGCTATCTTTTCATCCGCAGTACCATGGAGTAGACGATCACAGGCAGATGTAAACACTGCTGCTGGTGTTGACTCAGAAAACATGCACAAATGGGGCCTATCCTCCCTGCTTTGAAATCTGACTTCAACACGTATATTAGTATACACACCATTTTCCATTGTTCTCTGCGAGTCAACTGGTTGTCAAGTTAAATAAAATAGGAAGGCAATCGAATCAAGTTGTGAATAAATACAAAAAGGTTCTCTAATTTGAATTTACATTTTGAAAAACCTCCTTTTCACATGCCTCGCTCTCATTTATAACATTAATTTGGCTTTTTTCATTTATAGATGATTCGTCTTTCTTGGTTTTCTTCGTTGCCACAATAGTTCCTTGTTCTTTTGTTCTCTTTGCAGGGTTTTTCCTCCTCCATTCCCTCCCAATCCTATCAGCGAGTGTACTTTCAGACCCTTTACCACTTTTACCAAGAACATTCTCTGCATATTCGGACAACACTTCCTTCGAAAAAAACCTTGCAAGAAGTTGTTCCACGCTCAAACGGTTCACCCCCAGTACGTCAACAAGTAACCCAACCAATTCCTCAACAGACTTGCCAGAAACCCCTAACGCATCAGTGACATTGTCCTGGTTCTTATCTACAAAAGAGAAAAGCCCTTGGCGTAATTCCGTCGAAAGATCAGCCACCTTTTTGTTCTCGTTTCGCGTTCGCAGCGTTCTCTCCGTCATTTTC
>Ga0105054_10005918_pt1 | contig 17301 bp, 23 predicted proteins | sample BON02_FD_78091 | JGI IMG/M metagenome (GOLD analysis project Ga0105054, IMG submission 78091) | Freshwater microbial communities from Lake Bonney liftoff mats and glacier meltwater in Antarctica - BON-02 (megahit assembly) | ecosystem: Environmental > Aquatic > Freshwater > Ice > Glacier...
AGGAAGGGAGATGATCGAAAAGAAAGAGGGAGGGAGGGAGGGAGGGAGGGAGGGAGGGAGGGAGGGAGGCACTTACCCAAATCTCGCCCTCCTCCCCCGGGTCCACCTCCTTGCCGTTCTTGATGATGCGCACGTCCGCGTCCCCGATCAACTGCCCCACCTGTAGTAGATTAAAAAGAGAAGAGGGAAGGAGGGAGTTGAGAAGGAGGAAGGGAAGGAAGGAAAACAGGGAGGGAGGGAGGGAGGAAGAGTTCCTTACCGTGCCCGTGCGGCGGACGCGGATGTCGAAGGGGTTGACGCAGATGAGGGGGGAGGTCTCGGTCAGACCGTACCCTTCACAGATCGCCACACCTACACGGATGGGGAAAACAGAAATTAAACCAAGGTGATTGTTTTTTGTGTGAACACTTCTTCCTTCCCTCCCTCCCTCCCTCTCTCCCTACTTCCCTCCCTCTCTCCTTCTTTCCCTCCCTCCCTCCCTCTCCCTCCTCTCCTACCTACCGACGTTCTCGAAGAAGTTGGCCACCTCGACGGGCATGGCCGAGCCGCCCACGTAGGACGAGTTGAGCTCCCCGCCCAGAGGTGCCTTGAACTTGGACAGCACTAGGGAGGGAGGGAGGGAGGGAAAGAAGGGAGGGGTATAGGGAAGATGCGGAAGTGCAAGAAACACCAGGAAATCTGGTGGGCTAAGAAATAATCACGTCATCCCCCAACTTCCCTCCCTCCCTCTCTCCCTCCCTTCCGTCCTTCCCTACTCACCAATCTTGTCGAGCACCTTGTACTGCAACGACAGGAAGGGGCCAGGGCTCTCCCCCTCCTGCAGGAGCAGCCGGCGTTCCTCCGCCACGGACAGGGCCCGGCTAATCAGGGCCTTGGTGAAGGGCTTCTCGTTGCGGATCTTGTCCTGAATCTTGTCGTACACGCTGAAGCAGGGAGGAAGGGAGGGAGGGGGGGAAGGAGGATGAGTTTTTCCGACAAGGTTGAGACAGGCAGATTGGGGTGCGAAGGAGAAAAGGAGGGAAGAAGGGAGGAAGGGAGGAAGGGAGGTATGATGGGAAGGCGTACGCACCGCTTGAAGAGGGTGGGGACGGCGTAGAGCATGGTGGGCTTCACCTCCAGCAGAGCCGCGGGGAGGGCGGCCAGGTCTTCCACCACCGCCACCTTGAGGACAGGGATGGAGGGAGGGAGGGAGTAGGGGTGTCAAAAACATGAAAGAACGAGAGGAATCAAAAGTTATGAGCTTCCTGTTTCCTTCTCTTCCCTCCCTCCCTCCCTCCCTACCTGTGCCCCGCGTTGGAGCGCGTTGTGCAGTTCGCAGGTCTTGCCGAAGCAGTGGGCCCAGGGCAAGAAGGCCACGGACCGGGCGATGGGGATGGCGTCGTCCGGGATGACCACTGACATGCCTGGGGAAGCAAGGGAGGGGGGAGGGAGGGAGGGAGGGAGGTAGGTAGGTGAATAAGAGCAAGAAGACAGGGGGTGTGTGCGTGCATCGTCTGGGACCGCTATCGCCATGCCTAGTGAAAGAGCAAAACTTAGGGAAAAAGACAGAAGAAAAACCCGAAGTTAGGCGGACCGCCCCCCTCCTTCCCTCCCTCCCTCCCTCCCTCCGTCCTTACCCTTGACGTCCGCCGTGAGGTTGCGGTGCGAGAGCTGCACCCCCTTGGGCGTGCCGGTGGTGCCGCTCGTGTAGATGAGCGTGGAGGTGTCCTCGGGCTCCACGGGCACGGAGGGGATGAAGCGGGCGGGGTCCACCACCTGGGGACAGAAGGGGAAGGGAGGAATGGAGGGAGGAGGGGAAGGCGGTGAGGTCATATATATTTCACATTAAAACAACCTCTTGATAGCTATGCAAACTTCCCTCCATCGGCTTCCATCCCTCCCTCCCTCCCTACCTTCATGCGGGGGTGGAAGTCGACGTCGAAGCACCAGACGTCCTTGAGTGTGGGCAGCTCGTCCAGGAAGGGCCGGCTCCTGTCATAGATGCGCTCCTTCGACACCAGCAGCAACTTGGCGCCTGTGTCAGGGAGAGAAGGAGGGAGGGAGGGAGAGAGGAATGTGTGAACGCGGGCGCATGCAAATGACAACAATTTAAGACTTGACTATTACTTCTTCCTCTTTCTCTCCCTCCCTCCCTCCCTCCCTCCCTCCGCGCCTCCCTACCCGAGTCCTTAAGAATGTACTCGCACTCCTTGAGGCGCTGCTGCTCGTACATGGGCACCCAGACCGCGCCAAGCGAGAAGGTGGCGTAGGCACACACGGCCCACTCGATCCGATTCGCACTGATGGCCGCCACCTGGGGAAGGAGAGGGAGGGAGAGAGAGAAGGAGGTAGTGGATGAGTACAGGGTTCTGGCTATGCATGCCTTTATCCTTCAAGGCTCGAATACTTATTTCGATCCCTTAATTTTGAGTAAGAGTGCCTGCACTCCAATGGAATTCTCCCAACCCTCCCTCCCTCCCTCCCTCCCTCCCTCCCTCCCCTCTCCCTACCTTGTCCCCCTTCCCAATCCCCGCCTCCTTCAGCATGACGCGGGTCCTGTTCACTTGCTCGTCAAACTCCTTGAAAGTCATGAACTCAAAGGGACCGCCGGAGGGTGGGCGGGCGCCCAAGAAGAGCTTGGTGGCGTAGCGTTTGCAAGCCCTATGTTTCAAGAAAGAGGGAGGGAGTAAGGAGGAAGGGAGGGAGGGGTGCATAAGTAGGGCAATGGAAGAAATTGCCACAGCGAATACAGATAGACAAGGATCACGTCTAGCCCTCTTACATTTCCTTTCTTCCCCCCTCCTCTATTCCCTCCCTCCACACTAACTCACTTTTCCTGCATCTCCACCAGGGTGTCATACTGCAAGCCGCCAAAGCCCACCGAGAAGGCCCGGGACACCGTGGCCATGAAAGGATGCGTCAGGGACGAGGGATGGATTAGAGCCATCGTTTTGCGCAGCGCCAAAGATTGCGTCTGCGCGAGGCACATCTAAAGAGGACGATCGGGGAGGGGTCGGGTGTGAGAAAGGGGGGTCACCTAGGGAGAGCAAGGCGAGCAAGCAGATGGACAGACAGGACAGTTGCGTACCTCGACAGCCCTACGTCGGCCCTTCTCCTCGAGCATGCGCCGCGAAGCCATGGCCCCAGTGCGGCTGGCCGCCAGCAGGGTCGAAGAGGAGCGGTGTAGCAGCATTGCTTTCTTTTGGAATGCTCACGAAGCAAGGCGAGGCGGACGGCTTGTATTGGCAAGTGGAGCTCCGTTACCGCGTCCTGGCTCCCCCCCTGGCTAGTCTTGGCTGCTGTCGTCGAGGCTGCTGCTGTCGCCTGTAGGGTGTATGCATGCATGGCGTGAGTGGTTGTACAAAACGGGTGCAATGAGAATGGTAAGTTGAGCTTGAAGCAAGCCGAAGCAAGCTTGAAAGTATTGGACCAGGTTCTTGTCGAGAGCGATGGCTGCACACAAACGAGAGCACAGAGCTTGCGATTTCCCCCACACCCAGAACACACAAGCAAATCGACTTCCGCTACACATGGTGAGGGGCACAGAACACGGTCGACCGTGTGTAAATAATAGAGGAGGCGCCGCCATTGTTTGCGCCATGCTTCTTTTCGCTTCTTTTCAGCGACGAGCGTGAAATATGGCCTACCTACACCCTTCTTCCCCCGTCCCCCTCCCCTCCCTTCCTTCTACGATAGCTTGCCTCTCCTTCTTGCTTTGCCTTTCTTCTTTTGTTGTTGCTTGCTGTTGTCTCGTTTGCTTTTTCATGTTCACATTCATTTATTCAGACATTCACACATACAACATGTACATTGTTACTGAAGTCGAGTGAGTCTGAGGAGACACGTTGTGCGCATGTTGGCGTCTAGGTGATTGATACGTGCCTTTTTTGCGTGCTTGCTTGCCAAAAATTCGCATTCTGCGATGATCAAATACGCAAATAATGGTGTGTGTGTGCTCCCACGCACAAGCTCCTCTCTTCCATCCACACGTGCACCTGAATACCACAATTCCACTCAAAGACCAGGACCACGATCCGAATCATCATTTTCAAGATTTCTCAAATGGAGAGGGAAAAAGAAACGTGGTAGTGGCCGAAGAGCAGCCACTTGAGCGTTGTACAGTATGACAAGGAAGCACCTTCCCGGCCGGGCGTGCGGAAGTACGAATGGTGGCTGATGGTGGGCGGCAAGCATTGATGCAAAAAGATAAGAGAAATTTCGTTGAGATGACTTGCATTCTTTCTATTATTTTTCAAAATAATCAGTGGTGCTTACTCTGTCACGCTGCGTCAGAGTGATCGAAAGGGAGCGAAAGGTGATGGATGGCCAGCATAATGTGTCTGGCAGAGAGAAGTGGCGATAGCAAGAACAAAGCATGAAAGGCGTGGACGCAATGGTGCAATCAAATCACAGATGCAACTTAGAGCGCCTATGCCCTCGATGGAGAATGCCCCTCTTTGGTACCTTTTGTGATTCTTGCTAGTTTTCTATTCCAACTTTGGATTTCCCCACCTCTATCCACCCCAGACCAGAGCCACCCGTGGGTGCGTCAGCACAGAAAAGACGACGCACGTCAAGACACCGCCCCACAAACTGTCCGCCAAAGCGAAGCGCCACGAGTATAGCGCCAGGGTGCTCAGGTTTGTCCAGTCATAGACTGCGTAACAAGCTAGGCCAAGTCCAAAAGCCTCGCCGCGGCTGTTGGCTCGAGAGACGAGAAACGCCAAGGCCACGTACACAGGCACGGCCGCCCAGACTTTGAACACGAAGGGCTGTTGTTGGATGTCCTCCATCATGTTCTTCACGAACTCAGAATTCAACCAAAGCCATGGCAAATCGACAAGGACGTAGAGCAGGCTGGCGAGTGGGTAGAAGGACCAGCGGGGAGCTTTGCGACGAGCGACCACGTCACTCCATTCCAAGGGGTCGCTGTGCACGGTCTGGTACATGGCGAACCGGGACTGTGCGTGGGGGTAATGGTGTGGAATGTATTAAGTATTCATCAGTCAAAATTAGGCAAGAAGTCAAGAAGAAAGTTGAGAAGAAACACTCTCTTCGCTGCCGCCGAACAATACGTCGACCGACGTCGACCATTGTTCTGTGACGGCCTCAACGGCACCAACCAACGTCTGCGCGTTTCGACTCACACAGCCTCAAAAATTTCTCACAACCCCCGACAATCCCACACAAGCACAGGTTCTGCTGCCTCCCTGTTGCCTTGCTAGACGTTTCTACGCGCGCTGTTCGAGGCTCTGCTGCCACCGTCCTCCCCGGTGCGCTGCGCCTTGGGGCTGGGCGCGCCTCCGGCTCTCCCTCTTCTACGCGCTGGCTTCGAGCCACAAAGACGCAAGCCGCAAAAGCGCTGGCCAGGACTCTCACTATGTCGTCTACTGCCTTGGCCGACCCCTTCGACCCCACCTGGCTTAGCCCACCGGTACCAGCGACACAAGCCCTGACGGATGCTTTTCTGGTGATTGGCACTCTCATTTGTACCGTCGTTTTTATAAAGACAGCCCAGCTACCAGTGTTTTCCCACTGGCACGGTACTCCTGGCAAGGTAGGGCGAAATTGGAGGAAGCTGGGATGGGGAGAGGCGCAAGGAAATTAGCAAGCTAAAGGCCAAATTCAAGAAAAGGGGAGTTGAGAGTGTCAGCACCAATTTCCTCAACCATCCATCCCTCCCTCAATCCCCCCCGTCCCCTCCCTAACAGCTCCGCCTCCTTCTTTTCTCCCTCGCAATCTTTGCTCTTTTTCAATGCATCTCCGACCTTGCCCTACTCTCCTACCGCGACGGCCAAAATCGAAAGTTTGGGGTGTACCTAGTCGCAGGCATAGGTGCCGTGGCCGCCTACACGGCTGCTGCCGCACTCTTCACGTTCCTTGCCCTCCACTCCCACCGCGGGCTACGATGGGGCGTGGGACTGGGGGTCGGTGTGTGTTTCTTCCTCCTGGCCACAGTTGCGGTCGTGTACCCGGGCTTGGGGCGGAGTAGCCGTGCTGGCTTCGTCCTGGCGGGGCTGCCGTGGTGGGGAAACCTACTGCTGTGGGCCGTCATCACCTGCTTTCCTTCCTCCCTCCGTTCTTCCTCCTCACTCCCTTCCTCGTGGTCCGGCGACGCCCCTCTCTTGGATGGTCCGGCGACGCCCCACCACTGCCTTGGCCTACGCTTGGAAGAAGACGTGCGAACGCGAATGAAGACGCCGCTACTAATCTATCTTGGGCTGTGCAGCCTCTTCTTGGTGGTGGGCGTGGCGGTCAAGGAGGAGGAGGAGGAAGGGCGGGTGGTGCTAGCGCTGCTATTGGGGCTGGTGGTGAAGTGCGTGTGGCCCGTGCACGTGTGGATGGCGGGCATCGGGATGGAGGGAAGGTGGGGGTGCGAGTGGGTCGGAGAGCGGGCGAAAGAGCGGGCGAATGGGAGGGAGGAGTTGGTGTTGGTGGTGGACAGGCAGGAGAGGGAGGAGGTGGAGCGGATGGTCGCGAAGACATTGGCGAGGCTCTTGCAGGAGGGGCCAGCACGGGCCATCTTGATCAATTACGCGGATCTTTCTCTTGGGGAGCCGATTGCAAGGGGGGGAGGAGGGGTGGTGCGGAAAGGGCTGATGTACGGCAAAGTGGAGGTGGCGGCGAAGAGTTTATACAGCCAGTTTATGATGGGAGAACTCGAGGAGGTAGGGAGGGCCGCCGGAAGAGGGAGGGACATTGGGAGGGAGAGTAGGGTATGAGTAACATCCAGTCGAACCACACTCACTCACCCCTTCATCCACCCCTTCTTTCTACCCTCCTGTGGTCCAGATTTTGGCGGAAGCTCTTGTCCTATCCGGCGTCCAGCACCCAAACGTTCTGCCCATCTACGGCATCTCCCTCGCCCCTTCAAACACGGTCTATCTACTGAGCGAACTCTGTCTCACCAATCTCGAGTCACACGTCCTCTCCGGCGCCTGCTCGCCTTCCGACGTCGCTCGCTTCTCCCTCGCCCTGCTCCAGGCCCTCGCCTTCCTCCACGCCAACGGCATTGTGCACCGAGACCTGAAGCCCTCCAACATCCTGCTTTCCAAGGGCGGCACGTTAAAAATTGGTGATATGGGACACACACTCAACCTGAATGCCCTCCCTCCCGCCCTCCCTCCCTCCCTTCTTCCAGAAGCGGGGACTCCGCTCTACCTGCCGCCGGAAGCGTCGGGAAGAGCAGGGAAAGAGGTTAGGGTGCAGAATTTGAAGAAAGTGGATGTGTATGCGTGTGCGCTCATTCTGTGGTTCCTCCACTTTCAACGACACCCGGTGTTTGAAGGCGCCCGCCCTTCCCTTGACCCTCCTCCTCCTCCATTGCCACTGTCGACGGACACCGGCAGCACAGACGGTGACGACGAGGAGGAAGGGGAGGAAGACACAAACAACAACCACGCGCCTGAAGAAGGAGAGTATCACAGAGCAATCCATCGCCAGCACCGGAACGCCACCCCGCCTGCCCTCCGGCTGCTTTTGACGGAGATGTGGGACGCTGACCCTGGGAGAAGGCCGAGCATGAACGAGTGCGCCAGGCGTATGGAGAGCATTTACCCACCTTCCCAAGCAGCAGGACCTGCGACGACGAGCGGAACAACAGCAGCAGCAGCAGCCACAGGATCGGCGAAGAGCAAGACGAGGAGGATGGCAGACAAGAAGCACCAGCAGCAGCATGTGGTGGTGGCATTTGCGGCGGCATCCTTTTCGAGCGACGACGAGAGTTCCATGCCGGCGGGTGGCAGCGCGGGAGACGGAAGGAGAGGCTGGAGGGAGGGGGAGGGATGAAGGAACAGCTACAACCGAGAGTGAAACAAACTTATTACAGTGGGAAAAGAAGATGTACAGTCAGTAGGTGGTAAAGCCGAGGAGGGAAAATGGAAATTTAGCGCGCGTGATCTATGAATTGCCCACAGAATTACGTCTTCTTGTTCTTTGCTGATGTTCCTACTTTTGTTTGGCACTTCTCGTTGTTTTCATTATTGCGTTTTTCCTGCGTTCATCCACTTGCTTTTGCCTTTTTGATGGCGTTTGCTTCCTCACTATTTATTTCCCTCCTTCTCTAAACATTCCTTTGGTCGTTCCTCTCCTCCCTCTTTCCGCCCTACCCTTGGCTGCCTCCTCCTCCAAACTCGGCAAAGAGCAAGGCCGCCGCCTCGTCCACATTATTGTTCGTCCGCAGTAGCCCGCTTCTCGCCTGCTCCCGCGAGAAACCCAGCTGCATCAACTGCTCTTCCCCCGCCGCCCCTCCCCCCTCCCCTCGCTCACCCGCCGGCATCTTCTTCATCCCCTCTTCTCCTGCCGCCGCTGCCTCTGCCGCTGCCCGCTCCTCTTCCATCCCTGCGTGGTGGCCCCGGGCACGGGCGGGCAGGTCCTTCTCGGCCAGGAAAGGGACCTCTTTGCCCGCGCTGCCCAGGACGAGGAGGTGGCGCCTGAGGTCGATGCAGCACTGGTGCCGCTTCAGCATGTCCAGCCCGAACAGAAAGTCCACGTCGTCGTTCTCTAGCACCGTGAACGTGCAGGGCAGGTGCGCCTCGCCGACCTGGCACGAAAGGAGAAAGGAAAGGAGAAGGGGAGGGCATTAGAAGTAGGAAAGAAAGACAGGGTTGAGGACATGTGAAAAGGGAGGGGGGAAGGGAGGAGGCATAAAGGGAGCAATAGCCAGGCATGCACACCATACCTTGAGGGTGTGCATGTGAATGCGCCCGAGAATCTTGGAAGTGCCCACGCCCTTGGCGATGCCTGAGAATCGAGTGTCAATCAGCCGGCTGGGAGACGGAGAAAAGGAGGAAGAGGATGAGGATGATGAACATGGCACGGACTCTTACTATGGTGTTTGACCCCTCCCCTTCCTCCTCTGTTGGTGTTTGTCATCGTTCCTATTTTCGCTCCCCCCTTCCTTTCCTCTACTGTCTCCTATGCCGTACCTGAGGTCACACCGGCGCGCGCAGGCAGCCGACATGATGGTGCTCTGTGCGCCCGAGTCCACAAAGGCCTTGATAGCGTGCCTGGAAACAGGTTCAAGAAGAAGGAAGTCAGTAAGACATGTGTTTACGTGAACAGAGAAATGGCAGAGAAAAATGTGTGCACCCCACGCACTATCCCTGCCTGAAGTTGTCCGTCCTTTCCTCCCTTCTATCTCCTGCCCTTCGCACCTACCCATTGACCTCCACGTCGACGTAGAGCATGACAACGGAGCCAAAGGCCTCTGGCATCTCCTCCATGGCCATCTCCATGTTTCGGAGCACGTTCTCCTTCTGGATCATCTCCTCGATCTTGCGCTGCGCCTCTGGATCCATGGGGTTCGCTTCCAAGGCCTGCATGGCTTGCTGCTCCTCCATTCGGCTCGCCATTGCCTGCAGCCTCTGCTTCATTTGCACCGATCGAACCTTGACCACGTCTCCCGTTTTGACGGCCGCGGCCAGGGGGGCGTTATGGTGCTGCAGCTCGGCCAGCAGGCGGGGGTGAGCGCTCAAGGTAGTCATGAACTGCCCGGGAGCAAGCCCGGGGGGAAGGTCGTTCAGAGACCGCAACGTGCCAGCACCTCCTGCCGTCGCGGTGGCCGCCGAGGCCGTGACTGTCGCCGTGGTGCTGGTGCCGCTTCCGCTGATCGTCGCATTGCTGGTGCTGGTGCTGCTTCCGCGGTCCCGCACAAGGAAGAGAAAGTCGTTGTCGGACAGCAGCGCTCCCGAGGGAATGGGTACCCCGTCTTTCAGCAACACTTGCTCCGCGCGGGGCACGCGCATCTCGGCCTCCACCAGACCTTTCAGCGTCTCGACCGTGTCTTGCGCGCGCACCTTGAACACCAGGGATGAGAGAGAGGGGGAGAAGGAGTGTGGGGTCATAAACTTTGAATTGCACTAAACGTGGGAGGGGGGAGTCTTACCTGCAGCGAGGCCGCGTTCCCTTCCTCGTCCGCGACGGTCACGGTGATGGTGGCCATGGGACTGACCGACGTGCTGTGTGGGTGTGGGTGGGATGAGGTAGAGTGTGCTGTGTGAATGTGTAGCTAGGGCTGAAGAGAGTGCCGAAGAAGACGTGGAATAACGCGTACGAGACGTCAAGCAAGCACCTCCCACAAGCATCAACAACCCAGAACAAAACTCAGTCCACGTTTATCGTTGTAAACAGCCTTTCTTTCTTTATTTGTTAGCCACATTGTTTATCGTCAACCCCTTCCCTCTCCTCATCTAAAGGGCGTGTCGCTCCCTTCCAACGCCCCCTTTCTCTCTTCAACAATCGAAAAGCCTTATAAATGATTGTCCACCCCTCTTTCATTCTCCCTCCCTCCAACAATCCTGCTTGCGGGCAAAAGCTTTCAAGGCATCTTTAGCCCATCTCTTTCCATTCTCCCCCTCCCTTCAATAATCCTGCTTGCGGGCAAAGGCTTTCAAGGCGTCCACCAATTTGTTCCGCCGCTGGCTCCACTTTGCCCGTGCGCGCCCGAAGCCGCGGCCCGTGACACGCACCTTGAGGTGGAGGTGGGCGTGATTTCGGTCGACGCCGGCGTTGAGGATCATGTCGCGCATGTCCTCCTTGGGGTCGCAGCCCATGTCCGTCAGGATCTGCACAGCGCCGCTCCAAAGCCGGTGCATCTCGGCGGCCGTGAGCTCCTTGAGGTTGTGCACGTGGCGCTGTGGGGTCACCACGAAGAGCGGGCGGCCCTTGGCGTCGTGCCAGTATCGCATGTGTGCGTCCTCGTAGATGAGCGATGCTTCGGACGGCAGCCCGCCCTCCCCGTCGCCCGTTAGTCCTGTCTGCATGCTTGTGCCCAGGTCGCAAGACATACAGCTCGTCGCCGCCAATGGCCCCGAGAAGTCCTTGCGCGCATCGCCTCCATGGTACACCACGATGGACCATTGGGTGGGAGAAGTGGAGGCAGGGTCAGCGGAAGGGCGGGCGGGGGAGGGAGACGAAGACGAGGAGGAAGAAGAGCTGGACGAGGAGGAGGAAGAAGAGCGGGAAGAACAGGAGCGCAAGCGTGAGCGTCCTCGCCTCTTGCTGCTGCTGCTGCGGCTACTGCGGTGCTCTCGCCCTCGTCCTCGATCCTCCTCTCTCCTCTCGCTCTCCTCCTTCTGCTCCCGCCGACGTCGTCTGTGGTAGTCGTCGTCGTCCTCCTCCTTTTTCTGATCATGGTCTCGGTGGGCACGGCCATCATCCCTCCTGTCCCTTGCGTCATTTCCTCCTCCGCCTCCTCGGCCTTGATGGTCTTCCCTGTAATCTCTCATTCCGCCGCGTCCCTCGCCGTGACCACTGCTCCTGCCGCTGGTGCTGCTGTGCCGTGAATCATCTCTTCGTCGTTGCACATCCCGGTGCTGCTGCGATGACGACACCTCCACGTTTTTGAGCACGAGGTGGTAGTTTTCTGGGGCAAGGAAGGGGAGGAGGAAGAGGAAAAGAAGGGGAAGGAAGGAAGGGAGGGAGGGCATCGTTCACAGAATGTTTGGCTGCTCCTCAATGCCACAGCTAGCCTTGCGGCCTCGAGCCTACACCTCCCCACGCATCATGCCCCCCCCCCTTTCCAAAATAAAGCAAGAAAGCAAGAGTCTCACCAATCCCGCGACGTTCCAGCAAGGTGACGATGTCGGTGAAGAAGGCAGTGACTTCCTCCGCGGGCTGCCGGGTCAGGAACTCGGCCAAGGAGCTGTGCCGGCCTTCGATGGTGATGGCTTCCTCTGCACAAGGGGGTGGTTTGACAGGGGGGAGGGTAGGGTTGAAAAACAGGGAGAGGAGGGAATATTTGGTTCGTGCGGCACCCGTCGGTCCAAAGAAGCCCGGCCGGGCTGAGAAAGGTACGGAGTGGTGGTGGCTGTAAAGGGAAACGTTGCTTCCTGCCCTCTTGAGCGCCGCTCTAATTTCAGCTCGGCGCTTCAGGCGGGGTTCCGCTCCCTTGGCAAAGTGGCAAGACGATGATGTGCTGTGGCTGTGTGTGTGTTCTGGGCGTTGCTGTGCTTGTTTAGCATTCGCTTACCATAGCACCGTTCGAGGCGGTCCCACACTTGAGCGTCGGTGATGGAGAGGCGCCGCGCCATGGTCGTCGTGGCGTGCGCGTAGTGTATAGGTGTGTGTGCCTGCCTGGGCGTGGAGTGGGCTTATGAAGACGCTCTCCACAGCAGCAGTGCGTTGAGGATGAAGACGCACGTTGAGCGCGGTCAAATTTCTGCCTGCTTGGAAACCCGGCCAGGCCTCTAGGACGAGGAGGTGCACGTGTGGAGCAGACTGTAGTTTGGGTTGTGTTGGTAAAGGTGTCAGTGTACATTGTGAAAACACAGAAGGGGATGCCCCATCATCATGATGGAGAAGAAGAAACCTAGACGTTGGAGCCTGGCTGCTGGCGTTGACCTTCTGCCTTGCCTTCGCCTCTAGAACCCACACACGCACCCACACGCTCACACACGTGCTCAACACATATACACACAGGCAAGGGACGCCTCCAAGCTCTTCTGACACGCCCCCATCCCTCCGCCACTCCTTCCCGCCCCACTCTGCCTGCCTCCTCCCCCCCCCACCCACCCTTCGCCTTACGCGCCCGTACGCCCTCGCGGTCACCACCACCACCACCACCACCACCACAAGCAGCAGCAACAACAGCAGCATCGGCAGCATCATCAACAGCAGCATCAGCAGCGGTCATGGCTGACTTCTCACGCATTCGGAAGGAGTTGAACGAGTGCGCCCGGGACCAAAAATCGGGGGTCACGGCCAGGTGGGTGGGTGGGTTCGAGCATAGGAAGGGTGGGGGTTGCTTGACATGTAATGGAAGGGACTGAGCGAATGTCTTGTCTTTGCATATGCGCGTCCGCCAGCAATTGTGATGCTGTTTCAGTCGCCGCCGCCCGGAAGCTCGTCTTTCTCTCCTCCCTGCTGTGTATGCGCGCTGTTGGACAGGCAAACGCACTGCTGTTTGAGTGCTTTACTCCACCTTTACCTCCAAACCAGTAAACACCGCTCATAAAGCGCTCTCCCCCCTCAACGTTATCTTCTCCCCTTCCCCTTTCCCTCCCCCCAACAGTCCAGTAGGCTCGAGCTTGAACCACCTGTCCGGGACCATCACGGGGCCCGACGGCACGCCCTATGTCAAGGGCGTCTTCAAGATCGACATCCACATCCCAACCTCCTACCCCTTCGAGCCGCCCAAGATGAAGTTCCTGACCAAGATCTGGTGCGTGTGCAGAAGGGGGATAGGAGGGAAATAGGGAGCACAGGAAGGAGGAACAAGAAGAGCCAATGGTTTAAACCGCGTGTGTACAACTAGTGCTTCGGCCTGTCTTCCTTTATTCGGAGACACATATATGCAGCGGCTAATCATCGCATATTCCCCTCTTTCGCTCGTCGCCCACCCCTCCTTCCTTCCTCCCTCCCATCCTCCCCTCCCTCCCCCCCCTGACAGGCACCCGAACATCTCGTCGCAGTCGGGCGCCATCTGCCTAGACATCCTCAAGGACCAGTGGTCGCCCGCCCTCACCATCAAGACCGCCCTCATCTCCCTCCAAGCACTACTCTGCACTCCCCAGCCGGTAAGAGGGACGGAGAGAGGGACGGAGGAGGGCGGGAGGGCTGGAGGGAAGGGCGACGCAGGATGCACAGAGACGAAGCACCAGTCGATCAGTCCTTTCTCACTGCACTCTTTCCCTGCCCCTCCCCATCTCCGCCCTCTCTTTGCAGGACGACCCCCAAGACGCGGAGGTGGCGTCGATGTATCTGAACCACCAGGAGCAGTTCCTGCACACGGCCAAGTTCTGGACAGAGACCTACGCCCGACCCGAGGCCTCGCACGAGGAGGTGCGTGAAGGAGGGAGGGAGGGAAGGAGGGAAAGAGGGGCGATGTGGGACGGCTGAGTAGCTTGTCTCCCTGGGTCATGTGGAAAAAGCTCTGACCATCAGCCCTTTGTCTCTCGGTAATGTTTATACTCCTTCTGTATCACACGCCAACTCATTCACCCATTCCTCTCTCCCTCCCTCTTCCTTGCAGGTGGTGGGTCGTTTGAAGGACATGGGCTTCTCGGAGGCAGCGGCGCGGAAGGCCCTCGAAGACAGCAACTGGGACGAGACGGCCGCCGTCAACGCCTTGCTGAGCAGCTAGGAGAACAGGAGGGGAAAGCAAGAGGAGGGGAGGAGGACGAGGAGCGAGCGCTTGGGGCTTGTTGAGAAGGGGCAACAAGTGAAATTGTCGGAGCTGTAGGAGAAAAGGAAAGAGGAGAGGCGGCGGCAGACGGGAAGGAGGGGCCTGTGTTTATATGACAAAATCAAAGCGAAGCGACAGCAGAAGAAGCAAAAGAGAGAAACAGAGGCCGCCAAAATAGCAAGGCCACGAGTGTGGGCGCGTGTGACTGTATCTTCTTAGGGGTTGTCTCTTATGGAAAGAATCAAGCATGATGAGGGCGACACCAAGTCATCTACACCCGCCGAGAGCTATAGCTAGCAGGCTGACGAAATGCTAGCATTCTATCTTCACCCACCTCCTTTATTAGCCTACTCTCGAGGAATTCCCCCTTTTTTTGATTCTTCCACGTTTTCTTGTACGCGCCCTTGGAGATTCTGCTCCACGTCGGGCTACTATTACCTGAGAGGTAGGCCAAAGTGGTGGATACACTGATAACAGTGATGGATCAAGGAGTGATCACGCGACGGCTGCGCTGCAAAATCGAAGAAGCATTTCACTACTGTTGGACGCACCGGCCTTACTGTCGCCAACCATGGCAGGCCTGTTGGGGATCGTAGATCGTTGTCGGGCGGGCGCATTTTAAATCCGGCGCCGTCGTGCCCTGGCACATTTAAAAGCCAGTGGGGTAAGTGGTACAGGCAGACCCGTGCAGCATGGTGATGGCTGCGTTAGATACCGTAATGCATACATTATGTAAAAGGCTATGGGTCTGACTTTCCTTTTCGTAAAAGCAAGACTTTGTCCGCCTGCTGAGTCGTCGTCAGCCATACGTTGCTTGCCTCGCTATTGCAATACCACATCGGCGTTTGTCCTTCTCTCCGCCCGTTGTCTCCGCCAGTCGGTCTCCGCCGCCGCCCCGAGAGAAGAGCCCAGCATCAGAAACCATGTGTGGTGTATTTTCCTCAACAGAACAAGGGTGAATGTGGCCTTCCTCGCTTGCCTTCGAGCAAGCTCCTTCTTGTATGCCCAAGGAGGGTCAAGACCACCATCATTCTTGCCCCTTTGCTCGCAAGCGGTGACGTTGCACCATCGCCAAAACCAAACCAGCACAAACTCGAATTCGATGGGCCTGGCTTCAAATTTCACACGAAGCCGCACCTCACTTTGGAGCGTGGGTGCCGCCTGGCCACTCGACAGCCACGCTCCCTGGGGGACTTTCCGTATAAACACGACAAGCAGCAACACACTTAGACCTACCGCACCGGTCCATTGGCGCCCCCTCATCGTCCCCCACAAACCCAGAACGAGGCAGCAAGCACCGCCCACCCACCCCACCTCGGCCTTTCTCGTCGATCGTCTGCCCTTCCGTGTTCTGCTGTGCGCCACAGCTCAACAGCTCAACAATGTACGTGCCCACCAATGGCAGACTCACTCACCATATCTCTCTCTATACACACGCACAACGCACAGGCCTGCTGCCCTCGCAAGAGCACCAACCATTATCATATAAACAACATCTCACAAAGTCTCCTCCACCGCGAAACTCTTGCTACTAGGTCGCACACCACACCCATGCAGCACTCGACGCGAGGCCGGAGCATGCGTCCTCTGTGGGTGCTGCTATTCCTGGTGGCCTCGTTGCTCCTCCTACTGCCGGCCGTCCGCGCGGAGGACCTGCTGGACGAGGAGGCCGAGGATCAGGAAGAGGGTGGTGCCCTCTGGAAGGGCATGGACAAGGCCCAGTTCGAACAGATGGACCGTGTGTTTAGTGAGATGGGGCCCGCCACCCGCAAGGCTGCGCTGGACGACATGAGCGAGGACGAGCTGCACGCCGAGCTGAAGCGGCTCATCCGGCAAATGCAGCCAGCCAAGGGTCCGGGCTTCCCTCAACTCGACCTGAGCCGCTTCCACCAGCTCCACGACGAGCTGGTCCGGGTTCTCGACCCCACAAGGAGGCACGCGCGGGAAGTGGCTGATGCTGTGAGCAACGGCACGCGGCATAGTAGGCGCTTGAGCTACATCGGTACCACTGCTGAGGCTGGCTATGGAATCCCCGAGTTATTGGAGACCTTGAACGACAAGAACAGCAACGCTAGTGACATAACCAGAGCCACTGCCAATTGATTTATCGCCTTCGAGCCCGACGACAGTTGCAAGTGGAAGCACCAGACTTTTTCGGATACAAACCGGTAAGAAACAGGGTGGATAGAGGCTGGGGATGGGTGGAGGACACGGGCGGGCCACACTCATGCACTCATGCACCACCATCCTACCTTGTTTTTCATATGCAGCGTTGCTTTTGAAATTTGCACGGGAGCCAAGGCGGCCGAGAGCTATATCCAAAACGTCGATGCGGCCTTATTCGTGGTCAGCACCCTAATTTCTCCCTTCGGAATGGCTTACTTGCCCACCACATGGGTGATCGAAAGGCTGCTCGACCGCTCTTGCCAGAAGGATGTAAGGGCTTCAGCTAACGGCAGGCGGGAGTTTTGGACATTTGATGACATTTTCGAGGAAGAATTATCCTCATCCTTAGGCTTCTGGGGACGGTCGAAGCGGAATGCTTCACCGAAGGCCTCCGCAAGGTTTGTTGGTGATTTTCTTCTCGGCCCCGTCTACAACCTCTGCCGTTTTCTGGGCAAATTGGGTACGTCTTTTGTGTCGCATCACCCTCACTTTTTGCCTCTCTTCCAATACCTTCTTCCTACCAAACCCTGCCATCTCGTCCGTGTGATCGATCGACAAGGCATTCCCCAAAGGTGGCAGCTTCTCGCTATCCATCCCATAATCCTCCCACCCATATTCTCACCCGCCCCCCTCCTTTTCTCACGCCACTGACACAAGGAATCACGCAATTTGACACGGCAGCCAAGGTCATGCGGCCCTACATAAAGGCCTCCCGGGGCAAGGAAGAAAAGTATAGCGATTGGTGTGCAAAGCAAAGCAAATCCCAGGTGAGCAAGGCGTCGAATAAATGCGGGGCCGCTTAAGCCCTTGCCCCCTCTCCTCTCTTGCCTAGTCTTCCTCCCTTCTGGGCCCAGCGCGCCTCGCCCATCTAATTCCCCCTCCCCTCTCCCCTCCGCCTCCTCACTTCGGCCCTCGGCTTTTCTTATCTGACCTGTGCTCTTTTTCCCGCTTGTTTTCTCCCGCCCTGCTCACTCACAGGGTGTTGAAACTGCAGGACATCCTCGGCGACTTGTGGGGGATCATCCGAGGTC
>Ga0105054_10005920_pt1 | contig 17299 bp, 16 predicted proteins | sample BON02_FD_78091 | JGI IMG/M metagenome (GOLD analysis project Ga0105054, IMG submission 78091) | Freshwater microbial communities from Lake Bonney liftoff mats and glacier meltwater in Antarctica - BON-02 (megahit assembly) | ecosystem: Environmental > Aquatic > Freshwater > Ice > Glacier...
AACCGTGATGCACAGGGTCCTGGGGAAACAATCCAGTTTTATGATGACCTGGTGCTACTTGTAAACAACCATTCGCAGGTGTCGCTGCATCAATAGCAACATTGAGCGTTAAGTGGTTTCGTTGTCCGAACGAAATGAAGGCTGGTGCGTCTTGATGGGCGGGGAACCCAAGACCACCAGCGAGCTTATAATTTACTTTCTCCTTAAAGACAATCGCGCGTTCGTTCATCAGTTGCTCGAGAGTGTCCATTACAGGACCGTCACTTGAAAGCAGCGCTCGCATGTCATCGTGAAATGGCAGAAAGTTCTCTGTCCTGCACAACATAAGCTTGGAGGAGTCTTTGTCATCCCTCTCAGAGTAGCACATGTGCCGGCCAGGAGTGGGAGACCAAGACTGGATTTCATCCACCCATTTTACAATCTTGGGTTTCAATCCTTCCGAAAACAGATCCTTCAACACAATAAATCCATCACGATCGAAATTGGATAGTTGTTCTTGACTCAATTTATAATACGGAAATTGATGTTGAAGGATATACTGATTTCGCTCTGAAATAACTTCTTCAACCATAGAACGATAATTTTCCAAAGGCGGAACTTCGAATGTGGGGTTTACAATCTTGGCAGCTTCATCCCATGTTCTCATTTTCAAAATGGTATCTTTGAGAGGATTCTTCTCAAATTGCAAAGCCTCCAAGTCACTCATGGGCCCTCCTTGCAGCACTAATGTACCTTTTGATGCCTGAGACAGCTTGTCGTGATATGCAGGGTTCTTCCAGCATAAATACCTTTTTGCTTGTACATGGTTCTTCACCAGGTCAACTGTTGTAGGAGGAAAACCCAATGTAACAAGAAATGACGCACCAATACATTCATGGTTTGTAGCACCGAGATCTCCCTCGGAACCAACCATAGTTGGTATCGAGGCATCAATCAGTCCAATCAAGTGACCCACGTCATGAAACAGAGCCGCTAGAATGGTTTCTTTAGAAGCTCCAGCGTCAGTTGCAAACTTAGCAGATTGGGTCATGTGCTCCTCCTGTGTGATGGCCTCACCAATATAATTCTGCCCTCCTGCCTGTTTGAACAACTCCAGAATGCGATCCATACTTCCTCTCTCTGATTTGTTCAAATGATAGTAGCGACACCTGTTCTGGTAAGTACCAGTATTAATTTTCGAGTACTAGTATTCACTCGCACCAGCTGATGCCTCATGAAGTACCATTGGATCTAGAATCTCAACTTGAGTTTGATGTTGGCAAGTTGCTATATTTAAAACAAACTCCTATTGAAGAAAAGATTCCATCCGGCTTAGAATCCTTGGTGTCCCGACTGGAGAAGAGATATGCTGCAACACAAGGCAGTGATGAGGAGGAAGTGAACACAGACTTACCTGAAAAGGAAGTAACGAAAAAGAAATCTAAATCTATTCGAAAAGCAACAAAAGAGGAGATAGAATGGATGGAGGCCGGTGAAGGCTTTCTCGATGACACTCATTATGAAGAACCAAATGTCGCTCTATCAAAACTGGAAGAAAATCTTGTATACCATGGGTTCTACGTTCACAGAGGGCCGTTAATTGCAGCTGATCTTATTAATCGACTCGAGAAAAAATGTACTCCAGTGCATAAACTCAAAGATGAAATGACGACGGAACTCATTGTGAACAAAAAGGCGAACAACAATATTAAACTGACAGGAAAAAAGAAAAAGCTAGAAGACTTGAAAAATTCTTTGGCCAACTTTGCTGATGCGACAAAGACAGGGGTGTTCTTCAACAGCAAGGTTGATCGTTGCCTCGAAGAAATCTCAAAACTAAAACCAAAAGAAATTGCATGGATAAGAAACCAAATTCAGGAGCCGAAGTTGCTAGTGGATCACTGGTCTCAGAACTTAGGAAGAGTCGAATTAGCGTCTGAGCTTAAGCAACTGTCTATTACGCTCAAAACGAAATTGGATGAGCTTAAGTCGTGGTTTCAAGAGGCGGTCAAGGTAAAAGATGAATCTGACTCGCCGGCATATTGGATGAATGCACTTCTAGAAGCAACCGCGTTCGACTTGCCTTTGTTAAATAGATTGTACTTTCGAGTCGACGATTCGGTGCCTGTTGTCAGCAATGAGTTGCATACGTGGGGTGATGTTCTTCAAGAATTTCAGTCAAAATGTACCCTGTCCAAAGACCAAGGAGACGAGCTCACCAAAAAAGTAAAGGCCATGTGTTTGGGGTATCTAGCAAGGCGCGAGAAAGGATCTTCATTCAGATGGACTCAACAAGGATTTGGTCATTTAGAAGTATGGAGTGAGACACATCGAGAAGTATTTCAAAAGGGTGAAGAACTACAGAAAAAAGAAATTCGAATATTTGAAGACACCAAAACGTCATCTTTGCGTTTTAGCGACACGCAACAAGATTTAAAAATGCTTCTATCAAAACTGTGTTTGACGGAAGACGGAAAGCCCAAGGTTGATAACGTCTTGACTGCGGAAGAGTTAACGAATATTATTCACGAATGCAAACCAGATGAAGAGTTGAGATTGGTCAGAGAGGGAAAACAAAACAAGCGACGAGCCAGGACAAAGAAAGAAAGCGATGTCAAAAAAGATGCTTCTAATGAAACCAACATCAAGAAAAGGAACGCAAGTGAAGAAAAACCGCCTAAAAAGCGACAAAAGAAAATGCCTACGGAGACAGGCACAGAAAAGAAGAATATTCCGGTGAAATCCGTCGTCTTTGACTCAGTCGATGACTGGCGAAGTGAAGACTTTGGAGTTGACGGAAACTAGGTATTTAAAATATTTATCTCATCAGTAGCCATCTAGTGCTGACACATCATTGTTCTTTTTCGTCTTTGCCACCTGCCCGTTTTTCTTCGCCATTTGCTTTTCTTCTTTCAACCTCTTTGCTTCTTTATCCTGCTGAAATTTTTCCTTCTCGAGCTTGAGCTTTGCTCGTTCTAATTGACTCTGCTCCATGAGTGCGGCGGTGTCACCATTTCTAGATTGTATACCTTTAGAACCACCTCCTCCCACCCCTGCTGCTGCTGCCTTCTTGGCTGCATCCTCCCTTGCCCTAGTGGACTTTTGTACATTGCTTCCTTTTCCCATAGTTGTGAATGGATGGAATGCGCGGCATCATAGCCCCCCGTCCAGTACTAGTCGTTTACAGTAGACACTTATGTGTCGCATACGATCCTTAGGATTTACTAGTACTCAAATTAGAAATGTAAATAAAACCTTGATTTTTTCAAATGGATGGTTGTTATGAATTAATTGTGGGAAGGATTGTCCATACATTCCTTATAGTAATCAGAATGCCTCAACATCTCCATAAGAATCGCAAGAAGCGAGGACACGTTAGTGCTGGACACGGTCGTGTTGGCAAGCACAGAAAGCATCCTGGTGGACGAGGTAACGCTGGAGGACAGCATCATCACAGAGCCCTCTTCGACAAGTTCCACCCTGGGTACTTCGGTAAAGTTGGTATGAGACGATACCATGATAAGAAGAACATCAAGTTCTGTAACTCAATGAACCTAGAGAAGCTTTGGACACTCGTTGATCCAGCAGTACTTGCTGCTGCGAAAGCGAATAACTCGGGTTCTGAGGCACCAGTCATCGACGTCACGGAACACGGATATTTCAAGGTTCTCGGACAAGGAAAACTTCCAGCCGCTCCTGTAGTTGTTAAAGCCAGATTCTTTTCTAACCTGGCTCAAAAGAAAATCATTGCTGCTGGAGGTGCGTGCTTGTTGACTGCCTAAATTCTTTTTTAATTCCAAATCTCAAAAAGGATTTGTGGTTTTATTTCATTCTCTTTTTTTAAATGGCAGCTGCATGATATCCTATCTTGTTTGTTTCTTGAGTTCGCCATATGGATCTTGTTCCGTCGTGGTGTGGTACTGTCATGCTTGGTACTGTCATTCAAAACCAAAAGTACTGTCATTTAATACCAAGCCACCTTCGTCACAATGAATCTTGCCATGGTATCCCAAATAAACCAGTTTCAATGTTCATGCTCGGATTTATAAGATATCAAGTTTTGAAGAAAGTTCTAGCAACGTCAATATGAAATGGCAACTTATGGGTGAACCAAACCAGTCAGAGAAAAGATATGTTTATCACTCTACGAAACACTTCGTACTCGCAATCATTTCTCGTAGAATCATGGAGTAAGACTTATGTTGTACGACCTGTTTGCCATTTTGAATCTTTTCCAGTTTTTGTCTCAACCTATTTGAAAAAAGCCTGTTTCGAAAAACGAGACTTAGATGGAGGACCAGATATATCCTGTGAAAAGAATCAGTTTTTTTGAACGAGAAGTTCCGATATGCCTTCAAAACGAGAACGGGCCATGTCCACTACTCGCCATTTCCAACGTACTTCTTCTCCGAGGGGACATGCAACTTCGATCGGACGTTGAAGTGGTGACTCCAGCTCTTCTTCTGGAGCACGTAGCCAATATTATGCTGGAACGTGGACAAACCAAAGACCCCAACTGGCAACACAATCTCCATGACGTGCTACCCGTTCTTCCTACGCTTATTCGCGGACTCGATGTGAATGTTAAATTCGCTCATGTTACTGAGTTTGAATTTGACTCGCGAATTGCGGTTTTCGACATTCTGAATATACGACTGGTTCATGGGTGGGTTATTGATCCTCAAGATAAAACTGTATACGGAGAAATTGGTTCACAGTCGTATAACCAGCTACTGGACGAGTTATTATCCTTGAAAAGCCCTAATGGATTCAATTCAACGATAGGAAGTACAATATCGGAAGAAAGCACGTTAAGAGAATTGAACAAGATTAATCAATCGCCTATATTGGTAGTAGGTCAAGACAGTGGCACGAAAGCTAACGGTTACAAATCCCAAGGACAGGTTGAAAATGAAACTATGCGAGAGAATGAACAACATGAAAGTGTTGAAAGAGACCCACTTCAGACTGCTATAAGCCACTCTGAAACAGATAATGATAAAACATTGCAAGCACGGGGTGGAAACGGATCTCCTCCTGTTGTAGGTTCTGAAGGAAATGAACATGGTGGTCGTGTAATTCAGTTAGACAACTCTGAAACTTTAGCTCTCAACTTGACAAAAATTGATTTGCTGGAATCGTTTTTGGAAAGTACTGCATCGCAACTCACTTACGCAGGTCTCCTAGAACTGCACGAGGTCGTTCGCGATCGAGAACTTTGTGTATTGTTTCGAAACAACCATTTCATTTCCTTGTTCAAGAAAGATGGTCAGTTGTTTCAACTGCTGACTGATTTGGGGTACAAAGATACCGACTGCGTGGCATGGGAGTTATTGAATAGCATCGATGGAGACACTGAGATAGTGAGTCCTGAGTTTGGTAACCCCAGTGTTTACAATAAAAAAAGTGTCCCATCCGATGAGCTCTTAGCAGCTCAGTTGCAACAGGATGAAGATAGCCGAGTACGAAACGAACCCAATCTAGAACAAGATCGAAGTCCAGTTAATCAAATATCGAGTCGGAATGAAACGAACCGTGACGACTGCGTGTTGTTGTGAATACATGAAAAACCAAGTTCACAACTAATGTGTTCTTCAAATGAAATGTAATAAAAAAAGTATATCATTCTTAAATGACGAAGTTAAGATTAACAGTCCATCTATACATTCACGCCCAAGCTGATGCATATGGATTCGTATACTTCTACTTCAATTTGTGCAATCGCTTGTTCTTGTGAACCTTCTGCCGCTGCCTCCATCTTACTTTTGGATGCTGCGTAGTTCTTCTGAGCAAGTGCTACATCTAATTCAGCTAGAGAAACTGCTTCTGGTGCAGTAACTTCAGTGATGGAGCCTGGGTGCGTTACAGCGAGTCCAGCTGGCACGAAAAATAGTTCAGCCTCGCCTCCTTCTTTCTTAAACACTTGAACAAGACCAGGTCTGAGTTCCGAAATGGTTGGAGCATGGTCTGGAGTAACTCCATAGTCTCCTGTAACACCAGGAATGTTCACCAACTCAACTGCTTCACCAACAAATATCTTCTTATGTGGTGCATTGAAACTCAAGGTAACGTGGGTCGCAGCTACAGCTTCTTCAGCCATACGAAGCACAGGAGCACTGTGGAAACTTCTGGTACTTTTCAAGGTTCGTTGGGCGAGCGATCGGAACATCATGGTTTATATATGTCAAGCAATCAAATCAATTGTGTTTCTTCTCAATGGTGAAAACCACAGATAAAAGGAAAGTCCCCCGCAGATGATGGACGAGGGTGTTGAGCAGGGTTTAGATTGGTGGCGAAATGCTTATCGTGCTGATCCAGAATACACGAAGAAACTCTATGAAGATGCTACTGTAAGTGATATCTATCAACATGTGTAACCAATGAAACCAACATGTGCTAGAAACTTTATTCTACCGCTCAAAAACCGGTTGACCAGAACGAATATCCCGTTCTCTATGTCAATAAAAGACAGTAAGTATGAAAAGGATCCACGACACAATCATATAATATTATATTGCAGATATTCCAGAATTCTTAAACGTCGAGAAGAACGAGCTAAACTAGAACTACGCATGAAAGCTGCTCGTAAATCGAAACCTTTTTTGCACGAGTCTCGTCACCAGCATGCTGTTAATAGAATTCGAGGTCCTGGTGGCAGATTTCTTTCCAAGGAGGAGAAAGAAAAGCTGATACAAGAACGTATTCAAGCCGAGCAAACCTCTTTATTAGAAAATACCACCAACTGCATAGGCAAATAAAATAGGACAAACTGTAGTATGTAATTAGAGAGAAAAACAATATCAAAAGTAATATTAAAGTGTATTTGTTCGGCGTAACCTGTTGGTCAGGCCAAGATTGGGGACATGAAGAACGCCTGTTGCTTGAGAATGAGTCCTAGCCATCTGCATTCGGTAATGATTTAATTCTTTACGAGCGTCTTCCGCAGCAGCCTTTTCCTTTGCAAGCCTCATCTCCCATTCTGTCCGCAATATCCCCCCGGGGCCACCAGAAGTCAAGAGAGAGGTAGCACTAGGGCGTTTCAAAGGATCTTCCAACAGCATCAACTTCACTAAAATTTGCATTGGTCTACACATTCTTGAAAGTGCTTGCAGGTCAAATATTCCATCTCGGATATCAGACCATTCTTTTCCACTGGCAGGTAGTTCTCTTCCTAGGCAAAGTTCATATACTGACGCCCCCAATGAAAATATGTCGCTTTTGGTTAGATCGCTGTATTCATGGTTCAATATTTCACGAGGCATGTATCTCGAATCACCTTCCTCAATATCTTGAATATAATAAGGATTTGAAATCACCCCGTCGTCCCATGTTGCATCGTAGCCACTATCTTCTGGTCCTCCCGAACAATTTGTGTCCCATGTCAACGGAGGTGGAGCTGGAAGGACGTCTTCAGGAGGTTCATTCGTTTGCATTCTTGCCAAGCAGGCATGGCCCAAATCTCCTAGCTTATATATTCCGTTCTTGATAAAGATATTCGCAGGTTTGATATCAAGATGAACTAGATTTTCCTGATGCAGTCTAGCCAATCCGGTCAAAATCTGTCTAGTCATTTCCTTGGCAACAGAGTTTAACTTTTCCGGAGTGAGACCTTTTATGATAAAGTCTTGAAGGCTGTAATCACAAAGTTCTGTCTGAATATAAAGTCTACCGTCCTCTACAAAAGCTCCGAAATATCGAACGACATGAGGATTATCGTCACCGTTGCATAAAGCAGCCAGAGCATAAACTTCCTTCAAAACACGTTCACGGTCCGCTTTGCCTCTAAATTTCTGATTGGTTACCTTCACTGCATACATGCAACCATCCAGTCTATTTCTGCATTTTAAAACTGTCCCAAAATTACCGTTCCCCAAAATACCAAGCTCTTGGAATTCTTCCTTGAACCTGGAATTTTGTCCAGTCTCTCCATAGTTAGTTCGCCTCACTTTTTTACCAGAGAGAGGCGGAGGTACACAAGTGCACCGCGCTGAAAACTCCCTTGCCTTTGCCGGTGTCGGTACCACACTAATCGGACTCACTGATTCATCAACTTGCAAGCCACGAAGACTACAGGTGCGTCGAAGCTCGTTACAAAGAGCCGTTGGCGATAATGGGGATTCGTGCCCTTGTCTTCTCCTGATTCTTCCATCGTAGCTTTCCGGGGTGTGGTCAAACATCAAAGAGCTTGCTTCCGTGTATGGGGTTTTGGAGCGAGTATTCGGAGGAGGCGTGATAACTTTACATGTAGCTGGTTCGAAGTCCCGAAAGGTGGGTGGAGGTGTATGGTTTCTATACATCGGTGGGGTTAAATTTTTATATTGTGGAAGAGCACACATTTTGTTTTGAGGACTCGAGAATCGAAAACGAGGAGGCGGTGTAAATTCCTGTCTGCCCAAGCCACAAACGCCGCTTCTAGCCGAGGACGCTGGATTAACAGATTTCACGGATTTACAGAAAGGATTTAATGCAGATTCTTCCACATATTCATCAATAGAGGTGCTTCGTTGCATTTTTTTCGAATAATTCTCTTTCCCTGATGAATCAGGGGTACTAAAGAGAGACTTGCGACTGTGGTGTGCTTGAACACCATCCTTAGTCATCCCATCATAGGTTTTCTCATTCTGGTGCCGAAGCATAACGGGCGTGTGCATCTGAAGTTCAACATCACATTAGGTACAACTTCATATAGCTGAATAGACTTACCTTTCTTCTCTTCACTGCTGGGGAGTCTGTATGATTAACTGATGATACGAGCTCTTGTAGGACGCCATTCGGTGAGTCAGCACATAAACCTTTACCATGTTTAAGGCGAGTCATGCCTCGTTCAATTTTCAATTTCAACCTCGCCATTTTTTTCCCCAACCAAGACGGTATTTTTGTTACCGAAAACTATAAGTGTAGGTAAACTATCTGAGCAAACATAACGACCAAAAAAGTCACTTTCAAAGAAATTCAAAATTGAAGAACCTGGGTGGTCAAAGTCTTTTCTTTTCTCTCCGTAATATTATTAAACAAAACAAAAATCAATTTTATTATTTGAACAATGCTTCGATTGAATTGATTCTGAGCCTGGAGGATATCTCGTGCGATTTTCAATCAAATGAATAGTAATGGCATGTGGTTTGCTGTAACTTCGACGGTGAATTTTAAATGCTGTATACACTTATACGAAAGGGATAATCAAAGCAGTTGAAATTTAACGCCCTTTTATAATTTTTTACAGCTATATCTGCAAATATTTTAAACAAACCATAAACCCACGATCAATCAGGACTTGTCTAGACTAAAACTTGCAAGTTTTACGCCGAACAAAGAGAAATACTTTTTGACTCGCAAGAAACGAAAAAATAATTTTAACATTGGTCTACTTTGATTATAAAAACGAACATTACTCGACGGGAGACTATACAACCATTGACACCACCACAACATCTCACTCATTGGCGCAGCAATCGCAGTATTTTTTCCCACCACGACCTTTGCATAAATTCGCATTAGCACATCTTTTTACAGAACAAAAGCTGCATACCCGGTTCTTTCTCTTGGTGTGATCTTTTCCTCGCTTCCCTCTAAGAGAAGCTGCTTTTTCAGTGGATGTTGAAAATAACGCTCCGTTCAAATGAGGAGTTGCAAGCGATGGTTTCTTATATTTTGCAAGGTCAAGGTAGGCCGTTGCTTCGATATTAGGTAACGGATACGAGGGTAGAAATTGATCAGTGTAGCTCCTTCGAGGCAAAGTTGGCTTGGCTCGTTTGTAATTTGGAAAGTCATCCCACATGGAAGCTGAGGGAAAACCCTCGTTATCAACAGGCGTATACTCTTCAAGAACACTAGTAGAAGCAGCAAAATTTCTGCTCCGCGGCCTGCTGCCACCTGGAGCAGAAAGTTCACTGCTTCTCCTATCTACAAAGCCAGCTCCGGAAAACAAATGGGAGAAGTCTGTTGCAGAAGACGTTTCAACAGCTTCGAATAATGCTGGGCTGGATCCTAGCGTTGCAGGTGGAAGCTTCCAAAATGGATCCACCATCGGATATGAAGGGTTCAAACGAAGGGGCACTTGAGCGAAACTACTGTGGACAAATCTATCTGACTCTGTCTCGGGTTCGAATGAAGGCTTCGGTTTCGGCTCCTCGAGGGCCTCGCTGTCGTCTTCTAGAAGTGCCCAGTATGCAGGAACATTGGGCTCGTCGGACCTCACGAGCATTTATATCTAGAGCAGGTAAAATCACAGTCGACTCTTCTCGAGTCTCCTTTTCTGGTTTTCGGTAGTTGGGCTATAAGACCTCGTAAAGAAATGTGTCTGGATAACTGAAACTTAGACAAAAGTCCAACGAAAAAAGCAACAAAAGCTGTTAGACTTGTCCGGATTTAGTGAGTAATGCTACTGTTTACAATAAGATATGGTAGTAAGAAACCTTCTCATCTATTATTAAGGTTTCAGATTGGTACAGTACAATCACCTTTTTATTGTAGTCAGGGGACCTATTCTTATTTGAGCTGCACATGGCGACGTTGGAATGTTTGGTCGATTTAGAGCGAAGACGTAAGTGGGGAAAATGGAATTCAAAAGTATATTTGGTCTGAATTTGATAAAGTACAGAACGCAGTTGTGGAAGTTCATGATTATTCTGCCGCATTGGATCAAAATAATGAATTGGAAGCATCGAGTATGTCAGCAAGAACGGCTATTGACTCGCTTCTTTCGAGTGAACGAGTTTTGGATCAGCTAAGACTCGTTTTGTTGACGCAGTATTTAAAGTCTCCTGAATCTTTTTCTGCCAATTTGGGTGATTTGTTATCGGAGTATTCCACCGAACAACAAATTGATCCCCTTGAACAGTCTGGTTCGTATCTGCCTGTTGATTTATTGGAGATCGAAATTAGCAATGTTGTTAGGGATAACTTTTCAACTGAATGCCTAGTGGATGATGCCAAGCCAAATTTTAAATCGACCCATTCCAAGACTGCCGGGAATCGCCTAAATACAACTTCGGCGTTTTTCAACAAAGAAGGACGATTGTATACAAAGACTGATTCGCAACTCTCTGAATCTGTTATTAAAAGACAACCAACCAAAAAAAAATTCAAGAAGCGTTCCCAAACTGTGTCGAGTCGCTTGCTTCAAGATACGATATCCAGCAAACTCGGAAAATCGTCCAAGTATGTGAAAATATGAATAACTACGTTTTGAAAAATATTATTTCATTCTGCATCTCAAGTTTCTTTAGACCCCGACCATGCATGTTAACTAATATTTATTATTAGGGTCCAAACAAAGGGGAAATTATTCTGAAGGGATTGCTTCACTTATGCATACGAAGTTTGTTAACAACTATGCATACCTGGTAGTGACAACTTTCACCGGGAACAAAAACAGAATAAAACAGCTCGCTAGTAACATGATTTCTCAAGAATTCAGCTTAGGAAATCTCGACAGCGAATTTTAGTTCGCCTGTGCCATATTAAAAAAGAAACCAATGGAAATGATCTATCTGGGATCACCATGAAAAGCAATATCTTTTTCCGGAAATAGACGAAATATTCTAGGTTGCTATATCTCTACATGGTGTAATGCAGTGCAGAATGCTGAGGATCACTTGAATATACACTCATAAGTCTTATATTTCGCTGGATAACCATTAACCAACACATATGTTTTTCTTTTCTTTTTGTTAGATTTATATATGGTATATTATTAAGAAGGCAGATTCAAATCGGCTTCGAGGTGTTTAAGAATACAGAGGATCGGATCCGTCTGATTCGTCTTCGATATCGGTGACAGCTCCAATATCTGTTTCACTATCGCTCGTATATTCATACTTGTGTTGCACTTTACTCTGGTCATCAAACAATTCGCTGAATACAAGAATAGCAAAATGGACCAAAAATGCATTGCGAAACTCCACGAGGAGATTCAGCACAAGTTCTACATGAAGCGGCTTGGGCAAACCTTGGAAGGGAACCATGGAAGACGTCAAATCTTGGATGGTTCGAGAAGGTCCAGGCCTCATCTTCGCTGTGCTATGACCGGAGGGATAGAATCCGCTGTGAATTGAATTTATGGATCGATTTGCTGCCATCGAGTTTACAGAACCACTTCGTCGATCGTTATTTTCCTTGCTATCGTGTGAATTCATAGAATCTGTAGACTCATTACCTCCAGTATTTAACGCCTTTTGAAGCAATTGCTCTACTTCTTCTGTATCCCCAATTGCGTTCTCCACTTCCATCTGCAAGCCAATAGGAATCACTTCTCCGCCTCCACCATGTTTTAAAATATCGTCCAAAAGCAGAGGCAATGCGAGGTCATCATAAACAATGCTAGTGTCAAACAATTCAGAACTCGTCTTTTCAACCAGTTTTCGTACAACTCTATACTTTTTGTGGGTTGAAGTTCCTTTTGGGGCAATCACGCCGTAGAGAATCCTTCCTCGACTAACCACCTTCTCTCTTATATCTGCTATCAGTGCTCGCTTCGCTGGGTCTGTCAGCTTGTGCCAGGTATGTACCAGCCTTTCACGCTCATCAATCCAAGTACTTTGTATCTGACGACAAACATCTTCCGTACCAGCTCGCATATGGATCATCTTCGTTTTCGTGCGTATCAGTTTGGCACTTCGTGAGACTTCCATGGAGTACCTCTTGTCGTCTCTTTGTTTCTTCAGAAGGTCCTCTGCATCTGTTATAGGGGTATGGGAGGCTTCCTGGCCCATGATCTTTATTACGACAACAAAGCTAGCGTTGGTTTGTGGGAGCTAATGGCTTGAAATTTCTTCAAAATACTATAGTTTCACATAGGAAATATAATAAGTGGAATGAATGCATGGGTCTATCTCAGCAGGCACAAAAAAAATTCAAAAAAATTCGGTAATAACTTATTTTAAATCTTGCGGCGAGCATTTCGAAGCTTTTGATACGCATTTGGGGAAGTTGGGTCAATATCATCTAATCTATTATTTGTTCGAAATGATGGAGGCACCCAAGAAGCACCTAGAGCACCAAGGACTGCTCTTTCCGGCGGCGAGTCAACCTCAGAAAAACTGAGACTCGATTCTGGTTCCATCGCTACACCATCCACAAATTTAGGATACGGGCTTGTAAATTTGCCTTTTCTATCAATAATCATCATGGATTTACGATCAGGAACTTGAAAGGATATCGTATCGTCGCTGGGCTTGATCACTTTAATACATGATATTTTGTAACTAATGGAAGGCGCGACTGCCCCAAAAGTAGTATGAGCATGCACATTGATAGTTGTAGAATCCGTTAAAGTTATTTTGGACACATAGGATTTCGCATATGTTCTAACAAAGACGATGCCAGCTACGGAACATACACCTCCAACAACACACCAAATAGGCGATGTCACGAAATTAGCAATGAGCGAAGATTCAATACCAAGTGCAGCTTTATCTATTGACATCTGAGGAAGCAAGAATTGATCGACGTTCAAAACAGTCCAATACACACTTTGTGCAACCGCAACTATAGAAAACAACCGCACTTTTTTAGAGTCGTGGTTCTCATATATAACCTTGGGTTCAGTGGAACTACTCAACAATCGAGCGCTCCATAAAGATGGTGACGATTGTCGAAATGATAATAGAGCTACGTTAGTGACGTGACGGCAACTACGGGACATCATCCTATCAATAGATGTGCCAGATTAGTTAGTGTCTACTTGCTTCTTTTTGTTCTTTGACTACCTTACACAGCTTCGGTGCATTCGACAAGAACGTATATCCATTCATTTGTATCCGAGTCTGTGAATTGCTAATGGTGATTCGTTTACGATACTATGTTCAAGATGCAAGATTTGAAAGATTCGCTTTCCAATGAAGGCAGTAGAATGAAGTCAAACGAGGTGCTATATAGTCCGAGCAGTTTGCGGAATATGTGTCTTGATATAATAGGGAGAACCCCTTCGACTTCAGTAATGCATTGCGACCTTACAGGGTTTGGAGAGCCTCTTTTGTCCAGCATGTTACACAGTATCATCAGCCATTCGAACTTGACTGTACCTATTGTGAGACACTTTGAGGAGATATCAAAAATCGAGGGCCACGAAAACATTCTGAAATTCGTCTCCAAAATGGATATTTTGACGGCTCTTCGTTAGCTATTAAATATATAAGACCATATTCCTGATTGGAGCTTTGTTTTAAAAACAACAAAAATCGATTGTTTTTAATTTATTTGAAAGTATAGTGATATTCCAATGAATCAATTCAGTAGCGGGTGATCTCCGTTACAATTTCGTTTGGAGTGTTGAGATATAAATGAAGTCCCCTCGCTCGAAAATTCAGGAAGGTGACTTTCGTTGTCGTTGTTTAGAATTGCGAGAGATCCACTCCAATACAAACTGTAAAACAAATGGACACATGTTACACGGGCATTGCTCATGTTATCTAATCCCTCTACTTTGGTTGAAGTTCAAAATTTCAAAGTGGACCAATTAATCAAAATTAATTTTCAAAAATATTCGGTGATTTTCTAGGCGACTTTAAATCAAAAAGCGGACCCAGAGGATTTTTCAGGTTTTGTCTGTTATGAAACACGGTGCCGGGTGAGTGAACAGTTCGTTGCAAATCGTGTGCACGTGTTACATGGAAATCCATTTCAAATTTCCAGGAGTTTCCTGCCAAAAAAAGAAATCCTAGAAAATCGGACACAAATTGACACGTGACGATTTATCAGATTTTATCGTTGATGGATTCATTCACCCATGGATTTTACAAGGGCAAATTGAATCAATAAGTCGACTTCATATTACAACGATACAGTCGTGGTCTTTCCTGTTTTATTGTTACACACATTTCACTACTACAAGATTGTTAGTGAATAGACTAAGTCTATTTTTTTTTACGATGTACGGCTAGGAATGATGTTAGCATAGATAGTGCAATATTCTAATTGACTAGCACCTAGAGGCCACCAAGTCTATAATATACTTGGATGCACCTGTAGCATCTAACCCACACAATCCATTCATTTCCTTCCTTCCTAACGAGTTACATACTTACTAAACTATACTACGAAAACAAGTACTATGAAAGTTGCCACTATAGAACCAAGTACTTCGCGCAAGTATTGTGCATGGTCAGTTGAAGATAGAGACCTTGTATGCGCAGCATTGATGACCTGTGCAAAGAACCGAATCTCGAATGCTGAAGCACCATCTCCACTTCGAAAGAAACGCCAAGTGGATCTAGATTACATAGCCGAGCTGCTGACGCACAAGACGTCTGCTCAGATCCGTGATTACTACTATCGCTCCCTGAAGCAAATAGATAAGCTTATCAAGGAACGCAGTTATGAATTTGACACAAGCAACGCCGATGATGCACGAGCCGCGCTGATATACTACCATAAGCTTCAAGGCACTGTGTACAATGATTTAAATCTCACAGCCAAAGATAAGAATCAACGCCGGACAGCTAATTTATATATATCTGAACGGCTTGTTGCCGCACTCGAATTGTTCAAATCCGACCCTACTAAATTGATTTCCGAGACTGAGATAGAGAAGCTCGGTGAGACCTTTGATTCAACCAGCGAAGATGGAAGTATCAGCGGAAAAAGCAGAGTTTCTATAAAGAAACCTAAGAATGTTCCAGAGCATCCTTCTCCAAGGGCGACCAAGTTGCATTTGAACGAAGAGGATTTCACCTTTCCTCCCTTGATGTCTCGCCCTCACAAAAAACAGCGCCGTTTATCAAACAACTTTGCCACTCTTTTGGAGTTTGAGGATGAGAGGTTTCCATCGTGCATTTCACCAACGGATAAATCGACAAAGAACCCGTTCTTCGAGTGTAATTTCGAAGTTAATCCTGAATCAATCAACGAAAATCCAAACGAACTCGTCAAGCTTGCAGGTTCAGCGGGATTTTCTAGAATGCTTTGGAGCTCCGATTTCGAGGAGACTGATGGTGATTTCTTAAGTGAAAGCATACAAGATAAACTAAATGTTTGGGTTACCGAACACAATGATGAAACAGTTGTCCAAGACATGGATGATTTTCTTCATTCCTTTTTCGATTAATTAATTTTAGAATATTCTTTTATAAATATACAGAAGAGAAATAGAACAACGCGTTTAGTCATATTCTTTCGTTGATTAGGTATTAGGGGGAACAAGCCTAAACGTCGCGGAGCAACGAAAAGCAAATACTAACAAGGTCTATACGATCACTCATCATAATCAGCAGACGCTCGTAATGGTTCACTTCACGTAAAGCGAATCATTATCGAGTAAAATGTTTCAGTTTTTGAATTCAAAATAATTCCTGGAAAAAATTAGTGGTCGAAAATTGAAATTGTGTTGGTTGATTAGTTGCAGTGCATGTTGGCAAAGATCTCCAATACAGCTTTACGAAATATTAATACTAAGAGTCTTTCAACTTCACGGGAAGTGCTTAAACCATCGACACTAGCCTTCATTGAGTCAATGATGGATGAAAGCAATGAAGGGAACCTGTCTACTTCGAAGTTGGAAACACCTACTGTTGTGGCTGCACTGTACAAATTTGCAAGGCTAGAGGACTACGAGGCAATGCGAGAGCCGTTGCAATCGTTTTGCGGTCAGTACGATATTAAAGGGACATTGCTACTGGCAGCAGAAGGAATCAATGGTACAGTCGCAGGCAGTCGGGAATCCATTGATGCATTGCTAGCACGTCTTAAGAGCGACACGAGATTGAAAGATATAGATCACAAGGAGTCTCTTTACATAGTTGAGCCGTTTGCACGAATGAGAGTGAGACTGAAGAAAGAGATTGTCACCTTGGGGGTTGAGGGAGTGGATCCGACCAGTGTGGTGGGGAACTATGTTGAGCCTAAAGACTGGAATAGCCTCATTTCAGACCCAGATGTCTTGCTTATAGACACAAGAAACAAATATGAAGTTGATCTGGGCACTTTTAAAAACTCGGTGGATCCGAAAACTGAAACCTTCAGAGAGTTCCCTGAATTCACTGAACAGCATTTAATGAACCTCGACCCTAGCAAGAAGATTGCAATGTTTTGCACTGGTGGTATCCGTTGCGAGAAATCAACTTCTTATTTGAAACACCGCGGGTTCAATAATGTATATCATTTGAAAGGTGGCATATTAAAGTACTTGGAGGAGATTCCTAAGGCCGATTCTCTATGGGAAGGCGAGTGTTATGTATTTGACCAGAGAATATCTGTGAATCACAGCCTTCAACGGGGCAATTACGATAGTTGTCCTGGATGCAGACATCCCTTGGCACCTCAAGATAAGGAGGAAGAGAAGTATAAGGAAGGTATTTATTGTCCGTATTGCTACGACAATTTA
>Ga0105054_10005923_pt1 | contig 17295 bp, 16 predicted proteins | sample BON02_FD_78091 | JGI IMG/M metagenome (GOLD analysis project Ga0105054, IMG submission 78091) | Freshwater microbial communities from Lake Bonney liftoff mats and glacier meltwater in Antarctica - BON-02 (megahit assembly) | ecosystem: Environmental > Aquatic > Freshwater > Ice > Glacier...
GCCGCCACACCTCGAGTCCACCTAACATCATCTAGGCTTTGAAACTCCGATTTATTTTTAATCCCCATTCCGGCCACAATCTCCGGAATCCGCATCTCTTGAATCGCGCACGCGAGTTTATTCAAGAGCAGCAACTCGATGCCATCGTCGTCCCCACCCAAAGACCACTGCACGCCACAGAACTGGCTCGTCAGGCCATCGCCGAAGGTTGCGATACCGTAGTCGCCATTGGAGGGGATGGCACCATCAACGAAGTCGCCACGGGTCTGATCGGCACCAAAACTACTCTTGGGCTGATCCCCTGCGGTTCTGGCAATGGACTCGGTCGACATCTCGGCATCCCCAAGCCCAACCAACTCGCCTTCGATACGCTGCTGAAAGGTCGCACCCGGGTAATCGATTCAGGAGCAGCCAACGGTCGGCCTTTCTTCAATGTCATGGGACTGGGATTCGATGCCGATATTGCGGATCGATTCGCCAAACTGACGAGACGGGGATTTAATGCTTACGTTCGCACGACTCTTTCTGCGTGGAGTTCTTACGAGCCGCAAAACATCGTCATTCGCAATGGGAACCAAACGATCGAAAGTCCGGCCTTGATTCTCTCAGTGGCAAATTCGGATCAATTTGGAAACAACTGCTACATTGCCCCCGGAGCGCAAGTCGATGATGGTTTGATCGACCTCACGATCCTTAAGCCGATCGGCTTTTTCAAAGCTATCCCGTTGGCGATGCGACTCTTTCAAGGTAGTCTTGATGCATCACCTCATGCCCTCCGCATGCAGGGCACGAAATTTGTAATCCAACGCCCAACCGCCGGTCTTGTTCATGCCGATGGAGAGCCATTCATCACCAGTGCCGAAGTTACAGTGACCGTCCTCCCTAAAAGTTTGCGAGTGCTAGTGCCAGTCGATTCCTAAGCTGAGATATCACGAAAAGTGACCACGCGATTGCGACCGTCTTCTTTCGCCGCGTAGAGAGCTTTATCAGCAGCCGCGATCAATTCATCGGCTCCATTCGCATCACGGGGAAAATCAGCCACTCCCGCACTGATGGTAATCGGTAACACTAAGTCTGCCCCTGCAGGCACTGCATCAGCCTCGATCTCAATACGAATCGAATCTGCTAAACGACGTGCTACTTCGGAATCCCCCTCTAGCATCAAAATCGCAAACTCCTCGCCGCCGTAGCGCATCACCCGGTCCACGGATCGCGCTTTCGTTTCCATCCGTTGCGCCACTTCCCGCAAAACCGTATCGCCCGCTAGATGGCCATGCGTATCGTTAACACTTTTGAAGTAATCGATATCGACCAGGATCAAGGAAAATGGGTGACCAAATCTTTGCGAACGTTCGATTTCCTCTTCCAGATTTTCGTCAAATACCCGTCGATTTAACAAACCAGTCAGCTGATCGTGCGTCCCCAGACGACGCAAAGCCTCGAGCGTATCACCCAGCTTCAAGGCATAACGCATGGAGCGTTCAAGCATCTTGGGGCTGATCTCTCCTTTGATCAAATAATCAAGAGCGCCGGCATTCATCGCTTCGATATCGACTTTTGAACCGGTCTCAGCAGTCAAAAAAATAATCGGCACGCGGCAATTATTCTTAATCGCTTCACGAATCAACTCCAACCCATCGCGCTCATCCAGTCGGTAGTCCAAAAGGCACACCGCATAATCACCCGTTAACAGCTCGGCTAAACCTTCCTCGTAGGTCTCCCGCCATTCCAATTCATAGTTGACCGACACAAACGCCTTGAATTGCTGCTTCGTCAGTGCGAATTGCAGCCGGTCATCATCAATCAGCAGAACTTTGCGCGGCATGGGTATTAAACTATCAGCTGCTTCGAAGAGTGCCTGCAACTAAATCAGTCATCACATCTCGCAAGGTCGCTGCCATCTTTTCGGGCTCTGCCAAATTTTCACGAATGCTATTTACCAAAGCACTTCCCACTACGACGCCATCGGCATAAGGCGCAATCGCGCTCACCTGCTCTCGGCTCGAAATCCCAAAACCGACCACCACCGGTAGTTTCGTGTGCAATTTGATCCGCTCCATCGCCTCCGGAATATTGGTCGCCGATTCCTTGCGCACGCCCGTCACTCCCTCGCGCGACACATAATAAATAAAACCAGTTGTCGCTTCCGCAATCGTCGCGATACGCGCATCCGGAGTCGTTGGGGCTACGATAAATACCGTTTCGACAGCGTGCTGCGCACAAGCTGCCGCGAGATCTCCGGATTCTTCCGGCGGTAGATCTAGGGTGAGAATCCCATCCACACCCGCCGCTTTCGCTTCCGCGATGTAAGTTTCCAATCCGTGCGCAAACACGAGGTTGTAATAGGTGTAAAAAACGATCGGCACTTCACTAAATTCCCGAATACGACGCACCAATTCAAAGCACTTTCCCCTCGTCATCCCACTGACCAAGGCGCGCTGAGCCGCCAGTTGGTTTGTCAACCCATCCGCTAGTGGATCGGAAAACGGCACGCCCAGTTCAAGCACGTCGACACCGTTTTCAATGACCGTGCGACACGCCATTAGCGATGTCTCGAAATCGGGATCACCCGCACAGAGGTAGGCGACAAACGCGGTGCGGTTGTCCGTTTGGGCTTGGGCAAATGCTCGGGCAATTCTCGACATAGTAGAGGGTTATTACTGAACGATAAAACTCCGCGGCGCAAAGCATGTTTTCCGCGATTATTTCAGCGTGAAATCCACCCACACCGGGCAGTGATCAGAGATTTTGGTCTTACCAATCTCGCAGGATACATCGTTACACTCGGGCGGTAGAAATACAAAGTCTAGGGCACGACTCGGCATATGAGCCGGGAAGGTATTCCCCCCCTGAGGTTGCAAAGTGTAATCCCCATGCAGGGAAAAATAACGCATCAGCTCAGCGGTCGCGTCCGGCCGGTGTGACGGATTATTCATATCCCCACACACCAGCGGAGGCATGTGCCAGTCGTTCTGGCGATGACGATGCTTCTCCGCCACATAATGCATGACCTTCTCAACCTGTCTAAATCGATTGAGGCGCGAGCTGAAGTTTAAGTGCAGATTTAGAATCGGCACCCTGCGGCCATGGATATCCAATTCGACAAAGAGGAATCCTTTCTCACCGACCGTTTTCTCTCCAAACACGATATTCTCCGAATCAACAATCGGATGCCGCGAAAGAAACGCATTGCCGTAACTCAAATTCAGCAACCCCTCGCGGCGGTTATTGATCCCAAAAGCCGAATACTCAAATCCCGTGTGAGCCTTGAGGTAATCGAGATGATCAAAATTCCCCGCCCAGCGCGAATTTTGGTCGATTTCCTGCAATGCGACTACGTCGGGCTTCAATTCATCAATCAAACGTGCAATCTTGCGGAGATTCAGTCGTAGCTTGCGGCCTAGTGTCAGACCTTGGATCGGGGTTAACCCCCGCCCATGGGCGATATTAAAAGTAAGGATCCGCAAACGCGACATACCCAAAATCACAATGTAAGCGCCCCTCCAAAGCAACAACGCCGATCACGGAGAAGAAGGGATTGACAGGCGCCAACCGGATCGAGAAGTTCTCCAGCTCTTTATGGCGGCCATAGCTCAGTTGGTTAGAGCACCTGATTGTGATTCAGGGGGTCGCGAGTTCGAGCCTCGTTGGTCGCCCCACTTTAAGCCCCTCTAAGTAAACAACTATGAGGGGTTTTTTTGTGCCCAAACTGAAGTCTAACCCAAAAGATGGGGGGAAATGGCCAAGAGGTCTTATTTTAGGGTTTCGGTTGCAGGTTCAGGATTAGCCAAAATGAGCGATGACACGGTGGCGGTAGTTGTTAAAGTTACCGAAATCGTAGGCGTGACGTTGGATGAGTTTCATCTTTCGGTTAAACCCATCATTGATGCCGTTATTCTCGGAGATGCGCTCACATCGCGGCGATGCGGCCGGACCATTGTGGAGAGGGTTTGTAAGGCAGGCAACTGTCTGCCCTTGCAAGTGTGAGATCAGGAACAGGAGTCGACGGATATGAACTTTACCCTGCTGTTTAGCTTGGGTTTTGAGTAACAAGCAGAGTTGATCTCGCAGATGAAGCAGCGGTCCGAGCGCGGGATATTTTTCAATCAACTCCTGGCGACGTGCGCTTTGCTCGGGACTAAGTCGCGTGGCGGGCCTAGGCAGACAGCCCAGATGCCCACGGTGCCAGTTAATCTCCGGAGCGATGGTGCGCGATCATCTCCATAAAATGAGCATAGACTAGCCGCACGACATGGAACCGATCTGCAACCATCTGGGCCTGGGAAAGTAGCGACGGATCAGAGAACGATACGAACTACTCAGATCGATGCATGCGACCTCAACCTGTTCGCGTCCGCTCAGTTGACTCATGTAATCCTCCAACTCCGCAGGACTGCGACCGGGCACCACGTCGAAGACGCGGTGGTTCTTTAGGTCGCAGAAGGTCGTGGCGAAGCGGTGATGCTTATGGAGGGTGTGTTCGTCCAGGCCGAGCACTTGAGGGGAGATAAACTTATCCTATTTTATTTTTTTGACTCGGTTTTCCGCAATACCGAGGATTATATAATACTGCATTGATTCTCTAATCTATTGATGCGGAGCGAGAAGGGCTGCTTGATTAAAACCCATTACCCTACCCAACGAAGATCATTCCGGATGAACAACGAATCCCCTAGATGGCGAGAATATTTGAAGCGCCTGAGTTCTTGGCCGTTGGCAGTCGGGTGCTGGATCTCGCTTTCTAGGTTCAGGCAGCTGAGCCAAGATTTTGTAGCACGCACCGAACAGGAACGATTCACCTTACAAATCGATGAAGCTACTAATGCGATCACCTATCGAATAAATTCTCAGAGCTATTTTTTTCGAAGGGCAACTGGCCTGTTTGCTCACTCAAATGATGCCAGCAGGGAAGTGGGGCGAAGCGATGCCGATAGTCGGCGCTTTGCGCCTCCCGTTCGGAATTATAATTCTCAGCATCTATGAAACCAATCGTTTTAATTGTCGATGATCACGACTCCAATCGAGAGGTATTGCGCGAATTGCTCACCGAAAACGATTATCAATTTTTCGAGGCCGAAACCGGGGATTCGGCCCTCCGCATCGCCAAGGAGTCTCCACCTGATCTTGTGATGTTGGATGTCATCATGCCTGGCACCGATGGATTCGAGGTGTGTCGGCGACTTCGGATGGATGCGCGCCTGGCAGAAGTTCCGGTGCTCTTCCTGACAGCACTTAACCAGCGTGATTCACGACTATCTGCCATTGAGGCAGGAGGAGATGGCTTTATCAGCAAGCCCTACAACCCTACCGAATTAAGGGCACGCGTAAAATCTATCACCCGCCTGAATCGTTACCGCCGCCTAATGGAAGCGCAGGATAAACTGCACGATATCGAGATGCGTTTCCAGAAACTGGCTGAGCTTAGCAGTGAGGTTTTCTGGTTCGTTAACCTCCGTCCCGAGAAAATTGATTACATCGGGCCTGCAATCACGACGCTCACAGGTATACCCGCAGCTCGTTTCTATGACGATCCCCGGCTAAGATTTAAGATCATCCATCAGGACGATAAACCACGGGTCGAGAAAGCATACGAAGAGGTCCTCTCTGGAATAACCAATCGATTTGAAGAAGAATACCGGATCATCCAACCCACGGGTGAGGTTCGCTGGGTATTGGATAGTGCCACCCCGATCAACGAAGAGACCGGCAACATTAGAGTGGGAGCGGTCATTCGCGATGTCACCAACAGGAGGGACTCAGAATACCGGATGCTCAGAGCCCAGCGATTGGAAAACATCGGGATGCTGGCAGCGGGTATCGCGCATGATTTCAATAATGCACTGGCACCAATTTTGATGGCTGAGCAAATCCTGCGGCAATCCATCACCGATGAAAGCGCCATCCGCTTACTTAAAATGATCGAGCAAAGCGCCGAGCGAGGTGCCAGTCTCGTTAAACAGCTACTATCATTTGCCCGAGGCGCGAATGATACGCGACAACTGCTGCAGGCGCGCCATATGCTCAAGGATCTGATTGAAATGATCGAAGTGACCTTCCCTAAGTTCATCTCGATTCGATCCGAGCTTCCCACTGACCTTTGGACGATCAGAGCTAATCCGACAGAGATTCATCAATTATTTCTCAACCTCTGCGTGAATGCACGCGATGCTATGCCTCAAGGCGGTGAATTGACCATTACCGCCAAAAACAGAACCTTTAATTCAGAAGCCGCCGCCGAAATGCCGGATGCCAGAGTCGGAGATTTTCTTGTGATTGAGATTCGCGATACCGGCACTGGGATCTCACCGGAAGTGCTGAAGAGACTCTGGGAACCTTTTTACCCGACAAAGGCCGAAGTCTCCGGGACGGGACTGGGACTCTCCACAGTTCGAGGTATCGTGCACCAACACAAAGGCTTCATATCTCTCAATTCACGAGTTGATTATGGCACCTCGTTTACTATCTACATGCCTGCGGCGGAACCGGCCAAAGACAACAACGCCGAGGCAAAATCCAAGCTAACATATCACGGCAGAGGTGAATTAATTCTGGTCGTCGACGATGAAGAGCCCGTGCGTATGACCATATCCGAAATCCTCACTTCTCATGGCTACACGACTCTACTCGCGCGCGATGGTGCTGAAGCAATCGCGGTCTTTGCGACCCGTCCCAATGATGTAAAGCTTTTGCTCACCGACATTCAGATGCCGTTTCTTAATGGCTCGGTTTTGAGCACTGCTCTTCACCGGATCAATCCGCATCTCCCGGTGGTCGCCATGAGTGGCACGGGAAATCACGCCAGTGCTGACCATAGGGAATTCGCCACGTCGTTTCTAGCTAAGCCATTTCTATCAGAAACCCTGCTTTCGATTATTCGCCAGACCCTTGATAAAGCCAAACCGCAGCTCCCTTCTTATTCTTCTTCTCGTGAAGAGAAACACAACGAATGCGATTTATAGATTTTGGATAGAACTGAACATAGCTCTTCCGATCGCCGATACGATCAAAACCCGATGTCACGTTCAATCACACGATGGTGGCGCTTACCGCTAAGCCTATTCGTCCTCTACTTTTTTCTCGGTAGCAGCGCGATCCATGCGCTCACGATGAACGAGTTGCTCAATGCCCCCACAATGTCCCCCAAGCAGTTCGCTAATTACTTCGAGGACTTCAAGTTTGAGGATCGCTTGGTGTTCGATGTGCAAAGCCCACAGCAGTTTCTTTCCAAACGCTCCGGCGATTGTATCGACTATGCCGTGTTGGCCGATCATGTCTTGAAACACCGTGGATACCAGACTCGGCTAATTCGAGTTGAAATGGTGGGCTTAGACGTAGGACACGCCGTCTGCTACGTCCAAGATGATCGCGTTTATCTGGATTATAATAACCGAAAATACTTTTTCACCTTAACGCGATCAGGGCCGACTATTCGGCAAGTAGCCACCAAAATAGCCGCCTCCTTTAATGCCAACTGGACCTTCGCGCAGGAATTCGCCTTCGACTACGATGATTTCTATAAAAGGATAATTCACACTGTCGTAAAAATTGAACCGACCTCTGCTGACCCAGATGTAGTTGCGAAAAAATAACTCGCCCGATAGAACAACTCCTGCCCCCTTGCTAACATGAAAGACAAGACCACTAGTCGCATCCTAGCGTTTTTCCTGCTCATTTCAGCTATTCTGGTTATTATCGCCGTCCAAGCAGCTCGTAATATCAAGCAGTCTGGTGATTCCAGCGACTGGGTAAATCACACCCACGCGACACTCCTCGAAATCGAAGCTCTCCGCACTGCCCTCTATGTCGCCGAGGCCTCATCGAGATCCTATTCGTGGTCGAATAACACGAATGACCTGACCACTTCCCAAAAGGCACTCTCTGATATCGCTGAGCATCTTAATATCACGCAGGCGTTGACCCGCTATGATTTGACCAAAGCCAAGGAGGTTTCGGATATCGAGTCCTTGGTAAGCCAACACATTTCAAGCATCCGCAATATCTTGAGCACGACACAGGCAAGCAAAATGGAAACCGCCCGGAGATTGTCGGATGCAGATCTGGGGGGTGAGGTTTCCATCACTATCCAACGTAAGCTTAAAAAACTTAAGGATCGTGAGCTCGCCCAACTCACTGAACGCGATATCGAATCTTATTTGCAGGCCCAGAAAACTCGCTGGACAGTCTGGGCGGGGGTCACCCTCAACGTGCTCCTTCTCGCTGGGGTAGCTTGGCTCATTAAACATGATATCGATATTCGACGGCAGGCAGCTGCTGCACTGCAAGTGGCCAATGAACAGCTCGAATTACGCGTCAAGGAGCGGACGGCCGAGCTGGCCAATGCTAATCAAAAACTCTCTATGGATAACCTAGAGCAACAATGGACCAATCTAACCCTCGAGCATCAACTGCGCTACAATCAGCGTATTGTGGATTCCGTCAGTGATCTGGTCTTCGTCCTCACCAAGACTTCCAACATATCACGGATGAATCCGGCGGTCCTTCATCTCAGTGGATGGGAAACAACTGACCTCATCAACAAACCCTTATCTCACATCGTTGAACTGGTCGACTCCACAGATGATGGAGTCCACTCGACAAGCGGATCGCTAAAACTAGCCATGAAAGAAGGTCGCGATCTTCGAGAACAAGAGGCCTTTGTCAAAACCAAGCAGGGTCACCAAACACCGGTCATCCTCTCAATGTTTCCGTTGAGAGATCAGGACAAAGTCGTCGGCGGAGTCGTCACGATCCAAATCAAATCAAACTCGTCGAATACCACGTTCTAAGCACACGCCCACTCCCCTACCATGAAAAAACACATTTTGATCCTCGACGACGAAGCCAACATCCTAGAGCTGCTTGGCCAATTCCTCAGCAGTAGCGGTTATCAGGTTACTCCCGTGGCGACCGCATCTGACGCCTTAAAAATCATTCGAAGCGAAAGTCCCGACTTAGTAATCTCAGATCTGCAACTTGAGGATTCTGATGGTCTCGAGCTGATCGCTCAGCTTAAGAAAGAAGCTCCTAATACCCCCGTTATTCTTCTAACGGGAGTGCTATTCGATTCTGACGTAGTTGAGAAAGTATTGAGCAAAAAAGTAGACCGCTATTTGGAAAAAACATCATCACTCACGAAGATCCGAAAGACGGTAGAATCTCTGCTTGCTCCCGCCTCAAGCTCATAAGCGAGTTCCGGCGAACCTAGCCTAAAGGTAAGCAAGTCGGACATGATTATTAGATAAACAACAACGTAAGGTTACTTTCGACACGTAATGTTTTGGCTTAAGAAAACGGTAACCTATTGTTTAATGCCCCTACCCGCGGTGTTGGCGTTGCTGGTTGGGGGATTTTTGCTCGCCCTAAGCGTTAAGCACCGCCGGCTCGGTCGATTTCTAGGTTTTGCCGGTATTGTGGTGCTACTTATCACCAGCCATCGCCAAGTAGGTTGGCATCTGCTCGCGCCGCTTGAAAACCAATACCCAGCGATCCCGGAATTCACGGAAAACACCGCGATCCCATCCAATCTCGCCACATGCCAATACATCGTCGTTCTGGGCGGCGGTCACACTGACATGCTCGGGCTCCCCGCGAGCAGCAAACTGAGTCCCTACGCGCTAAGCCGTTTGACTGAAGCGGTGCGATTAGCTCGCGCCTTGCCTATGGCCAAGGTGATCACGTTAGGCCCAGGGCGTCGCGGACAGGATACTCACGCGCATGTCCTCGCTACTGCCGCTATCTCTCTGGGTATCGCTCCAGATCGTATCATCGAAAATAGTCTGGGACGCGATACCGAAGGCGAAGCTCTGGCGCTGCGCGCTATTATCAACGGGGCTCCTTTCGCCTTGGTCACCTCCGCCTGGCACATGCCGCGATCAATGGGCTTGATGCGCAAAGCAGGGCTAAATCCTCTAGCGTGTCCAACCGATTTTCAAGCCCGGGCCAATCAATCCTTTAGTTTGAATGACTGGCTTTGGGGAATCGATGGATTGGAACGTAGCTCTTGGGCCATCTACGAGCGCCTTGGCACATTATGGGCTAAGCTACGCGGGAAGCTCTAATCCCCGCTGCGCTCACTTCTGTCGCACATCTTTGCCCTTAACCAGATAGATCATCTCTTCGGCAATATTGGTCGCGTGATCGGCGATCCGTTCGATCGATCTCGAGATAAACATCAATTCAATCGCACGGCTGATCGTTTGCGGATCTTCGACCATGTAACTCGTTAGTTCGCGGTAGAGCTGCTTATTCAAAGCATCGACCTCCTCGTCGCGAGTAATGACAGTGGCAGCCTTTGCAGCGTCACCGTCGAGGAAGCAATCCAGCGCATCGCGCAACATCTCCAACGCTATCGCTGCCATTCGAGGAATGTCGATATAGGGCTTAAAAGGAACCTCTTTGGCCAAGCGTTTCGCACGTTTGGCAATACCCACTGCCTCATCTCCCACCCGCTCGAGATCGTGCGACGCTTTCATTCCCACGATCAGCAGGCGAAGATCCGTCGCAACGGGAGAGCGCATGTTCATGAAGCGAATAGCCTCTTCATCCATTTCAATCTCCAAATCATCGATCTCGTCATCTGCCGCTATGACCCGCTTCGCCATGGCACTATCGGACTCCAACAAGGAGGTCATCGCATCTTGCACCTGCTTAATCGAGATCTCACCCATCTTGATCAGATGAGTGCGGAAGGTTTCCAGTTCGGAATCGTAAAATCGTTTCATATCTTTAGCCTGTTAATGGAGTTACTGTGGGATGGCCCTCTTATCCGAAACGGCCGGAAACATAGGCCTCCGTCTGAGTATGATTCGGTTTCATGAAGATGGTCTGCGTATCATCGTATTCGATGAGTTTACCCATGTAAAAAAAGGCCGTGCGATCAGAGACCCGGGCAGCCTGCTGCATATTGTGTGTCACGATGATGATCGTGAACTGAGTTTTTAACTCGTGGATCAATTCCTCGACCTTCGAAGTCGACACTGGATCGAGGGCCGAACAAGGCTCATCCATCAAAACCACTTCAGGCTCCACCGCGATGGCCCGTGCGATGCAAAGGCGCTGCTGCTGTCCACCCGACAAACCGAGACCGGAAGTATCTAAGCGGTCTTTGACTTCATCCCACAACGCCGCTCCCCGAAGCGATTTTTCCACCACTTCGTCGAGCCGACTCTTGTTGTTAACTCCCTGCAGTCGCAGTCCGTAGGTGATATTTTCGTAGATCGATTTAGGAAAAGGATTAGATTTCTGGAACACCATCCCCACCCGCTTGCGAAGCTCGATCGGATCGACCTCAGGACTATTAATATCGATGCCACGAACCGTGATGGTGCCCTGCTTAATCTGTGTCCCATCGATGAGGTCGTTCATGCGGTTCAAGCAACGCAGCAAGGTGGACTTGCCACAGCCTGAGGGACCAATCAAAGCGGTGACCTTCTTTTCCTCGATCTTCATGTTGATATCGAAGAGCGCTTGATTTTCTCCATAGAAAAAATCTACGTGATCGATGTCGATCAGGGTCCGGGCGACCGTGCCTTCAGCCTTGGGGCCTGAGGACTGACCAAGTTCAGTTTTGGGAATTACAGTATTTGTGGAATGGGTATCCATAGGAATTTCAGTGGTCACCATTTGTAGCGGTTACGTAAGTGGTTGCGGAGCACAATCGAAGTAGCCGCGATCGAGGCTACCAGCAGGAGAAAGACGAAGGCGGTGCCGTATTGCACTCGCTCGGTATATTCATTCTGAGGGATTTTCGTGCTGACCACATAGATGTGATAAGGAAGCGCCATCACGCCTTGAAAGAAGAAATCAGTGGCGTTCATCAGATCCTCCCAAGGCAGCTTGTCACGCACCACGTAAGCCGCGGTAAACATGATCGGAGCGGTCTCTCCCGCCACGCGGGCGATGCCCAGAATCGATGAGGTTAAAATACCCGGCAAGGCATACGGCATCACGTTTTTTCTGATCGTCTGCCATTGCGTTGCGCCGAGTGCGAGCGAGCCTTCTCGAAATCCCCGTGGCACCGCTTGGAGCGATTCTTCCGAAGCCGTGATCACGACTGGCAACACCATAAAGGCCAAGGTAAACCAACCGGCCAGCAGCGAGACATTCCAACCAAAGAAACTCACAAACATACCGAAGCCAAACAACCCAAAGACAATCGACGGCACCCCCGCCAGATTAAGAATCGCCAAACGCACGAATCGGATAAAGGCGCTATCCTTCGAGTATTCGCTCAGGTAAACCGCCGCACTCACTCCCAGCACCAACGCAATGGTCATCGACCCGACCACCAGCAACAACGTGCCGACGATAGCGGGCCAGATACCTCCGGCGGAATACGCAAAAGTCGAAGTGCTCACCTTCGCCGCTTCCGGATTCATTTCCTTGAAGGCGCGAAACTCTTTATCGCCCATCTCCATATTCTCTCCTTGGTAATCAAAAACGTAGAGCGTTTCAGGAGCCTCGGTGAAGAAGGTCGTATTGATAAAAGGGGCTTCGGTCTTGAAAATGGTGCCAGCTCCTTTGAAGAAAATCGTCAGAAACACCGCGGCTCCACAAAGCAGCACGATGTAGGTCGAAGCTCGAAAAGCCCAGAACACCAACTGTTCCCCTCGCATCAAGGCGGATTTACGTTTCTGAAATATATTAGTTGTCGCGTCCATGGTTCAACCGATCGAAATCCTGTAGCGGCGCACAATTTTCTGAGCCAGATAGTTAATGAGCAGAGCCAGAAAAAAGAGCACAATACCGACGACAAATAACGCGCGGTAGTGAATGCTCCCGTAAACGACCTCCCCCATCTCCTGAGCAATGATTCCCGTCATCGTGTGCACGGGTTGGGTGACGACTCCGAGACCAGCAGTGAAGTCAGGAATGGCGATGCGATTGCCCGCGCAGAGCAGCACGACCATAGTTTCACCAATCACCCGACCAAACCCCAGCAACACCGCGGAAATAATCCCCGAAAGTGACGCCGGCACGACGATCCTGATGATGGTTTGTAAGCGCGAAGCACCGAGTGCCATTGACGCTTCTTTGAAAGGTCGCGGCACATTGTTGATCGCATCTTCTGCGAGCGTAAAAATCGTGGGCACTGCGATAAGTGCGAGCAAACAGCCTGCCGTCAGAATATTGAGCCGCTCACTAAACGGAAAACCGGGGATAAACTCCGCCCAACCCTGTTGCGACAAGACGCGCAGCGCTTGCCCCAATACCGCGATGCCAAAGAAGCCCAGCACAACAGAAGGGATCGCCGAAATAAACTCGATACAGGGCTTGATGAGCTTCTTTTCAGCATCCGAGGCGACTTGGTTCACATAAATAGCGGCCCCTACCCCCAATGGAACCGCGAGGACCAATGCCACCATCGACACCATCAACGAACCTATCGCGAGTGGAATAATGCCATACCAATCTTGCCAGAAACTCGCGGTCAACCACTGACGTCCAAAAATAAATGCCGTAAAGGACTGAGACAACGGAACCTCCTTGTGATAATCCCATGTTTCCATGTTTTTTTCCACCGCAGGAAAGCCCGCGACATAATTCCGAGTCAATTCCTTGAAGCGCCCCAATCTCTCCTGCAATTCCGGATTAGGCATGGCCGGTGCCTCCGGAAGCAGTGCCGTCAGTTTCTTCTCAAAGGTATCGTTCATCTCGCGATAATCCGGTAAGGTCGCGAGCAGTGGTTTCAGTTCCTCTTGAAAATTAATGTCGGCGACCACCACCTGGGCGGCCTCCTCTTTTTTGCCCTCGGCCAGTAATTGTTTCCGTTGCGTTTCTTTATCCTCGGCGATGAGGAACTTAGTTTTAATCGCCGAAGCCACCTCCATCATATCCGTGAGTAAGCTCCGCAGGGGCCTCACCGCTTTGCCATACTCCCAAGAGTAGTCGTCAAATTTCCCCAGAGCCTGGTTTGCCTCCGCCAGACTCATTCCCTTGGCCTCCATAAAATACTTAAACTGCCGCAGACGCAGATCCGAGAGGTAACGGTTCAGCGCCGTGTGATCATCAACTTGAGTGCGGAGATTGTCCACATACTCCAACCCTGCCTGCCGATAAATCCGCAAGTTCTGTAGATTCTGTCCGAAGAAACCCGCGCCTTCTTTGAAGAGAAACACGGTAATCAAGCCGAGCACAATGACCGAGACTACGGCATTGCCACCGAAAAACACTCGGACCACATCATCCAAACTGAGTCCTAGAAAGCGTGATTTCGTCTTCTTGATCCGAAATGAAGATCCGGAAGGCTGTGGTTGTGAATCCATGGGTAACGCTACCGTCGAAATTGAGTGGGTTAAAAAAAGAGACAAGCCCGCCGACTCATGGCGTCAAGCGGGCTTGTCGTTACAAATCCTGTATTATCGTTTAGCGAACCGGAACGAATCCGACTTTGCCCACGATAGACTGTCCTTTTTCACTGAGGGTGAACTCGATGAACTTGGCCGCTTCACCCTTAGCATTACCATCGGTGTAGTAAAAGGTCGGGCGGGCGAAAGGATACTCCTTGGCGTTCACGGATTCCTTCGTAGGCAGGGCACCGTTGACCTTGGCCACTGTGATGCCGGGAGCTTTGAGATAAGCCAATCCTACGTAGCCAATGCCGTTGGGGTTATTGGCTACTTCCGAAACGATTTGCTCATTGCCAGCCATCTTCTGGGACGAAGCAGCGTAGTCACGCTTGCTCATTGCCAATTTCTTGAAGTCTGAGTAGGTGCCGGAAGAAGTATTGCGGGTGTAGACCGAAATGGTGCCAGGAGCCCCACCAACCGCTGACCAATCGGTGATATCACCGGTGAAAATCTGTTCGATCTGACGTTCAGTCAGGTTGGACAGAGGGCTGTTGCTGTTGAGGATGATACCAATACCATCGTAAGCCACAATTGTTGGCTTCAAGACAACACCCTTGGCTTGACCAGCGGACATTTCCGTGGGCTTCGCACTACGGGAAGCCATCCCGATATCGGCGGTGCCATCGAGAATCGCAACGATACCAGTAGTGGAACCTTCAGCGGCAATCTCAAAGCTGACGCCCGGGTGCATCGCCCGGTATTCCTCGGCCAACATCGGCACGAGTTTCGCACCGAGGGTATCGGACCCCTTGATGATCAATTTTTGAGCTTGGAGTGAAACCGCCGAAAGAGCGACGGCTGCGATAAGAAGTAATTTTTTCATGATTTTAGATGATATTTATTGAGGATTTTAGGAAACAGAAGGGTCAGAAATTGATCTGCATCTGGGAGCGGACACCTGAAGTCGTGGCACTGGCCGCACCATCTTTACTTTCACCATAGACATAACCGGCCTGGAATTTCAGGTCGTTGCCGATGATAAACCAGCTACCACCGACAAAGTATTCGGTGAGTTTGTCATTGGTGTTCCCAGCAGGAGCGGAACGAACGCCGTCGGAGAGTTTAACTCCACGACCGTCGGTATCGAGATAGCTAAATCGAACGACACCTTCGAAAGTCTTGGAAAACTTGTAGGAACCTTGCAGCCAGTATCCCGTCGGCGTGGCGTCCTTTGTCGCGGAAGCACCATGCTCAACTTTGGCGGCGAGATATTCCCCCATCACGGTGAAGTTGCCGGTGCTCACATCTCCATAAATTGAGTAAGCGGTCAAATCATCGCCGGCTCCAACCTTCTTCCCACCCTGATCGGGCAAAATACCTATCGCCGCTCCAAAAGAGTAGGAGCCGTTAGCGTGATCACCTTCAAATCCGGCATTCGCCCAGTAAGCTTGGTTGTTGTTACCGGAATTGCCCGCGGAAGTGGGATCACCCACCCGCTCAGGATTGGTGATTGCACCGCCATAGACGAAGTTGCCAGATTTACCCGAGGCAAAGACACCGACCCGATAGCTACCTGCACCTAGACGGCGGCCATTGTTCGATTCGACGAAATAGCGGGTCACACCCGTGCGCTCAATCGATTTCAGGCTGCTTGATGAAGTGGTTTCCTCTAAACCAAAGTCTGGCTTGCGTAAGCCAACATCAACGCCGAACCCATCTCCTTTATAACTGATTAGAGCCTTATCGAAGGATTGATTGGCTGGATCGTAAGTGATGTTCATCGACCAATCTGGACCAAGGCTGGCCTTGGTCGTCAGATAAACCCGACGGAGAAAGAAGTGGTTCGTGCTAACGGGATCGTTGTTCGTGCCGTCGATGTCGGTGCTAAGAGCGGCATACTGCATTTGGATGCGAGCTCCCAAGCTCAGCTTACTGACAGCTTTCTTTCCCGGAACGGCGTAAACCGGTGAGGAGCTTTTGGCTTCCTTTTTAATGGAGTCGGCTTCCTTTGAAGAAAGCACTCCCTTAAGAACAAGGACGTCGAGGATCGCTTTGCTATCCTGAGCAGCCAACGGGCTTGCCATCAGGAGCAGACCACTGAGCAGGGTGATCAATTTAGATTTTAGAGAGAACATAGTGAGTTTCATTGGTTTTATAGGATTCTGTTAGGAACTCCTCTGTTATACCTGCCCTCTGTTACGACTATGTGTCGGCTGCGTCACAAAGCCGTCAAAGAGTAAACTCTGTAAAATAACGGGAGCTCACTCCCTCCCCCTCACGCAGCGTGATCGACCCTAGGTAGCAGCGGACTGTGAAGGACGTTTACCTCTCTCCACAATCGCCAGCATCAGATCATTTTTCGAAAGGCTGCCCAAGAGCCGCCCCGTGGCATCCACCACCGGAAGCCGTTGCACATCATGTTCAAAGAACATTCCGAGCGCATCGCTCAACGCCTGCTCCGGACCGATTCGAGGAAAATCTTCCCGTAAAATATCACCCGCCAGCACCAACTCCGCGACCCCCGATTCACCGAGGTAAGGCTTGATATCGTGCAACGAAACGGCACCGAGGAAACGCCCCGCCGGAGTCGTCACGTAAACATTGTTCACGCGCACGGAAAGAAAGAGTCTCGCGATCTCTGCAAACCGCGCTGTTGGCGGCACGACAGGCGGATTGGGTTTAACCAAGTCCTGCACCTGGCCGGTATCCAAAACAGTTTCTGGTTCCTCAGCCTCCTTCTTCTGGAGCGCATCTCCGTAAAGAGAATGACTATCGATCCCCCGCGCCGTGAAATAGGCCACCACACTGCAAAGCATCAACGGAAGGATGATGTGGTAGCTCAAAGTCATCTCGAAAACCATGATCACGGCCATCAGCGGAGCGCGACTTGAAGCGGAAAGAAAGGCCCCCATTCCCACCAAGGCGAAAGCTTGCGGATTGGCCGCCGCTTCGGGCCAGATCGCATGCACCCCCGTTCCAAATATATAGCCGCCCGCTGCTCCCATAA
>Ga0105054_10005944_pt1 | contig 17266 bp, 21 predicted proteins | sample BON02_FD_78091 | JGI IMG/M metagenome (GOLD analysis project Ga0105054, IMG submission 78091) | Freshwater microbial communities from Lake Bonney liftoff mats and glacier meltwater in Antarctica - BON-02 (megahit assembly) | ecosystem: Environmental > Aquatic > Freshwater > Ice > Glacier...
CCTGTACCGCCGCACGCCCGGTCAGCGCGTGCCAGGCCGTCGTCACCCGGCACCCCAGCCCCGCCGCCACCGTGGGCGACAGTGTATCGGACAGGCGCGACAGGTTGTGATCGAACGGCACGGCGACATATTCGGCAAAGGCGCCCGGTTCGACAAACCCCGGCAACCGCTGGTTGGGGCAGGTGTTCTGCGCGCCCGATTGGCACGTCGGGCAAGATCCACAGGCCAGGATGAACGGCGCCACCACCCGGTCGCCCACACGGAACGTCGCGCGCGCCCCGGCCTCGACCACTTCGCCACAATACTCGTGCCCGCCGATCTGGCCGGGCTTGACGCGCGGGTGTTCGCCCACCCACCCGTGCCAGTCCGAGCGGCACACGCCACAGGCGATGACCTTCAGGACTACGCCATCCTCGGGGCAGGCCGGATCGGACACATCCTCGATCAACAGCGGCGCGTTGTACGCGCGCAGAACGGCTGCGCGCATCAGACCAGCTCCACCCGGTAACTCTCGATCACCGTGTTCGCCAACAGCTTTTCGCACATCTGACGCACCGTGGCCTCGTCGGTGCCCTCGGCCATGTCCAGCTCGATCACCTTGCCCTGACGCACCCCGTTCACCCCGGCAAACCCCAGCCTGCCCAGCGCATGGCGCACCGCCTCGCCTTGGGGATCCAGCACACCGTCCTTCAACATCACATGCACCCGCGCCTTCATGACCGAACCCTCTGCTCTTTCTTGCTGAAAATACTCAAATCCAACGCCAGTCTCAGTTGATCAGCGTCGGTTTCGGCGCATGGGTCACATTCGTCGGCAAAACGCCCAAGCGGCGCGCCACCTCGGTATAGGCGTCGGTCAAATTGCCCAGATCGCGGCGGAACACGTCCTTGTCCAGCTTCTGACCGGTCTCGATATCCCACAACCGACAGGAATCGGGCGAAATCTCGTCGGCCACGATCAGGCGGTGAAAATCGTTCTCCCACACCCGTCCGATCTCGATCTTGAAATCCACCAGCTTGATTCCCACGGCCAGCATCACGCCGGACAGAAAATCGTTCACCCGCAACGCCAGCGCGATCATGTCGTCCAGATCCTGCTGCGACGCCCAGCCAAAGGCGATGATATGCTCTTCCGACACCAGCGGATCGCCCAGCGCGTCGTCCTTGTAACAGAACTCGACAATCGGGCGGGGCATCGGCGTGCCCTCGGCCAGGCCCAGCCGTTTGGAAATCGAACCAGCGGCAAAGTTGCGCACGATCACCTCAAGCGGAATGATCTCGACGGTTCGGATCAGCTGTTCGCGCATGTTCAGCCGCTTGATGAAGTGGTTGGGGATGCCGACCTGGGTCATCCCGGTCATGAAGAATTCGGACAACCGGTTGTTCAGCACGCCCTTGCCTTCGATGACCTCGCGCTTTTCGGCGTTGAAGGCGGTGGTGTCGTCCTTGAAATACTGCACCATGGTCCCCGGCTCGGGGCCCTCATACATGATCTTGGCCTTGCCCTCGTAGATCTTCTTGCGACGTGCCATGGCGGCTCCCAGAAACAAAACGGGGCGCGGGGCAGAATGTGGCCCGCGCATTGGTGCAGGTCATAGGGCAAACCGTGCCCAGCGGCAAGAACGCCCTCTTGCCCCGGGGGGCCTGGGTGGGCATATCACCCTTGCCAGTTTTGTCACGCAGGAAGGAAACGCCATGTCCACGTTCGACGACCGCGAAAACGCATTCGAGAACAAGTTTGCCCACGATGCTGAAATGCAGTTCAGGGCCGAGGCCAGGCGCAACAAGCTGCTGGGCCTGTGGGCCGCAGACCTGCTGGGCAAGACAGGCGACGACGCGGCGGCCTATGCCCGCGAGGTGATCAACGCCGACTTCGAGGAGGCGGGCGACGAGGATGTCTATCGCAAGGTGTCGGGCGATCTGGGCGACAAGGCCGACGAGACGACGATCCGCACCAAGATGACCCGGCTGATGGCCGAGGCCAAGACCCAGCTGATGACCGAACTCAAGGAGTGACGCCTGACCGGGGCGCGCCCGGGACCGGGGGCGCCGCCATTGCCCGATGGATCTGCAGGCAGACCGGCGCCCCCTGTTGCACCGGGTCAGGGCGTCGGTCGCGCCGCGCCGGGGCACGATCCGGGTTGCCCCGGCCACGCCCGCCCCGGCCCAGATCGCCCGCGCCATGACTGAAGCGCATGATCATCATGAGGCGTCTGCAATTGCTCCGGGCCGCGATCCGTGGCAACAGGCGACATGATGTCCCAATTCCGAAAGCCCTGAAATGACCGATGCCCTGTCCCGCATGCTGGCCGACAAGCCCTACATCCTTGCCGATGGCGCCACGGGGACCAACCTGTTCAACATGGGGCTGTCCTCGGGGGATTCCCCCGAATTCTGGAATGTCGACGAGCCGGAAAAGATTCGCACCCTGTATCGCGGGCCGGTCGAGGCGGGCAGTGACCTGTTTCTGACCAACACCTTCGGTGGCAACGCGTCCCGCCTGAAACTGCACGATGCCCAGCACAGGGTGCATGAATTCAACAAGGCCGGCGCCGAACTGGGCCGCGAAATCGCCGATGCCTCGGGGCGGCGGGTGATCGTGGCGGGTTCGGTCGGGCCGACGGGCGACATCATGGAGCCCTTGGGCACCCTGACCTATGCCATCGCCGTGGAAATGTTCCACGAACAGGCCGAGGGCCTGAAGGCCGGCGGCGCCGACGTGCTGTGGATCGAGACCATGAGCGCGCCCGAGGAATACCGCGCCGCAGGCGAGGCGGCTGGGCTGGCCGGTATCCCCTGGTGCGGCACGATGAGTTTCGACACCGCCGGGCGCACCATGATGGGGCTGACCAGTTCCGCCATGGTCGAGATGGTGGCGGGGATGAAGGGCGCCCGGCCGCTGGCCTTCGGTGCCAATTGCGGCGTCGGCGCGTCGGACCTGCTGCGCACCGTTCTGGGCTTTTCGGCCACCGGCACCGACGCGGTGCTGATCGCCAAGGGCAACGCGGGCATCCCCAAATATCACGAGGGGCACATCCACTACGACGGCACCCCCGACCTGATGGCCGATTATGCGGTTCTGGCGCGCGATTGCGGCGCGCGCATCATCGGCGGATGCTGCGGCACGACGCCCGATCACCTGCGCCACATGCGCGCAGCACTGGACAACCGCCCCGCCGGCCCCCGCCCGACGCTGGACCAGATCACGGCGGCGCTTGGCGGCTTTTCCTCGGCAAGCGACGGAACCGGCGACGATATGGGCCCGACGCGCGAACGGCGCGGCCGCAGTCGGGGCTAGGCCGGTGTCAGACCCCGGGTTTGCGCGCCACGAAATCCACCAGGCCCGAGCGTCCGGAATGGCCCGTCCCCTCGTCGATGACGGCATCGTAATCCCTCGCGCGCAGAACCTCCCAGCCGGGGAAGGCCCCGCGCAGCAGATCGAGGGTGTACATATGCGCCGCATCACCCGGCCCGCCGGTGCCATAGCCCACCTGCCGGGGCGCATATCCGTGCAGCAGCAGCAGGCCCCCCGGACGCACCGCACCCGCCATTTGCGCCAACATCCAGGTGCGCAGGGCGGGTGGTGCGAACTGGATGAACACCCCCACCACAGCGTCAAAGGCCAACGACCAGTCCCATGCCTCGGCAGAGACCACATGATGGGCCACGCGCACCCCCTCGGCCACCGCCAACCGCTGGGCCTTGGCCACACCGATGTCGGAGGGATCGAACGCCGTCACCTCATGCCCCAGCCCGGCCAGATAGACCGAATTGCGCCCCTCGCCGTCGGCCACGCACATCACGCGCGCGCCCTCGGGCAGCAGCGGCGCGCTGCGCAGCAGAAATGCGGCGGGCGCGGTGCCGAACAGATAGCCCTCGTTGCGATAGCGCTGGTTCCAGTCCATCGGTGCGATCCTTCCCTGCCGGTTTCCGTCGGGGCGCAGTCTGGCACGAAGCCGGCCCCGATGTCAGAACAAAGTGAGTTGATCGCCAATGCGCGGCGGCACCCGGAATTGATCGCAGCAGAGCGGCGGCAGTTCTTCGGTCAGACCCAGCCGCGCGCAGGCCAGATCGAACCGCCTGGCGATCAGATCGGCATGGACGCCCGAACCGCGCATCCGGTGGTGCCACTCGGCGCTGTATTCCTTGCCGCCGTGCATTTCGCGCAACCGCGCCATGACCTTGCCCACCCGGTCGGGATAATGTTCGCGCAGCCAGGCGACAAACAACGCCGACACCTCGAACGGCAGGCGCAGCATGACCCAGCTGGCCGCCACAGCCCCCGCATCGCGGGCCGCTTTCAGGATCGTCTCGACCTCGGGGTCGGTCAGGCCGGGAATGACCGGCGAAACCATCACCCGCACCGGAACGCCCGCCTTCGCCAGCGCCTCGATGGCGCGCAGTCGGCGGGCAGGCGACGGCACCCGGGGTTCCAGCCGCCGCGCCAGGGTGGCGTCCAGCGTGGTGACCGAAATGCCGACCCGCGCCAGCCCCGCCTGCCCCATCTCGCCCAGAATGTCGGTGTCCCGCTCGATCAGCGTGCCCTTGGTGGCGATCGTCACCGGATGGGCGAAATCGCGCAGCACCTCAAGGATGCGGCGCATGATCAGCCGATCCCGCTCGATCGGCTGATAGGGGTCGGTGTTGGTGCCGATGGCCAGCGGCGCCACCTTGTAGCCGGGCGCCGACAACTCGCGCGCCAATCGCTCGGGCGCGGCGGGGCGGGCGATCAGGCGGGTTTCAAAGTCCAACCCCGGCGACAGGCCGAGATAGGCATGGCTGGGCCGCGCAAAGCAATAGATGCAGCCGTGTTCGCAGCCGCGATAGGGATTGATCGAGCGGTCGAACGAGATGTCGGGCGAGGTGTTGCGCGTGATCACCCGGCGCGGCACCTCGATGGTCACCGTCGTGCGCAGGGGCGGCAGATCGTCATCGCGCGCCCAGCCATCGGGCTCGGCCACCCGCGTGCAGGGGTCGAACCGCACGGCCGGGTTGCTGGCCGCGCCCCGGCCCCGGCGGCGCGCCTCTGCGATGGTCTGATCGGGCTCTGGTTCCATGGCACCAGATTAGAACATATGTGGAACACTCCGCAATCTGTTTCCGCCAAGCTGTGGCGCAAAATGCACCCCGGTCGGTGGCCGCACCGCCGGTGTCGCAATCCACCACATCCCGCTTGACGATTTACCCCTAAACACGCAAAAGCGCAGCTTGCTCCGGAGAACGATCCCATGGCCGAAGACGACGACATCATCCTTGCCGATCTGTCCGACGACGAACTCGTGCTGCAGATGCACGACGACCTTTATGACGGGCTGAAGGAGGAGATCGAGGAATCGGTCAATATCCTGCTGGAACGCAAATGGGCACCCTATGACGTGCTGACACGCGCGCTGGTCTCGGGCATGACCGTGGTGGGCAACGACTTTCGCGACGGTATCCTGTTCGTGCCCGAAGTGTTGCTGGCCGCCAATGCGATGAAGGGCGGCATGGCGATCCTCAAGCCGCTGCTGATTGCCACCGGCGCGCCGCGCATGGGCAAGATGGTGATCGGCACCGTCAAGGGCGACATCCACGACATCGGCAAGAACCTTGTCGGCATGATGATGGAGGGGGCGGGGTTCGAGGTGCTGGACCTTGGCATCAACAACTCGGTCGAGAAATACCTCGCGGCGCTCGAGTCCGAACAGCCCGATATCCTGGGCATGTCGGCGCTGCTGACCACGACGATGCCCTATATGAAGGTGGTGATCGACACGATGATCGCCCAAGGCATCCGCGACGACTATATCGTGCTGGTGGGCGGTGCGCCGCTGAACGAGGAGTTCGGCCGCGCCATCGGCGCCGACGCCTATTGCCGCGATGCCGCCGTGGCCGTGGAAACCGCCAAGCAATATGTGGCGCGCAAGCACAACCAGATGGCGGCGGGCAAAAGCGCGTGACCCTGACCCTGCACCTGACCAAGGGCACTGTCGCCCTGGCCGTTCATATCGCGCTGGAAGAGACCGGCGCGGACCATGAACTGGTGTGGGTCGATTTCGGCGCGGGCGAGCAGCGCGGCGCCGCCTATGGGGCAATCAACCCCAAGGGCCGGGTGCCCACGCTGATCACGCCCCACGGGCCGCTGACCGAAACCGCCGCCATCCTCACCTGGCTGGCCGCCACCCACCCCGGCGCGGGCCTGCGCCCCACCGATCCCTGGGCCGCGGCAAAGGTCGACGAACTCTCGATCTACCTCGCCGGCACGGTGCATGTGAACCACGCCCACAAGTTGCGCGGGTCGCGCTGGTCCGACGATCCGGCCACCTGGCCCGCGATGGCCGCCAGGGTGGCGCAGAACATGCACGACGGTTTCGCCCTGATCGAGGCATCGCTGGGCACCGGGCCGTGGCTGCTGGGCGACTCCTGTTCGACCGCCGACATCTATCTGTTCACCATCGCGCGCTGGCTTGAGGGCGACGGCGTGGCGATGGCCCAGTTCCCCCGCGTCGCCGCCCACTTCGCGGCCATGTCGGCCCGCCCGGCCGTCCGGCGGGCGCTGGCGCTGCACGGCTGATCCGGCGCGCCAGGCTCTGCCCCCGGCGATGGCGAAATAAGGCAAAGCCGGAACCGGGCCGCCCATTCCTGCCCGAATCTATCACAACCATTCCCCCGACCCGCCCTGATCGGGACACAGCGCCTTGGCAAAAGAGGTTAACGAAAGAGATCAACCCCAACACCGAACCGGAGCCGCCCCCATGACCTTCAATCTTTTCCTCCAGCGTGCTGCCACCATCCTTGCCGCCTTCGGCTTTGCCGCCCTGTTTCATGCCATGATACAGGCCGACCGGGCGCTGATCGGCAACGGTCTGCTGGCGCTTCTGCCCATCGCGATCGTGATCCTGCTGCTGGTGCGCATTGCCCGTCAAAGCGCCCGTATCGCCCCCAAGGCCGACTGACCCCTTCCCTTTTCACCGGCCCGTCGCCATATGCTTGTGAAGGGAGGGGCCGCAATGCCACTGGACCGTCTGGTACTCATCATCGTCTGCGTCGTCATCGCCGCGGGTGCGACGATCTGGCTGGGGGTGTTCGTCTCCGCAGCCGTGACCCTGCCCGTTCCGGCGCTGTTCGTGCTGCTGCCCGTGGCGCTGATTGTCTGGGTTGTCTGGCGGGTCATCGCCGAGCGCCTGAGCAACCGCGAGGATGATCATTATGACAAGATCGAAAAGTGACATCATCGTCGTGACCACCGAAACCGTGCCGGGTCGCGAGGTGGTTCAGGCCATCGGCCTTGTGCGCGGATCGACGGTACGCGCCAAGCATCTGGGCAGCGACATCGTGGCCTCCCTGCGCAGCCTCGTGGGCGGCGAGGTCAAGGAATACGCCCAGCTGCTGGCGGCCGCGCGTGAACAGGCCTATGACCGGATGGTGACCGAGGCCGCCAGTCTGGGCGCCGACGCCGTGGTCGGCACCCGGATGGAAACCTCGACCATCATGCAGGCCGCCTCCGAGGTGGTGTTCTACGGGACGGCGGTACGCCTGCGCTGAGCGCCGGGAACCGAAACACCATTCCCCGCGTTCATCCGGCAACCCCCATCTGCCGGAGAATCACCATGTCCCAAAGACTGAACAATCTGAACGATATCGTGTCCACCCTGCTGGGCGGCGCCGATTTCTGACGCCGCTCGGCCCGCATGACCGAACGCCCCCAGCACGAGGACGTGTTCCTGCGCCACGCCGAACTGCGCGAGGAAACAGCTCGCATGCTGTCCAAGATCATCGACGACGCGGGCGGCGAACCCGCCAGCGCCGCATCGGTCGAAAAGGCGCACGGCATGTTCACCCAGCTTGGCACCCTGTTCAACGACACCGACGACACACTTATCCGGGCGCTTGAGGAGCACGAGGACCGCACCCTGACCGTGATTCGCGAAGCGCTCCACCACCCCGACAACCAGCGCGACGAGGCGACGCTGCGCGAACTGATGACCCGGTTCGAGCAGTCCCATGCCCAGATGCGCGAGTGGAAGATCGCGTCCTGAACCGATACCGGCCGCCGGCCGTCGACATATCGACGTCGACGGCCGGCAAAGCAGCCCAGAGCGCTTTGCAATTTATCAGAACCACTCCTGGTCGAAACCCGCGTTCGAGCGAAGCGGGAGGCAGCGGGTTACGACTCACATCGAACGCAAAGCGCTTGAGCGCCGCGCGTCCATCCAGCGCAGCACCGCCACCAGCGCGATGGCATAAAACACATGCCCGGCCAGCGCGACTCAGGTGATCGTGTCAAAGCCAAGGAAGTGTCGCCCGTGGCAAACCCGGCGATCGCGCCGATGGCGACAACGCACAGGCCCACGCCATAGAGGCTCGCGCTGGCGAACCAGTGCGGGGTCGGCATCACCCACTGTTGCAGCGGGCGGAACATTGCCGCCCAGCCCAGGGGATAGCCGATCAGCCCGATCAGCCCGAGATGCATCAGATTGCCCGCCTCCCTGCCGTCGGGCAGACCCAGCTGGCCAGAAACCCCCGCGCCAACCCTTCTGGCGCCAGCGCGCCCAAAATCCGGCAGCGGCGCCAGAACCTGCGCCAGATGTCGAACGCCATGGTCGCGGCGGCCCCCGCCACCAGCAGCATCGCAAGCGTGTCGGTGGAAAGCAGCAATCGCGCCGTGGGGCAGTTGGTGTTCCGGGCGGTCATGGCCTGAACCCTTCATGGGTGTTGATCATTCGGATAAGGGGCATAAAGGTGGAATGAGGCAACGTTGCAAAGACTGTGACAGTGCGCGCACGCAAAGGTCAGAACTGTGTCAAACCCGCCGTCCGACTCCACGCTTACCGAAACCGGCCTCGCCCCCCGGGGCGCGGGGCAGGTTCTGCTGATCGCCTGCGGCGCCCTGGCGCGGGAAATCCTCGACCTGAAGGCGGCGAACGGCTGGAATCACCTCGACCTGACCTGCCTGCCCGCGATCCTGCACAACCACCCCGAGCGCATAACAGACGCCGTGCGCGCCGCCGTCGCCAGACACCGCGACGATTACGCCTCGATCTTTGTCGTCTATGCCGATTGCGGCACCGGGGGGCAGTTGCAAACCGCCTGCGATGCCATGGGCGTGCAGATGATCGCAGGCCCCCACTGCTATGCCTTTTTCGAGGGCACCGAGGGCTTCATACGGCGCGCCGAGACGGAATTCACCGCCTTCTATCTCACCGATTTCCTGGTGCGCCAGTTCGACGCCTTCGTCTGGCGGCCCCTGGGGCTGGACCGTCACCCCGGCCTGCGCGACACCTACTTCGCCCATTACACCAAACTGGTCTATCAGGCCCAGACCGATGACCCCGCCCTGACCGCCCTGGCGCAAGACTGCGCCGCCCGCCTGGGCCTGCCCTTCGAGCGGCGCTTTACCGGATACGGCGAGCTTGCCACCGCCCTCGCCGAGGTTGCGCGCGATCCCTGAGGCAATGAACAATCCCCGACCGGCCCCGCATCTGCCCCCGAAACCGTGATTCGACTCATCCGTTCTTTCTTGCCGGAAATATCCCGGGGGTGAATTGCCCGTCAGGGCAAGAGGGGGCTGGCCCCCTACTGCGCCCGCACCGTGGCGCCCGGAACCAATTCACAGGGCAGCGCTACCACCCGTTCCTGCACCACGCCGTGAATGCGCGCGATCAGCGCCCGTGCGCCTTGCACCCCCATGGCCCGGCGGGGGGTTCGCACCGTGGTCAGTTCCAGCGGCAGCACCGTGTTCAGATCGAGGTGGTTGAACCCCGCGATCCCGATATCGCCCGGCACATCCAGCCCCATCCGCGCCGCCGCCATCATCCCGCCGAAAGCCATGGGATCGGACAGGAAACACACCACATCGGGCGCATGGGCTGCCAGGACCGCGCGAAACCCGTCCGCGCCCATGCGGTAAGTGTTGTCGGGCGGCGCCGCATGCACCGGCAGCACGTCCACCCCCACCTCGCCGAAGGCCTGCGCGATGCCGCGCGCCCGCCCCTCGGCGCGCGGATCCTGCCCCCGCTCGACCCCGACAAAGGCCGGGCGGCGATAGCCGAGGCGCGCGATATGGCGCCCCAGAAGCAGGCCCGCCGCCCGATGATCCATGCCGACGCAGATGTCGATCGGGTCGTCGCAGATGTCCCAGGTTTCCAGCGTCGCCACCCCCGCCGCGCGCAGCAGTTGCCGCACCTCGGGGTCGTGCTGCACCCCGGTCAGCACCACGCCCGCCGGGCGCCAGGACAGCACCCGCTCGACCCAGCGCCGCTCGGCCTGTGCCGAATATTCGGTGGTGTCGATCACGCTGGAATAGCCCTGCGCCTCGATGGTGCCGCGCATTCCCGCCAGGATATCGGCGAAGACGTCGTTGAACAAGGTGGGCAACGACACCCCGATCAGGGTTGAATTGGATTGCGACAGCGCCCGGGCGTTGTTGTTGGGCACATAGCCAAGGCTGCGGGCGATGGTCAGGATCTCGGCCCGCTTGCCCTCGGACACCCCCTCGACGCCGCGCATGGCGCGCGACACCGTCATCAGGCTGACCCCCGCCGCCCGCGCCACCCCATGAATGCCACCCTTTTCGATCATGCCGCGATCCCCGCCCGTTGTCGCCAGAGTTATCGTTAACGTGGATTGCCGCGTATGTATATTCCCGGCCTGTCACAATCCTGTAGGTTGGTTGTCAAGACGCCTTGGGAGGGGACCGGCAGTGCCAGAAATCGTTTTCGAGCGTGTCGAAAAGTCCTATGGCAAGGTGCGTGTGCTTCCCCCCCTCGATCTGCATCTGAACGATGGGGAATTCACGGTCCTTGTCGGCCCGTCGGGTTGCGGCAAATCCACCAGCCTGCGATTGCTGGCCGGGCTTGAGGCCCTGTCGGGGGGCGAAATCTATTTCGACGGCAGACCGATCGGACGCCTTGAGCCAAAGGAACGCGACATCGCCATGGTGTTCCAGGATTACGCGCTCTATCCCCATATGAACATTGCCAGAAACATGTCCTTTGCCCTGCGTCTGGCGCGCACCCCCAAGGCGGAAATCGACGAAAAGGTGCTGCGCGTGGCGACGATGCTGAACATCGCCCACCTGCTGGACAGGAAGCCTGCCGAACTTTCGGGCGGCCAGCGTCAGCGCGTGGCCATGGGCCGCGCCATGGTGCGCGATGCGGGCACCTTCCTGTTCGACGAACCGCTGAGCAACCTCGATGCCAAGCTGCGCGCCAAGATGCGTACCGAACTGGCCGAGATGCGCAACACCATCGACAAGAACATGGTCTATGTCACCCACGATCAGGTCGAGGCGATGACCCTGGGCGACCGGATCGTGGTGATGTCCGAAGGTGTGATCCAGCAGCAGGGCAGCCCCGAAGAGCTGTTCAAGCGGCCGGTCAACAGGTTCGTGGCGGGCTTCATCGGCAGCCCGACGATGAACTTCCTTGAGGGCGAGTTGCACAACGAGGGCGGGCTGCGGGTGCGCGGCATGGGGTTCAACCTGCCGCTGCCCGGCGAACTGGCTGCGCGGCTGATCGGCAAGGCCCGCGATGTCAGCCTGGGCCTGCGCCCCTCGTCGATCCTGGTGAACCGGGCCGATCTGCCGCAGATCGACCTGCGGGTGATCGTTTCGGAATACCTCGGTGCGCAATCCGTGCTCGTCACCCGCTGTGGCGACGTCGATGTGCTGGTCGAGGCGGCCAGTACCAGCCCGATCGCGCCGGGCGCCACCCAGGGCTTCGGCGTGGCGACCGACGAATTGATGATTTTCGACCGGGCCAGCGGTTTGCGCCTCTGACCCACCGCAACAAGAACAGCATCCAGGGAGGATCCAACATGCTGCACGTCAAGACAACCTTCACCGCGCTGGCCTGCGCCGCGATCATGGGAACGGCTGCCGCCGCCAACCCATATGCGGAATATGCCGGCACCACGCTGGTCGTGAACTTTCCCGCCCATCCCCACTACAACGCCGCCATCAAGGTGCTGCCCGAATTTACCCGCGAAACCGGGATCAAGGTCGAGGTGGATCAGCTCGAATACCTCAGGATGCGCGAGCGTCAGACGCTGGAACTGACCCGCGATGTCGGCGATTACGACCTGATCTCCTATGTCGTGTTCTCCAAGGCCGACTACATCTTTGCCGACCAGCTTGAAAACCTCGCGCGGTTCTTCATGAACCCGCGGCTGGCCGATCCGAACTACGATGCCGCCGACCTGATCGACGGCTATGTGCAGAACATCGGTGTCGCCGGTGGCACCAAGGGCTATCTGCCCGGGCCCACGGGTTCCCTGTTCGGCATTCCGTTCGGCGCCGAAACCAGCGTTCTGGCCTATCGCAAGGACATCTTCGAAAAGCACGGCATCGCACCGCCCGAAACCTATGAACAACTGCTCGACATCGCCTGCCGCATTCCCGAACTCGAGCCGGGCATGGGTGGCATGGCCTCGCGGGCCGCGTCGGGCCACCAGGCATCGCACGCGTTCCTTTTGCACCTCTCCCCGCTGGGTGGCCGGGTGTTCGATGACAACTGGGAACCCATCATCAACAACGCCGCCGGCGTCGCCGCCGCAAACGCGCTGAAGACCATCGTCGATTGCGGCCCCGAGGGCGGCACCACCTTCGGCCCGGCCGAAGCCGCCGCCGCGTTCCAGCAGGGCCAGGCCGCCATGTTCATGGACTCCATCGCCTTCGCCGCCGGGTTCGAGGATCCGACCAAATCCACCGTCGTGGGCAAGGTCGGCTATGCGCTGCACCCCGAAGGCGTGCGCCGTGGGTCGCAGACCGGCGGTTTCGGTATCGCCATCCCCAAGAACTCGCAGAACAAGGAAGCGGCGTTCCTGCTGATGCAGTGGCTGACATCCAAGAAGGGCGATCTGATGGTCGCGATGGAGGGTGGCAACCCCTCGCGGTTCTCGACCTACGAGAATGCCGAGCTGATCGCCAAGTACCCCTACTCGGCCACCTTTGGCGAAGCGCTGAAGTATGCCGACCCCGACTGGCGCCCGATCATCCCGACCTGGGGCCAGATCAACGCCGACATCGGCACCACCATGAGCCAGGTGCTGACCGAAGGTCTTGACCCGCAGGAAGCCCTTGACGCTGTGGCCGCGCGGACCCGCGCGATCATGGAAGAAGCCGGGTACTACACCTGGGCGGCCAACTGATCCCCTGATCCCGTGCCCCCCGTGCGTGTTGGGGGGTTCGTCCCGGGGCGCATCCGTGTGCGCCCCGGGGAGCGTAAAGGCCGAAGACCGGAACAGGGATTGCAGATGCAGACCGCCAACGCCAACCGCCTGACGCCCTACCTGTTCCTGGCCCCTGCCGCCATCGTTCTGGCGGTGGCGCTGATGTATCCCATCGGCTACATGATCTGGGCGTCGTTCCTGAAATGGAACCCGTCGCAGCGGATCGGCGAGGCCGAATTCGTCGGCCTGCGCAACTATATCTTCCTGCTGCAAGACCCCGCATTCCGCGAAAGTTTCTGGGTGACGGTGAAATTCTCCGCCATCGTGGTGACTCTGGAAATGTTCCTGGGCGTCGGCCTGGCGCTGCTGCTGGACCGGCAGTTGCGCGGCATGACCTTGCTGCGCACCGTGTTCATCCTGCCGATGATGATCGCCCCCATCGTGGTCGGCCTGATGTGGCGCTACATGTACCATCCCACCGTCGGCATCTTCAACCGAACGCTCAAATCCATGGGCTTCGACGGTATCCCCTGGCTGTCGGACGGTGACTGGGCGTTCGCGTCGGTGATCATCGCCGATGTCTGGCAATGGACGCCGTTCATCTTCATCCTGTCGCTGGCCGCGCTGCAATCCATGCCGAAATCTGCGATGGAGGCGGCGCGGATCGACGGAGCGTCAGGCTGGCAACTGATCTGGTACATCAAGCTGCCGCTGATGATGCCGGTGCTGATCGTTACCGCCCTGTTGCGCCTGATCGACGCGTTCAAGGTGCTTGAGGTGATCCTGGTGATGACCAACGGCGGCCCCGGTCTGTCAACCGAAATCCTGTCGATCCGCATTTCGCGCACGGCAAGCGAATTCCGCGATCTGGGGACGGCGGCGGCGATGTCGAACATGCTGCTGATCCTGTTGCTGGTGCTGACCTTCGCGATGTTCCTCTATTCCAAGATCACCGAAATTCGCTCGGCCCGGCTGCGCATCGCCGCCGAGGGAGAATCCTGATGTCCGCCCCCGTCCAACGCCAGAACCCCGCCTTTTATGCCCTGCTGGCCTGCCTGATCGTGATGAGCGTCGGGCCGATCCTGATGATGCTGATCACCTCGCTGCGGCTGAACGTCGACATCATGTCGACCACGTCCAGCCTGTTGTTCATGCCCACCCTGCGCAATTACGAAACCGCGCTGTGCGATGTGCTGTGGTACACGCCCGAGCATGTGGATTTCTGCGATCCCACCTTCGGGCGGGCGCTGGGCAACTCATTGGTGGTGGCGATCACGTCTACCGTGCTGACGCTAGTTCTGGGCACCATGGCCGCCTATGCCATCGTGCGGTTCCGCTTCATGGGGCGCGATGTGGTGTCGCTGACCACGCTGATGATGCGCATGGTGCCCCCCGCCGTGCTGCTGGTGCCGGTGTTCGGCATCTGGACCTTCCAGTTCGGCATCAACGGCACCAAGGGCGGGATCATCCTGATCTATGTTGCGATGAACCTGCCCTTCGTGATCTGGATCCTGCAAAGCTTCATCGTGCAGGTGCCGATCCAGCTTGAGGAATCCGCCCGGATGGACGGTGCGGGGCCGTTCCAGGTGTTCTTCCTCGTCGTGCTGCCGCTGATCAAGCCGGGGCTGGCGGCGGCGGCGATCTTCACCTTCCGCGTGGCGTGGAACGAATTCCTGCTGGGCAACGCCCTGTCGGACAGGAACAGCCGCACCGTGCCCGTGACCATCGTCAACAGCATCACCGAGTTCGACATCGACTGGGGCGTGATCATGGCCACCGGAATGCTGCTGGCGATTCCGCCGATCATCTTCACGCTCATCGCCAGCCGCCAGATCATCACCGGCATGACCGCCGGCGCGGTGAAGGGGTGAGCGATGCTCGACTGGCTGCTCGCCCCCATCGACCCCAGCCGCGCCCATGACGTCGCGGCCATGGTGTCGTGGCACGGCCGGACGATGACCCTGGCCTGGGGCGGCCTCGTGCCCCTCGGCATCCTCGCGGCGCGGTTCTTCAAGCGCCTGCCAAGACAGGAGAAAGAGAAAACGGTAGAAAACCTCGTCTGGTGGAAGTTGCACCAGAGCGCGCAGTATTCCGCCCTGGCCCTCACCGCCATCGGCGTCGCGCTGATCCTCGCCAGCCGCGAGCCGGTGGCCTCTCTCACCCTGCGGGTGATGCTGCACCACTGGCTTGGCTGGGCCATCGTGACCCTTGCGGCGCTGCAACTGGTCTCGGGTCTTTTGCGCGGCACCAAAGGCGGGCCGACCGACCAGAAGGGAAACCTGCGCGGCGATCACTACGACATGACCCCCCGGCGCATCCTTTTCGAGTGGGTGCACAAGGGCGTGGGCTACAGCGTGCTGTTCCTCGCCGCCGTCACCATCCTGACCGGGCTGTGGCAGGCCAACGCGCCCAACTGGATGTGGGCGTCGGTGCTGGGCTGGTGGGGGTTGTTGCTGCTCCTGGCGGTGTTGCTGACCCGGCGGGGCATGGTGCTGGACACCTATCATGCCATCTGGGGCACGGGTCCGGATCATCCGGGCAACCGGCCCACATCGCGCGCGGGCGCCAACCGTTCGCGGATTCGCCAGCGCCAGATGCGGTAGAGAGCGGGAAATTCACAGGGGTCATTGGCAAACCAGCCAAACGGCGTAAAGTCGGCACCGATGGCGTGCGGTCCTGCCCTGCGCCGGTTGCCAAACCCCGGGGCACACCGGGGTGTCCACAGAGAGGAACTCACATGTCGATCCTGAAAACCGTTCTGGCCGCGTCCGTGGCCACATTGGCTGCAAGCGCCGCCAATGCCGAAACCTGGGACATGCCCATGGCATACCCAGCCAACAACTATCACACCGAAAACGCCCAGATGTTCGCCGATGCCGTCAAGGCATGTTCGGGCGGCGATCTGGAAATCATCATCCACGCCGGCGGCTCGCTGTTCAAGGGCGACGAGATCAAGCGCGCCGTTCAGGTGGGCGAAGCGCAGATCGGCGAACGCCTGCTGTCGGCACATGCCAACGAGAATGCGGTGTTCGGCTATGATTCCGTGCCGTTCCTGGCCACGTCCTTTGCCGCCTCGGACAAGTTGCGCGATGCGGCCAAGCCGACCCTGACCAAGGTGCTGGGCGACCAGAACATGACCCCGCTCTATTCGGTGCCGTGGCCCCCCCAGGGGTTGTATTTCGCGCAGGAGGTCAACGCCCTTGCCGACGTGGCGGGTGTGAAGTTCCGCGCCTACAACGCCGCCACCGCGCGCATGGCCGAACTGGCCGGCATGGTGCCCACACAAATCGAGGCGGCCGAGCTGAAACAGGCGCTGGCCACCGGCGTCGTTGCGTCCTTCATCTCGTCCGGGTCCACCGGGGTCGATGAAAAGGTCTGGGAGGATCTGACCCACTTTTATAACGCCGCCGCATGGTTGCCGCGCAACACGATCTTTGTGAACAACGAGGCTCTGGCCGCCCTGTCGGACACCGCCCGCATCTGCCTGATGGAAGAGGCCGCCAAGGCCGAGGCCATGGGCAGTGAAACCGCCGCCAAACTGGCCCAGGGGTTCCTCGATCAATTGGCCGCCGGCGGAATGACCGTGTCCGAGCCCGGCGCGGCGCTGGCCGCCGATCTGGCCGGCATCGGCGCCACCATGACCGACGAGTGGCTGGCGAACGCCGGTGCTGACGGTCAGGCGATCGTCGACGCCTACAAGTAAACTCCACCCCCAGGCCCCCGCACCCATGCGGGGGCCATTGCCAACCGCCAGACGCGCCCCCGCGCGAAAGGATATGCCATGCGCCGCGCCCTTGACCGCCTGTACCTGACCACCGGCCAAGCCGCCGCGCTGGCGCTGATCGCGATCCTCGGGCTGGTGGTGGCGCAGATGGTCGCGCGCTGGTTCGGGCTGTTGTTCAAGGGTGGTGCGCAATACGCCGGCTATGCCATGGCAGCCACTTCCTTTCTGGCAATGGCCTACACGTTCAACAATGCCGCCCATATCCGGGTGTCGCTGTTCGTGAACACCGCCGGGCGGTGGCGCCGGGGAGTTGAAATCTGGTGCTATACGCTGGCCGCACTCGCGGGCTGTTTTCTGGCCTGGTACGCGGTGAAGGCCACGCTTTTGTCGCACC
>Ga0105054_10005954_pt1 | contig 17237 bp, 20 predicted proteins | sample BON02_FD_78091 | JGI IMG/M metagenome (GOLD analysis project Ga0105054, IMG submission 78091) | Freshwater microbial communities from Lake Bonney liftoff mats and glacier meltwater in Antarctica - BON-02 (megahit assembly) | ecosystem: Environmental > Aquatic > Freshwater > Ice > Glacier...
CAGGCTCGGCCCGCGCCACCTTGCCCCTACTGGCACGCACGGCCCGGTAGGGCAGGCTAGGGTCAATCTGGCGCAGCATCTGCTCCACCAAATCACCGCCTTGGTTTACCTCGGCAATCACCCGGTCCGCCTTGTGCCGATGAAACGCATCCACCGCCGCCTCGGCCCATTTTTGCGGGCTGGCCCCGGCAATGCTGGCATCTTCCAACACGATCCCGCGCCATAATTGCGGCGGCCCCTCAGCCAACACACCCGCCACTACAATCCCGCATTCATCCGATCCGGCATGCCCGGTCACCGGCGGGTCCACCGCCACAACAATGCGCGTCGGCTTAAAGGCCGGTGCCGCATGGGCGGCTTCAATATCGGCATGGCGCCACAGGGCGCCCGGCTCATCCACCAGCAATTCACCCATCAATTCTTGGCGGGCCAATCGCGTGTTGGCATAACGGCTCAGCACATTGTCCAAAAACACCTTGGCCAAATTCGCCCGGTTGGCACTGGTTTGCGCTTGCGTCATCACCGTGCGCTTATCCTCCAGCAACCGCGTCAAAACCTTGCGGTTGCGCGGAGTCGTCGTCACCACGGCCCGCGGGTTCTGCCCCAGCCGCAGCCCAAATTGCAGCATATCCCAAGCCGCCTCGCCATATTTCCACTTTGCCAATTCATCACACCAAGCCGCATCAAATTGCGGCCCGCGCAAACGCTCTGGGTCTTTGGCCGAAAATACCTGCGCCTCAGCCCCATTGGGCCATTGCAGTAAGCGGCGCGTCGCAATCCAATGCGGGCGGCGGTCGGGGGGTGAACAGGCCAATAGCCCGCTATCCCCGAACACCATCACCTCACGCGCCTGTTCTAACGTCTCGGCCACCAGCGCCACCCGGCGGCAGGCACCGCGTGCCATCGGGGTCGCCCCCTCAACCTGGGCACGCACCCATTCGGCCCCGGCACGGGTTTTCCCCGCACCGCGCCCGCCCATTATCACCCACGTGCTCCAATCGCCCTCAGGGGGCAATTGATGCCCTGCCATGGCCCATAATTCAAACAGCCATGGCAGGGATAACAGCGCATTCGGGCTTAGCCCGTCCAGAAACTCATCCCGCGCTTCCGGCGTCATCCCGCTTAGCCAATCGGCCAAGGATTTCGCTTCGCGCGGCGGCAAGGTCAAGTGTGACTGCACCCTGTGTTTCAAGTCGCCCGTCAAGATCACGCTCCAATTCAGACAGTCGTTCCAGCGTTTTGTAATGGCTGGTCAAGGCGGTCTGGTGCTTGCTGGCCGCAGCCGGCTCGCTTGGCGTTTCCGCCTCCAGTGCCTCCAAATAAACTGTCAGGGTTTTCGTCCATCGCCGATACAGGCGCTGCGCGTCACGCAGACGTCGCGCCTTAGGCGAGGGCGTTGTGGGTTTTGATGTCATTGATAAGCTTTCGTCTGCTCCGCACGAGCAGAAATAGAAAAAGCGGCCCCGTTTTCACGATGCCGCTAACCCATTTCTTCCAGCTTGCCCTGATGTATACTCACAAGCGTTCTGTAAGTCAAGTATAATCGCTAAAGTTGCAATTCTTTCTTGAATTCATCTTTTGTTCGCAAATATCCCCGCCGGAGGCTCCTTCCTCCTCAACCTACACAAACACCCATAAAACAAGCCCTGCCGCGCCCGCCAGACCCGATCAAAGATCGTGCCCAACCAGCTTGCCGGTGGCGGCGCGCGCGCGGGTGCGCAGACCACAAAGTCACGCCCGCGCCGCTTAAAATCGCCGCACTTACCTCACGGTTGATTCGCCCTTAGTTGCCAGAACTGGCCTCAATCGCCCGCCAGCGCGCCACGTTGGCATTATGGTCCGCCAAATTCGTCGCAAAAGCATGGCCACCCGTGCCATCGGCTACAAAAAAGATATAGGGCGTGTCGTCAGGGTTGGCTGCGGCAAAAATCGCCGCTCGTCCAGGGTTGGCAATGGGCGTCGGTGGCAACCCATCAATCACATAGGTATTATAGGGCGTGTCGCCGCGTAGCTCACTTTGGCGCAGCCCACGGCCAAGTTTTTCACGCCCCAGCGTAATGCCATAAACAACCGTCGGGTCTGTTTGTAGGCGCATGCCTTGCAAAATCCGGTTCACAAACACGCTGGCCACCTGCGCGCGCTCATCCGCAACACCGGTTTCCTTTTCAATGATGCTCGCCAGAATCAGCAAATCCTCAGCACTGTCTATCGGCAAATCTGGGTCACGCCCGGCCCAAGCTGCAGCCAAAATTGCCGCTTGGCTGGTCATCATATCAGCCACCAGCACGGCCCTATCCGCGTTGCGTCGCACTTCATAAGTATCCGGCGCAAGGCTACCTTCGACGGGCACGTCTTCCACCCGCCCGCTCAAAAACGCAACGCGGCTCAGCCGATCAATTACCTCAAAGCTCGTCACACCCTCGGGCATGGCCAGCCGATAGGATACGCTTTGCGCCTCGCCCGCCATAACTGTGGCCGCCAAAACAACGTCCTCCAGCACAATATATGCGCCATTTTCACGGGTTTCGACGCGGCTATCAAGGTCTTCATTCAGCACAACCGTCACCCGGTATTGGCTGAAACTTTGGGCTGGGTTGGCAATTTCATCCAACACCTCATCCATGCTGGCCCCCGCCGTAATCACATGAACCCCAAATTTATGCGAGACGCGCCGGTCGGTATAGCGCGCGCCAATGCGCATAATCATCGCATTGCTAATGATCCCTACCTCTTGCAGCCGGTCCGCAACTGATGTCAGGCTTTCGCCCTGCTCAATGGTAAATTCAACATCCTCAACCAAAGGCCCTGACGCCGAAAACTGCCCCCGCCCCCAGTTGATCGCTAATCCCAGCACAACCAGCCCCACAATGATGATTATCAGCGCATTGGCTGCCAGACTGCGCGCCATGCTCTAAACCCGCTTCAGCACAAGGCTGGCATTGGTGCCGCCAAAGCCGAATGAATTAGACAGGACCACATCAATTTTCCGCTTCACCGCCGCATTTGGTGCAAGGTCCAGCCGGGTTTCAACATCAAGGTTATCAAGGTTTATCGTTGGCGGTGCAATTTGGTCGCGCATGGCCAAAATTGAAAAAATCGCTTCAACAGCCCCCGCAGCGCCCAGTAAATGCCCGATTGAGGATTTGGTTGAACTCATTGTTGCGGTGCTATCCGGCCCCAACAAACGCTCAACCGCCCCCAACTCAATCGTGTCTGCCATGGTTGAGGTGCCATGCGCATTGACGTAATCAATATCGGTAGGCGTAATACCAGCGCGTTTTAACGCTGCCGTCATCGAGCGGAATCCGCCATCGCCGTCAGGTGCAGGGGCGGTAATGTGGTAAGCATCGCCCGACATGCCATAGCCCACGACTTCCGCATAAATTTTGGCACCACGCGCCTTGGCATGCCCATATTCTTCCAACACAACAACGCCCGCACCTTCACCCATCACAAAACCATCACGGTCCCGGTCATAAGGGCGACTGGCGCGCTGCGGGTCATCAGCCCTTGCAGTTGAAAGGGCTTTGCAGGCGTTAAATCCGGCAATCCCAATCTCACAAATCGGGCTTTCAGCACCCCCGGCCACCATAACATCGGCATCATCCAAAGCAATCAGCCGGGCCGCATCGCCAATCGCGTGGGCACCGGTTGAACAGGCCGTTACCACTGCATGGTTTGGCCCCTTGAACCCGTATCGAATGGAAACCTGACCCGAGCAAAGGTTGATCAGCGCGCCGGGAATAAAGAAGGGTGAAACCCGCCTTGGCCCGCGTTCTTTTAATACAATCGCGGTTTGCGCAATTGAATTCAGCCCGCCGATACCCGACCCAATCATCACGCCTGTGCGGCATTTCTGTTCCTCAGTGCTGGCCTCATAGCCGGAATCGGCAATGGCTTGGTCGGCGGCACACATCGCATATAAAATGAAATCATCTACTTTGCGCTGCTCTTTGGGCTCCATCCAATCATCGGCGTTGAACGTGCCATCGCTGCCATCGCCAAGGGGGATTTCGCAGGCATAAGTGGTGCCCAAATGGCTGGCGTCAAACTTGGCAATCGTGCCCGCCCCAGATTGGCCCGCCAATAAACGGCTCCATGTGGCCTCAACTCCGCAGGCAAGCGGAGATAAAACCCCCAGCCCGGTTACAACAACTCGGCGCATAATTCCCCCGTCCACAGCTTATTTTCCAACGGTAATACACGTTGGCCGCGCGCCACGCAACTGAAGGCCACGCCAGATTGCGCCCTTAATAAACGATTATTCAATCGCTGTTAGCGTTGCCCCAATTATGTGCGTTGTAAAGCTGAAGGGGGAGCATATGTCTCGCCTAGTCTATTTGTTAACCATTTGTTTTGCCCTTGCCGCTGCCCCGCTTCGGGCTGAGGAAACCGCGTGCAAAGCCTTTGAGTCCGTGGCCTTCACGGGCCAGTTTCTTGATACAATCCCACAGGCCACCAGACCTGATGATCTGGAACGTGAAATCAATCGCTTGGCCGCAGCCATATCAACCGCCGAACAACACTTAGCCATTTCGGCTGATGCGATCACCCCAACCCAGAAATCCACCATTGATGGTTTTTTGGATAATTTACGCTACGCCATGCTTTTGGCCCGCTCCACGCCAAATGAAACACTTATCAGCTATTTAGCCCGCCCCATAATGCTAGGCCTGCGCGCCTCCATCATCGCAATGGTGGCCGCGGCTGGATGCACCGAATCGATGGACCGGCCCGATGTCACATCTGATGGCCAAACCGGGGCTGAAAACCGATTGGCCGGGATTGGCACGCTAGGGCGGATTGATTCGACAGCCAGCCAAACGGTAAACAACTTAAAACTGCTGCTCACGCCAAGCGGCGCGCTCATGCTGTTCATGATTCTGGCAATCGTCGCGCTCATGCTGTTTGCGTTTATCCGCCGCGACAAGCGAAAGCGGCGGCGTGCACGGCGCTATTATTGCCAAGCCGCCAGTGCCATTGGTCTTGGCGCAACAGTAGCCCCAACAACAATTGTGGATATCAGCCGCGTGGGTGCAAAAATAAATGCTGTGCCCGCGCTTAAGCCGCATTCGAATATCAAGCTCATGGTTCATACCGAATGGTCCGAAGGCAAAGTAATCTGGGCAAATGAACATTTCGCAGGAATCGCTTTTGCCAAGGCCCTAAGTCGCGTGCAAATTCGCAATGTCGTTGCGCAGCCAAGTGCCGTTAAAGCACCGTTTAATGGCAAAAAAGGCAGCACCCGACCGGGCACTGCCTTTTCAAGAAACGCCTAAGCGACTCGATGAGTCTCGATTAGGAATTCTCGGTGATGTATTTCACCGCATCGCCAAAGGACTGGATTGTTTCTGCGGCTTCATCAGGGATTTCGATGCCGAATTCCTCTTCGAAGGCCATAACCAATTCGACTGTGTCGAGGCTGTCAGCACCAAGATCGTCGATGAACGACGCATTCTCAGTCACTTTATCGCCCTCAACGCTCAGGTGCTCGATGACGATTTTCTTAATGCGATCTGCAATGTCGCTCATATCTTATCCTCATTGTCTTGGGCATATGCCCTTTGGTTTAAGTTTTACCGTTCTCGCTTCGTTAGCATCGCAGCGGTCAAACCCTCGTTATCCGCAGCGCCTATAGCATAAGGAACCCTTTTGGCAAATGCTTTGTCAAGCTATCTGCCGCGCTTAGAACATGGCCATGCCACCATTCACATGCAATGTCTGGCCCGTTACATAGGCTGCCTCTTGCGATGCAAGGTAAAGCGCGGCGGCTGCAATCTCTTCAGAAGTGCCCATACGCCCGGCAGGAATACCCACCATCAGCTTGGCCTTTTGCTCATCATTTAGCTTATCAGTCATCGCCGTGGTAATAAATCCCGGTGCCACACAATTGACCGTAATCCCCCGGCTGGCAACCTCTTGGGCAAGCGATTTGCTCATCCCAATCACGCCCGCTTTGGACGCCGCATAATTTACCTGCCCGGCATTTCCGGTGACACCAACGATCGACGAAATATTCACAATCCGCCCCCAACGCGCTTTCATCATGCCGCGCAATACGCCCCGGCACAGCCGCATGGTCGAGGTGAGATTGATGTTGATCACCTGATCCCATTCCTCATCCGACATGCGCATAAATAAATTATCGCGCGTCACGCCAGCATTGTTAACCAAGATATCAAGGCTGCCCATCGCCGCGAGCGCCGATTTCGGCAGCGCCTCAACCTCAGCAGAATCGCCCAAATTGCAGGTAATCACATGCGCGCGGTCACCAAGTTCGGCGGCCAGCGCTTCCAACGGGTCACGCCTCGTGCCGGACAGCGTAACCGTAGCGCCAGCCCCATGCAGCACCCGCGCAATTGCGCCGCCAATGCCACCAGATGCGCCCGTTACCAGCGCCGATTTTCCTGTCAAATCAAACATTTTTACCTCAATCCAGTTTGCCCCTGCATAACAGGCCCAACCCGACGCGACCATATCAAAGCGAGGGAATCAATGACGATTAAAGGCATTTCTGCTAATATTACGGTTTTAAACAAAGAGATTATTATGAAAATTACAGCATCGCTCCCCAAGCCAACGGTCAAACCGTTCAACGTTAAAGGCAAAGACCTTGACGAATTATTCGCCGCTCTTGAAAAACACGGATTCTGGGGCCGGTTTTTGGCCAATGAGGCCGTCAACTGGGGCTCAAAAGACCCGGTGGAAACGGTTAAATTCTCCGCCAAGCCGGTCATCCACATGCCAAAATGGACCGATTACAGCAAGGCTGACAAACCCTCAAAAGATAGTTTTGATAAAATGTATAAGGTGTTGTTAAAACACGAAAATAACCACTACGCGATCATGTTGGAACAGTTTGCCATTTTTTCAAACGAATTGAACAATCTGGACACGCTCAGCGCCAAAGACGCCAAGAAAAAATGGAAAGAATTTCTCGTCACCTACAATAACGCGCAGAAAAAATATGACGATAAAACCGACCATGGCATAAAAGAGGGAGTCGAACTTTAACCTTTGAGCGCCGCAATATCATCTGGCGTGCCAATAGCGCGGCATTCGGCAGATTTTTCAATGCGCCGGATCATCCCGCTTAGCGCCTTACCGGCGCCAATTTCCCAAAACTCGGTTACGCCCTGCGCCACCATCCAACTTACGCTTTCGCGCCAACGCACAGATCCGGTGACTTGCTGCACCAATAAATTGCGAATCAACAATGGGTCCACAACGTCATGCGCCACAACATTGGCCACCAGCGGCACTTTGGGGGCCACTAACTCAACATCATCCAAGGCCTCGGCCATCGCTTGCGCGGCGGGTGCCATCAATTCACAATGAAACGGCGCGCTTACCGGCAAGAGCAACGCGCGCTTTGCACCTTTGGCCTTGGCAATTTCTAAGGCCCGCTCAACCGCCTCGCGGTGGCCTGAAACAACAACTTGGCCCGGATCGTTATCATTCGCCGCTTGGCAAACCTGCCCCTGCGCGGCTTCCGCAGCAACCTCAGTAGCGCCTGCAAAATCAAGCCCTAATAACGCGGCCATGGCCCCAACACCTACCGGCACGGCGGCCTGCATAGCTTGGCCGCGAATGCGCAACAGCCGCGCGGTATCAGCCAATGAAATTGAACCGGCGGCACATAGCGCTGAATACTCGCCCAATGAATGCCCCGCCACATAGGCGGCATCGCCAATACCAAAACCTTCCGCCTCCAGCGCCCGCATTGCAGCAATTGATGTCACCATCAGCGCGGGTTGGGCGTTTTTGGTAAGGGTCAACTCATCAATTTCGCCGTCCCAGATGAGGCTTGACAGATTTTGCCCCAAAGCCTCATCAACCTCGTCAAAGGCGGCTTTTGCGGCGGGATAGCTTTCGGCCAAAGCGCGGCCCATGCCAATGGCTTGCGCCCCTTGCCCCGGAAATACGAATGCTCGCATGATCTGCCCCTTTGTATGTTTACGCGGCTATCAGGCTAGCGGCAGCTCACCGTGCCTTGCAAGGTTGGAATGGCGCGGCCAAGGGCGTCACGCTCCAATACTTCATGCAAGGAATATGGGTTAATCAGCGTATTGCCGCAAATCTCTTCAATCGTGCTAGCCCATAACGGCTGAAGCTGCGGAAAGCTTTGCCCAAATAGCCCGGTCACCTTAAAGGTATAACGGCCATCTTCGTCGGCTATCGGCACCGCATCAACCTGTGGGATGTTTGGCAAAACCACGTCGGCAGCAGGGTCGCTGGCTTCAACACAGCCAGCCAAAACCATAGGTAGCAAAATAAAACCGCGCATGCTCAACATAAGATACCCCCATAACCAAGCCAATCCCTGTGCGGGCCCGGTGCGCGCGCAAAATAGCAGCCAATCCGGCGATTCCAAGCCCTAAGGCTACTTCCGGGCAAATTCATGCCAATGCCGCCTTGCATTTTCGCTTATCACCGCTATAACGCGCCATTGCCCGGTAAATTTGACCGCGCCGCCTCTCGTTAACAGACCACCGGGCTTGGGTCTGTCAGTGAAGCGCGCTTGTAAATGATAGGATATGCGCATGGCTCTCTATGAGCACGTATTTATTTCTCGGCAAGATTTGTCGAGCGCCCAGGCGGAAGGCTTGGTTGAACATTTCACCGCAGTATTGGTAGACAATGGCGGCTCTGTTCTGGAAAACGAATATTGGGGCCTCAAAACGATGGCCTACAAAATCAACAAAAACCGCAAAGGCCATTTCGCCTTTCTGAAATCGGATGCGCCCAGCGCCGCCGTTCAGGAAATGGAACGTCTGATGCGCCTGCATGATGACGTGATGCGTGTGATGACCATCAAAGTTGATGCCCATGAAGAAGGCCCATCGGCCGTTGTTCAGGCAAAATCGTCGCGTGATGACCGTGGGCCGCGTCGCCCCCGTCGTGAATTTTAAGGAGGGCTTGAATCATGGCTAACAAACCGTTTTTCCGCCGCCGGAAATCCTGTCCGTTCTCCAGCGCCGATGCGCCGAAGATCGACTATAAAGACATAAAATTGCTACAGCGCTATATCTCTGAGCGCGGCAAAATCGTCCCCGCCCGTATTACCGCCGTCTCGGCGAAAAAGCAGCGTGAACTGGCCCGTGCGATTAAACGCGCACGTTTCATCGCCCTGCTTCCCTATGCTGTAAATTAAGGAGACTGACATGCAAGTTGTTCTTCTTGAACGCGTTGTAAAATTGGGCCAAATGGGTGACGTTGTGAACGTCAAACAGGGTTATGCTCGTAACTATCTGCTGCCACAGGGCAAGGCGCTGCGCGCCAATACTGCCAATTTAGCACAGTTTGAAACCCAGCGTGCCCAGCTTGAGGCCCGCAATCTTGACGCCCGCACAGAGGCCGAAGCCGTTGGTGATAAACTGAACGGCCAGATCTTCGTGATCATCCGTTCGGCATCCGATGCGGGTTCGCTTTACGGTTCGGTTACAGCGCGTGACGCCGCTGATATCGCAACAGCCGGCGGCTTTTCCATCAACCGTGGTCAGATCGTTCTGCACCGTCCGGTAAAAGAACTTGGTATGCACACGATGTCTGTCGTTCTGCATCCCGAAGTCACGATTGAAATCAATATCAACGTGGCACGTTCAAGCGAAGAAGCCGAACTTCAGGCCTCGGGCAAATCCATTCAGGAATTGCGCGCCGAAGCTGACGCCGCTGCTGATTTTGACATCGCCGAATTGTTTGAAGATGTCGGCGCTGCAGCCCGTGACGAAAACGGCGCGCCGATCGTGGATGACCGCGACTAAAAAGCTGGCATTCAGCTATGAATCAGGGGCCGGTATTCCGGCCCCTTTTCGTTTGAAGGTGAAGCCATGCGCTTGATTTTACTGATTATCTTTACGGCCTTGGCCTTTGCCGCTGCGTCTATGTATTGGCTTGATTTGCCAATGCGTGAATTTGCGCTAAGCGGTGATTCAAACTTTTGGCACCTCGTTTCATTGGCCGGAAAATCCGGGTGGATGCTCATCAGCTCGCTATTGGCTGCTGCCCTTTTTGCTTGGCGCAAACAGGTGCGACAGCGCAATGCCGCCTGGTTTATCTTTGGTTCTGTTGCACTCAGCGGTATCGCCGTGCAAATCCTCAAAGGGATTATAGGCCGCGCCCGACCAACGCTGTTTGACGCCGTCGGCGCCTATGATTTTCAGCCCTTAACCTTTGCACGTGACCACGCATCAATGCCATCAGGCCATGCGACCTCCGCTTTTGCACTGGCTGTATCAGTTGCCATTGTGCAGCCCGCCTTACGCGGCCCGGCGGCGCTGTTTGCCGTTCTGGTTTCCTATTCGCGCCTGCCCGAGGGCATGCATTATTTGTCGGATATTACGCTTGGCGCGGCACTTGGGTCGGCAACTGCTCTTTTGTTGGCAAAAAATTTAATAGATCGTAACATCCCGTTTTCACGACGATAATTATAAACTATCCCCGACCCCACTATGTTCCACAAAAATAGTTGCTCCAATATTCTGGGCTGACCGGTTATAAAATCTTAAACACGGGATGGGCGAATACATGGCTGATGGGGCACCAAACTTAAACGCGGATGAGCATGTCCAACCGCATAATATTGAGGCAGAACAGGCGCTTCTGGGGGCGATCCTTGTCAATAACGAAGTGTTTGACCGGGTTTCGGCCATCGTAACCGATTCGCATTTTTACGATCCGGTCCATGGCCGCATTTATGATGTTGCCGCCCGGCGTATCCAAAAAAACGCGCTGGCCTCGCCGGTCACGCTCAAGGCGTTTTTAGAGGATGACGAGGGCCTAAAAGAACTTGGCGGCCCGGCTTATTTGGCCCGGCTTGCTGGTTCAGCCATTTCGCTTTTTGCCGCGCGCGATTATGCGCAACTGATCTATGATCTTGCCATCCGACGCCAACTTATAGAAATTGGACGTGAAATTGCCGCAAAGGCCGCATCGGTTGATATTGATAGCGAACCGAATGCGCAAATTGTTGAGGCCGAACAGGCACTTTACCAACTCGGCGAAAAAGGCCAAGCCAATCAAGGCTTCCAGTCCTTCCTGCGTTCAGTTTCCAATGCCGTGGCGATTGCGAATCAGGCCTATCAGCATGGCGGCGGCCTGTCGGGCATTTCAACGGGGTTGAAGGATTTGGACACGCGCCTCGGCGGCTTGCATCCGTCCGACTTGCTGATCATCGCTGGCCGCCCTTCAATGGGTAAAACCGCGCTGGTCACCAATATCGCCTTTAACGTTGCCAAGGCCTTTAAGCACGGCACCAAAACCGATGGCACCCAAGGCACAACCGATGGCGGGGTTGTTGGCTTTTTTAGCCTTGAGATGTCATCCGACCAGTTGGCCACACGTATCCTGTCCGAAGCCAGCCGCGTGCCCAGCGAAAACCTGCGCCGGGGCAACCTGACCGAGGAAGAATTCCGCCGCTTTGTTGAAGCCGCCAAGGAACTTGAGCGCTGCCCGCTTTATATTGATGACACGCCCGCTTTGCCGATTTCCGCCGTTCATGCCCGCGCGCGGCGGCTTAAACGCCAGCACGGTTTGGATTTGCTGATTGTGGACTATTTGCAACTGCTGCGCCCGGCCACCGCCAAAGATAACCGCGTTAATGAGGTGTCTGAAATTACCCAAGGCTTAAAGGCGATTGCCAAGGAATTGGATATTCCGGTTATCGCCCTGTCCCAGCTATCGCGCCAAGTTGAAAACCGCGAAGATAAGCGCCCGCAGCTTTCAGATTTGCGTGAATCCGGTTCAATCGAGCAAGACGCCGATTCGGTGATGTTTGTGTATCGAGAGGAATATTACCGCGAGCGTGAAAAGCCATCGGATGACAATGTGGAAGCCATGATGAAGTGGCAAGATGATATGGCCCGCCTGCATGGCAAAGCCGAAATCATCATTGGCAAGCAACGCCATGGCCCCATCGGCTCGGTTGAGTTGTCATTCGAAGGCCAGTTCACCAAATTCGGCAACCTAGCCAAACCGCATCAGGTTTCTGGCGATTGGTGACAATGCCAGCCTGCCGGGCTAAGTCTGAGGCCAAAGGGGCGCGCCATGACGAATCCGGTTCTAACAATTGATCTTGAGGCTATCGCCGCCAATTGGCAGGCGCTGAACGCGCATGTTGGCGCCGGGGTTGAAGCGGGCGCCGTCGTTAAGGCCAATGCCTATGGTTTAGGGGCCGCAAAAGTTGCGCCCACGCTTTACAAGGCTGGTGCGCGCCAGTTTTTTGTGGCCTTGGCGAATGAGGCGGCAACATTGCGCCCGCATTTGCCCGATGAGGCCACGATCTGGGTTTTTACCGGTTATATGCAAGGCGATAAAGACGCCTATGCCGCAAGCCGCGCGCATCCTTTACTGAATAGCCCCGCACAACTGGCCGCCTATCGGGCAGATTTCCCCAAGGGCATATATGGATTTGATATTGATAGCGGCATGTCGCGGCTGGGGTTTGAAGCGCATTCACTGGCCAGCCTAGCCTTTGCGTCACCCCCGGTGCGCCCGGCCCTGCTAACCAGCCATTTAGCCTGTGCTGACACCCCAGCCCACCCGATGAATGCGGCCCAGCTTGCCGCCTTTATACTGCTAACCGCTGCCCTGCCCATGGTTGAAAAATCGCTTTCGGCAAGTGCGGGCATGATGATGGGCCCGGCCTATCACTTTAACCTCACCCGCCCCGGCATTGCGCTTTATACTGGGGCATTTGAAGGGGGTCGCATGCCCTTGCGGGCGGAACTGCCTATTATTCAAACCCGCCAACTTATGCCCGGCCAAGTGGTTGGCTACGGCGCCACATGGACAGCCAAGCGCCCCAGCCGCATTGCGACGGTGGCAGGCGGCTATGCCGATGGGCTGTTTCGCGGCTTATCGGGGCTTAGCCTTTTCCATGGCAAAATCGCCTGCCCCATTGTTGGGCGCATATCCATGGATATGATTGGCGTGGATATTACCGATCTGCCCGACAGGCCCGACTGGCTAACCCTGATTGGCCCCCAACAGCACCCGCAGGTTTTGGCCGATGCGGCGGGAACAATTTCGTATGAGGTTCTGACAGCTCTAGGCGCGCGCTACAATCGTGTCTATACAGGGTCAAAAGGATAAAGCATGCAGGCGGTGTTGCTATTTCAGGGGTTTTTGGCCTCAATTGGTCGGTCAGTATTAGGGCTATGCGCAAGCGTCGGACGCTTGGTATTTTTCGCTGCCCGCGCGTTGTCGGCAATGCCACGCAGGCCGTTTTATGGCCGCGAATTTGGGGCGCAATTGGTGCGCATTGGTTATTTCAGCCTGCCGGTGGTTGGTCTGACAGCCCTGTTCACTGGCGGTGCATTAGCCTTACAAATTTACGCCGGGGGTGCGCGGTTTAACGCTGAAAGCGTTGTGCCAAGCATTGTGGCTATTGGCATGGTGCGCGAACTTGGCCCGGTTTTGGGAGGGCTAATGGTGGCAGGCCGCGTGGCCGCAGCCATTGCCGCCGAAATGGGCACCATGCGGGTGACTGAACAGATTGATGCGCTGACAACGCTGTCGGCTGACCCCATGAAATACCTTGTCGCGCCGCGCCTGCTGGCCGCAACGCTGGTCATGCCTATTCTGGTGCTAGTGGGCGATATTATTGGCGTGTTGGGTGGGTTTTTGGTGTCAGTTTATCGGCTTGCCTTTAACCCCGGCGCCTATATCACCAATACGATAGATTTTCTGGAAGTCGGCGATGTAACCTCGGGGCTGATTAAAGCGGCTGTGTTTGGCTTTATCGTGGCCCTTATGGGGTGTTATCACGGCTTTCATTCTGGGCGCGGCGCCTTGGGTGTTGGGCAGGCCACCACCAATGCCGTTGTGTCCGCCTCTATCCTCATTCTCGCCAGCAATTATTTGCTCACCGAACTTTTATTTCCAGCATGAGCGCGATGATCTCCATCTCAAACGTCGCAAAACGCTTTGGCCCCAAAGTGGTGCTTGACGGGATATCGCTGGATATAGCGCGCGGCGAGAGCCTTGTGGTAATAGGCGGCTCTGGCACCGGGAAATCGGTGCTGCTGAAATGTGTTCTGGGGCTGATCGTGCCAGATAGCGGCACGATTACGGTTGATGGCCGGACGGTGCGGGGAAACGACCCTGTTATCATGGATAAAATCGGCATGCTGTTCCAAGGCGGCGCGCTGTTTGATAGCCTTCCCGTTTGGCAAAACGTGGCCTTTCGCCTATTGCAAGGCAAACGCCGCCTGCCAAGGGCTGAGGCGCGTACACTGGCCATTGAAAAGCTTGCCCGTGTTGGGCTTGGCCCCGAAGTGGCCGAATTATTTCCCGCCGAGCTTTCAGGCGGTATGCAAAAACGTGTGGGCCTTGCGCGCGCCATTGCCGCCACGCCTGAAATAATTTTCTTTGATGAGCCAACCACCGGGCTGGACCCGATTATGTCGGGCGTTATCAATACCCTTATCCGTGAAATTGTGGTCGAACTTGGCGTAACCGCCGTGACCATCACCCATGATATGAGCTCGGTGCGCGCCATTGCTGACACCGTTGCCATGATCCATGGCGGCAAACTGCGCTGGCATGGCAAAGTGGCTGATATTGATAATTCTGGCGATGATCATCTGGACCAATTTATTCACGGCCGGGCTGAAGGCCCGATTGAATCCATCCGCTAAGCAATGCGCATTCCCATCATTCTCAACCTGCTGTTACTCATCGCCTTCCCGATTAGCTGGTTTGTGCCGCTGGCCCATACTGGCCTGCTGAGCTGGTTCAATGATGATGAACTGACCGTGCTCAATACCATCGGTGTGCTATGGAAAAGCGATGTTTTTCTGGCGCTGGTCGTTGTGTTTTTCGCCCTGCTCGCCCCCATGGCCAAATCAATGCTTTTATTGCTAATCCAACTTGAATGGCTTGGCGCGAATATGCTTGGTGCTTTGGCTATTTTGGGTAAATTGGCCATGGCAGATATTTTCCTGATTGCCCTGCTCATTGTTGCCGCCAAAGGTGTTGGGGTTGGCTATATTGAAACCGGCTGGGGGCTGTATTTATTTGGCGGTTGCGTCATGCTGTCATTGCTGGTGACCGAGCTGACAAAAAGGAAAACCAATGGGCATTGAGATTTTATATGCTGTCTTAATCGCCTTCACCATTTTGGTGGCAAGTTGGTGGTCAGCAACCTCGGCGTTTCGCAATAGAGGACGGCTTCGGGCTGCGCAAATTTCAACGCTGGTGCTTGTTTTTTTGGCAATGGTGATGCTTGGCCAGCATTTGGAATTGGCATCACAAATTGTGGGTGGGTTACTTATATTTACAGCTGGCTTGGCTCTGCTTTGGGAAACATGGCAAAATAAGCTTTTCCCGGTCATTCATATCGCATTTGGCACCTCACTTGTGCTTACAGTGCCGTTCAACGGTTAGGTGGGTATTTTTGGCTAAATCGACCAACAGCTTTTCATGCAATGATTGCGGTGCGTCTTACGGCAAATGGGCCGGGCATTGTGATGCCTGTGACGCCTGGAATTCTATCGTTGAAGATGTGCCACTATCCACCGGCCCGGCCAAAGTGGCTATGGGTGCAAAGCGTGGCGCAAGTATTCAACTGACCGCCCTATCGGGCAGCGAACCCACCCCACCCCGCGTGCAATCAGGCAATGCCGAGCTTGACCGTGTTTTGGGTGGCGGGCTTGTGCCATCCAGTGCCATTTTATTAGGCGGTGATCCCGGTATCGGCAAATCAACCCTCCTGCTGCAAGCTGCCGCTGCTTTTGCGCGCGCCGGCCAAAAATGTATATATATTTCGGGTGAGGAAGCGACTGCGCAAATTCGGATGCGCGCGGCGCGACTTGGCCTTTCAGATGCACCGCTGCAATTGGCGGCTGAAACAAACCTGCGCAATATTTTAACCACGCTGGATGCTGAACGCCCCAATCTGGTGATCATCGATTCAATCCAGACTATGTGGTCTGACAATGTGGATTCTGCACCCGGTTCGGTTAGCCAGGTGCGCGCCGCTTGCCATGAACTTGTCGCCTATGCCAAGCGCTCGGGCACATCGGTTGTGCTGGTTGGCCATGTCACCAAAGACGGCCAAATTGCCGGGCCGCGCGTTGTGGAACATATGGTTGATACCGTGCTTTATTTTGAAGGCGAACGCGACCATCAGTTCCGCATTTTACGCGCTGTCAAAAACCGCTTTGGCCCATCTGACGAAATTGGTGTGTTTGAGATGACAGGCGCCGGGTTGGCCGAAGTGTCCAACCCCTCGGCGCTGTTCCTAAGCGAGCGTGACGCCCTTGCCCCCGGCTCGGTGGTGTTTGCAGGCATTGAGGGATCGCGGCCGCTGCTGTGCGAAATTCAGGCGCTGGTGGCATCGTCACCCCTCGCCACACCACGCCGTTCGGTTGTGGGTTGGGATGCAGGGCGCTTGGCGATGATTCTGGCGGTGCTTGATGCGCGCTGTGGCATCGGTTTTGGCGGGATGGATGTTTACTTAAACATCGCTGGTGGGCTGCGCATTTCCGAACCCGCCGCCGATTTGGCCGTTGCGGCGGCTTTAATCTCGGCCCGCCAAGACCACCCGATTGCATCAGACACGATAATTTTCGGTGAAATTTCGCTCTCCGGCGCGCTCCGACCGGTCGGCCAGCCCGATTCTCGGCTTCGAGAAGCAGAAAAGTTGGGTTTTCAGGCCGCAATTACACCTTCGCGGGTGAAGCTTGCGGGCGAATCGGGCATAACAGTGCATAAGTTCGACAACCTAGCTGGTTTTATTGACCAGTTTTTCGGAACGATCGAAACTTGAACAAGAGGGACTTGGGATGGAAGACCTAACAATAGTAGATGGCGCGGTTATCGCCATAGTTCTTATTTCTGGCATTCTGGCCTTTGCACGGGGGTTCGTGCGCGAAGCGACCTCTATCGCGGGGTGGGTCGGGGCGGCCGTCGTTGCCTATTTCCTCGCCCCACGCGTGGAACCGCTCATGCAGGAAGTTCCGCTGTTAAGGGACCTCATCGATTCGTCTTGCGAATTGGCGATGATGGCGGCCTTTGGCATTGTGTTTGTTGTGGCGCTGGTCGTGTTATCACTCTTTGCTCCGCTTTTGGCTTCGGCTGTGCGTGGCAGGGCGTTAGGCACGCTCGACAAAGGGCTTGGCTTTTTGTTCGGTTTGGCGCGCGGTGCACTGCTGATTGTGGTGGCACTATTTGTATATGAGCAATTCTTCGCCGTTGGTGATGGTATTGAAATCATAACCACATCCAAAACCTAC
>Ga0105054_10005960_pt1 | contig 17215 bp, 16 predicted proteins | sample BON02_FD_78091 | JGI IMG/M metagenome (GOLD analysis project Ga0105054, IMG submission 78091) | Freshwater microbial communities from Lake Bonney liftoff mats and glacier meltwater in Antarctica - BON-02 (megahit assembly) | ecosystem: Environmental > Aquatic > Freshwater > Ice > Glacier...
TATCGTCGTGACGACATCACCGGCAGAATGGCATCGATGATCTGGATCAGCCATAAATAAGGTATGATCTCTTACATTTAGCTTATCCCCTTGGATTATTATGGAATTATTGCTCTGGATCATTGGCTTCAGTTTAATTGGCGGCTTATTAAGTGTCGTGGTCGCATCATCATTTTTACTGTTATCAAATGATGCACGTAACGTAGCAGTACCACACCTCGTTAGCTTTGCCATCGGCAGCCTATTAGGCGCCTCTTTTCTAGGCCTAATTCCTCATGCAATGGAACATGAATATGCGGTTGATGCCCATACAATAGGACTTACCTTGCTATTAGGTTTGCTCAGTTTTTTCTTGCTAGAAAAAATGGTGTTATGGCGTCACTGCCACAGTGACCATTGCGAAGGCCATTTACCTGAACTAGCTCAACATGACCATGAGCACGGTCATGACCTCGCTCAACATAATCATCAAGACAACAAAAATAAAGCGGCTGGCACCTTAATTTTAATCGGCGACACTTTTCATAACTTTGTAGATGGTGTTTTAATTGCCGCGGCCTTTATGACCGATACCCACCTTGGTATCGTCACCGCACTAGCTATCGCAGCCCATGAAATCCCACAAGAACTAGGTGATTTTGTAATTTTATTACATAGTGGTTTTACACGAAAAAAAGCATTGTATTACAATATGTTATCTAGCCTTGGCACTGTTGTAGGAGCACTGCTCGCCTATTTCACATTATCGGGCATGCAACATTTATTGCCTTATATTTTAATCATCGCCGCCTCCAGTTTCATCTACATCGCGGTAGCGGATCTAATTCCTGGCTTACATCACAAAGTAAAATTATCTGAAACATTGCAACAGATATCGCTGATAGCCGCTGGCACGATCTTTATTTATATTGCGCATAGCACCTTGCACTAAGTTTTAATAATGTCTAGGCAATTAATTATTTGGCATTTTACAGATGGAAAACCGGGTCATGAAAATCAGGCGAGAGGCTTAATACAAGCAATGGCAACAGTTACATCAGTGAAGAGTAATATAATTGATGTCCCACAAAACTTCTTTCTATTTTTATCCGCATTAATCGTTGGTGATTTGTATCGCCAGTTATCAAAACTAGAAAAACCCAGATATCTCATTGCAGCAGGCCGACGTACACACCTTCCTATGCTGTTGGCACACTTATGGTTTGGCGGAAAACGCATTGTTTTAATGCGTCCTTCTTGGCCAATAAGATGGTTTGACATGCTTATTATTCCTTACCACGACCGCCCCAAAGCGAGTCCAAACATTCTAATAACTCAAGGGGCTATCAACACAATAACGCCGTCATCTACGCATGATAAAAACCAAGGAATCATCTTGATAGGCGGACCCAGTAAACATTATTATTGGAATACAACAAACATTGTCCAACAAATTTCATCGTTATTACACAACATACCTGAAATATCATGGATGATTATTAACTCCCGCCGCACCCCGGAAGATTTTTTAGTTCAACTGCAAAACGTTTCGAATAATTACACCTTCATCGATCATCACCAAACTGATAAAGATTGGCTGCCTAAACACCTCGCTTCTGCGGGACAAATATGGGTATCGCCAGATAGTGTATCAATGATCTACGAAGCGCTAACGTCAGGTGGAGCCATAGGTTGTTTCGATCTTGAAAAAAAGGGTGACAATCGCATTGTAAATGGCATTGACGAACTCATGCAAAATGGCATGCTCACATCTTTTAATCAATGGCAAACAACACGTCAGTTAACGCTACCACCATTTCAACTTAACGAAGCACAACGGACGGCAGATTGGATACTAAATCAATGAACAAAGCACTCACCGTCATTCAAGTTCTACCCGCACTGAATAGTGGAGGTGTCGAACGCGGGACGACTGAAATAGCCAACGCGCTAGTAAACGCAGGACATCGCTCGATTGTTATCTCTGCTGGTGGGCGCCTAGTTGAACAGCTCGAAAATGAAGGAACAAAACATATAACCTTATCTATCGGTGAAAAACGTTTAAGCACCTTGAAATATATATGGCAACTAAGAAAGATCTTTCGGCAGGTCCAGCCCGATATTATTCACTTACGCTCTCGATTACCGGCATGGATAGCCTATCTCGCATGGAGAAAATTACCTGTAACTAATCGACCACATATTGTTACAACGGTTCACGGCCCCTATTCTGTCAACAAATACAGTGCCATCATGACCATAGGCGAAAGGGTCATTGCAGTATCGAATATGATTAAAGACTATATCATCGAAAATTATCAAGGTATAAATCCTGATAACATTGAGGTCATCCATCGAGGCATCGATCCACAGCGCTACTGCTCTCAGTATCGTCCTAGCGATACTTGGCTCAATGAGTGGCAAAAAGACTATCCTCAACTTACCAATAAGTTTGTGTTGACATTACCTGCACGTATTACTGCATGGAAAGGTCAAGATGATTTCATCAGTTGCATACAGCTCCTTAAATCCAAAGGTATCAAGGTACATGGTCTTATAGTGGGTGAAACTCATCCACGTAAACAAAAATTTTTAGCTGATCTCAAACAGCGTATTAATGAACTTAATCTAGAGAGTGATATTACTTTCACTGGCCATAGGAGTGACTTGCAGAATATTCTCACTATTTCAAATATTGTATTTTCCTTAGCAAAGGAACCTGAAGCTTTTGGTCGGACCACCATTGAAGCGTTAAGCATGGGTATTCCGGTCATTGGTTATAATCACGGCGGCGTTGCCGAGCAACTGGATATCCTATTCCCGGAGGGCAAAGCCCCTGTTGGAGATATTCAAGCCGTTGTAGATAAAGTCATCGCATGGCAGCACACTATTCCATCAGTAGGCATAGATCACCCGTTTACCTTACAAATGATGTGTCAAAAAACCTTACAAATTTATCAAGAACTGACACGTAAACCTAACATCCCATAAGGCTAAGCGAAATTGCAAAACCATGGGCTACATTGATGCACTGAAATAACATTCACCATAAAAATTGCCTAGAGAACTAAATAATGAAAGTTGCTATTGTCGGAACAGGATATGTTGGTTTATCGCTTGCGATGCTTATTGCACAAAACCATCAAGTCGTTGCTTTAGATATCGTCCCAGAAAAAGTTGCATTGCTGAATGAGCATAAATCTCCAGTTGAAGATACTGAAATTGAAGATTTTTTAGCTCATAAAACCCTGAACTTCAAAGCCACATTAAATAAAGAAGAAGCCTACCAAAATGCTGATTTTGTCGTCATTGCTACTCCAACAGATTATGATTCTGAAACAAATTATTTCAATACAAAATCTATTGAAGCGGTAATTAAAGATGTCTTAACCATTAACCCAACTAGCGTAATGATTATTAAATCGACCGTGCCGGTTGGTTATACTGAACAGATAAAACATGACTTAAAATGCGACAATCTTATGTTCTCTCCTGAATTTTTAAGAGAGGGAAAAGCATTATATGACAATCTCTACCCATCTCGAATTATTATTGGTGAGGACTCAGAACGAGCTCGAACTTTTGCCGCGTTGCTCGTTGAAGGAGCCGCTAAAGAAGACATCTCGGTGTTATTTACCAATTCTAAGGAAGCTGAGGCTATTAAACTATTTTCCAATACTTATCTAGCCATGCGTATTGCATATTTTAATGAACTTGATAGCTACTGCGAAATTCATGGCCTTAACTCACGCCAAGTAATTAATGGGGTAGGCTTAGATCCAAGAATCGGCCACTACTACAACAATCCGTCATTTGGCTATGGTGGTTACTGTTTACCAAAGGACACCAAACAATTGCTAGCTAACTATCAAGATGTGCCTAATAATCTAATTCGAGCCATTGTTGATGCGAATACTACTCGCAAAGACTTTATAGCTAATTCGATCCTAAATCGCAAACCAAAAGTCGTTGGAATTTATAGACTTATCATGAAAACAGGCTCAGATAACTTTCGCGCTTCAGCCATTCAAGGCATCATGAAACGCATCAAAGCTAAGGGTATCGAGGTCATTATTTATGAGCCTGTTTTGCAAGAGGAAAAATTCTTCAACTCTAAAGTCATTGCTGATTTGACCGAGTTTAAAAAATTAAGCGATGTCATCGTAGCTAATCGCCTTACTGATGATATCTTTGATGTTAAAAGTAAAGTGTATTCGAGAGACTTATTTGGAAAAGACTAACAGGCAATATTGTGCAGAATTGCTGCAAAACGCTCTTTTAATATCTTAATTGAAAAATATTGCTGATAACTCTGCTCTGCATTCGCACGTGAGGACAATACCAGATCAGCCTGCTCAGCCAATTTAACCATCATTTTTGCCAAAGCATTTGCGTCACCAGCGGGTACGAAAAATAGACCCGAATTGACGTTTTTCCTTAATGACTCGGGGTATGCTTCGGAAGAACACGTAACTACTGGGCGAGCGCAGGACAGGGCTTGATAGACCTTATTAGGTATAACTCTTCGCGTTTTATCTGTAAAACCAAATATTCCTAAACAAATATCTGCCTGAGCAATTCGGTCTGGTAGATCAGTGTAGGGAATCCAGTCTGTAAAATATACATTCGCTCGATCAGTCAAACTTTCTTGTATTTGTTTACGTAATGGTCCATTACCAATAAAGTGCCATTCTACTTCAGGGCCGTTATATATTTGAATGGCTTTAGCGATAACATCAGGGCCTTGCAGTCCAATATAGCTGCCATAAAATAGAATGTGCAATGGCGTGTTCAAACCACCGTATTGAGGGATGAAAAGAGACTCTTCGGCACCTACGGGTAAAACGGCCAATTTATTAACGTTGACACCCATCACATCCGCATAAAATTGGGCATGCAGCTCTGTATCTGCCACAACATAATCTACTGATTGCAGCAGCGATTGCTCCCATTTCAACAATTTATTTGCTTGGCGACTCTCCTCAGAAAACTTTTTCCTTTCCCAAACTTGTTTATCATAAGTACTAATTAAAGGATCAAAAATGAGCGGTATGTTCTTCTTATTCGCCCAGCGGCGTGCGGCACGTACATCTCGTTGCCGAAAACAAGGCAGCCATACAAGATCAACAACAGGTAATTTTTTCAGACAAGCTTCGATATCACCCAATGTACTTATTCGAGGTGAAAAATCAATAAGCTCCCAACCAAGGCTTACGAACAACTTGCGAACTATCCGATTCCTAGAGTAATCAACATCAGAACGCCCCCACCATAATACTTTTTTATCATATGTATTCACTATTTTTCCGCTGGCGGTTTGTATTCATTTTTATCAAGATCAGCAAGGTAAAATAGTATGACTAAGGCAACTACAGGGAACCACCAAAGCGTAAATAACAAGGGCATTGATTGTATTGGAAAGAACATTAATATCAATATTTGAAACCATGGATTAGCCAACAAGTCTCTTCTAACAAGACTATTTCGTCCCCATTTATACAGCAAAAATAAAGCGGTGAAGACACCTAACAACCCAATGATACCTGTTTCAGCGGCAATCGAAATTATTGGATGATGTGCATGAAAAACAGTCTTACCATTAAAGAAGTTATTTTCAGTCGCATAATCATCGTAAGCATCAGAAAAGCTTTTTGCTCCCACACCTATAATTGGGTTTTCAATAAACATATTTTTTGCTGTTAACCAAATGTCTAAACGATACGATGACAATGTATTCCACTCTTGATAAGTGCTTGGAAATGATGAGAAAGTTTTCAACTTGGTGTCTGAAATGGTTGAATTATTACTAGCGAGTATCCCTACAGCGAAAAGCAACGGCATCAGCGCTAACAACATCATGACTTTTTTATTACTTACAATGTAAAGAGCAATTGCAATTAGAGCCGTTAATAAATCGGTGCGCACTCCAGATAGAAGAATGATAAATATGACAAAAGCTAAATAAGTTATTGACCAGAGCCAGCTGCTGTCTTTAAGCCTAAACAATACTAAAGGGATTGAGATGGAGAGAAATAAACTCAAACGTAAATGCTGGGCAAAAGGGCCGACGATTCTCACCCCATCACCCGGCCAAGGTGGTACACCGAATAAATCATGGCCTGAGATTAACTGCACAAGTCCATCGAACATCCAAAAAGCGCTAACAAATAAGATTAATGAATAAAATAATTTTGATTCGATTTGTTTATCGATTAAATACAATACTGCAGCTGCAAAAGGGATAAACAAGGGCAGAATAAAAACAAGTTTGAGCGTACATTCACGATCGTAACTGTTTAGTAAAGATAAAACTGCCGGCACAAAAAACAGCGTTAAAATGAACATAAACCGACGTAACCGCTGATCGCTGAACGTCATTTTCCCTTTCACTAAAAAGAAAATACCCAGAATAATTATTAATACCGTTGGTATTCTCGGGCCGCCAGAAAATGGTTGCGCCCAAAATAGTGCACTGACCAACAATATTGCTAGATAAACACCTATCTGGCTTTTCAATAGCGCTATGGCCATGTTCTAATCTCTTATGTTTTTATTGATTAAATTTTGCTCGTACAGCTTGGCTTCTTTCAAAAAAGCATAAAAGGCATTAACAACGCTGCCAATAAAACCTCGCCAACCATTTAAAAAATTTCGGCGGATAACGTAAGACTTCAGAAACATAATTGGAAAAACAAGTAATAGTTTTAAGCCGCTACTCCTTTTTCCCTTCTCAAACTTATCAATCGCCTTACCGCTGGAGTATAGATTTGCTTTCCTAACTTTTACCTCGAGAGAGACTTCACCATAATGATTAATAACCCCTGATAAGGCGACAATTTTACCCTCTACCGAAGCCGTTTCATGAAATCGTTCAGTACCAAATCCACCTAAACTTTGTCGAAATAACCGAATATGACTGTTCTTCTTAGCGGAAGAATGTACTGGCAATCCTAGGAAGAATTCTTGGATAGGAATATTGGCTCCAGCGACATTCTGTTCACTTACTAAGTCGATAATTTGCTGCTTCAGCTTTTCCGTTAATTCTTCATCTGCATCAAGGTTTAACACCCAATCATGCTTACAAAGTGCCTTGGCATATTCTTTTTGAATGGCCATTCCTTGCCATTGATGATTATAAAGTCGGTCGGTATAGTGAGCGGCAAGTTCCATCGTGTTATCGGTACTATCACTATCAACAACAACAATATCATCAAACTCTTGAACACTATTTAATACCCGCTCGATATTATGGGCTTCATTCTTAACGACCAGAAACACACTAATATCATTCATACGCGGTAGCGTCCTCGTGTCATCGCAATATGAAACTGGAGTAAATTTGTTTTTCTCAAAATAGATAGCCGTTTAATTCGGTATTTGTCACTAATCGCCTCAATCCCTTTTTTGACAACTACTGCACTCATAAAACCTGCTTTTTCGACAGATTCAGCTACACGGTCATTTAAACGACCAAAAGGGTAGGCAAAAGAAGGACACGCCCTACCCGTTAGTTTCTCAACGTATTTTTTAGATTCGGTAATTTCGTAAATCGCATTCTCATCGGAGACTTGCGATAAATTGATATGAGTCATGGTATGTGCACCAAACTCAATTAGGCCTGATGCCTGCATTTCTTGGATCTGTTCACGTGTTAACTTATCAATATTAGGCATATCTGGGCATAGGTAGATGGTTGCTTTAGCTCGAAATTCCTTCAATAAAGGGAACATCTCGGTGTGATTATCTTGAAATCCATCATCAAACGTTAATGCCACACGAGGAGCTGAATCATAGTCACTAGAAATCATTTCAGACATCGTCAAAAACTGGTAACCACGTTTCTGTAAATAAACTAGCTGAGATCTAAAATTTTCTGGTGTTACTACCAAGTTGGGATGGTTATTGCCGATATCATCGTTAATACTGTGATACATCAGTATTCTGGGGTGTAATTTTGAAACGACAGGGCGCCAAAAATTATAATGTGCCGCAAAATAAATAAAACCTAATACTATCGCAATAATAGTAAATGTGAATAATAGCATTACCGAGCTGTCATTAACGCGAGATTACTTAGTAAAACAGCTTCTCGGTGAGCAATTAAAATATATTGGAAATAGTCAGGATCTTTAATCTGCGTCAATTCACCCTCGCGAGGAAACAACTTATCTTGCAAGCGAGATAACCAAAAACGCAATGCAGCGGCGCGTAAGACGAGATTAAAATTTTCGACTTCATTTTCGGAGAGTGTTCGCTGTTGTGAATAAGCCGCGAGCAATGCTTTATAACGTGGCATATCTATTAATCCAAGCTCATCCACACACCAATCATTAACGACAACTGCCAAGTCATAAAGCAAATATTCATCACAGGCATAATAAAAGTCAATAATACCTTTTAGTTCATCACCATCAAATAAGGCATTATCGCGAAATAAATCAGAATGAGTGACGCCCATTGCTAAGTCTAAATTAGCGTAATGTTGTTGAAAGGCAAGTTCATCACGTAATAATTCTGCACTAGCATCATCAAGATGAGGTAATAGCGTTTCAGCCATCAGCTGACGCCAATCAGGGCCGCGTTCCGTTGTACGATGAAATTCGAACTGATTACCAACGGTATGCATTTTTCCTAAGACAGCACCAATTGCCTGACATTGCGCAATATTAGCGATAGCACTCACACCTCGACCAGACAACCGCATCACTAAAGCCGCAGGTTTATCACAAAGTGTTTTCAAATAATTGCCTTGTTTATCGGCGGCAGGATGTGCAGAAGGAATGCCTTGTTGATAAAAAAAGGTCATCACATCAAGAAAATAAGTTAATTCGTCAAAATCATGTTGTTCGAACAAGGTTAGAACGAACTGCCCCTGCTCGGTGGTAACAAAATAATTGGTATTTTCGATGCCGTCGCTAATGCCAGCATACGACACTAAGGCTCCGACGGAATAATCATTTAAAAACACAACAAGCTCATCACGCGAAACTTCAGTATAAACAGACATTAATTAAGACTCAGTAGGTAAAACGACTTACCATTTAAGCAAGATCCAGTTTGGCACAAGGTCAGACTGCAACTCAAATTGTTTGGATTCTAATGAGCCATCACCATCGGTATCGATAAAGTAATAAGGTTTACCGATACTAGGTGTCACTTTAATCATATATAACTGACCATTCGCTCGGTATTCTTCAATTGTACGGTCTTCTTTTTGAATAATATTTATGTCTGGTTCAATGCTCTGACCATCAACCAGTGGCTGAGGAATAACGGGTGGCTGAGGTACTTCAGGATCAGCTGACCAAACATTGCCTGACATTAACAAGCTAACAACGCATACAATAGGCATAACAGCGGATTTGTTAAACATGATTTGTGCTCCGTATAATTTCGGATTAAAGATAGCATTTCCAATGCACTATTATAGCAATCTATCACTCAATACCTAAAATATAAAGTAAATAGCCATGAAACAAACGCCCCCTTTTATCCTTGTTGACGGTTCGTCTTATCTCTATCGCGCCTATCATGCCATGAGCCAAGCAAACCTCACTAATGCAGATGGACATGCCACTGGAGCTATCTATGGTGTCGTAAACATGTTGCGTAAGCTATTACGTGATTACAATCCCGAACACATTGCAGTGGTATTTGATGCTAAGGGTAAAACCTTCCGTAATGACATGTATCCAGAATATAAAGCCCACCGCCCTCCGATGCCGGATGATCTGCGCGAGCAAATCGAACCTATACATGCAATCGTCAGGGCAATGGGGCTACCGTTATTGATGGTTGATGGTGTAGAAGCGGATGATGTGATCGGCACCCTCGCGCAACAAGCAACTGAGCAGGGCATCAATACCATCATATCTACTGGCGATAAGGATATGGCACAACTGGTCAATGAACATATTACCTTGATTAATACGATGAATAATACCACCACCGACATTCAAGCCATTAAGGACAAGTACGGCATTGCTCCGAACCGGATCATTGATTATCTAGCATTAATGGGGGACAAAGTCGATAACATTCCCGGCGTACCCAGTGTTGGACCCAAAACGGCCACTAAATTATTGCAACAATATGATTCTTTAGAGGGCGTGATTGCTCATGCCGATGAAGTTAAAGGCAAATTAGGTGAAAAATTACGCGAGACTGCGCCGATTTTACCTTTGTCATACCAACTCGCTACCATCAAACTTGATGTGCCATTGGACTTCTCACCGACAACCCTGAATATTCAACCGCAAGACCAAGACGCCCTACTATCATTATTCAAAAAACTTGAATTTAAAACGTGGACAACTGAATTAGTGTGTGCAGGCAATGCAACACCATCAGAAAATCGCACATCTGCTACCCAAGAAAATACCATTGTAACACCGTCTACGGTACCCACTGAAAGCCACTACGAAACTATTTTGACTGAAGATCGCTTGCAGCATTGGCTGACTAAACTCACCAATGCTGAACTGTTTGCCTTTGATACCGAAACTACCAGCTTAAATTATCTCGATGCGCGTATTGTCGGTTTATCTTTTGCTGTAATGGCAGGCGAAGCGGCCTATCTTCCGCTTACTCATGACTATCTAGGCGCACCTGAACAATTGAATATTGATCATGTTTTAGCCTTATTCAAACCCTTATTAGAAGATCCGACTCACCATAAAGTCGGCCAAAACCTAAAATATGACCGCCACATATTGCTTAATCACAACATCGATCTGCAAGGTATTCAACATGACACCATGTTGCAATCTTACGTGTTAGATAGCACGGCTACCCGCCATGATATGGATTCGTTAGCAGAAAAATATCTAGGGCGTCACACTATCCACTTTGAAGATGTCGCTGGTAAAGGCAAAAAACAACTAACATTTAACCAGATCGATCTTGAACAAGCCGCACCGTATGCGGCGGAAGATGCTGATATCACCCTACAGTTACATCAAACCTTGTGGCCACAAGTTCAAGCGATTCCTTCATTAGCCGACGTTTACAGCTCGCTGGAAATACCTTTATTACCGGTACTCAATACCCTAGAACGTAATGGCGTTAATATTAATATTTGGATGTTACAGCAACAGAGTGATGAATTAGGTCATAAACTCGATACGCTTGAACAACAAGCTTGGGAGTTGGCTGATGAAAAATTTAATCTGGGTTCGCCCAAACAACTCGGCGTCATTTTATACGACAAACTTGCAATTCCTATCTTGAAAAAAACACCGAAAGGCCAGCCTTCTACTGCAGAAGGAGTTTTACAAGAGTTGGCTGATGAAGGTTATGAATTACCACAAGTGCTGATGAAGTACCGTAGTTTGAGTAAGCTAAAATCAACCTATACAGATCGCTTGCCAGAACAGGTCAATAAAACCACGGGGCGAGTCCATACTTCGTATCATCAAGCCGTTACTGCAACAGGTCGTTTATCATCTTCAGATCCAAATTTACAGAATATTCCTATTCGTAGTGAAGAAGGCCGTCGTATCCGCGAAGCCTTTGTCGCTCCTAGTGGCTACATCTTGCTCGCTGCCGATTATTCTCAAATTGAATTACGCATCATGGCGCATTTGTCGCAAGATGCAGGTTTACTCAAGGCCTTTGCTGCGGGAGAAGATATTCATCGTCACACCGCCGCTGAGATTTTTGGTGTGAGTTTAGATGACGTCAACAGCGATCAACGACGTAGTGCAAAAGCTATTAACTTTGGTTTAATTTACGGCATGTCTGCACATGGCCTATCTAAACAACTCGGTATTGAACGCCATCAAGCGGCTGATTATATGACCACTTATTTTGAGCGATATCCTGGCGTCAAACGTTATATGGAAAGCACTCGCGAACAAGCCAAACTAGACGGTTATGTTGAAACATTATTTGGTCGCCGCTTATTTTTACCTGAGATTAACGCCAGTAATGGGTTGCGTCGACAATATGCCGAGCGCACCGCGATTAATGCGCCAATGCAAGGCACTGCAGCCGATATTATCAAACGCGCAATGATTGATATTCATCAGTGGCTTATCGCTGAAAAATCTTCAATTCGGATGATTATGCAAGTGCATGATGAATTGGTTTTTGAGGTGCCTGTTGATCAAATTGATACGGCCAAGACTAAGATCGAACAATTTATGAGTAATGCAGCTAAACTGGATGTGCCATTAGAAGTCGGTATCGGCATTGGAGATAATTGGGAAAAAGCGCATTAAACTTAATATTTAAGTCAGGTCCTACGTTATGAAGCACACCTATCGATTGTTGACAATTATCTGTGGTAATAACCTAGTGATTCAATATGACCACGAACCAACATTTGATTAGAACAATAATTTTTTGACAACGACATTTAACTATCCAATATCGATTTATGAACTGTGATTATTTTTTTTTCGCTCGTGGATGGGCATCATCATAAACCTTTGCTAAATGCTGGAAATCGACATGGGTATAGATTTGGGTAGTGGAGATATCTGCATGGCCTAACAATTCCTGGACAGCCCTCAAATCGCCGCTCGCTTCTAGCATATGTGAAGCAAAGGCATGTCGTAGGCGATGCGGATGTACCTTATCGGAGATGCCCTGTTCTTTTCCCCAATAACTAAGTCGCTTTTGAATAGAACGCACGCCTAATCGATTTCCTTGTTTAGTTATAAACATGGCCGATTGTTCAAAAAACCCCAGTTGCTCACGTGTAATTAACCAGTTTTTCAAGGCATTAATTGCTTGTGTTCCAACAGGTACGATCCGCTGTTTATTACCTTTACCCAATACATGAACAAGCTGAGCACCAAAATCGACATCCCGTAAGTCAAGACCTGCCAACTCAGCCAAACGTAAACCAGAGGAATAAAACAATTCCATCATTGCACGATCACGACTGCCAATCATCGTCTCTTGCTGGGTGCCATCTAACAGGCCATTCATTTGGTCTACATCTAATGTAGCTGGCAGACGTTTTTCGCCTTTGGGAGCTTGTACAGCTTGCGCGGGATTATTGTCAGCCAAACCTTCACGGATTAAATATCGATAGAAACTACGAGTAGCTGATAACAATCGTTGTATGGAACGACTTGCTAAACCTTGACGATGAAGTTGGCTAATCAATTGTCGAATATGGCTGCTTTTAATCGATTGCCAAACGGGGATTTCTAATTGCTGACAAAAAGCCGCCAGTTGTTTGAGATCACGTTGATAATTAGTCACCGTATGTGGTGACATTCGTTTTTCTTGCGCTAAATAACGCAAGAATGCATCAATCGCTTGTTGCTGCTCATTCACCGTGTAGGGCGAGGTGATGATAGGGACGTAATAGACGCATGGTGATTTCGCCCAAGAAACTCAAATAATCAGTAGCCATATCGGCATGGAAGCGATTCACATTAAAACTGGCTATCGCCAATAAACCAGCACATGGCTCATGTCCCAGTGGTAAACATGCGACTGATTGCACTTGTTCGGCCTGCTCACCAAATAATACTGTTTTTTGAGCCAGGGTTAACCGGCCACACACCGGTTGTTGTTTGGCCAATAACCTATCAAAAATCTTAAAACTATCCTCATCAGCATGATGTTGAACAATATTGTCTGTGAGTGCTGGTAAAGCGATTTTGGCGTCTCCGGTATAAAACAAACGCAATGCCACTTCATCTGCTTCAAATTCTTGTTTGAGTTCATGCATGAGTAACGGCAACAATTCATCCAAACCTTTTGCATCAATCAGTCTTAAGCAAAGTTGATGTACTCGCGACTGCAATTCAGTATTTTTCCGAGCATTGAACAATAATGAATTTAGCTGTGTATGTAGCGTTTCATTTTTTTGTAGACATCGTTCTAGCTGGCGCTGCGCAAGCGAAATAGTACCTTCAGGAGAAGTTGATAGCTGTAATGAATCTAACACCGCTGGCTGATAAATAAAGAAGTCAGAATGTTTTTTCAAATAGGCAGCCACCTGCTCTGCTGTTAATTCGAGTTTATCGTCGCCCATGCTATTTCCCCATCAAATACGTGTGTTGTTGGCCCCGTCATCCAGACAGATGCATTGTCATTAGACCATTCAATTACTAATTCGCCACCAGGCAGTTTAACCTTAACTTCTCGCGCTAATAAGCCACGCTGGATACCACTCACTACCGCAGCGCATGCTCCGGTACCGCAGGCCAGTGTTTCACCTGCACCACGTTCAAATACCCGCAGATTAATTTGGTTAGAATTAACCACTTCCATAAAACCAACATTCACTTGCTCAGGGAATTGATGATGTTGCGCAATGATAGGCCCTAATGTATTCACTTCGGCCTTATTAATATCATCAACCAACAATACCGCATGTGGATTACCCATTGAAACGGCACTTATTTCCACGTCCTGTCTATCCACTATTGGCAAGTTATAAGTAATAGATTGCGTATCGGTAACAAAAGGAATGTTCAGTGGTGAAAATTGTGGTAAGCCCATATCTACAGTCACTTCGTCACCACTTTTCAGACTAGGGTGAATCACTCCTGAAGCCGTTTCAACAGCAATCGTTGTTTTATCTGTTAAACCTTTATCATGGACAAATCGAGCAAAACAGCGGGCACCGTTACCACATTGCGCAACTTCGCCACCATCCGCATTAAAGATACGATATTTGAAATCGACTGCGGGGTTGGATGACTTTTCGACCAGCAATAACTGATCACAGCCAATGCCATAACGTCGGTCAGCTAACAAGCGAATTTGGCTGGCACTTAACGCTACCTGTTGATTAATGGCATCAATCAACACAAAATCATTGCCAAGACCATGCATTTTGCTAAATTTCAACATATTGATTACGCCGGCAACAGCTGTTCGCCAGCATATAAGGATTCGATAGTTTCGCGTTCACGTACTACATAGATTTTATTGCCATCAACCATCACTTCGGCGGCACGAGGACGTGAATTATAATTAGAACTCATGGTAAAACCGTAAGCACCCGCCGAACGAATTGCTAATAAATCATTGGGTTTAATCGCTAACAGGCGATCTTTACCTAGAAAATCGCCCGTTTCACAAATAGGCCCAACGATATCAAAATTTTGTGGGACTAAAGAGTCATCAGGCATCACAGCTTGAATATCCATCCATGATTGATATAAAGCGGGTCGTAATAAGTCATTCATCGCCGCATCGACAATCGCAAATTGTTTGTCTTCTGTCGGTTTAATGTATTCCACTTTGGTCACCAAAATACCAGCATTTCCTGCAATAGCACGACCTGGCTCCAACAATATCTCCAAGTCACTATCCACTAATAGAGCGCGCAAGGCGGCGGCATATTCAGCCGGACTAGGTGGGGCTTCGCTCTTATAAGTAATGCCAAGGCCGCCACCAATATCCAAATGCGTAAGCTTAATCCCCAGTTCCGCAAGCCTATCGATTAATGTCAATACGCGCTTTAAAGCATCGACAAAAGGAGTAACCGAAGTAAGTTGTGAGCCAATGTGACAATCAATGCCCACGACATCTAAATGAGATAAGGCTTGTGCTTGTAGGTATACTGACTCCGCTTGTTCAATGGCAATACCAAATTTATTTTCTTTTAAGCCAGTAGATATATAAGGGTGTGTTTGTGCATCGACATCAGGATTAACTCGGATCGAAATTGCGGCACGGCGATCTAATTCGCTCGCTACATCGTTAATGCGAGTCAATTCAGGTATTGATTCCACATTAAAACAACGAATGCCTTGCTGCAAAGCATAGCTAATTTCCGCAACTGTCTTACCTACTCCGGAAAAAACGATACGATTGGCTTGTCCACCAGCGGCCAATACTCGGGCTAATTCACCACCAGAAACAATATCAAAACCAGAACCTAATCGAGCTAATACATTTAAAACCGCTAAGTTAGAATTTGCTTTTACCGCGTAACACACACAATGTTTTTGACCTGAAAAGGCCTTATCAAATGCTAACCAGTGACGTTCTAATGTTGCCCGAGAATACACGTAAACAGGGGTGCCAAATTGCTCAGCGATGTTGGCTACGGCGACATCTTCAGCAAATAATTCACCTAATTTATAATCAAAAAGATCCATTTTCTATTCTGTCTCCGAGCTCATCAAGGCATGATCTTCCGGCAAATATAAATCTCCTTTCTGGCCACATGCTGTTAATACGGTCAAAACACTTACTATCATTATTAACCGTTTCCAACTCATCAATTTTTGCATTATTATTTCCAATATCGATCAATTGTAAGCAGTATATACGGGAAGCAGGTAACTCGTCTCGACTTACAAACTAGAAATTATCGAATAACTTACATAATATAAGCGCTAAATAACACTATCTTTAGCTTTTAGGTCATCGCGCATATCATGGAAAATACGGAATCAATCAGACTCAGCGGTTTAGCAAGGCGCCTTATCACTGATGGCCTATTAAGTGAGGAGGACGCCCTGTCCGCCCAAAAACATGCCAAAAAGACTAATCAGCCTTTTGTTAGCTATCTAGTACGCAATAAAATTCTTGATAGCCATGCCATCGCCTTAGTCGCTTCCCAAGAATTTGGCGTGCCGCTATTTGATATCGACGCGATGAATATGGATGTGGCAGCCACCTCGTTGATAAAAGAAAGCCTTATTCGTAAACATCATGCCTTACCGCTATATCGGCGCGGTAACCGCCTCCATGTCGCCATGTCAGATCCTACCAATCTACAAGCATTAGATGAGTATCAATTTAGTACAGGTATGAATACTTTTGCGGTTTTGGTTGAAGAGCAAAAATTAACGGCCGCAATTGAGCGTGCCTTAGATAAAAGTGCTGAAAAATTTGATGACTTTGGTGGTGCTGATTTAGATGATATTGATCTCGGTCCAGATGATGTAACCGACCGAAAAGAGCCAGGCACTTTAGACGTTGACGAAACACCTATCGTGCGGTTTATCAGTGGTATCTTAACCCATGCCATCAAGTCTGGCGCATCCGATATTCACTTTGAGCCTTATGAAAAAAAATACCGTGTGCGAATCCGAATCGACGGTATTTTACAAGAAGCACAATCAGCACCCGTTAACCTCGGCGGACGAATTGCCGCACGCCTCAAAGTGTTATCTCGGTTAAATATCGCCGAACGTCGTGTGCCGCAAGATGGTAGGATGCGGCTCAAGTTATCCGCCACCAAAACGATTGATTTTCGTGTTAGTAGCTGCCCAACCTTATACGGTGAAAAAATCGTATTACGTATTCTTGA
>Ga0105054_10005963_pt1 | contig 17207 bp, 16 predicted proteins | sample BON02_FD_78091 | JGI IMG/M metagenome (GOLD analysis project Ga0105054, IMG submission 78091) | Freshwater microbial communities from Lake Bonney liftoff mats and glacier meltwater in Antarctica - BON-02 (megahit assembly) | ecosystem: Environmental > Aquatic > Freshwater > Ice > Glacier...
AGCACACCAGGTTCCCCGCGATGACGCTTCTGCAATCAGGCTCCACAACAGTGAAGCCGACGAATCCACCTGGTATATCGAGCCCCGCTGGAGGCCCCCTTCGGGGAATAATCCTTCAAGGCCAGAACCCACCGGAAATACCCGGTGATCGGCGGTAGCAACTTCCATAGCGTGAATACGCTGTCGCAGCGCCAAAACATCGGGGCGCCCAGGTGGCGCCCCCTCGAGAGTGAGAGCAGGGGACATAGAGCTATATTCGAACATTTGTTCTATTCTGTCAACACCCGCTGACAGTGGACAGGGAAAAAATTACATTTACCTTTATCTCTTAACTTAGCTAGCCCAAAAGGTCATGCCATCTGGCCAAGGCCTATTGAATGCCTGATGGATAAGCGATTGTTAGGAAGACAACACCCTAGACTCGCTCTCCTCCTTGTTGCCCGACCAGTTTGTGTGAAAACTGCCAGCCTTATCCACACGTCTATAGGTGTGTGAGCCAAAGAAATCCCGCTGAGCCTGGATTAATGCCACCGGCAAACGATCTGCCCTCAAACCGTCATAGTAAGCGAGCGAAGCAGAAAACGCTGGAATGGGTACACCAGCTCGAGCGGCGACACCGACGACGTTTCGCCAAGCTTGCTCCGTCCTGCCGAAAGCATCGGCAAAATATGGTGCTGACATAAGGGTGACCAAGTCAGGTTGGCCTGAATATGCCTCTACGATTCGATCAAGAAATCTTGCTCGAATGATGCAACCACCGCGCCATATCTTCGCCACGGTCGCCAAATCAATGCTCCACTTATGTTCGATTGCGCCAGCCGCAATCGCATCAAAGCCCTGGGAGTAGGAAACCATTTTCGAGGCAAAAAGAGCTTTCCGTACTCCTTCAATAAAACCGTCGACGTCTTCAACCTCAAACTCTTGCGGTGGGCCAGCTAGATGCTGCGCGGCTGCGCGGTGCTGGGGATTCGAAGATAGAGAACGAGCAAAAACAGCCTCTGCAATCCCGGACACCGGAACACCGAGATCGAGCGCAGATTTAACAGCCCAGGCCCCTGTGCCTTTTGCCGCGGCTTGGTCGAGAATCACGTCAACCAAAGGCAAAGACGTCGAAGCGTCGACGTGACGCAACACTTCGGCAGTGACCTCAATAAGGTAGCTCTCCAGCTCGCCTTCGTTCCAAAGAGAAAAAACATCGGCAATTTGAGCGGGGGTTTTGCCTGTACCGCGCCTCAATAGCTCATACGCTTCGGCAATCAGCTGCATGTCCGCGTACTCAATTCCGTTATGCACCATCTTGACAAAGTGCCCGGCGCCATCGGTGCCCATATGGGCAACACACGGTGCGCCATCGGACGCTTTTGCTGCGATGTGGCTGAGGAGAGGCTCGAGGGTGGACCATGCTTTAGCCGAACTCCCAATCATCATGGAAGGACCGTTCAGCGCCCCTTCTTCTCCGCCTGACACACCGGCTCCTACGAATTCAATTCCCATTTTCCGCAGGGTAACTTCTCTACGAATCGTGTCTTCAAAGTGGGCATTGCCCCCATCGATGACCGTGTCGCCTGGTTCAAAAACTTCCGCCAACGCGTCGATCGCATCGTCTGTTGCCTCGCCCGCTGGAACCATGAGTAGTGCGATGCGAGGCGGAACCAGCGCGTCAGCGAGGTCTTGGAATGTTTCCGCACTGACGAAGGAAGCTTCCGGGTGTCTGTTGACGAGGTCTTGTGTTTGAGAATACTGGCGGTCCATAACCGCCACCCGAACCCCTCCGCGGCTCGCAAGGTTTCTCGCCAGCTGGCCTCCCATGACACCAAGTCCCACCACGCCAATCTCTGGATTGCCCATTTCTCTCTCCCGGTCGTTCTCCGCATTGGTCTTGTTGCCCGCAAGGGGAATGTTCAGCTGTGTCCCATGTTTTGAACTGTCGTAAGTGGTCCTGTTAGGAGTTCAGTAGAAAAATCATTGCCACTATTCGGGTCAAGACTTTGGTCCCAGATCGAACTCATTTCCGCAATCGTGCGCTCCATGATTGCCAGCATTGACTCGGCCGCCTTGTTGGCGTTCCCGGTCTGAATTGCGACGGCGATATCGGTATGGAGCTGGAGCGCTTCAACTGCCGGGAAACGTGGCATCAAGCCGTACTGCGTCCTCCCCACGAGGACTTCGTCCACGAGGTGGTGGAGCTGGGCAAACATCTCATTTCCGCTCATCTGAAGAACCAAGGTGTGGAACTCGGTGTCGACTGTGAGAAATTCTTCAATGGCACCTTCTTTACCTGCCTTCCAGAGATGTCCGGCGACTCCGATCAACTCGCTGGCTTGCCCCAGCGGCGCTCTGACCGCGGCCATTCGTGCAGCGGCGGGTTCGATGGCTCGTCTTAGCTCTGTAAGCGACCGCAACTGAGCCTCCCTGCTGCCGCCCGCAAGCCGCCATCGAATGACCTGCAGATCGAAAACGTTCCATGACGTGAGCGGCAGAACTGTCATGCCGATTCGGCGTTTGGGTATGAGTAACCCCAGGGTCTCCAGGCTCCTAAGCGCCTCTCGAGCAACGGGCCGTGATACCTGAAATCGCTCCTCGATTGATTCCGTTGTGAAGATTGCTCCTGGCGCGATTGAGTTGCCACAAACCTCGCGGCCAATAGTCTCAATGACCTCCTCCCGCCTATCGAAACTGGGTACAGCTCGGGAGAGCGAAGAGGGTTCAGGTAACACATCATCCATGTTATCAGCATATCTTTTCTCTGGATTGGGGTTGAAAGGTATGACATGAAACGGTAGGTTGTGGGGTCATGGGCATATGTAACGACGTGCTTGTCTTTGGTTTGGGGCAAGTAGGAGTTTGGTTCAAGAAAGGACAACTGTGATAACCACCTCCTCACTTGCAGCAAAAGCAATTGCTGCACTGTCAGGAGCGATTTTCATAGCGTCACTCGGCGGGTGTACCCCGGCAGAAATGACCGCCACCCCTGCCCCGATTTCTACCGATGAGGTCGGGACTCCCGAGATTGCCGGCACTACAGTTCGCGTCATTATTGCGAACCACGTATGGACCGACCCAGTCAAGGATTTCATCCACCTCTTTGAAAAAGAGACTGGCGCAGCCTACGGGAACATGATTGGGATTCCCAAGGGCGCGACAATCCTCCGGGTGATGAGCTGGCCAGAACCCTCAGTCGGATACGCCAGTATCGACTGGGGCACTTTAATGCCTGCTTCTGTGGTGGTGACGACTCCGATTATGCTGATTGCTTTGTTGACTCAGCGATACATCGTTTCCGGTCTGACTGTCGGGGCCACGAAAGGACAGCCTTGGGCTCACTTACCTTCGTCTCTATTGTTGTGATGGGCGTTCAAGGGATTGGGAAATCCACAATCGGCTCGTTGCTTGCTTCTGAACTCGGGGTGCCGTTTATCGACGGCGATCGCCTTCACCCTGCCCGAAACATCAAGATTATGGCCTCCGGGAAGCCGCTGAATGATTCTGACCGTGCACCGTGGCTCAGTATTGTGGGAGAGACTCTCGCCGGTCATCAAGCCAGTGGCGGAGCGGTTATCGCCTGCTCTGCGTTGAGGCGGGCTTATCGCGATTTTCTTCGCGCTAGCGCGCCCGATGCCTACTTTGTGGAGCCTTTCGGGCCAGTGGCATTGGTGTCTCAGAGAATTGCTAAACGGGACCATGAATACATGCCTCACGCACTCCTCCAGTCCCAGTACGGCACGCTGGAACCCCTACAGAGCGACGAAAAGGGCCTTCGAACCAGCGTCGTACTCACTCCGGACGCAATCGTTGAACAGGTAATTTCTTCATATCGTGCTCAGATGGAGCAGCCCGCATGACCTCGATTCAGCAGGTAGAAGCATTCGCCGTTGCGCCACGATGGCTGTTCGTCCGAATCGAGACCACCGACGGTCTTGTCGGATGGGGTGAGGCCTCTCTCGAGGGTTACGCAGATGTCGTGAAGTCAGCTGTTGAAGGGTTCGCTGCTTATCTCGTGGGAAAGGACTCTCGCGTCATCGAGGATCATTGGCAGGTGCTGACAAAGGGTCGCTTCTACCGGGGTGGACCGGTCCTAGCAAGCGCAATTTCTGGAATCGACCAGGCGCTTTGGGATTTACTCGGGAAAAGGCTAAACGTTCCCATCCATCAGCTCCTTGGGGGAGCCGTTCGTCAGCGCATCCGGGCTTACGGCTGGGTTGGTGGCGACGAACCCAACGAAGTGGCAGACCACGTGTCAACACTCGCTTCCCAAGGACTCACGGCCGTTAAGATGAACGCGTCCGGTCGGATGGGCCGAAACGGCAACGTAAGTGAACTAGACGGTGTCATAGCGCGAGTGTCCAGCGCGCGAGCTGTGCTCGGACCTTCAGGCGACATCGCCGTAGACTTTCACGGACGATTCAGCCTCGCGACGGCGAAGAGACTCGCTCCTATGTTGGAAGAACTCCACCCTTTCTTTATTGAAGAGCCCCTGGTGCCTGAAAACTCGCACATGGTGGAACACATCGTTAACGCCACCTCCATCCCCATCGCGTTAGGGGAGCGGCTCTACTCCCGACAAGAGTTTCTTCCCGTGCTTCGAGCCGGTGTGACTATCGTGCAGCCCGACTTGGCCCATGCTGGCGGAATTTCCGAGGTCCGAAGAATCGCGTCCGTGGCAGAAGCTTTCGATGCACTTCTCGCGCCGCATAGCCCTCTTGGCCCCATAGCGTTGGCCGCGTCATTGCAGGTTGGCTTCTCCACCCCTAACTATCTGATTCAGGAGCAGTCCATGGGCATCCACTACAACAAAGGCGCCGAGGTGCTGGATTACTTGATTAACCCTGCGCCTCTTACCTTTGTCGATGGTCATTTCCCGTTGCCAGAAGAACCAGGGTTGGGAATTGAAATCGACGAGAAAGCCGTCCGGCGCGCTTCAACCCTCTGGGACGGTTGGAGCAACCCTGTTTGGCGGCACGATGATGGGTCGTTCGCCGAATGGTAGCCGTGACCAACAAAGCTCTGCTGCAGAGGGTGTCCGAAGAAAAGGTTGTCGCTATCATTCGAGGACAGGATGTCGAGGCAGCCGTTAACTCTGCGAGGGTACTCTTCGAGTCCGGAATTGAGATCCTCGAAATCGCCCTTACCCTTAAAGGTGCATTCGAAGCGATTGAGAGAGTCGCCGCCATTGCTCCGGCCAGTTGCCTTGTGGGAGCTGGCACAGTGATCACCGAAAAGGATGTCATTGCTTCCCTGCGCGCCGGCGCTCAGTTCATGGTTACGCCCAGTATTACTCCCGCCGTCAACTACGCAGCAGGGCAGGACATTGGAGTCCTCTCAGGCGCCTATACGCCCACAGAGGTGCAGCAAGCTCTTGAGCTTGGCGTGGCGGCAGTTAAGCTCTTCCCCGCGGCAGCCCTTGGGCCACAGTATGTGAAAGCGTTGCTTGACCCATTTCCGTACGCCGCAATTATCCCCGTTGGCGGAGTAACCCTCGAGCTTGCCAAGGAGTACTTGGCGGTGGGGGCAATTGCCGTTGGGGCAGGAGGCCCCCTCCTCGGGGACGCGGCGCATCCTGGAGGAGACTTGGATGCTCTCCGTGATCGGGCGCGCGCCTTTGTGAAGCAGACATCACTGTGAGCCCCGAAGTCGTGACCTTTGGTGAGGCCATGGTGTCTCTCCGAGCCGACGGGTTGATTCGTCTGGGGACCCGCTACGAGAGCTCCATTGCCGGCGCAGAATCCAACGTTGCCATCGGATTATCCCGTTTGGGCCACCGCGTTGCATGGGTGGGAACAGTAGGAGCAGACCAGCAAGGTCAGTTTGTTCTGAGAACCCTCCGGGCAGAGGGAGTAGAAGTCTCGTCACTTGTGGATTCTTCACGGCCAACAGGGCTCGTTATGGTGGAGCAGCGGCTTGGCAGCACCTCCCGTGTTTCGTACTACCGTTCCCAGTCGGCGGGCTCGACCGTGAGCGAACAAGAAGTTAAAGTTCTGCTATCACCAGAGGTGAAACTACTCCACGTCACGGGAATTACTGCTTCTCTTTCTCCCACTGCGGCAAGGGCGGTAAACGTCTCGGTAGCCGCTGCTAAAGAGATGGGCATTACCGTGAGCTTCGACGTTAACTACCGCTCCCAACTCTGGTCGAAAAGTGATGCCCGGGAGATACTTCGTCCCCTCGCGTTGCAGGCCGATCTTGTCATGGGGTCGCCGGAGGAATTAGAGCTAGTGGGTGATGGGTCAGCTGATGAGGTTACGCAAGCTCTGATTAGCCACGGAGCAATAGCGGTGGTGATCAAGCGGGGGCCTGCCGGAGTCACTCTCGTCACCCCGGACGACCTCCAACACGTCCAAGCGCTTGGGGTAGAAGTGAACTCCACCGTAGGAGCAGGAGACGCGTTCGTCGCTGGCTTCTTATCGGGTTACCTTGCGAAACTGGATTTCAAAGATGCCGCATATCGTGGGGTCGCGTGTGCTGCCTTTTCCGTGTCCACGCCTGGTGATTGGGAAGGTTTACCCACCCCACAGGAATTGCATTTGCTCACTATGGACCAGGGTGACTCGGTCCGATAGTTAGCAACCGCCGATGATGAGGGGCAGGTCAGTGCAAATCGACTCGGCAGACACAGGGGGACGGGCCCTGACCGAAACTTAGTCCGAAGTTCCTGACCGCGTCGCGGGATACTGGATTGCGGACCGGCTCGTCAACCACGGCCAAATCGTTAACCTCGGCCAAATTGCCGTGCGCCGACACTGCAACGAGCAAGCCCCGCCCACGACACTTAGGGGGTGGCAACGAGGCAACCCTCTATGCGGCGTTCTTCACCGAAGTGTTCTACTGCCCTAAAGTCGGCTGGCAGCGTTTCAGTCGGCCGGGCTTGAGGGTCAGCTGAGTCTGTCAATGTCTGCTGGCCCGGCATCCATTTCGCCGTCCGCTGCACCATGGTCTTCGTTGGAAGGCAATAACGGACGCCAACCGAGTTCGCGCGAAACGTTGGTCGTGGTGGCGAGAAGCGTGGGAAGGCAGACCAGCAAGGCAGGCACGTCAGCCACATCGCGGAAAGCGGTTATCGAGATCGCACCCGCCACCCGGTTGGAATGGTCCCAGACCGGAGCTGCGATGCAGTTGGATACTGATTCGTATTCCCCGGAATCAGCGGCCCAGCCCGATTCGCGCACCTTTGAAAGAAGGAGGTCAAATTCCCCTCGCGATGTGATCGTATTGGGGGTGAACCTCTCGAATGAGGCATTGGAGAGAATCTTGTCCCGGTTTTGAGATGACAGGTTCGCGAGTATGGCTTTGCTGACACCCGAGGTATGAAGAACGACCGGTCCTCCGATGATGGTGTTCAGAGTGATGGAGTTGAGAGGCTCGATCTTGTCCGCGTAGACGATCCTGTTCCCATCCGGTATGGCGAATTGTACGGTGAACCCCAAGCGGGCGCAGAGTTCTGCGATATGCGGGTGCACAAGGTTGCGGAGATCGAACTGATCCAATGCCGCTCGTGCAAGACCAGCGAGGCGGAAACCTGCGCCGTACAGGCCGTCAGAGTTCTTGCGGATGAAGCCAGCTTCAGCGAGGGTCTGGATGATCCGCAAAGCTGTAGTGCGGTGAACTCCCAGGCGTCCTGCGATCTGAAGGAGTTGGCGAGGCTGTTCGCTGCAGAGCTCCAAAATTTCTATCGCCCTACGAACTGTTTGAGCCATCTTGATACCTTTATTCTATAGGTGATGTCGAGGATTAGTGCTTCCAGTTCATCATCGGATGCGGCAGACTCGACATTTCTCGCTATGTTGACTCCGGCAGTCAAGGTTACGTTGCCGAATCGACGCGTGCCCGCAACCCCGGCGCACAACGCAAGATTCTCAGAGCGAGTTGCGGCACACTCTTCAGGGTTGACGGTTTTCAGCTCAACTTCCAAACCGCGGATTAGATTCACCCAATCTTGAATGTGCGCAAAACTTGGTTCGGTAACTTCAGTATCGGCCCGCTTTGCTGCCGAAATAGCGCACGCAATCAGCTCGAGGACACGGGGAATGACAGGATTTCCAAGCTTAAAATTTGGTTGAACAACGACCCCCTTCCGGCCCACCGCGCTCGCGGCAGCGTAATGAGCGTCGTTGATGAGCACTGTGCAACGGCGACCGTGAGGTGGAAGGGCGCCTAGGCTGGCGGGTTGCGTCATGCGACCATGGATCATCTGACGTACCTAACCAAAATACTGACCCCCATTTATGTCGATGATGGCGCCGGTCACGAACCCAGTGTCGCGGTTTGCTAACCAGACGGCTGCGCTTGCTACATCAGCGGGGACACCCGCGCGACCGACAGGAATTGTTCGAATCGTGGCTTCCTTTGACTCGACTGTCGTGAACTTGTCGTGGAAGGGGGTGGCTTCGATAAACCCAGGGGCCAACGCGTTAACTGTTATGCCTGTAGCCGCAAGCTCCGTGGATAAACCGCGCGTGAACCCGAATATTGCTGCTTTCGATGACGCGTACGCAACAGCCCCCGGGTGACCGCCGTTACGTCCGGCTAGTGATGCAACGTTGATTATTCGGCCGTCAGCTGTTGGCATTAGCGGAAGCATGTGGTGGGTAATGAGGAACAAGCTGTCAAGATTAATGCTCATTACCTCCCGCCAAAGACTGAAGGGCATTTCGCTAATGAGCGACCGCTCGACAAGCCCTCCAATGTTGTTCACGAGAATGTCAACTGTGCCGAACTCGCTTCGAAGGTAAGAGGCGCTCGCTGCGACGGCGGCCTCAGATCCCGCATCAAGCTGGATCGCCATCGGAACCAGTCCGGTGCTGGCTTGTACGAGGGCCATAAACTCTTCGTCGGGCGCATTGGTGCGGTAGGTGATCGAAATGGACGCTCCAGCTTTGGCGAGCGCCAAGGCGATCCCGCGGCCAATTCCTGTCCCGCCTCCGGTGACGAGTGCGGTTCGGCCAATCAAAGTATTAGGAATTGTCTCAAGTCCTTTCCTCGGCAGTTCTGCTTAGGGTGCGGCACAACTACACCCGACGAGCGTAAGCGGAGCGTTATGCGTGAGCTTCAGTGATGAAGTAGTCCAACTGTGAACCATTGCTCACGGTCCCTCGCTCGCTTATGATACATTTTATGCACACGGTGTGCGACTAATGCACAAACATGTCAACGGAAGTGAATGCCAATGGTGGCTCAGCGCGGTTTGGGAACTGATAGCCCAACATTCCGTGGTGGATTCGTTCGCAATTCCAAAACCGAGATCTGCATCTCGAAGGATGTCCAGGTACATGTACCGTCGACGGGTGCAGGTGCAGTGTTGCAAGTCCCTCAGAGGCATCTCGGTCTTCTGTGCTCGTCACACGGCGCGCGCTGGTTATGACGAAGACGGCGCGTGCTGCTGCTGAAGCCACCGTGGTGCCGCAGGTGCCCTTGCTTGAGCTACGTGGGATTTCCAAGACGTTTCCTGGTGTCAAAGCCCTTGATGATGTTGCTTTCAATCTCTTCCCTGGAGAGGTTCATGCGTTAATGGGCGAGAACGGCGCGGGAAAATCTACGCTGATCAAGATCATCACTGGCGTGTACCAAGCGGATGCCGGCGAAATTCTGATGAATGGAGTCCCGACTGCTGTAGCCGGCCCAGTCGAAGCGCAACGCATCGGTATCAGCTACGTTCCGCAGGAGATCGGTGTCGAACCATTTATGACTATCGCCGACAATATCTTTCTTGGTCGTTATCCGAGCGGTCGGTTTGGTGTGATTAGTCGGCAAGTGCTGAACAATCGCGCATCGGAAATCCTCGAAAGTCTCGGTCTGGATCTCGACCCTACGGCTATGGCCGATTCGCTTTCGATTGCCGAAAAGCAGATGGTTACCATAGGGCGGGCCGTGTCGACGTCGTGCAAGCTAATAGTTTTGGATGAAGCGACATCATCTCTCACGTTTGCGGAGATTGAGCGCCTCTTCGCCGTAATCAAAAAACTAACGCAGCAGGGGATTGCGATTATTTTTGTAACCCACAAAATGGATGAGCTGTTTGCCCTTTGCGATCGAGTCACAATCTTTCGCGATGGCAGGCTCATTTCTACCAAATCGTTGGTGGATGTAACCCTCACCCAGATCATCAAGGACATGGTGGGGCGGCAAGTCGCTGTGCATTCTCCTAACTCTGCACTGCGCTCGGAGAAGCCCCGACTCGAGGTAGAGAACCTCGCAGTCCCGGGCACACTGCAAGATATTTCCTTCGAAGTTCATGGCGGCGAAATTGTGGGCATTGCTGGTCTTGTGGGTTCAGGTCGAACTGAGCTGGCGCGAGCTATTTTTGGTGACCTTAAAATCTCTTCAGGCGTGATCAAGGTGGATGGTGAGGCCGTCGATGCGAAGTCACCACAGTCAGCCATCGCCGCAGGTATTGCCATGGTCCCGGAAGACCGAAAGGCGGAGGGGCTCGTGTTGACGCATTCCGTGAAGTCGAATATCAGCGGCGCGGTCTTGACTACGTTCTCGCGGGCTGGCGTGATTTGGGGGTCATTCGAGGGGGAACTCGCCCGCGAATATACGGAGCGACTTGCCATTCGCACTCCGACAATTGATCAAGAAGTGCGTCTTCTGAGCGGAGGCAACCAGCAGAGGGTAGTAATCGCAAAGTGGCTTGCTACCCAGCCTCGCGTGTTGATTGTGGACGAGCCGACACGCGGCGTTGACGTAGGTGCGAAGACGGAAATCCATGCACTTCTGACTGAGCTTGCGGGCACCGGTATCGCTGTCATCATGATTTCATCTGAGCTTCCCGAGATCATCGCGGTCAGTAATCGTGTTCTCGTGATGTACAAGGGTGCCATCGCAGGGGAGCTCGAGGGTTCCGATGTAACGCAGGAACGAATCATGCTTTTGGCGACAGGAACGAAAAGCAGAAATGGGAGCGACCGTGTCGAAGTTTGATTCAGAGGAAGGCGCTGCTCCAGGGGGAGCTGACGGCGTGCCGTCACCCAGAGCAGGTCTCGGCCCTACGCTGAGGCGGATTTTTTGGCCAAGGCGGCCCGGAACCTCCGGCGGCACTATGCGGTTCATCAAGGACTACGTGTCGATGGTTCTGCTGGCCGGCTTGCTTGTGGTTGGTGCGTTTGTGTCGCCGGTCTTCCTCACACCGAACAATCTGCTCAATATTTTAGGTTCTTCATCCGTTCTAGGCATCGTCGCCCTGGGCCAGTGCGTCCTAATTCTTACGAAAAAGTTCGATATGTCCGTGGCATTTATGGTGGGATTGTCCGGCATCGTCGCGATCATGGTTCAAAATGCAGGGGTTGCGCTCGGACTATCTTTCGTCGTCGGGTTGCTCGCCGGTGCTCTAGTTGGCTTGATGAACGGAATAATCGTTGTTGCGACCAAGGCAAACCCTTTCCTCGTCACGTTGGGCACCAGCACTCTTGTTTACGCGCTATCCCTGTCGATTACCCGGTCCCGGACTTTCAGTAGCCCATATGAAGACTTTCTTGTGCTTGGCACGGGGCGGCTCTGGGAAACGATTCACTACTCATCAGTCTTATTTTTAACTCTTGCCATCCTGCTCGAGCTCGTATTTCGGTATACGACCATCGGACGGTCTCTCTATGTAATAGGAAGCAACGAGAGGGTGGCGCACCTCTCGGGCACTCGCGTCACAAGAACGGTGCTGTTGACATTCATTACCTCTGGTGTGTTTGCGGCGACTGCGGGACTCGTGATGGCGTCACGCAACGGCAGTACGGTAGCCAACTCTGGAGTCGGAATGGACTTTGACTCCATCATCGTCGTGGTGCTCGGCGGCACAAGCCTTTTTGGCGGCCGAGGCGGCGCGTTGCGCACAGTAGCAGGGGTGTTGATTTTTGGCGTACTCAACAACCTAATGGTTCTGTTGGGCTTCCCTGCGGTAGCCCAACAGATCGTAAAAGGAGCGGTATTTCTGTTGGTGATCTGGATTGACAGTGCACTACGTGAGGACAAGAGGTAGCCCATGAAGTCGATCCTTTCAGCGTTGGGCCATCAAACCGCTCTGCTCACTTTTCTGGGCCTATTCCTAACTTTCGCCATTTTCCTGGGTTCGGACTTCACGTCCCTGGGCAACCTCTCAAACGTGACCCGCACGCTGGCCATCACTGCGCCACTTGTCATGGGACAGGCGATCGTACTGATATCCGGCGGTATCGACATCTCCGTTGGAGCGACGATGGCGATGGCTGCAGCGCTTTCGATTGGTCTGCAGCATTACGGAGCGGTCGTCTCCGTGGGCGCGGCTATCGCATTCGGTGCGCTGGTAGGAGCGGCGAACGGGCTCCTCGTCGCGAAGGCCAAGATTGTGGCATTCATCGCAACCGTCGGAACGATGAGCATCGTTCGGGGCATGATGCTCGTGTATACCGACGAGGGCTCCATTTCCAATACGGTCCCCGGTTTTGGTTTCTGGGGCGGCGGTAGCGTCGGACCAATTCCAGTGCCGTTTATCCTCTCCGTGTCCCTAATGTTGGTCCTCTGGTGGCTTCTGCGGTACTTCAAAATTGGGCGCGAGATGTATGCGGTGGGCGGAAACAAGGAAACTGCCTATTTGGCAGGTGTGGCCGTGGAGCGCGTGCAAGTCACCGCGTTCGTCTGGTGTGGCATGCTGGCGTCAGTCTCTGGAGTGTTGCTCGCGTCCCGGTTGGAATCCGCTACTCCCCAAATCGGAGTGAACCTCGAGCTGTTTAGCATTGCGGCGGCGGTGATTGGTGGCGCAAGCATACTGGGCGGCAGAGGCGGAGCCGTCGGCGCCTTCTTTGGACTTGCGGCCCTCGTCATTCTGACTAACGGCATGAATCTGTTAGGCATCACTACCTACTACCAGCTCGCCACGAACGCTGTCCTCTTGATCGTCGTGGTGGTTCTTGACGCTTTACGTTCCAATCGCGCGAAACGCCAAAGCCTTCGTCTTTCTCCGCGAACCGTTGAGGACGAACTGACCCCCAAGAGAGAGCCGGGGCTTGGAGGACCCCACCCCTTATAAACCGCAATTCCCATCAATGAAAAGGAGCTACACAATGCAAAGACAAGTTAAAGCAGCCACGCTGGCCGCCTTAATGGTGACTGTGGCACTGGCAGGCTGCACGCAGTCTCCGGCCGATGATCAACCGGATGCAAGTACCGGGTCTGAGGTGTTGACAATGTGTGTCGTACACAACTTTGCCGACAGCGTTTCGGTAACGGCCATGGTGAAGGGTATGAATGCAGAGGCCTCCCATTATGACGCGGAAATCACGTACTTTGACCCTGCAAATGACCCACAGAAGCAAGCATCCATGATCGCCGACTGCGCGTCCAGACAACCGGACGTTTTGGTCGTCAATGCTGTGGACCCAGAGGCGGTGATTCCAGATATGAAGCGGGCTAGCGAGGCGGGGATTAAAATCTTGACGATAAATGCCGACGTCGCTGAGGACGGACAGCAGTATCGGATGTCCTTCATCGGTTCAGACAGCTTCACTCAGGGTTATGCCGTCGGCAGCATGATTGCAGAAGGTTTGAACAACGAGGGAAATCTGGCCATAGTCGGGGGTAACCCCGGCCAGACTGATTCTGTGAACAGGACAGAGGGCGTGAAGGCCGCTTTGGCTGACAACAATTCGAAGATAAAAATCGTCGCCGAGCAGTCCGCCAACTGGTCGCAAGATAAAGCACTCACCGTAACGACCGACCTCCTTACGCGATTCCCTGATATCGACGCCGTGTTTGGGCAGGATGACCCGATGGCAATGGGGGCACTTCTCGCCGTCAAGAATTCTGGGAAGACCGGCATCAAAGTCTATGGAGTGAATGGTAATAAGGAGGCTTGCGCCAGCATAAAAGACGGTGAGCTGGCCGGAACCGCTCTGCAAATGAGCGAACTGCTCGGCGTTAGCGCAGTTCGAGCAGCATTCGACCTCAAGGTGGGACGACTGGTCCCTGACAAAATCCTGGCTCCGACTGCCGCGGTCACCATGGACAACATCACCAAGTGGGAACCTCAGTGCTGGTAGAAACCCGGAAGTAAATCAGTTGCCGCGGTATTCAGTCAGCCGATGACTGCCTACCGCGGCAATCCGGGTACCACTGCGACTTCTCGAACCATTCCCGAAAGTACAAGAACAGGACATTCAGTGTACGAAACTCAGCCGAGGCTTTTCGAAATGCCGGATACTGCGGCTCTTTCTGGCGCCATAATGGTGAACGCGCATTACACCGCCTCCGGTGCGGGGTCGTTGCGCCAGCTCGGGGAAATGGCGAAGGGATACGGCAAGTCGGCATTGGTCGTGACCCATCGGCCCGGACGAATGAGGGCTGCTGGCGCTGTCGAAGTGGCTAGAGCGTCGTTGTCTGAATGGGGGATATCCTCGACAATCTTCGAGGTTGGTCGGACCCCCACAACGGCGGAAATCGATGCGGGTGCAGAGCTTGTTCGCGGGAGCGGGCTCGACATGTCGATTGGAATCGGAGGCGGCAGCGCTTTGGACGCAAGCAAAGCTATTTCGCTTCTGTCGGCGAACGGCGAACACTGGGACGAATTGCAGGCCGGGGACAGGGGTATAAGGTTTCCTGGACCGACAATCATTGCTGTGCCCACCACTGCCGGATCGGGCTCGGAGGCCACCGCTGTTGCGGTCGTAGCGAATAAAAACTTGGGAATCATCAAGAGCGTGAGCCACCCGTTCATGATTCCAACAGCGGTGATATTGGACCAGTCCTTGATTGTGAGTGTTAGCGCTCAGCTCCACGCGCTTTCAGGGCTTGATGCGTTCAGCCACGCTATCGAAAGCTTCACCTCACGACGAGCCAGCGACTTGACGAAGCGGGCGTCAATCACAGCTTTCACGATGCTCTTCGAGAGTCTCCCGAAGGTCGTCGCCGGCGACCCAAAAGATGAGGACTACACAAACCTTATGCTGGGCAGCCACCTCGCTGGAAAGGCACTCAGCGCCGGGGTCGGTGCCGCTCACATCCTCGCTCAGCCAATCTCTGCCGTGTTGGACGTTGACCACGGTACGGCCCTCAGCCTTGTGCTTGAAGAGGTGATTCGATTTAACGAGGAACTTCCGGAAGATCCCTACCACGCCCTGACCGCGGCACTGAGGGGAAAATCAGAGCCTTCCTTACTTATGTCCGAGTTTGTCGGTAACTTTATGACCGATATCGACGTCAAACATCGCGCTTCAAAATTCGGGAGCACAAAGGCCATCCCGATGATCCTCGATGTCGTCAAGAAATCTACTGGCCACATTTGGACCAACCCGCGTGCCGTATCCATCGAAGCGTTGGAAGAAATTCTGTGGAGGTCCTGGGGATAAATGGCACTTTCAACGGTCAGAACAAGCTCAAATGCTTTTCGTGAAAATTCATCCATCAACAGATAAGGTGCGCCTATGAAACACAGTGTGCGTGTAGCTGTAACCTCGCTTGCAACTCTCGAAGCGGTCAGCCCTCCCTATAACTTGGGACCGGTAGACCCTAGGCAAAACCTCGAGCGGGGGATATCGATCTTGGAGGCGGCCGGAGCTCAAGGCGCGGACATCGCGCTACTGCCAGAGACCTTCATGGGCGCAGGAATGGGAAGCAAGGAGCACCGGGCAATTGCGGAGCCCGTCGAAGGACCCTCCTATCGACGGGTGGCGGAGCAGGCTCGAAAGTACTCGATGAATGTTGTGGCAGGGTTTGTTGCGATCGATGCCGGATGCCTGTTCAACACATCTGTGTTGATCAATAGAGACGGACACCTAGCGGGCCTGTATCGGAAGCAGTTCCTAACTGCCGGAGAAATTGATGCCGATATTCGACCGGGTGATTCTCAGAGTGTCTTCGACACCGACTTCGGTCGGATTGGCCTGGCAACTTGTTTTGACCTGAACTTTCCGGCAGTTTGGAACCGCTTCGAGGAGGAGCAGGTCGCGCTGGTCTGTTGGTTATCTGCTTACGACGGTGGATTTCCGCTTCGAGCACTTGCTTGGAGGCATCAGTACCCGATTGCAACGTCGGTGATGTCTTACAACGGTCGGCTCGTTGACATTACCGGCCGCTATCTGGCTTCGACATCGCGTTGGACAAGAGTCGCAATTTGCGACGTCAATCTTGATAAGCGACTCTTCCATACAGACGGCCAAGCGGAGAAGATTCTCGAACTGCAGAAACGCTACGGTTCACGGATTCGTGTCGAGGGACTTACCGAAGAGCATATGTTCTCCATCGAACCAGTTGACGACGAGTTGAGTATTGAGCACCTCATTCGGGATGAGTCGCTCATCGAGTTGAGGACGTATATGCGAAAATCGGAGGAGGGACGCTTGAGGGCGTTGGCTGGAGCCAGCGGCATCGTCTGACGGGAAGACCAAACTTTGGTTCGAAGTCCAACTCGTCAGGTGATTTTTCCCTGCAAGCACAGTTCATGCGATACCCGGTGGAGTCAATTCAAATGTCGCTCGTGGATGTGGAGAAATTCCTTCGTGGGAATTTGAGTCTTTGTGGTTTCCAGCCCGACGGATGGGTCGGGTTTGGGGTCGCCGAAGCGTTGAAATCCCAATCGTGATAGCCGGAGCCCTTGCTCGCTGGTGTTGACGTTGAATATCGACCGTCGTATCCAGCGAACTTTGTCAAGGGAGACAAAATATGGACAGTAATTCAGAGCACAAGCTTCATGTAGTGGTGGGCGCTGGCGAGATAGGGAGTTCTCTCGCCTCGCAGTTAGCAGAATCTGGGGAGCACGTCGTTGTTGTCACGAGAAGCGGCAAAGGCCAAGTTCACGCGAATATAGAAAAAGTGTCGGTCGACGCTTCTGATTACGACACTCTTGTCGCCACTGTTCCTCATGCCTCCGTGGTCTATAACGCGGTCAACCCGCCTTATGAAAAATGGGCGACAGATTGGCCCCCGATTGCCAATTCACTTTTGCGCTATGCGGAAGCAACAGGTGCCCTTCTTGTTACATGTTCGAACTTGTATGGATATGGCAAGGGAAACGAAACCATAACCGAAACTCTTCCTTTAGCCGCAACGTCCAAGAAAGGAAAGGTGCGCGCGCAGATGTGGCACGACGCCAAGAAATTAAGCGACGCTGGGCGTATTCGCGCCACCGAAGTGCGGGCGTCAGACTTCATCTGCAAGGGAATGGGTAGTCGATTTGGCGATCGGGTCGTTCCCCCTGTTCTCGCAGGCAAGAATGTGCAAATGCTGGGAAAGCTCGATGTCCTGCATTCCTGGTC
>Ga0105054_10005967_pt1 | contig 17196 bp, 1 predicted proteins | sample BON02_FD_78091 | JGI IMG/M metagenome (GOLD analysis project Ga0105054, IMG submission 78091) | Freshwater microbial communities from Lake Bonney liftoff mats and glacier meltwater in Antarctica - BON-02 (megahit assembly) | ecosystem: Environmental > Aquatic > Freshwater > Ice > Glacier...
GTCGCCGCCGCCGCCCTCGCCGCCGCCCCCGTCGCCGCCGCCGCCCTCGCCGCCGCCTCCGTCACCGCCGCCGTCGCCGCCGCCGCCCTCGCCGCCGCCTCCGTCACCGCCGCCCCCCTCGCCGCCACCGCCGTCGCCGCCCGCCAGGCGATTGAGTGAGCTCTCGCCCTCGCCGCCGCCGCCCTCGCCGCCGCCGCCCTCGCCCCCACCCTCACCACCGCCGCCCTCGCCGCCGCCTCCGTCGCCGCCGCCTCCGTCTCCGCCGCCTCTGTCGCCGCCTTCACCAGCACAACCGCCCACACCGCCGCCGCCCACGCCGCCCCCGCTCTCACCAGCACCTCCGCTTTCGCCGCCGTTCTCGCCGCCACCGCCCTTGCCACCGCCAACACCGCCGCCGTACCCACCACCCTCGGCGCCACCTCCCGTGGCGCTGGAGGTTGCCGCGACAGTCCGCGTTGCGGGCGTCATCTGCGACGCACCGACTGGCTGCGAGGTCACGTACAAGTACGAATCGACGCCCATCACGACTTTCGTCGCCCCCACCTCGGGCGCGGCCGGCGAGACGATCCTCATTAGCGGCGTCGGCTTCGGCGCCACGCTGGCGGACAACAGCGTCAGCATCGGCGGCCGTCCCTGTGCGCTGATCATCGCCAGCGAGACGTCAATTTCCTGTGTGGTTCCGTCGCACGACGGCAACGGAGCCAAGCACGTGATTGTGTCGGTCAGCGCCGGCGACTCGCTTCCAGACGACGCCGTCGCCTTCACCTATGGTTCGTACATCTCGTCGGTCAGCCCTTCCTACGGCTCTATCGGCGGTGGCAGCCTCGTGATGATCACAGGAGACGCCTTCAGCGCCGTGCGGTTCGGTCTCTTGGTCTACCTGGGCGAGGTTGAGTGCTCCATTCGCACCTTCAACCTGACCCACGTCCTTTGCGTCGCCGGGCCGTCGCACAACTCGAGCGCGCAGAACGCCAATGTGAACCTGACCATCGGCGACTCGGTAGCCGAGTGCGCGGGCGACTGCAGCTTCAGCTACAGCGCCGCCTACACGCCTGTGCTGACCAGCGCGTCGGCCACCTTCGTGGGCGGCGGAGTCTGGAACGTGAGCCTGGAGGGCACCGGCTTCAGCGACGAGGACGAGTTCTGGGTCGGGGCGCGCGTGTGCTCTCGGCAGGGCGAGTCCAACGGTACCCACGCTGAGTGCTTGGCGCCGCTGCCCGCGGGCTCGCACATCGTAGAGCTCTACCGGCCGGGATGGGGCTACGCCACGGGCGACCCGCTCCTGCCCACAGTAGACGTTGCCGTGGCAATCTTCGACGAGGGCGAGGTGCGCTCTAGCAGCCTGGTTGGCGGCAAGATCATCACGCTCACCGGCCAGGGCTTTGGCGCCCGGCCGAGCGACAACAAGGTGACCATCTGCGGAAAGGCGGCCGAGGTGCTGTCGGTCGAGCCCGGCCAGCTCGTGATCCGCACGCCGTCTCTGATGGTGGATCCTGAGCGGCGCGGCAAGCTCACCGCCGTCGTGGCGTCTACCGCGGACGAGATCGTTGAGGTGCTCTCGACGGGCGCCCTTAGCTATGGCACCTGGGAGGGCCTCACGCTGGGCGCTGGCGCGCTGGTCGAACTCAAGTTCCACGGGCTCAACCTGCCACGCGGCGCCACGATCGAGAGCTCGTCTCTCCAAGTCACCACCCGCTCGAGCCTTACCGGCCGTCTCGCCCTCGCCGTGCGCGCCGCCGCCTTTGGGTGCGGTGAATACGCCGGCTTTGCGCCGCCGGCGTCCCCGCCGGGCGTCTTGCCCTCGAGCGTCGCATCGACCAACGCTAGCGTCGAGTGGGACCTGCTCGATTGGACCGTCGGCGGCATCGTGGCCGATAGCCCCGACCTCTCGTCCGTGCTGGCCGAGCTCGTCTCGCGCTCCGACTGGGCGGCCGAGGGCACCGACAGCTGCTCCATCTCGTTGCTTCTCGAGCACGCCGCCGGGCCGGGCACGCGCACTTTCCAGTCCGCGGCGCTCACACTTCCACCCAAGCTCAAGATCAAATACTTGGCGCCCGACACGCAGGCGCAGCGCTCCTGGGTTAAGAAGGGCAACTGCACGATCGACGTGGTGGTGGAGTACGCCGACGCGCTCCAGCAAGCCGTCGCACAGCCGGCCGAGGTCGGGCGCCGCCGGCGCCTCTCGGAGGAGTGCGCGCCCTACTACGACGTGGCTCTCGATGCGGTCATGTCGTCTGTTACCGTTTGCCCGCACGTGTCCATCTCTGCCACGGGAGGCAGTGCCGGCGGCATCACCGTCAACGGCAAGGAGTGGCTTGGCGCAGCGGCGAACGCGGGCATCTGCACACTCCTTATCAAGGCGCAGACGCACGGCTCGGCCCCGGAGCACGTGCGATGCTGGGCGACGCACGTGAGCTCCAGTGGGGCGCTGCAGCTCGGCAACTACATTGTGGAAGAAGTCGGGGACGGCGACATCATTGCGATGGTAACGCGCGGCGGCTCGCACGCGTGGGGCGCCGACACGATGGTATCCAACGCGCTTGCCCTCCTTGGCGTCACCTCGGCGAGCCCGCTGAGCGGAGACTTTGGGGTGATCGCATCCAAGGCTGACGGCGAGCTTGCGTCAACGTTCGGAGGCGCCTCGCCAGCCGCCACGACGAAGCTCGACTGTTCTCGGTATAAACAGGCGCGCACACCGATCCCCTTTTACTGGGGCTTCGGCACCGAGGACCATGTTGCAGCCGCCGCCCAGCTCGAGTTCTTTACCTACGAGGTGACGCAGGATTCGCTCGCTGTCAAGGGCGACAACTTAGGAAGCATCGTCAAGGGCCTCGAGGCCAAGGGCACCAGCAGCGCCTCGGCGGCCGACGTGGTCGTGCCCGGTGGCGAGTTTGCGGCCGACGGCAGCGCATCGAGCTTCTGGTACTCGCTCGGCCAGTACGACTCTGCGCTTCAGTTCACGCTGGGCGGTCCGCGCACGCTCCAGGCGATGACGCTCGACTGGGAGCATGGCGCCAGGCACACGATGGTCATGACGTCGGACCAGGAGGAAGGCACCGACTCGTGGGTGCTCGCCGCGCGCTCGTTCAAAGTCGTGCCGGCCGTCACGTCGATCGAGCTGGGCGGCGTCGTCGCGCGCCGCGTCATCATCTTCATGACCAACTCGCTGTCGTGCACCGATGACACCGCCCCGCAGTTCGGTATCCGTTCCATCAGCATTGACGGCTGCTCCAAGGAGGCCAGTGCGACTACCAAGAGCGTCGACTACAGTGCAAGCGTGACGCCCGAGGTAGCGAGCGTCAGTCCTGCACGCGGCAGCACTGCCGGCGGCACGGCCATCACCATCGTGGGCGCCGGCTTCGGCACCGACAACGTCACGGTGTCGGTCGCCGGCGTCGACTGCAACGTGACATCGGTCACGCCGACGGCCATCGAGTGCACGACCGGCTACCACGGCAAGACGGACGCAGATCGCACCGGCACCGGCCTCATGTCGGTCATCGTCGCCAACTACGGCGCGGCGACAGCTGGCCCCAGCGCGCGCTACACATACATCGACCTGTGGTCGCGCATGTCGACGTGGGGCGGGACGGAGCTGCCGATTGAGGGCGACTCGGTCGTCATCCCAGTGGGAACCAGCGTGCTGCTCGACATCTCGCCGCCCAAGCTCTACGTGCTCGTGATCCAGGGCAGCCTTACCTTCGACCGCGCCGACGTCAACCTCGACGCCCACTACATCTTCGTGCAGGGCGGCTCGCTGACGGTCGGCTCCGAGGACGAGCCCTTTCTCCAGAACGCCGTCATCACACTCCACGGCACGCCCACCTCCAAGGAGCTGCCCATCTACGGCGCCAAGGTGCTGGGCTGCCGCGACTGCACGCTCGACCTGCACGGCCGCCCGACGTCGCGCTCGTGGACCAAGCTCGCCGCCACGGCGCCCGCCAACGCGAACGAGCTCTGGCTAGCGGAGCCCGTCGACTGGGCCAACAACTCGTATGTGGTCGTCACGTCCACCACGTGGGTCAAGGAGGAGGCCGAGAAGGTGCTCGTGGTGAGCATCGAGTCTGACGGGTACCGGCTTGTGCTCGAGTCGCCGCTCGCGTTTGCGCACCTCGGCGAGACGCGCCTCTTTGACGGGCGCGCCGTTGAGATGCGCGCAGAGGTGGGCCTGCTCACGCGCAACCTCAAGGTGCAGGGCTCCGAGGCCGACTCGGACGAGCCGGCCATGTACGGCGCGCACATCATGTTGCACGCCAAGGGGCAGGAGTCGCTCGTCGGCCGGATCGAGAACATCGAGATGACGCGCGTCGGCCAGGCCTTCCGCCTCGGCCGCTACCCGCTCCACTTCCACATGACGGGCACCGTGCGCACGTCGTACCTGCGCCACGTCTCGCTCCACCGCACCTACAACCGCGCCGTGACGGTCCACGGCACCCACTACCTGCGCATCCACCACAACGTCGCGTACGATGTGATGGGCCACTGCTTCTTCCTCGAGGACGGCATCGAGACGAAGAACTCCTTCATCGGTAACCTGGGCGTGCTGACCCGCGCCTCCAATGCGCTGCTCACCACCGACACGACTCCCGCCACCTTTTGGATCACCAACCCGGACAACACCTTCAGCGGCAATGTCGCCGCCGGCTCCGACAACTACGGCTTCTGGTTCAAGCCGTCCCAATTCGTCGACGGCGCCTCCGAGGGCACGCCCGAGGCCGTGGGCGTCTGCCCGCAAGGCACGCCGCTCGGCCTCTTCGTCGACAACGTCGCGCACTCCAACGGCCGCTACGGCCTGCGCATCTACGACAATGTCGACGGCTGGTACCCGCGCCAGTTTCCGTGCGACGCCGTCGGGCCGACCAACCAGTACGTGCCCATGGTCTTCACCAAGTTCCTCAGCTACCGTAACGTGATCAACGGCGCGCAGGTCTCGCGCGTCTCGGCGTTGGTCTTTTCGGACTGGCAGGTGGTCGACAACGGCGCGCGCGGCTTCGAGATGCCCGGCGCACAGGGCGGCCTGCTGCACTCCGCCTGGGGCTCCAATCTGCTTGAGGACATCCTTCTCGTGGGAACCACGCCAGAGTCTGAGGGCCGCGGGCGGCGCGTCGGGCTTGAGACGGCGGCGTGGCACCGCCTCACCGTGCGCAACGCCACCTTCGTCAACTACGCCGCGCCGGGCGTCTATGCCGTGACTGGCTTGGCCAAGGCGGGCTTCACGCCGGAGGGCGGCGGCTGGGAGACGCGCTTCGAGAGCATTAAGTGGGTCAATGCGCCGCGCCGCGCCTTTTGGCGCCACCAGCACGAGGGCGTCTTTTACGACGTTGACGGCACCTTCTCCGACCTGACCCCGCCCGTGCCCGGCTCGTCGGTCGTCGCGTCCACCCCGATGCTCAGCGACACCGAGTACGCCCCCTTCCCCGAGTGCGTGCGCGACAACCGCTACTCTGGCGGCGGCGAGGGCCTGGCCGGCCTCGTGTGCCGCGGCCTCCGCTTTGCGCGCGTCGCGATCGGCGGCGCCCTCCCGACGAATGCGCTCCAGTACGTCGACCTGCTCGTTCGGCAGGGCGGCGAGCGCGGCACCTTCATTCCAGAGGCGGACGCGGCCTACCTGCAGGACAAGTGGCGCCCGCTGGATGACCTCTTTCTCATCCGCATGGACGCGACGGCCAGCCCGCTCGTCGCCTCGCCCGTTGGTTCCGACATCTTGAAAGGCGCGACCGGCGAGTGGGAGGAGGGCATCCCCACCGCCGGCGGCAGGGCAACTTTCCAGTTCACCAACCTGCAATGCGACGGGATTGGCGACACCGCGTCCTGCACCGAGCTGGTCACGGAGCGCACGGGCAACCTCAGCTCGGACGGTGCCGTGCTTGAGTGGTCTGACGACTACACGCCGTGGGTCCGCTGCGAGATCCGGCCCGACATGTGCGTCGGCCCGACGCGTTACACCGACGTGCCGACGATGAGCGTGCCGTTCAACTTGAAGCGCAGGACCCTGAAGCCCGGCTACGAGTTCATCGCGCCGGTCAACCGGCTCTACGAGCTCGAGTGGGACCTGCGCGAGTGGGACCGCGTCGACGTCTCGGAGTACAAGATCGGCGTGGGCGAGCTCCAGCCAGGCGAGTGGATTGCGCTCCGCTCGGCGCCGTCGGTTCAGCTGCCTGAGGGCGTCAACGTCAATTTCGACTCGTCACCCGAGGTCAAGACGGACCTTGGCCGCATGCCGCTGCCCGAGGGCGACGCGAGCCTCGAGGAGCGGCTGGCGGCCTTTGCACGCGCGCCGAGCCCGAACAGCAACGCCTCGGAGAGCGTGCGCCACCAGCTGGCCGTCGTCTCCATTGACGGCAGCGTCTCGACCGTCGACCATTCGGCCGGCGGCGCCAGCCTCACCCTCGCCGGCAGCGCCGTCCTCTCTGCGGCCCTCGGCGCCGTCGTGTTTGAGGGGCCCGAAGGCACGGCGGGCAGCGCGACGGTGTCTGGCCTTGATTGGCTGCCCGCCGCCTCTGAGCTGACCGTCGAGGTCTGGATGAGCGCGTTTGGCGCCAGCGACGGCGGGGATGGTGTGCTGTTTGAGGCGGCCGCGGGCTCGAACAAGATCAGCCTGCGGCTGACCAACTTTAAGCCGAGAGTCATTCTTTGGCAGGGCTCGAGCTACAAGTCCGTCTCCGCCCCTCTGCGTCTGCGCGCTGGCGTGCGGCAGGTCGTGGCTACCGTTTCTGACGGCAGCCTCGCTCTCTACATTGACGGTCAGCTCGTCGGCAACACGGCGGCCACCTTCCCACTGCCCGCGGCCACGACGGCCACCATCTTCAGCGGCGGGATGCGCGCGGAGCTTCACGCCCTGCAGCTCTTCAGTTTAGGCCTGCCCGCCTACGAAGTTCAAGAGCGCTACCAGGAGATGCTAGCCTTTTTGCCCGCGGCGACCGGCGAGTGGCACCGCGACAACGCGACGAGGACCGGCACCTTCATCGTGCGCGACCCAGCCATGTGCTCTTACAACTGGTGGGACCCGTGCATCGAGGACGTGGGCACCTTTGCAGAGCTAGTGACGCCTACAGTGTTTGCAGGCCTCGGCAACGTGGGCAACCGCACCGCGTACTTTTGGTCCGACCCGCGCGCATGGAACGGCACCATCCCGCAGCACGGCGACAATGTGACCATCGACGCCGGCGTGCACATAATCATCGACATCGACCCGCCCGAGCTCGAGGGCATCACGGTCTACGGCGGCCTGGCCTGCCTCTCCAACACCACCGACGTGACCCTGCGCGCGGTCTGGATCCTGGTGCGCGGCGGCGCCGACTTCATGTGCGGCGCGCCGGGCGACCCCATCAACGGCACCTTCACGGTGGCGCTCTCGGGCGACCGCTACACGCCCGGGCTCAAGGCCAACAACAACAACTTCGGCGCCAAGCTGCTCCTGTCGTTTGGCACGGTCAGCCTGCACGGGCGCGTGCCGTCGCCGGCTTGGACGAGGCTCAACGCCACGGCGGAGGCGGGCGCGATGGAGCTGGTCCTCACCGCCACGGTGGACTGGCGGGTAGGCGACGAGATCGTCATCGCCTCTACTTCGTACGAGGTCCACGAGGCCGAGCAGGCCATCATCTCGGAGGTGGTCGACATTGTCAGCGCCGACGGCGGCACGGTGAGCATGCTGCGCTTGGAGGCGCCGCTCGCATACCGTCACGTGGGCACTATCGAGGAGCACGGCGGCCGCTCGATCGAGATGCACGCCGAAATTGGCGTGCTCACGCGCGACATCCGCTTTCGCGGCACCGATTTCGACGAGGCGCCTCAGTACCGCTCGCTCTACGATGGCGAGACGGGCGCACAGATCATCTCCACCAAGATGCGCGGCTTCACCACCGATGGCTTTGTGGAAGAGGTCGGCGCGCTGCAGCTGTCAGGAGTCGCCATGTGGCGCGGAGGCGTCGCCGGCTACGACAACCGCCCGTCGATCGGCCTCTTCGACATGGGCGTCGACGGCTCGACCTCCTACCTTGAGGGCTGCGTCGTCAGCGTGAGCTACAACGTGGGCGTTCAGATCCGGCAGACGGGCGGCGTCACCTTCAAGGACAACATCGTCTTCTCGACCCTCGAGTCCAACTTCAAGGCCGAGTCGACAGGCAACGTGTACCTGCGCAACCTTGCCCTTAGTGCCGTCACACGGCTTACCTACCGCGGGCGCGAGAGCCGCTCGGTCATCAGCAAGGTCCTCTGGACCGACTACGTCGCCAACTTTGACATGCAGAGCGGTTCGCCCGGCGCAAATGTGCTCGACAACTCGTGCCAGTGCGTCGCAAACCCCAGCACCGCGGCGCAGGCGGCGTGCGTCTGCGCGCAGGCGGCCAGCGAGGGAAACATCATGATTGGCAACGTCGCGGCCGGCTCGGAGCGCATCGGCTTCAAGATGAGCTATCCGCCGAGCAAGTGCGGCGACCCCGCGTGGCTCTTCCAGGACAATGTTGCGCACACGGCCAGCTCCATCGGCTTTGCGCAGCACTTTTCGCCGTTGGCAACGTGCGTAGAAGTGACGCGGCTCACCGTCTACCGCGCCTGGACCGTCGCTGTGTGGGGCTCCGTCTCATTCGATTCAATTACCTTTAAGGACCTGCGCGTCGCCGACTCCAAGGTGGGCATGATGTGGAACACGGCCGAGCCCGCCTCCGTCAGCCACGTCCTTGCGGTGCCGGCAAAGGCGGTGCACGTTCAGGGCGCGCTCTTTCTTGGCCGCAGCCATTCCAACGCCGAGTGCAGCGACGAGTGCGTCGGCGCGGGCGGCAGCGCGACGGCGTGCATCGGTCGCCCGAGCAAGTCGGATAGGTGGGCGTGGCCGGCGACGCGCGACCAGTCGGCGCTATTTATGTTTTCGCAGACAAGCACCTTCTCCTCCATGGTTCCCTTCAAGATGGCGTGGGACGAAATCTTTGGCTCGTACCCAGGCCTCGCGGCCGACTTTCGCGTGGTGAACACCACCTTTGCGCGCTTCATTGAGTCGCCGTGCGGCGTCGCCTCGCACCTGATTGAGTCATCGCCGGCGGCAGCAGAGGTTGCGGCGCCCATGTTCTTCGAGGCGCTCACCCTGGTCGACGTGAACCGGGAACAGATGGTCAAGTTCCACCGGCCGAGTCGCGGCTGGATCTCAATCGATGACTGCGTTACGATGGACTGCGACGGGCCAAAGTTCTTGATCTTGCACGACGTGGACGGCTCGCTTACCGGCGGCGGCGCCGACTCTTCCATCATCGCCAAGGCGGAGTACAGAAACGAGTTCCGCGCCGACGGCGTCACGCCGACAGGCTACAACATCCCCGTGAAGGCGCTCTACGACCTCAACCCCTACGGCCGCCGCCAGCTTGGCGCCGACCAGAGCACCGACTCCGAGCTGGACGCGCGCCGCCGACAGCTGGAGCTATCTAGCACGGCGCGCACGGAGGAAGAGGTTGCCTACCGCGGCTTTGGCACCTACCGCGAGGGCTGCACCGACCAGACGAGCTGGAACGCTTACGAGTGCCGCGCCACCGACACAGCCACCGCCGACGGGCCGCTCATCGCCGCGCGGCTAGTGATTGAGTCGCTTGATAAGGACACCTTGTCGCGCTCGTTGGTGCCCGTCTCGCTCCACACCGGCGGCTACGTCACCTTAATGAACGGCGGCATGGACCACGGCTGGTGCTTCGGCTACACGTGCCTCCAGCGCCTGAGCACCTTCCACACCACGGTCATGCTCGGGCGCGTGCACGACCTCTACTTCACCGGCACCAATCCGCAGTCGCTTCGGCTGATGCTTCCCGAGGCGCGGGCGGACGGGAAGATCGTCGTCGCCATGTGGGTCGCCTCGCCCAACAAGCTCGAGGTCTACAAGCGCGACACCTACGTGCCCGACCTTAACCCCTCGCCGTATGGGGACAGCCTCCAGATACCAACCCTCGACAGCCCGTGCGGCGCCAATGCCTTCGTCGCGTCGCACAACAAGCTCTACATGCTGGTTTGCGGCGACGCTATGACGGGCGCGGGAGGGCTCACCATCCGCACGGTGCCCATCATTGTGCTCTCCATCGGCATCGAGGTGAGCGTTGAGGACTTTTTCGACACCGCGACGCTGGTGCGCAACATCTGCTCGCTGCTCCAGGTGCCGGCCAACCGCGTCAAGGTGGTCTCGATCGTCGCCGGCAGCGCCGACATCCAGTTCCAGCTCGAGGCGGCCAGCCCGTGCGCCACGGTCAACTGCGGCGACTACGGCACGTGCGATTCTGACGACGGCTCCTGCACCTGCGACGCTGGCTGGACGACGCCGCTCGAGGAATGCGAAGACTGCGAGTGCAGCGAGATGGTTTGCCACGACTCGTGCGCCACCTGCGAGACGCCCGGCGACGTGACCAGCGAGTGCCGCACCTGCCCTGCCGACCGCCCCTACCACAAGGGCGCGGTGTGCGTTGAGAGCTGCAGCAGCGGGCAGTACGTCGATGACGACGGCGTCTGCCAGGCGTGCCATGGCAGCTGCACGCAGTGCTCCGGCCCCGGCGCGTACGACTGCACCGACTGCTCCTCCTTCCAGAACCTGCTCGATGGCAGCTGCCTGCGCGCCGGAGCAGGCTGCCCCACCGGCTACTATTCCGACACGCAGCGCGTCTGCCAGCACTGCGACGCCTCGTGCGCTGCCTGCAGCGGCAAGGGCAGCGCGTCGTGCACCGCGTGCTCTGCGCATGCGTGCGCCTACCAGGGCGCCTGTCCGACGACTCGGAAGCCCTTCCTACTCGGTGGCGTGTGCCTTTCGGTGGCTCCGACGGGCTACTACGCCAGCGGCCTGAGCTTGCTCCAGTGCGACGGTCCGTGCAAGCGCTGCCGTGGGCCGAGCAGCGTCCTCAACGCACTCAACTGCCTCGAGTGCGCCGTGAGCGCAGAGGTGGGGCTCCTCTGCGACATCGACCCGTCCCGCTGCCTTAGCGGCTGCACGCTCCTCTGCAGTGCCGGCGACTTCCTCGCGGCCGACGGGACATGTCAACCTTGCGAGAACTCGTGCGGTAGCTGCGACGGTGCAGGCGCGTCGGACTGCCTCTCGTGCAAGTCGGCCAGCTTCGGACTGCCGGCGCTCAGTGGCGGACAGTGCCTGGCGACGTGCCCCGATGGATCGTACCTCGCGCCCAACAAGGCCTGCGCCACGTGCCACGCGACCTGCGATACGTGCAGCGGTGCGGCCGACACCGACTGCCTTACCTGCGCTGCGGCCACCCCCTTCTCGCACGCGGCCAAGTGCACCGCCGCATGCCCAGCTGGAACCGCGGCCGACGCCGCCAACAAGTGCCAGGCGTGCTCGTCGCAGTGCGGCACGTGCAGCGCGCCGTCGCCCGCGAGCGCGTGCACTTCGTGCGCGGCCAGCGGCGCCCTGACCTGGCTCGGGACCGACGGCCGCTGCCTGCCGGCGTGCGAGGCGGGCACTTACGGCGCGACGTCCCCGCTGACGGCGAGCAAGGAATGCTTCGCGTGCGACGCGTCGTGTCTCCGCTGCAGCGGCGAGGGGCCGCTTGCGTGCATTGCGTGCAAGAGCGCGTGGACGCTGGCCAACGGCGAGTGCGGCCCGCTCGGCAAGTCGGTCGCCGACTCCGAAGCGGCGTACGACGACCTTCTCTTCACGGCCAGCACGTTTGGCGCGCTGGCGGAAAAGGGCGGGCTCGATATGGGCTACACGCTCACCAAGGTGTCCATTGACGTATCGGAGCCTCCAGCGACGAGCCGGTTTTCTTCGCCGAGCAGCGACCGCATCGTGGCGGCCGGTGCCGTCCAGGTGCTCACTCTCGAGGGCGTGGAGGGCTGGAGCGGCAACTTTTTGCTCACCTTCAATGGTGAGACCGTCCAGGCGCCCATCGAGCTGGACGACGGCGGCGCGACGGTGCAGACGCTCCTTCAGGCGCTGGCGACGGTGGGCTCAATCGAGGTGACGCTGACCGCCGCGTCCAATACGAGCTCGACGGCCGCGTCCAAGTCCATCACGATCGAGGTCGAGTTTACGCTCGCAGGCACGCCGCTCAACATGGGCGAGCTGCCGCTCATCACCCTGGATGCGTCTAGCGTCGTCGGCCTGTCGCACAGCAACGTGGTCACCAGCGTGGCCGGTATGGCCGAGGCCAACTACACGTACGAGGAGCAGACGGTCAGCGTGTACCCCAACGCGCTCATCTACGCCTCGGACGGCACGATTGGAGGCGGCATACTGCTCTGCTTCAAGGGTGAGTGCACGACCCCGCTTGCGCCGGCAGCCAGCGCCGCCGAGACGTACGCGGCACTGACCGCGATGGAGACCATCGGCGAGGTTGAGGTCTTTGAGACCACGAGTGCCTCGCGCCGGTCGCTCGCCGAGGCTGGGCGTACACTGCGGATCCGCTTCTACCCGGATGGCTCCCCGCCCCACTTTGGGCCGCAAGAGATGCTTTCTCTCAACTACTCGCAGGTGGTCAGCTACGACCAGTACGTTGGGGCAGCCGAGATTGCGGCGTTCTGGTCAGTCGCGCTCACCGTCGCCGGCGCGTCGCCGTACGACGAGGACCAGGTAGAGCTCGTGACCAACTCTACCGACAGCAGTTCGACCGACGTGCCGTTTGCTCAAGTCGTACACGTCTGCGGCAACGGCGTACGCTCCACAGCTGAGCAGTGCGACGACAACTCGACGCTCGGCGGCGACGGCTGTGACCCGTTCTGCGTGGTCGAGCCGGGCTGGACATGCGAGAGCACCAACGCCTTCGGCGCTCTCGGCGGCCTCGACGTGTGCGCGCCCACATGCGGCGACGGCATCCGGATGACGGGCCGACTGATGCGTGAGGCCTGCGACGACAACAATACCATCTCCGGCGACGGCTGCAGCGGCGCGTGCGCGGTTGAGCCCGGTTTTGCATGCACCGGCGGTTCCACGCGGAGCATGGACTCGTGCATTGCCATCTGCGGCGACGGCCTGCGCGTGGGCGGCGAGGTGTGCGACGACGACAACACGGCCTCGGACGCGTGTGACAGCTGCTCTGGGATCACCGACGGCTGGACTTGCTCGGGCGGCAGCTCCAACTCTTCGGACACGTGCGTGCACTGCGATGCAAGCTGCGCGGCCTGTTCCGGCCCGGCTAGTGATGAGTGCACTGCGTGCGCACCGGCCTCTCCCTTCTCCGACGGCAGCGCGTGCCTCGCCTCCTGCACGCCCGCGGGAAAGTACGCGGTGTCCTCCGTCTCCAACGGCGTCACAACGCGCACGTGCGAGCCGTGCGACTCGAGCTGCGGCACTTGCGATGCGGCGGGCAGCGGCGACTGCCTCTCGTGCGACTCGGCCAGCGGCACGCCCTTCCTCGACGGCTCGACTTGCGTCGACAGCTGCCCCACAGGATCGTTCGTTGAGCTTGACGTTGTCACAGGGCTGCTCGAGTGCAAGGCATGCTACAGCGCATGCGCCACGTGCGTCGATGGCCAATCAACCTCGTGCACCGCTTGCCCAGCGACTGGAACGCCCTTCTTCGACGCCGGCGCCTGTCTCTCCGCGTGCCCCGACGCAATGTACGCCGACGCGAACGGTGCGTGCGCAGTCTGCCACGATACGTGCGGCACGTGCGGCGGACCGCTCATCTCCGAGTGCGAGAGCTGCCTGGAGGGCGGCACGCTCTCCAGCGGCACCTGCGTCTACACGTGTGACCTCGGCGAGTACTTTGACAACGGCGCCTGCCAAGCATGCGATGCGAGCTGCAAGACGTGCGCCGGCGCCAGCGCGCTCTGCACGTCGTGCGACCTGACCGACGCGAGCGCCTACTACTTCCACGACGGCGGCTGCCTTGCGTCGTGCCTCACGGGCACGCACGCAGACAGCCTCATGCATTGCCAGGATTGCGACTCCTCATGCGGCACATGCAACGGCGCCGCGGCGACCGACTGCCTGAGCTGTGATTCGGCGGGCGCCACGCCCTACGCCTATGGCTCTACCTGCCTTGCGGCATGCCCCTCGGATATGTTCGCCGATGGTAACCTCGCCTGCCAGGACTGCTCGAGCGACTGTTTGACTTGCAACGGTGCCTCACCAACAAGCTGCACGAGCTGCCCGGCGGTGCTCCCGCTCATCTACAACGGCGCGTGCCGCGCCGCCTGTCCGTCTGCCTTCTTCGCCAGCACGTCCTCAATCTGCGAAGCCTGCGACGCCACGTGCGCCGAGTGCTCCGGCAGCGGGGCGAACCAGTGCTCCGTTTGCCCGACGCGCTTGCCGCATTTGGTCAACGGCGCCTGCACGTGCAAGAGCGGGTACACTTCGACCGCAAACGCCTGCACGGAGATCAACGAGTGTGCCACGGGCGCACACAACTGCTACGACGTCGCGGGCTGCACCAACACCGCCGGCTTGTTTACCTGCGAGTGCCCGGCGGGCCACACCGATGTCAACGGCGATGGCACAGTCTGCGCTGAGATCGACGAGTGCAGCAGTGCCGCTCTCAACGACTGTCATGCACTGGGCACGTGCACCAACACGGTCGGCTCTTTTGACTGTGCGTGCGCGGCTTCCGGCTTCGAAGGCAACGGCGTCCTTTGCTGGGACGTCGACGAGTGCCGCCAGAATACCGACACCTGCGCTGCCAAGGGCAGCAAGTGCACAAACACCGTGGGCAGCTACATCTGCGCATGTGAGTCTGGGTGGTCCGGCGACGGCTTCACCTGCATCAACGAAGACGAGTGCGCCAACGGCACGGATGACTGCGACCCTACGAGGGCCACGTGCACGGACTTGCCAGGCTCATATGTGTGCACCTGCAACGCCGGCTTCGGCGGCGACGGCTCCTCTTGCGATGCGCCGCCGCCATTGCCGCCGCCGGCGCTGCCGCCGGCGCCTCCGGCAGGCCCGCCTCCAACCCCGCCCCCCCCGTCACAGCCGCCGTCGCCGCCATCGCCGCCACCGCTCCCACCACCGCCGCCATCACCGCCGCCGCCATCGCCTCTACCCCAGCCGCCGCCATCCGGGCCGCCGCCATCGTCCCCGCCCCTACCGCCACCGCCGGCACCACCGCCGCCAAGCCCGCCATTGCCCCCTTTTTCGCCACCGTCGCCTCCGGGAGTGCCGCCGCCACCGAATCCGCCGGAGCCGCCATTCCCGCCGCCCGCGCCGCCTCCGCTGCCGCCAGCAACACCACCTCCCGAGACACCGCCCTCACCCTCGGCGCCGCCGCCGTCGTCGCCGCCGCCGACCTCGCCGCCGCCGTTGCCGCCTCCCACGCCGCCGCCGGGGCCTCCGCCGCCTACGCCACCGCCTCCTTCTCCTCCACCGCCGTCGCCATCGCCATCGCCGCCGTTGCCGCCGTCGCGGCCTCCGATGCTGCCGCCGCCGCTCCCGCCGCCGCCATCGGCGCCACCGCCTATGTTGCCGCCTCCCACGCCGCCACCGCCCGCATCACCGCCGCCACCGCCGCCACCGTCGCCATCGCTCCCACGCGGCGCGACGATTGAATATCGGGTGACATTCAATGTGACCGTCGCGGGCACCATCGAAGAGTTCAACTCGACCGCCTACAAGATTGAGCTCTCGAAGCTAGTGGGCGTCTCGCCCGACTTCATCGACCTTGTGCTGGTTGCGGCGAGCGTCCGCGTCATCTCGACCGTGCGCGTTGACAGCGGCAGCAGCGCCAATGCCGAAGGAGTGGCGGCGGCCGTGCTTGCAGTGCTTACGTCGGCCACCGCGGCCAGCTTGTCCACGGCCCTCGGCATGACTGTCGAAGACATCAGCTCGGCGCAGTCGGTCGAGGTTCTTATGCTCGCGCCATCGCCGTCAACCCCGATGCCGCCGCCGTTCGGTGCGGCCAGCTTCGGCGTGGACAGTGGCGCGGAGCCCGGTCTCGCTGGGGGACTGGCCGCTGCGGGCGCGGTGGTGGCCATCGCGCTGCTGCTGCTGGTTTTGTACTGCGTCTGGCGCCGAAAGCAGCCCAAGCAGGGCCGCTTCCGGCTCTGTTCCTTCCGCTCCCGCGCCGGCTCCCGCAACGACGAGATGGCGCACTTGCCCGTGAAGACCGAGGACCTGTCATCGCGCCGGTCCAATGATGACGAGACACATACTTTTCGCCAGGAGGCGAGCTTCGCGGGCGACGGCGTGCGACGCCGCGACACTTCCGTCACCCCAACACAGTCAGGCAACAACCCCCCGGACACCTTCATGCGCGCAGTGGCCCTCAGCCCAGGGGCGAGCCCAACCACCAGTCCCGTTGCTCAGAGGTCCGAACGCAGCCCCAAGAGCAGCGGTGCGACTTTGGCCTCGTCGCCGGCTGCGCTGCCGGCATCGCCGCAGCGGCGCGCGGGTGCTGCTCCACCGCTCTTGGATCCCAACGAGCTCATCCCCGGCCTCGTCGCCACCGGCGCCGCGCCGCCGCCAGCTGGGCTAGAGAGGGTCAGTGGAACCGGCCCTAGCGCCTCGCGCGCGCTCTCTACCAGGGCGCCCAGCCATGCCCAGCTGCCTGCGCTCCAGCACTCTCCCTCAATCCCGCTCATGCCCGTCAAGAGGGCGCCTCCCATGCTCGGCCGCCCTGGGCCCCTTGGCGAGATCAAGACTCCCGATGACCCCAAACCCGATTCCACGGCCGGCTCGGCGGATCCTGTTCCGTCGTCAACGGCCTCGCCGCTCTCCTCACGGATCGCGAAGCGCTTCTCTCGGAACAGCAACAGCGCGCCGCCTAGCCATCCCGGAAGCCAGCCAGGCAGCAACCCAGGCAGCAACCCCGGAAGCCGGCCCGGAAGCGCTGGGCGCAAAAGCCCGGCCCTGCTCCGCCCCTTCTTTGGCGAACACGCTGCCAAGGTCGGGCCAGCGCCGACGACGGACGCCGAAGATCCGGGCTCGCCGGCGTCATCAGCCGGATCCGTGCCCCCGAGCAGGAGCCGCTGGTCCATCGGCTCGTCTTCGGCACGTGTCGAGCCCGCCCCGGAAGAGGTCAAGCCGCAGCCGTAGGCGGCGGCACAGGGCAACTCTGCAGGTCTCGCGTTCGGGTTTACCCGGCTGACGAATTTATGTTTGTTTCTTGATGCATGTATATATATATATATATATATATATATATATATGTATATATATATGTGTGTGTGTGTGTGTGTGTGTGTGTGTGTTTATATGTGTATATATAGAGTGAGAGATATATATATATATATATATATATATATATATATATATATATATATATATATATAAATACATATATATATATA
>Ga0105054_10005971_pt1 | contig 17192 bp, 15 predicted proteins | sample BON02_FD_78091 | JGI IMG/M metagenome (GOLD analysis project Ga0105054, IMG submission 78091) | Freshwater microbial communities from Lake Bonney liftoff mats and glacier meltwater in Antarctica - BON-02 (megahit assembly) | ecosystem: Environmental > Aquatic > Freshwater > Ice > Glacier...
ATTGTTTTAACTGTCCCATTCTCACCCGATTGCCCGAGTCGTTACCGGCCTTGACACATCTGGATTGTTTTAACTGTCCCATTCTCACCCGATTGCCCGAGTCGTTACCGGCCTTATCATATCTGGATTGTGCTGGTTGTGCCTGGCTGCCTCGTCAGAACCCCGACTATCAACAGAATGTAACACGTTTACTTCGTCTGCAATCATGGTTCCGACGCTGGGCACCGCTGAAACGAATGCAACGCTGGGTCCGTTCTGAAGAGTTTAATGCATGGTACTACAGTCCGGGACAACCCGGTCAGCTTAGGTCCGAAAAACGCTGGAAAAGAAAATGTGTAAAAAGACCGCGAGAGGACGAAGAAAGTGGCGTCCGAAAAAGATCTCGCTATGAACCAGAAGGACTCGAGGCAGATTTGTGAAGATAAATCGTCGGGTGAAACCGACAGAATCGTCGGAGCCGCACTCTCAATATTCCCAATAAAGACGAAACTGTCACACTTCCAAATCACCTGCCTTTATTGCCTCATCATGCTTGCTCTACTACTTACATGGTTCGCCACATGGTTGGTGACCGTCAACGGGTTGGACATCCAGGGGTTGGTGGAGGTCGAAGGACTGTTCAACATAGCTCGAGTGCATCGAGACTACTCGGAAGCATCTGTACCATGTTTTTACCACGAATACACACGAGTGCTCAGCAAATGGACTCACGATGTCGATGCCGTCTACGACACCCTGACTCTCCAAACCCGCCGGGGCCGGTGCATCCACTTTGCCGCTCGGATGAGTCGTGCAGCCAAGCGCTGCGGTCTCCCATATCGCTTCACGTTCGGACACCGCCACGTTGATCTGGAAGTGGCCTTAACCATGTCTCAGCGTTCGACGTTGAAAACACTGCAAGGACGCGCAGTTCAACACTCGCGGTCGGCGCAAGGCCATCAGTGGTTTGTAGTAGGCTACTACATTGACAAGCATAGTCGCGGTAGTCGAGGTTGGGTGGGCCTCAAGCAGAGCATGACAAAGAACGCCGTCATCTACTACCCCGAGACCCTCACCGTTAAGAAGGTGTCATCGAAACATGCCACACAAACTGCCAAGAACCGTGGACGACGCCAGGCCGAAAAGGTCACCCAACTCTTTCGACGCTGGGTGCCCAAACTGCGCCAAGACTCTTTAGGACATCGCGGCATAACCCGAAAAACCATCAAGGAATGGAACAAGGGTCAAGACATCGGAGCCCTGTTTGGTGCCATGGGTATCGGAGAGATGTTTGACAAGTTTCTCGAATTTCCTGGCGCTCAGGAACACATGGATCAGCAAAAGATCGACCCCAGAGCCTATGACCTGTATGGTCTCTTTGTGCATCGCGTTTACGGACTCTCCAAGCTGCGCAGCATGACGGCTTTAGAGCTCAATCGTATTGGTGCGGCACATTTTGAACAAGGGTTTCAAATTTGATAAAAATCAAAGTTGCAAAAACAGAATTTTAATGATATTCCAACAAAGAAAAGACCTATACATGGCCGCTGCTCGAGCAACAGAGCAACCTTCCATGGGCGAATACTGTAAAGCCAACTTGAGAGCCTACCAAAAAATGCCCGCCAAATGGATGGTGGATCACCCCCAGCAAAAAGGACTCTATATTTATATGGACACTGGATCCGGTAAGACTAGAGCTGCCGCCAACATTGTAGCTGGCTTTATGCAAACGGGCTTGGCGCAAAAAATTGTGGTGCTCACGCCCGCTAAACTGATCGAAAACTTCCGTAAAGGTGTAGAAGAATGCACCGGTCTCAAGCGTCTGACACACCACGAGATTCGTATCACCAGTTTCGAAAGTCTGCACAAGTTGAGAGGGTTTGAGATTGACCACAAAACCTTGGTGCTCATTGACGAAGCTCACAACCTGCGTAAACCCGGCACCAAAAAATACAAGTTGGCCCTGAACGTGGCCGATCGTTGCGGACACATCGTGCTTATGAGCGCCACCCCCATGATGACCAAAAACACAGACCTGTTTGCCCAGATCAACTTAATTGTTCCAGAAGACGAACGGGTGGCCACCTCGAGCGACAATATAAATCCCGAAGATCTCTTTAATCTCTTACGTCACAAGGTGGCGTTTTTTACCCTAACTGGTTCGGACTACGACACCCGTCCGGCGGTCAAAGTGTTCAAGGTGTTGGTGCCCATGGACCCTGTACAGGAAGAACGTATCTCCAAGGCCATGAGAGAAATGCAGATTGGCAGTGCCGAAGAGCTACACGACATACTGAATCGGGTGGACACGATGCAAGACGTGCCCGCCGAGGATGAGAAAGCTGTGACTAAGAAGAAGAAGAAGAAGAAGAAGAAGGCCAGCTTGTCGAATGCTTTCATGAACAAGGTGCGTCGTTTTGCCAATGCAGGTTCTACCCACGATTGTTCTCCCAAAATCGAAGAGGCCGTCAAATTAATCCAAACCAGTCCCGGACCTACCATGTTGTTTTCCTTTTGGATTTCCATGGGCGTCAAACTGGTGAAGCATTGCCTAAAAGAAGCCCATTATCCCGAGCGAGACGTAGTTACTGTCACCGGCTCTACTTCCAATAGCCAGTTGAAGAAGATTATGAAGGCGTTTAACGAAGACCAGACCGTCAAGACGTTACTCTTCTCTTCTGCGGCCTCCGAAGGGTTGTCCACCAAAAATGTGGAACGCTTCATCATGCTAGAACCTCAATGGCAGCGTCTAGCCGAGTTACAAGCCATTGCCCGGGCGGTGCGCATTAATTCGCACTTGACCCACGATCAACCCGAGGTTCACGTCTACTACTTGATGAGCCACGCCGACGGACACGACTTGGTAAATGTGGATGAATATATGTTTCAATACAACCGGGACAAGTACGCCAAAATGTTGGTCAACATTGATGTGATGCGTCAAGCCAGCATTCCCATGTCGATGGAAGCCGTGGTCGACATTTCGTTTAGTCCGGAAGAACTAAAGAAGGCGGTCGACGCGGGGTTGGTGGAAGATATCGAGACCTTACGCATCTCTGATTCGTATGCAACCACCTTTGACAGCCCCATCAAGAGAGGCCTGAAAGAAGGGGGAATGGCGATGGACTTGGGTCAGAAAAAGAAAAAGAAGCCCGAAAAGAAAAAGAAACGGAGAATGGGCCTTTATCAATCCGACACGGCCCGAGTGTCACCGGAAAACGAACCGCTGACCGGTCGTTCTGGCTGGAGCTGCACCATTCTGTAACGTTGAAAATTAAAGTTTATGGGTCCTAGTCTTTAAGGTCGACAGAGTCCTAGTCTTCAAATTGAGTCCTATCCTTTAAACGCATGGCCTTTCACTCTCCCAGCCCCTTAAAATGACGAGTGTCGACGTGGTATGCACTTCTTGTCGCCTGCCTATCCTACCCTCAGACAGCAAAACTAAAGTCTGCGACAAACGAGGTTGTCTCTTTCATCCGGAGTGTGATGTGTTAGAAACAGAGTCTCTCGTTCGATGTACCATGTGTTGGAGCGACTTTTCTATTTGCGACAATTGTGATGTGGAATTTGAACTTTGTAAAGACGGAACATGGTGTCCGTATTGTTCTTCAAAACTGTGCTACGATTGTGAGCCGCGTCACACATCTTATTCCTATCATGATTCTTCGCAGGAATGGGAGTGTCATGGTTGTTTCTCCGCGGACGCACCTCAATGTGAAAAATGCGGAAAGGAAATGCTTATCCCTAACTGTGATCAATGTACAGCATTAATGCAAACTTCTAGACGACAATACGCTCTTCGTCAAGGGTTTGGATGTACGTATTGTCGAGACTGTGACATAAAAATGAAAACCGAAATGTTGAAAAAATAAACCATTTACTGAAGAAGCACACGACTGAGATATTAACTTAACAAAACAAAAGTTTGTGGAAAAAGTGATTTAACAAAGATCTTTGTTTTTAAACCAATTCCAAAGAGCGGGAGTTAGCTCCTCAAGATGCGACTCGTATGGATCAACTCCTCTTTCTCGAAGAATAACAAACCGCCATCCTGACATGCCAAAATACAAGTCTTTCAGAAACTTAAGTGGTGTTTGTGTTTCCTGATAGACCTGTTCGGCCAATTTCCCAACGTTCATAGCGTCCCAACACTCGAGGGCGGTGGCTTGATCGATGTTCCATAGAGTGTCGTAACCTACTTCGACAATGGACGTGTATCGCCATGTTTTACCGCGCAAAATGTTCCAAAATTTGTCATACTTAATGCCCATAGATATTGCCCATTGACGGTTATTTTTCCAAGGATCTGGAAAACATCCATGTTGTTGTGCAATAATTTTCAATACTGGAAGAATATCGGCCTTATTTCCTTTAGATTTTGCAGACGTTTGCACCCAAGTGGGTCCAAAAGCGATATGTTCCAAAGCGACACAATGTCGTTCACGACACAAATGAATAGCCATTTCGTCCAAGTTCTTTCTCTTGAGTCTTTGATACTTCACCATGGCGGCCGCTGCATGCGGTGTCACTGATTTATCTTTAAAGGTGAATTTTCCAGACCCGGTTTTATAAATGGTCCCTTGCCAAAGAAGGCATCCAGTTTTCGTCGGTTCAGAAGGTAGGTTTTCAATTTTGTCGTTTTCCCATTTGGCTGTAAAAGCTTGAATCCAACCTCCTTTTTCTAAGGATTTCAGTCTTTTTGTTCGTTGTAGTCTTTCGTGTTCTCGATTTTCCAATTGTTTCTCGTCCCCTTCGGTTTCTCGGGCACGTTTTCTCCCTGTCCGAATATCTCGGACCATGGATGCTGTAACAGGATATTCAGTTGCCACTTGACGAGAAGACAAATCTGGTGGAGAATTCTTAATCTCCAAAACTTGCTCAGTTGTAAGTTTGCACCGAGGATGGCTTTCACCATAATGATTAGTTCCAGCATTGTCTCGGTCCTCCCCGGTGTTTTGAAAGTTGTCATTCAACGCCAAATGGTCCGGATTAACACATGGGGGATTGTTGCATAAATGCCGAACATGTAACTTTCCGGCCGGCGATTCGGGGTGACATAAATCATACATCACACGGTGCGCCGACATTGTTTGGGTAGCTTTTTGAAGAAGACCGTGCCCTTGATGAGTCCTATTTCCAGACCATTCTACACAATCTCCGTTGCGAACAGTTTTGGCCAAGATGTCATCCTTGTGTGAATAAGTTATACCTCCTGATGTTCCTGTATTCTTATTTTGGAATCCGGCACACACTCGACACTTTTTGTTGTCCATGAAACGGTACACCGGATATTCAAAATAATGTTCAGCGTTATTCGGACAATGAAAGAGGGCGATGTACTGGGAAGAAGGCAGTACTTCAGAGGCTTTGCAAAGATTAAGATGATCCCAAAAGCGTGCAATATCGGGGTATTTTGCCTCGGCCGATCGATCAAAGGGACATGAGCGAGGCGCGGGACCAATACCGGACCATTGTAAAACCGTTGTCAAATTTCCTTGAGCATTAGGTATCGTTGACCGCCAGTTTCTGTTTAAAGTACTCATTTGGTTATGTGTGGACGACCACTCTGTCAGAATGAAACGCAGCGGATTGGTCTTGAATGAGATTGATTACAGCTAGACTGAAAAATACAAATGTTTATGGGAAAAGTGATTTATTGTTAGCTCAACATACCAAATACGACTAGGTTATACCTAGTAATATTTTAGTAAGTAACCTAATGACATTTTCTTGCTTCCGGCGCGTCCGGCCTTGGGTGCGCGGTAGCCCTTGGATGACTTTCTGCCGTGGCGCTTGCGGCTAGCCTTCTTGGCGTAGTTGGCTCCGGTCATAAAAAGCGAAGTGTCTTCGACGGGCATGGTCTTGCGCGTGCGAGACTTGCGGCTACCACGAGACTTGCGTGCCTTGCGCTCTCGGGACTCGCGAGACTTGCGAGACTTGCGTGCCTTGCGCGTGCGGGGCTTGCGGCTACCGCGAGACTTGCGCTCTCGGGATTCGCGAGACTTGCGAGAAGCGCGACCCTTGCGCGAGTACGGTTTACGCGAGGCGGCATGAGGGTGAATTACACGCCACATCTTGGCGATCTGGCGGATGGTGTCACGGTTGACCTCCAGGATTTGTTTCCCAGTAGCTTGACTGCGAGTAAGATGCTTCTTCCTCAGAATCTTGTCCTTTTCTGCGGCAAAGTGCGTGGAAACATACTTCTGGTACTCCGTACGACCCTTACGAGAATGTCTTTTGCGTTGGCGAGAGTGGCGAGAGTGTCGAGATTTTCGAGATGTTCGAGATTTGCGTGCCATGGTTGACTGCTTTTCTTGGAGGTGAAAATAATCTTTTCCGGGGACCACAAATTCTTTGTCATCAAAACAAATGAATTGGTCCCAAAAAGTGACGAGCAATACTAACCCTTCCGTCCAATACACGGTTAAACTGAACGACGAGGTGTTTTCGTGCACCTGTCACGCTTGGCGCAAACAATACTCTCCCATCACTGCCAGAACCTGTAAACACCTGATTCAACTCCTCGGCGAGACGCACGAAAAAAACCGGGCTTTAGAATCGTTTTCGGGCCTGACTCGCTTCCCGCCAGAGTCAAAGGGATATCGTAAATGGCAAGCAGAAGAGAAACCCATGTTGTTCCACATGTGGTCCCCGAAATCGAACGAAAATTTGTCAGCGTGGTTTTATGCTATCAAAATGGACGGTGCCTTTGCCCGGTGGCAAGATGGTAAACTCCACACCAAATCGGGTAGGGTATTACAGGCGCCGGACCGGATAACTTGCCAGTTACCTCGAGGCGTGACCTTGGACGGAGAAATCTACGCGGGCGTGGGTCAGCGACAAAAGGTCAGAAAAGCACTCTCGGATCAGTGGTCCCCCAGCGTAAAGTTCGTAGTGTTCGACTGGGTGGCGGTACAGAAACCTTTCGAGGCACGCTACCGTCGCTTAGAAGCTTTGCACCAGCAGTGCGGCTTTGACATGATACGTCAGCACCGAGTGACTTCAGAGGTAGAATTTCAACAGGTCCTGAACGACTTGTCCGACACCAGGGAGGAGGGCTTGGTTTTGCGACACCCTTTGTCTTTTTACAAAGCCGGACAGCGATCTCGGGATACTTTGAAATGGAAACCGCAGCGTACCGGACGCGGCGTAATCGAACACGTAACCCCGAAAAAAAAGGGGGTCCGTGTAACCCTTAAGGAGTGTGGCGGTGAGCGTGCCACGTTTACAGCTTATATAGCTGGAAAAAAGGATCACGAGAACTTAAAGCCGGGTAAGAACGTAGATTTTACTTATCACGGACGAGACGAACAAGGCAAGCCCGAGAGTGCCAAAATAAAACTATTCAATACCTGATCTGATTGAAGTTTATTCAATACCTGATCTGATTGAAGCTTATTCAATACCTGATCTGATTGAAGCTTATTCAATTAGATCGTTAATGGTCTGACTGTTTCTCACCGCGGCTTTCACCTTGAGCATTTTGAAATATCGCATCATGACTTCGTTGATCAGGTTTACCATGAGGCGGAAAATCGACTCCACCAGAAAGATCCACTCTTTTTTGGTTTTCTTTCGCTTTTCCGACGTTTCCAAAAGATGCTCTGTCTTCTTCATCACCTTGGATATAAACTTGGCCAGTTCTCGAGCGTCTTCTGTTGTGAGGTGACCGTGTTTGGTCATTTGTATAATTTGTTCGGCTCGCTTTTTCATCTCCAGGGTCAGCATCTCGGCGGCCATGAGAAACACCCGCTGCATAACCTCGTCCCAGCAATTCTTGCACGTGTGATCGGCCCCGTCTTTCATCCAGTTCTCTCGGTTGCACCGTCCCATGAAGGAGTTTAAAATTTCCTTCTGTCCGTCTCGAGAAGGGTCCGACAAGTTCTCCCGCACTTCGTCCGGTGTCATGGTTTTGAGGTCCAGGGCCATCTGCTCCAAGAAAATTTGCACTTTGGGCTGGGGTTGCGTTCGCGTGAAGAGTTTGTACTCGTCGGCATACACTGGTAGCTGCTCCACTTCAGGAGCCGGGGCAGGTATAACTTGTTCTGTGATCAAAAAGAACATCTCTCGCATACGGGGGTCGTGGCTGTGGTCATGCTTGATAATTTCAGCCAGCTGGTACAAACGTTTGAAAATCGCGTCTTCTCGTTGCTCGCGCTCAGCAGACCCGGGTTTGAGCGTATTTTGTATCGAGGTCAATTCGGTAATAAGTCGACGAGACTCCTCGTCTACGTCTTCCATCGACCCAAGTCTATTTAAAGACCTCGACGGCGCTTGATAAGCGTTACCAACGTCCGAACCCAAAACTTGTTGAAAAGTGGGGTCTGGAAAAGGCACCGCGACAGACATCAAATCCGTTTATTGGAGTACATTTTTTGTTGATTCCGGGGGCATAGTTTTCAACCGATTCTAGTTAGGTTTCAATCAAGTTGTCGTCTCACGATCGCCCAGCGGAGGGGACTTGGGCTTGCGTCTTGACCTCCACCAAATTTGAACCAAGCCGCTGGCGTGAAAAGCTCCGGGTTGAGTGTGATACAAAAAGTCCATCAGCGCGCTCGCGTCAGCGCGTAACCACTGATGAAGTTCATTGTGCCAGTCCTGGTCGTTTACCAAGACGTCTACAAAAACATCCATCATACTGATCACGAACTCTTTCTTCACATCTACGCACAGGTCTGTGTTCTTAAAAAGGCACATGAGCTCCTTCAGTACATGAAATCTTCCCTCGCGATCCATGGCATAGTTATTCATCAGATTGATGGCCTGAACCACAACATCCTTCTTCTTTTTCTTGGAATCTTCTGCACAAGGAAGCAGCAGGCGATCACCCATAATAGTCTTAAAGGCTTGAACCATGAAAGGCTCGGCTTGTTCGCGAACCATCACCTTGCGGGAAGGGTTTTCCACCACCCACGAATCGTCGCTAGCAGAACGTGCCCGAGCATCGCCTTGTGGTACATCGGTCTTGTTCAGCGAAGAATATACGGGGCTGATTGAGCCGGTAGCACCCTGAAACACTTTCACTCCGTCTTGAACCCCTTTCAGCTCATCTTGAAATTTTTTCAGCTCGTCTGCTACATTGGAAAAAATTACCGGCATCGTCTGAATCTGGGTGTCGTCCTTCGTTTGATCGGCGAGCTCGAGCGTTAGCGGCTTAGGTCGGCGTTCTTTTTCAGTAGAAATCTGAACAAATTTATCCATAATTTTTTCAGTAGAAAATACTACCACCTCTTCACCAGTGTCGTGATTAAGCTCCACCAAGTCGGGCAACATTTCCAGGTCACTATCTCCGGGGTCACCCGGCGACTCTGGAGGGGTGGTGTTTGGAGTCTCATAGTCTAACAGAGTCTCATAGTTCAATTGGGTCCAGTCGTCGGCCTCAATGGCCTCGTCTTTTTGTGCTTGAGGATTTTCTGAAATCATGTGTTTATTTAGGCCTGGGAATAACTTTTTACTACAGAACCGCATTGCTTTCAAATGTCTTTGACCGTGAGCTGCGCCTGTTCTTGCATCGCACCAATGTACTTTTGTATGTTTCCCATCTTGCGCTGAAAGTGAGAGGTAAGCTTACCCGAAATATCCGAAGACTGTTTTAAAAATTGTTCATAGAAAGCCTGTTTCTGGGCGTGAACCTCCTGAAACCACTGGTGGATCTCCTTAATCTCGGTGTTGACCAAGTTCAACTGGTACTGAGAATCCTGGATCTCCTTCTTCACCGTGGCCACGTCGTCTTCGTCGAGGTGGTCGAGATTGGCTTGCAAGTTCGAAGAGTTCGTCTTGATGGCTGCAATCAGTTCGTTCTTGGCGCACACCAGAAACGAAAACCGTTTGTACTTTTGGTCCGACGGGTTCTCGGTCGAAGTCACATAATTCATGTCCACCACCGTGGCCGTGTCGTCAAATTCCTGTTGGTGTTTGGTGTCCTCCAGTTTCTCAGTCACACCTTGAACATACTTGGCCACACCCGGCGGGGGCTTGTGGGCCCTCTTGTGTTTGCGAGAACGACGAGACGATTCGTCTCGGCTGCTCCCTTTGTTTCCTTGCAGCATGGCCACGATGGTGTAGGTGGGGGAGCGTTGCAGAACTTCCTCCTTGAAACCGCGGTTTACGGCTTCGGCAATCAGAGCTTCGCGGTCCACGGTGCGGTGGTCTGCGAGGTCGGTCATGAGTCAAAGGTTTTTTGTTAGAAAGATCTTTTCTTTTTATTGTGGCAGCGTTTCAGATTCAAACACGGTAGATGGGATTTTAAGCATTGACCTGGGCTCCCGTTTCTTTTGCGTCTGTCATCGGCCAGCCAAATTCGTTGGTGTCGTAGACCTTAAGACCTTTGTTGGTTATAAACACACGTTTGTGACCGGTTCGATGTCCGATATCCCTAGGCACATACATGGGCTGCAGCACGTGACGGTCCGACGCAGCTTCTTCTGCCGAGTCGTACCCTTCTGAGTGTTGACGACGAACCGCTACACTCTGAGGTTCACCACGCCTGCCTTTCCATAACGATTTGAGACTCTTGCCTCCCGACCGTAGCTGAAGCCAGTAATATACAATAATGACCAAAAAGAGAGCTACCGAAACGAGTAAAGCAATTAAAGCAACCGAGGCCATGTCTGGGGCTTGTTTACTTGGAAGTATCAAAAATTGCAGACACAATGCGTCACAAAACGCATGGCCTACTGACCTTATGCGTCGCCCGTAAACATTTCGTACAGGACTTTGGTAAAGTCTTCCGGACATTCGATACGGCTGGTCAAGTTCTCGGTCGCCGCGGTTTTATTGGCTTTGAAAGTTCCGTTGACCGTGAACCACATGGCCAACGGCGAGCGACGAGCTCGAACCGTAACATCAACGATGTGTCCTGACTTGCCGTGGTCTCGAAACGGGTAGAGGCACACAAAGTGAGTGGAACGTTTCATAAGGGTGATGTGTTCATCCAACGGAGAGATTTCCAGCTTCCACTGGTTGGGTTTCTTTTTCTTGGCCAACTTTGGCTTGAAAATTCGCGGCACCAAGTCTTCGCGCAAGCGGTACGGATGAGGACCTCGAGATTTCCGTATGGCAAACAGGCTCAACCCGATAAGATCTCCCGACTTTTCGTCGGTATTGGCACAAAAGGTCAGTGCCAGGTCTTGGTCTTGTTCAAAGCGAATGATGATTAGAGGGTGTGGCATGGCCTCCCGAATAAAATCTAGATCAATCATTGGGAAACTAAGGTTTTTATTTAGTATCGGCGGCGTCGTTGGAAATCTGGACGCGCTCTGTCAGGCAAACGACGCTTGTTGACATATCGAGCTTTCGACACGTCTGCACTTTTTCGACGATTCCAAAACTGAGTCACAGTTTGAACCCGGTTCAGATGGTCGGGATGTTCCTTAACGTAGGCCTCGTTAGCCAGCCACAAGCAATACGTATTGACCGTGACATACTTACCAAAGACATTCTGAAACGGAATGTTCGTCATGTGTGTGACTGATCGACACAGGGGGCTCTGGGTTAGTGCGAGAAACCCTGGAGCGTCATCCCACAAGGGAAAACACGAAAAAAAAGCCAGGGGTTCCGTGGTCGTGTTGAGACAATGCAACATGTGTTTTGAAGCCGCAGTCATGACTTCGTTGACGTACGGCGGATTGGCAGCCACCACACCCTTTTGGAACTGGCGACCGAAAAAGTTATCCACCGCTCCAAACACTGCTTCTTGGTCAGGAAACGGTGAACAAAACAATCCCTCGTGACAGTTGACGGCATTGGAAAAACCTTCCATGTCGACTTTCAATTCACGTTGCAGCGTTTTCCACACCTCCATAGGGATCGCCAAAGCATGATTACCAATATCGAGAGCATCAAACCGTTTCCAACACTCTATAATCGCCGAGTCTCTTTCCGCTTCGGGTCCCCGATAAATGCGATGGAGCTTCTCTCGCACGTGGTCCGGTATGGGATGATGAGAGGGGCCCTCACATTTTTTCTCGAGTTCGTGCCGGTTTCGGACAAAGTCCAGAAACCCGTTGACCACCTTGTCAATTTGTCCACTAGCCTGTTGTCGGAGGACCTGACGCGCCGCCTCCACTACGGTCTTGAGGGTGGTCAGATTAGTAGGAGGGGGTTGGTTAAACACGGCTTTCCATTGTATGTCGTTCGTACTGCCCCCGCAGTGCTGCCATAAACGTTCTGACCTTGACCGAAAAGTGTGCCAATACTGCCCTACCGGCTGGGGATAGTCTTGAAGGTAACCTAGGTCGGGTCGAATTTTCACTGGCAAAATGTACTCGATCCGTTCTCGTATAATTTCTCCGGAGGACACGGTGGTGCAGAACTGATGTTCTTTCCATCGATGATCCGGATTAATGAATTGACCCAGCATCCAATCCCTTAAGGCCGTTCGAGGCGGGTGCGCCATTAGCAAATGTTTTTGGCAGAGGTCGGCTAACTTGCATTTGAGCTGCTGGGTGATTAGACCCGTGGCCATGGTTTTTTTTTCTTAGGAGATTTGGAATAATGCGGCTTCTCCAACCTCACGAGCGACCACTGTGAAGCTCATTGAAGACTATGGTCTATTTCCGGATTCCTCAACCCCGGCAGGCTTCCGGATAACGCGATCCCAATTTGCGGCGAAACTGCCGACCAATAAACTTAAACCAAGAAAAAAAAACGTACTGATCATGAACAAATGGCAAACCTGGCTTGTGCGCTCCCGGCGTTGATACTGTCTTCTGTAGCACTTTCCCGCTCTGAGACGAAGAAAACGGTACAGGGAGCCAAAGGGGAAGCAGGCCCCGCGGGCTCTCATGGTATGTCAGGCACCTTCAGCGAGGATGAATTCGACAGTATTCATTTGGTAACTCGCGTGGACAACAAACAACTTTCAGCCTCTAATGTGTTGTGACTGAAAGAGGATACGTTATTCGAGGGCACGGTTTCAAACTGGAAACCTTGTAAATTTATTGTTTTGTTCAACAAAGCATAAACGACATGGCGGCCAAACCCCGTAAACCGTTTTTGATTGATCCGGGTTCGGCTCGTGTTATGCACCAGTTTTTAACTGGAGCTGACCTGACCAGGCTAAAAATAACGTCTACGGAGGGGGGTGACTTTCCACCGGCTGATGAATCTTGTGACATTCCTCAGTGCCCTCTCCAGTGTAAATTCAAGACTGCCAACAATCGCCTGATGTGTTCGGTTCATTTTTGGTCTTGGTCACTTCGATTTTTTGAAGAGGCAGTCTTTGCGCTAGTAGACGATCTGGATTCTAGTCAGCAGTCTTTCTCGGACGTCACGATGAAATTCATGACACCTCGTGCTGACTGGTCGGTGGAGGCACATTTAACTGATAACATAACACTATACGTTGAAATACAGGTCCCAGGTCGTGATAGGTCGGAGCAACCAATCGGCGAGTGGGACTTTCAGGACTTTCCGGACGACGTTACCCGTTTCAAGTCAGAGTTTCGACCCGAGCTGATCAAAGCAGTTCGTTATGTATTTGACCGCCTGTCACGCGAAGAACCCTGCCACGTTCAAATGATCCTTGTCAACCCTGACGGCAGTGTTAAAGCCGCGTTAAACGAGGCAAAGGTTCCTATATTGCCGCCGGCGCTGCAGCGTTATGACATCGTCTACACCTTGGTGAGTTCTAACACGGTGCCGTGTGGGGACGGTAGCCGTATTTTGGACAGCTATTCAATTCCAACAATGGCCTCCGGAGAGGTCAATCAAGACGAGGTAGAACCAGAAGAGGTTAAGCGAGATGGTCACGGTAGAATATTGGATGCTTACGGGATACCTGTAGAAGATTTTCCACAAGGGTCTTATTACAAGAGCGCGTACGCCATGGCCCCGGAGAATAGCACACCGGGTGGTAGACAGAGTATGAGGAACGCGGCAGCTATTTTTTCTTCCGGGGCTGACCTTCCTGAAGAACCTGTGCGATACAATCCAGGTTATCACGAAGAAACCGATCCTGAGAAGTTAGACCGTCCTGTGCATCCCCGTGTTTCTGACGATAGAGGTGATGCTCCCACAGATCCCAATCAACCTCCTGCCAAACGTCAAAAAACAAAAGAGTCTCGACATTACCAGAAACCACGCAAGGGTCGCAAGACTCGCAAAAAGTGAATTCGTTTTGCCTTTTTCTACCAGAAAATTTATGAATAAATTTGTTTGGCTTTTCTGCCAAACAATGCGCAGTGTGTCTTGTACGGGTTGCCGGCACATGGCCTATTTTGGGCAGCGCTTGTTCTCGCGGCACACCACACATCTGGTCGAATGTTCTGCGCTGTTTCTGATGCTGCTGATAAATTAAGTTCTTCATCAGCTGCCGAAGTTTTTGAAAGGGCGAAGTGGCCCAGTGCCATTTCGCGGAGGTCTGTTTCATTTAGCATTCTGTCCAAATGGTCGAAAACACATGATCACAGTCTCTATTGAACGATATTAGTGTATTATGACTCGGCATCCTCAAGAGCAGTGTCTTTCAGCTTTAACCCTAGAATATAAGTCGAGGTTTGACCAAAGTGATCTGCTTGTCCAGTTTGCGGCTTGACCACCTTGATTTGGTATTTGGCAAACACACCATTGTAAAAGTTATAGTTCATGGGCTTAGGCCTGATGCTGTTGTTTTTGCAATAGGTCTTAAAAGCCTTGGCAAATTCTTTAAAGTTCTGAACATACGACTTGTTTTTTCGTTCCGGATCCAAGTCGGAACAATCCTTGATAAACGACATTAGGATATTTAACTCCAGCAAGGCTTGTTGTTCCGATTTTTTAAACTTCTTGGGGATCACTTCTTTAATGCCTCGGTCACGGAACTGCTTTGATAGATCGTGATACGCGCTATTGATAACTTTGAGGAAGCGGTCCTTCATGCGGAGACATTTCTCAAATAAATTAGGATCACAACGTGTTACGGGCTCCAAAAATTCAATAACCACCAAACGTCGACTCAACGAACCTCCATTGTCGGTCCACGGGGGTAACGTATTTCCAGCAAACCCCCCGTGAATGTTCCACAGCACGGTCAAGGGCCTCTTGTATTTACGAAGCACGGCTACTTCTTCCCCACAGACCATGGACTGAAACGTGGCCTGATCCAGTTGGAAATCCTTGTCAATGTCCAAGGCCAAGTAGATCAGCTTATCAAAAATACCTTCCAAGGCAAAGGTCTTTTGCAGCGTGTTATTCAGGTAGCCCACGTCGCGGGCTTCTAACAGAGAAGCTACCAAGCGAAGAGAGGTGGATTTACCGGTACCGGCCAACCCCAAGAAATACGGAAAGACGGACCACGTATCCATAGCGCCCAATGGATGCAGCATCCGACCCAGTAAAGCAAAGATCCACTTGCGTTCGTTCATGTCAAACTTTTGCGTGGCAAACACCTGATGAATAGCGTCCATCTCGATACTCATGTACGTTTTGCAGCGAAACACATCCATTTCTCTACACATAGCCTCCTCGTCGAATATCATGTCGTGATACTTGACGGCTGTAATGTTGCCCGCCAGGTTGCCCACCCACTGTTTCCATGGTATCTTCTTAAAGTAAAAGAAGGTGTTGAGAGATAGGACAAACACTCCGTTCTGAAAAGCGTGAATGTTTGGGTTTCTTTCAAGATCCCTGAGCCACTCGGACTTGACATTGGTTAAGATATTGATACACATCTTGGAGTTGTTGCTTCGTTCCGTCAAACATTCGAACCAGTAGTGGTTTTGCTCCAAGGGAAAGAGACCTTGGAATACAAAATCAGAGATGTCGCAGACATACTCATAAGCATAGACAAACTCGTCGTACTTGTTATATCGAGGCTTGTAGAGACAGTCGCCATCCTTGCGGTAATTGTTCTTAAACGCTTCTCGGTAATAATAGTGCAACAACTGTTGGTGCTTCTTCAATTTGGACGTATCGATCTCCTGAAAGAAGGCCAGTGGCGACATCTCCTCCAACATGGCTCTCATGGATTTGTCTGTACCCTTTTGCAGCAGTCGGTTCATGACCAGACCTTCGAATGACATTTTCATACCAAAGGAGATCATCGTCAGCATACGTTGGATTTCTCTACCATGTCGGGTCTTTTCTTCCACTAGACGTCGCTTGATAAGCTGAAAATGGATGAGGCCAAACAAGCTCTGGATTTTTTTGAACTGGTCCTTCATGTTTGTGATGTGTGGGTAAATGGCCTTTACCCGGTCGACCACGTCATAGTCGTTCTGGTACGGGTAACAGAAGAGTTGATAAAACATGCGAAAGGCCAGCAACAAGTCACGGTTGGAACAATTGGTATCCAAGTTAGAACGAAAGAGACTCTCAGCTAACGTTTTCCACTCATCCTTACCATAGTTGGCCAACCGTGCATCAAACTCCTCCACGTCTTCGTTACCCCCGTGTATGGCACGAAAGATTTGATTGGAGTCCGCATTGTCAACCACCATAACATCGTATTTATCTGTTGATACCGGTGCTTCTTCATCGTCGTCATCAGAGCTTTCTTCTGCCGAGGCCCCTTCTCCACCTTCGTCTGCTCCCGAGTAGTCCCCTATTATGTCATCGTCTTCTCCCTCGTTAAGCGGGGCCTCGGCGTCAGAATCGACTTCCTCTTCGTCTGCTTCGGGAGGTTCGTTCCATTCGGCGTTACCACGTCGCCGTTTCCGTCTCCCTTTGTCCGGGGTATCCTCTACAGCTATACGAGTACGTTTTCGAGGTTTACGTTTAGAAGTAAGCGGATCAATACCATCTGCTAAATCTGTCATGGTTTGGAGAAATGGAGAGTCACGTGTGACCTCTTTTTATTGGGCGAAGATCGATTTGTCTTGAAAGAGATCGCATTATATTTGAAAACAAATACGGATTTTATTCTTTGTATTTACGAAGGAATCCGGAAAAGTCCGTCTGCACCCCCAAAATCAACTTGGAGCATGCAAAGGTTGTACGGACCCCAAACTCTGAAGAGCCCGTCCTCTCCACCGAAATCTAGCTTGTTGCTGTCAATGGTTTGCCCGGTAGCCCGCACGGCAGACACCTTGGACACGGGTTGGGACGGATCGGGCATACGGAACGGTGGAATGTGACGTTCTATCGGATCTATCCACGGCATAATGTCTGTCAGTTTGTACGGTACATGCTGCGAAGGCAGTCCCCGAAGGTTAGCCAGGTCAGCACGGGACAATGATACCACCAAAGACCCGGGGAACTTGGTGTTTTTGCACGGATCCAACACATCAGAAAAA
>Ga0105054_10005979_pt1 | contig 17171 bp, 11 predicted proteins | sample BON02_FD_78091 | JGI IMG/M metagenome (GOLD analysis project Ga0105054, IMG submission 78091) | Freshwater microbial communities from Lake Bonney liftoff mats and glacier meltwater in Antarctica - BON-02 (megahit assembly) | ecosystem: Environmental > Aquatic > Freshwater > Ice > Glacier...
CAAGCATGAGAGAGATTGTTCACATACAAGGAGGGCAATGTGGTAACCAAGTGGGAGCCAAGTTCTGGGAAGTCATCAGTGACGAACACGGTATTGACCCCACCGGAACTTACCATGGAGACAGCGACCTTCAATTGGAACGCATCAACGTGTACTTCAACGAAGCCACTGGAGGACGCTATGTGCCTCGTGCTATCCTTATGGATCTTGAACCAGGTACTATGGACTCTGTTCGTGCTGGACCATTTGGGCAACTATTCCGCCCTGATAACTTCGTGTTCGGACAAAGTGGGGCAGGAAACAACTGGGCCAAGGGACACTACACTGAAGGAGCTGAATTGATTGACTCGGTACTTGACGTGGTTCGAAAGGAAGCTGAGAGCTGTGACTGTCTTCAGGGATTTCAAATCACCCATTCACTTGGTGGAGGTACTGGATCTGGTATGGGAACTTTACTCATCTCGAAGATTCGTGAAGAGTACCCAGATCGAATAATGCTTACTTTTTCCGTTGTACCATCTCCAAAGGTATCGGATACCGTGGTTGAACCTTACAATGCTACCCTCTCTGTACATCAACTAGTAGAAAACGCAGACGAGGTAATGGTTTTGGATAACGAAGCTCTTTACGATATTTGCTTCCGAACTCTTAAGCTTACAACTCCAACATATGGTGATCTTAATCACTTGGTGTGCGCAGCTATGTCCGGATGCACTTGCTGCCTTCGATTCCCAGGTCAACTGAACTCAGATCTTCGCAAACTTGCCGTGAATTTGATTCCATTCCCTCGTCTTCATTTTTTTATGATTGGATTTACTCCACTGACCTCGAGAGGATCGCAACAATATCGAGCATTGACTGTTCCAGAACTCACCCAACAGGCATTCGATGCTAAAAACATGATGTGTGCGGCAGATCCTCGTCATGGTCGATATTTGACTGCTTCCACTCTATTCCGTGGACGCATGTCTACCAAGGAAGTCGATGAACAAATGCTGAACGTACAAAACAAGAATTCTTCATACTTTGTTGAATGGATTCCAAACAACATCAAGAGTTCTGTGTGTGATATTCCTCCAAAGGGATTGAAGATGTCTTGTACCTTTGTTGGCAACACTACCGCCGTCCAAGAAATGTTCAAGCGTGTATCTGAACAATTCACAGCAATGTTCCGTAGAAAGGCATTCCTTCATTGGTACACTGGAGAAGGTATGGACGAAATGGAGTTCACTGAGGCAGAGTCTAATATGAACGATCTTGTTTCCGAATATCAGCAATACCAAGATGCAACTGCTGAGGAGGAAGGCGAATTTGACGAGGATGAAGAATACTAGATCTGATGCTTTTCCACCATGTAAAATTAAAAATAATATATATGTCTTCCGGTTATCAAATGACTGAAAAAGCTTTTTATGGATCTCAAGAGACTCATCACATGGGAATTTACTTTTAAATTGAATACATCATGGTCTACATAAGATTTGATGAAGTTTGGCAAGAGGTTTAGTAGTGAGGTGGAGGACGGGTGGCGATATGTGAACTACCCTAAGCTTAAAGAAAGATGCAAGGCGCTGGATGGTGAATTGATAGGTTCCCCCAGTGATGAAAACATTCATGATCAAGTAGCATCTTTCGCAGAGGAGATAGCGTTTGAAATCAAGGAGGTGGAAAAGTTCATGGACGAGCAAATTACGACGCTTCGGGGCGAAGTTAATGGCGCAGTGGAGGCTTTGCAACTGGCAGAAGATTGGATCGACAGTCAGTATTCAAATGTTGATGAGCAACTGGAGAAAGTTCACTCGGACTTGGTGACAATGGGAGTACAAGTTGCCAAGTTACTTAAGTGTCTGGATATTAATGTTACTGCAGCCAGGAAAATTGTGAAGAAGTATGATAAACACATGGGATATTACACTGGGACCATGCTTTTTTCCTCTGGCTCCACCTCACTAGAAAGACTTTCTGATCCGTTCCAGTTCTCTGAGTTAGTCAAGGAGATTCAAAACAACTTGGACAGAGAATACTATTTGCGTAACAAATTGGCTCGAAAGTTGAATCCCGGCGATTTAACGGTTGACGAATTGAATTGGGTGAAGAGAAAAGTAAAAAGAATAGTAGTAAACGAAGAAGAAGACATCCCTCTCAAGTTTTCAAACGCATCTGTCAGCCACGAACGAGCTTCAAGTTTCGAGCAATTTTTATCTCGGCAGTTATTGGTTAGCAAGAAGACACATGAGAGCTTGGCGCTGGTTACTGACATGTGGTTTGAAAGAAATTGGCGACAAGAGGGGTTTCAAACTATTGTAGTTGCCAAAAAGCAAACGACTCGTACTATGAATTTGGATTTCCTGCTGATAATGCTGCTCGTCTTTCTGTACCAAGCCAACTTGTATTCTTTTCCTCCATTCAACGTGTTCTTTACTGCGATTACTCGGAAGCCTTTATATGCTGGAGCGTGTTGCTACGGTACTGTCTTTTTATCCTCTTGGGCATTTCTGTATACTGCTGCAGATTCGTGGATTCGAGGAGGACATACTGTGCTATTACTTTGTATTTCCATGCTCTTTTCAAATATAGTTTTTGCAGCAGTTTTCAGTCCGAGTATCAAGTTGTTTGCCGCTCAGCAAACCGTGTATGCATACGAAGGTAATAACTCGATGGGTGACTTTGGGTTGCTGGTTTCCTTTGTTTTACTTGGTGCTGGGGCAGTTATCAGTCGGGTTATTCCTTCTGTTTTTTGTGCTCAAGGCAGGGTAGCCATGACGAGGAGTGTCGACGTTGTAGCGGCCAGCTTGGTTGGATCGTTTTTCTTTGCCCGAGTATTTGGTAGGGGGTTTACAGTTGGTGCCGCATCCATTTATTATTCTGGTGAAAAGCATCTCTTCGGGTTGCGTTTTTTCACTGTGAATGGATTGACGTCGACTCCAATAGTATTTGCATTCGTTTGGTTGTGTTTGTTAGTAGGATCTGTGTTTATTACTTTCGTGTCAAAACGTTATGCATCGTCGAAAATTGATTGGCAAGCATCTTACATCCCAGCCGCATCTCAGCTGTCTCCATCGGTTATTCCTAATAAGTTTGGTTGGTTTTTAGGGACTTGCTTCTTAATGTACTCGGTGTTCACCCAGGTGCTAGTTCAAGCGACATTTGCTGTTTTGGCTCAAATGGTTTTTTCTCTTGAATGGGGCTGGATCACATTCTATATGTTGATACAAGCATGCTTAGAAATTCCTGGTTTGGCTTGCGGATATTTATTATCCAAGGTGCTCCATCCGCTCCGGGCTTGTGTAATTCTAATTATCATGTGTGCACTATCTTCGTCAGTATTACTTCCCTATGGGGCTATCATGTATGGATCTGCTAGATACATTGTAGCCCAGACCGCTTTGTCATTTTTTGCCTTGGCGTTAGAGGGAATCACCATGTCTCAACTATGCAGCACTTTAGAAGATAATCAGGAGGCGGCACCCTTGTTCCGGTATTATGGGCTCGTGGGGCCTGTGTTGACTACCGAGACTGCCAAATTTTTCGCATCTGGTTTGAGTTATTTCGTGGTGGCTTTGACTCTGCTAAGCAGCAATGATAACCCAACTTTTGTTTTGAATTGTTTGATGTCAATTTCCATGGTTCTCCACGTAGGAATGTTAGTATTGCTGTACGTTGTTCAATGATGGTAGAGCTATCAGATGCATTGCCCTTTTTAAATTATAAAACTAAATTAGCATTAAAGTTATTCGGTGGGATCAATCAAGAGGGTAATCTCCACTTTATCGTGGGCCCCCTTGAGAAGCATCTGGCCTTTCCAATCAATGAACCCTTTTGTCCTAGCAGCCTTCAAAGTACCTACGATAGCTTCATAGAATTGTTGTGTTTTATCATCGTCAAAAAGAACTCCGTAAGTGACGACGTATTTGCCTTCATCGTTCTTCGTTCCAAGTCGCTACATTTTATGAGACAGGCATTGTCGAAAACGACACACGTACCACAATATCTTTCTTTAGCTCTTCACATTCATTGTCTACCTATATCTCAATTCATAACTGAATATCATAAATGTCACTCCGACTTACTGTCTCCTGATGTCCCATCTCCACAACAAAAACAAACAAAAATCAAGCGTTTTTTTTTGGAATTCTTTTTCAAATTTGACTTCTACAGTTCATCGTGGAGGTCTCGAGCAGGTACGAGGTATACATGCGACCCAGGCTTGTAGGACTCCACAGATGGGTATTGTTCCAACTGTTTCAAAAGCGGTGTCCATATTTCCCATGACTGAAGAACCTCGTCCAGTCTAACAAAATGTTGCTTCTGACCTTCCAGCCCTGCACGAAGTAGCAGCTCATAGGCAAATGGTGATTCAGGAGCAGAAAACAAAGTACCTTCAGAGGTTTTTGATTCAGACCAACCTGGTAAACTAGTGAGAGTCGTTTTCCTGCTTTTCATATACACTGCTGCATCTTTGACATGACCCTTCTTTCCCTGGAAATTGAACAAAAGAACATCGTCATTCTCAAATTCAACCTCAACATACGATTGCCTAGCTGCAAGCGCTTTCCCGGAGACGAGATGAATAGGAACGTTGTCGAGAGGATGATCTTTTTCCGATACTTTCAACACTACGTGTGCGTATGTGAGGGTTTGCGAAGGAGTTTCCAGCTCGTCTTCGTTCCATCTTCTTCTGTCTTCGTTCACGTGGCTATTATACGAGGAATACTGCGCTATTTTTACTACTCTGTCCAATGTTGCATGTGAAAGAGACTCGAGTAGCTCCTTACGTGCAGTGGGCTCATCCAATTGCGATTGTTTAGCATTCATTCCTAGCAGCGCTACCATCTGTGTAACGTGGTTCTGAAGAGTATCCCGAACCACTCCAACTTCATCATAAAACCCAGTCCTACCTTTGCAGTCATCGGTTTCAAGCATTGCTGCTTCGATCTTTCTTACCTTTCTGCTTTCAAAAAGATCGCTGTGGGCATGAACGAAATGTCGGATAGAATGCATTCCCACCTTTCCCATATAATGATCCACAAGCAATATTTCATCATTTGAAAGTGATTGGTACATATCATTCGAAAGCTGCTTGGCAGATTCTGTATCTACTCCAAAAGGTTTTTCAACAATCACGCGGAGCCAAGCGTTCGGGTTTTTTGGTCTCAGATGTTGATTGATAAGGGCTGAAATACTTCCAAAGAATTTAGGCGGAACAGATAAATAAACCAATCTTCCTGCCTCCTGCTCCCCGTCCTCTCTCTGGTTCTTTTCGATGGTGCTTGCCAATGATTGATAATGTTCAGGCTCCCTCAACTGAACGTATTCCCATGTCCTAGCAAGAAAACTTGCAGCTGCACCAGGTACATTTCCCCAGGTGATGTTATTTTGGATTATGCGATCCAAAATAGGAGAGTTGTCTTTGACACTTTTAGTAGCTGCTGGATACACGAACAACTGAGTGTCATCATCTTGCAAATCGTCCGCCAAACCAACAGAATGAATGTTGAACAAACCCTGCCACAGGTACTTCTCAGCGAGATTACCAGTGGCTCCCATCAACACTACGTTAACTCTCTGTGTCCCATCGACAGTGAGTGCCAACAACAAACCTAGAAACACGACGTACATTGCGAATTGGACGGACAGAGCGGGGGGCTCTCCCTGTAACGGCTATTTACAACATGGACGAGGTTGAGCTGTTGAGAAAGCTCGAATGGTCAGTGAACCAATTAGAAAGAGAAAGTCAATCTATTACTCGCTCAAGATGCACGTGGACCATGGACAGTAAAATCGAGAAGCCAAATGTTAAATCCAAGGACATGTATACAACGCCGAAACGAAAAAGAAAAATCAAGGTTGAGACACCAGGAGCGGGGGCCTATAATCCAAATAGCGATATAGGCCGGAAATCCGTTCCTGGGTTTGTAATGATGCTCCCGGTAGGCATGCCCCGAAAGATGGAACAGAGTCCTGAATCTCTAATCAATCCGGATATCTCATTGAAACATACTTCTCGCTATAAAACAACCCCTGGAGTTGTTTTTACCCCGCTGGCTGTTACAAAAGCAGTTAAGACAGAGACACAGCTTGAACCTGATTTTTATTCCTACAATCCTAATTTCGAAGCGGTAGAGAAACGGTCGATGTCGGCATCGCTTGGACCGGGCAGACAGTCATCTTCCGACACTAACAAGCGAATAAAGGAAGAGATTTCATCGCTTGTTCTCGATGTTAACAAGTCATTTCAAGCAACAGAAACCCGTGTGAAAGGAGTCACTTCATGGATATTGCCGTATCACACCAAGAGCGTTGCCGAAGAACCCCTGTCTGAACCACTAAAAGTTGATCAGGCTTGGAAGGCAGTTGATAAATCAGTGACTGGAGTTATCAGCTGGGTTGTACCCCCGAAAAAGTCCCTGAAACCAGATTTACCACAAGATATTCATGTTATAGAAGAAGAGCCAAAGGAGCCAATTAATACACCTACACCAGGATTCATAAAGGAGGCGAAGCCCACGAAACAACTTTTAAGATATCGTCAGCAGCATAAAATGTCAGAAACTAGTTTGGGCCCTGGAATGTACTCGTTGCAAGAACAGAGGACAGCGACAGGTGTTCAATCATGGAAGAAGCCAAAGCCGACAGTTGCGAACTTCAGTTCAACATCTGTCATTTATGACACTGACAGGTCGTTCAAATATATAAGTGGAAACGGACGAGGAGCCAATTTAGATTTTGGAAAAGGTTCTTCACGATGGAAAGAACCACCAAATTTTGACATCGATTTGAAGAAAACTGTTGTAAAACCATCCACCCTTGTTTCGAATGAAGAAAGCAAAGATGCTAGTGATGATACATCTAGTTACTTTTCCGACGATTCATCCGGAGAATCCAAGTCTGAAAGCAAATTTGAAAGTAAATTTGAAAGCAAATACAGCGAAGATTCAACAATGGAAAAGATGGCCCGATATATGATGAGAAAGAAGAAGGAAAGAGGATCAGGGTGGGCGCATCCATCTTTTATTGAAAGTGCAGACCCTCGTCGCTATCTTATTTTAAAAAGACACCTAGAAAAGAAAATGCAACAAGTTCCGAAAGATATCCTGAATGTAAACTACGCTTTGGTCGAACCTTCGAATATGCGAGGAGTCATTGACGTTGCTAAAGCAGAAAGTTCAAGAAAGTCTCAGGCGTTAAAGAACCAGAAGACACGGGTTAAAGTTCAGGCTTTATGCAAAAGCAAGGACGAGGATGTTTGGGCTCGTTGTGGTATTGATCCAGATTTGTTACTGGTAGAAGACGAGGAGCCCGAGTCCAAACCCGCTGCATCAGGGTTCAAATACCGCATGCCTACCGCTTTAAGCTCACCAGCAAGAAACAAAAAAGAACAAGAAATATTTGTGCTAGCATCTTTAGGACCAGGCAAGTACTCGTCCCATGAATCATGGGTAGAGGAGAATAAACAAGTAAAGAAAGTAGTCAACTGTATTGCGAATCTGAAACAGCAGATAGACCAGCTTGGAACGGGAAATGATATAGGATTAACACGGTTGCTACAAAAGAAGGAGGCGACTCTCGAATTGCTGCGTGAGAAAGAATCAATGACAAAAACACCTGGAAGGACGGTAAAACGTATCAAGAAGAAAGGCCAGGTAGCGGTTGTTTCCTACTACGAGGCCGACGACAATCAATTAGGTCCAGGAGAGTATCAAGTAGATCCGTCTATCACCCGCTATGGGAAAAACAAGGAAACTAAAGGTGTGGTTGCATTCACCTCCACTGGTAGATTCCAAGAAACATCCGATCCACAATCAACAAACTATGAATTAGAATTGTCTCCCAATGTCGCGAGCACTAAAACCGATTTACCGGGTTCCAAAGGTTACTCATTTTCAAAAACGATTGTGAAAGAAGAAACGCCATTCAATGATCATGAATTAGATTTGGTTCCTGAATTTGAATACGGCAAATTTTACGAACCAGGGAAGCATTTTGGATTGATGCATCAGCAGACCGCAAGACCGTCCTCGCCATTGAATAGGTGCAATGAGCAACAACTAGATCTGGTACCTGAAAGCGCGGACCATCTTGTGAGATCACGCGTACGTCAAGTATCTATGGGATCTGCTCCATTGAAAGAAAAAATTCAATTTTTTGGCGCAGGAGATGAGTGCATGCATTTTGGGGGAGACGAAAACATGATTCCAGAGATGATGATAAATAGCGCACCCGAAGACGTAAAGAGCTCCATGAAAAGCAAAGGAATTGTTGATTTCGCCAAGGGTCTAGAACGATGGCAATACGAAGAGCTGGAAAACGATGCCGCCGACTATGAAGTCGACCGCGGTTTTGTTTTAACAAAGCCTGCCTTGAAAAGCAATGTGAATTTTGAGAAGCAAACTATCCGACTCGAGGAAAAGAAATTGCCAGAATATGCTCATTCGGTATATCCAGGCGCTGAAGGCGATTTACACATGTTAGGAGGGTTGAACGCCAAAGGGGAATCGCGTAAGCTACCTGCCCATCACAAGATCACCATAGATATGAGCAAGACGACCGACAATGCCTGGGCTCTGAAAGAAGAATCTCCTATTCTGGACTTGAATATAGAAACCGGATTCGCTGCTCTGCAAAGTAGGGTGGACAAAGGATGGGTACCGATGGGGAAACAGATTCCTCGATGGGAAGCTCAAGAGAAGCAGTTGGAGAAGCATATGAAGGAAATGCCTACTTCTCCTGAAGCAAGTGCTTTAGGTTCAGCTTTAGAAAAGCTGTCAGTAAACGACCCTGCGAAGCGGCCAAATCCATTGGGACACATAGATATGAGCAAATGGCTAGGAAGAAAAGATAATGCTCCTATGAAGGAGCCTATTGAATTAGATATAGAACCCATCATGGATTCTTCGCATTTTAATCGGCGAGTGGTTGGTGGTGTGCTTGATAAAGCATCCAGAAGGAACTCGCCAAAGACGGAGTATAGCAAGCAAAAGTTTGAACAAGGAAACATTTTGCTGCTTGAGCCCAACGATGATATTATCCGAAAGAATATCACGGGGATCGACTTTGCTAAGCAAGTGTCGAGAGAAATAAATCGAGAAATTCCTGCGCCGGAAATGATGATGGCCTCTCCGCATATGGATGATGTGGTATCTGGCCTAGATTTCCTCAAAACCGATGGACCTCGAGTAGCGGTGAAGATCATGAGTCCCCATGTGAGCAAACCTCTAGAGAAAAGCAACAAACTCAATATTGAAAAAGACAAGCAACATGCGTTTCTGGAAGAGCAGAAGAACAAACAATTGAAATCGAAAATTAAATCAGAACGAATTGAATCCTTGGAAAAGTTGAAGCCGAAAAAGAAGGTTGACAAGGTGGTGGCAACTAAGCAGATGATAAGGAAGAAGAATGGAAAGCAAATCAGAGTGGCAAAGTTAGTTCATTAAACAAAAAAATAGAAATACTTTTAAATTAAGCAAGCAATATGGGCCTGTATTTGGTGAGGTAAAACGCCATCGAATCGCCCCGCTAAATACCCTGCACTATCCAATAGAAAATAAGACCTAGCAAGTTCACAGGCTGAAGAAAGCTACTAGGACAACTTACCCAAAATCGGTCATAATATCAGCACGATTATCCGCACTCCCTTTGAAAAATTTCATCAACGGTACGGTATTTATATTCGTCGGTATCGTGAATTGAAACGGATAACTAAATACAGTACAATCGGATACTGCTTTCGTCACAACACTTTTTTTCTCGTCTTCACTCCGTCCATTCCACTTGTTATCCCACAAAAAAACAAATATTTTGATCTTACTTGGTCCGTATGTTTGCAGCAATACCCCCAATTCTTCAACATGTAGTTGAGAGATGCTCGTCGACCGAATGGTATTCAAATGAGCCGCGGTTACGATGCTAACCCCACCCACCAGGACCTCTCTATCCAACGCTGGAAGATTACTAACAAACCCAGCGATTAATTCTATACCTGGAGTGTCACTCAGACTTTCACTATTATTGGTTATGGAACCATTTGATTCCTTCACTTCCTCCACTTCATTCATACAAAATCGTAACGGTACGATTTTTTTTAGGACATTTCAATTTCTTCGACTTTTCAAGAGTGCCTGTTTGCACTTTCAAATGTCAATTTTTGACTTTCATCATGTCTCTTCTATTTCTGGCCAGGAATCGCAGTGAAGAATCCTCGTTCGTCTAGAGATTTACTGAAAGAATAACAATTAAGACTGAATTAAATAATTAAGGCGAATTGAGGGTAGCCAGCTTTATTTTTCACTGCGTAAATCCACTATTTCGTTTTAAACAAGCTTTCGGAATAAACTGGTTTGTTTATTACTCGTCCGGTTTTTAAATTCAATATCTTGACACGAAAAGTTAACAAAACCTTCCATACAAAAGAGCCCTAAGCATGCCATTAAGCAATCTCCACCATGCTAATTTCTTTAACCTCCGCATTTGATAAACCAAGTCTATCTTTCTCCACAAAAAAAAAAGTGAAAACAAGAGCAACGGAGCAAATGATTATACAGCATATCATCACTGATAACACGCCGAATTGATCTAGCATCCACTTGAACAAGGCCGAACCTATAAGAGCACCTGATTTACCGCTGGCAGCACTCAGACCCCCAAAGAAAGGACTCTCCGATGCACCGAAAGCCTGACCAGGCAAAATAAAAGTTGTTGAATTTGGGCCAAAGTTGTAAAAGAAAAATGTTCCGCAATACAAAGCGAATAGCAAAACTTTGTGCCCATTTGAATGAACCTCTTGTGCAAGACTGATTGAAACCAGAGTAAACAAAAGCAATAGAGTTGAAAAACCGAAAAGTTGCATTTTTTTAGGGCCCCATGCGTCGATGAAGAAACATGCTAAATACACTCCAGGAAGCGATACTACGCCTAATAATGTGCTGAGTTCAAGCACATATTCATCTTCAGCGCCTGTAAACACAACTTTCAGTACGAAAGGAGCGAATATAATATTACCGTAGTAAACTAGGTCGAATAGAAACCAAGATCCAGCAGTACCTGCGAGTTTAAACATGTTCTGAGAAGACCAACGTGTACCGGATTTCTTTTCTTTCAACGAGATATCAACTTCATCATCAGAATCCAATTCATCCTCTTCAACGATTCCCTCCAAGGATTGAACTTGCACGTGCTCATTCAAAGTATTTCTATTTCTACGGGCGTGTACTACCAATACCACTGATAACAGACTTGGAAATAATCCAATAAGTCCACATAAGCGCCATGATATACTTGGTGCTGAAGGCATGATGGTATTAAGAATCAAAGCAGTCACCGATGACAACAATTGCCCCCATACTTGAAATGCAAAGCTATGAATGACTCTGCTTTTGCTATTAACATTGTTTTTACCCTCTGCTGCAAGAACAGCTGATATGGGAAACACTCCGCCTATACCGAACCCGGTAATTAGTCGACAAACAGCAAGTTTGACTAGAATCTCATCGTGCCAAATCGCAAGCGAACTTAAAAATGCCCCGATTCCAACAATGGCAAAACAAAGACCGAGACCCCTTCGTAATCCAATCGCCAGTGCCAGATATCCAAATACGATTTGACCCATGAGCGTTCCCAGCAGCCCGGATGTGGCCACCATAGACTCCTCCGACTCCTCCAAGGGAACTCCCGACTTTTCTATGAATCCCAGCATGTGGCCCACCACACTCAAGTTATAACCTGCTGCCAGATTGCCCAGAGCGGTGGCCCAAAATGCCACATCAATGGTGTTGTTCATCCTCTTTTTTACGGTACGCTCCCCCTCCCACCCTGCTGAAGTTGTGAAGTTTTAGAATCCCATTGTTTGTCTATAGCGGCGAAACTGTCATGCAACTTCGCAGGTACTCCGCGGTATCATTTGATATTAATAATTAAGATTCAGCATGATAAAACTGTACCGTATGTTGCATCTGAAGACTTTCTTATTACTAGTGTGATTTAGAATGAACTATGTAACATGTTAATGCATTAAATGAGCGACTATCTCGGAATCATTTGGTAATGTTATATGAATATTTGCATAATATCTGATATGTAAATATTCACTTTATCTATCTCAAATTAAAGATAGTACTTCTCCAAATCCTCGTGGCAAAATTCTCTATCATTCCCAGTTCCATCGTGAACAATAGATCGAGTTGAATACTTCCTATGTGGTAACATGGATTTTCATTCAAGCGCGCGTAGTCAGCACACCATAAGTCATTATCATTAGCGTGCTCCTATACTGCTCGGGGGGCTTGCTGCATTTTCACAACGGATCTTTTTTTCAAATTTTGGTGTCGCTGGACAGAATAAGTTCGCAATATAAGTTTTGTTTTACCGAGGAGTCTTCTGTTAAAGTTCTTCCATTGGTGCAACTAATAATGTCATTTAATGTCCAAGTTAAGATCCACTGGAGGGTGCCCTCACAAAATTTGTATGGGGATTTGTATGGTTGTGAGGGTAGCCCTTACAACGAGTTAAAAGATAAACTTTTTCATTTTTTTGAATTAGCGATCAGGCTTCATGAAGTAAATAGACGGTCAGTACCATGGTAAACTGTCCCCTATCGCTAATCGCATCGTTATTTGTCAATTGGAAAAGTTTTAAACATGTTGGTTTCATATTATGTTAATTGAAAGGTACAACGATCGTTGAATGCATTTACCGTGCGGAGCTGGAAAGTATCAAATACCCTAAAGATACGATGCATAGGTTGGTTGAACTGAATACGAGGGAGCAATTCATGAATGTTCTGAAGATTCCAGCAATTCAAAAGATAACCCCTCGAAATTGGAGCCCCCCTCAATAAATCATATGTTGCTTCCTTCATATGCTTTAGTAACATTAGACACACTGGTATACTCTTTAGCTGTCCCGCATTACCCCGGCATCTTTCATCATCATGTCAGCGATATATCATGGCTACACATGCAATCAGCGAGCAATTTGTGTGGGGTTTTAGCTGGGTTTCTGACAGGTTGGTGTTCTGATTGGCTTGGTCGTAAAGGGCTTTTGCTCACCGTTCAATTTATTTCAGTTGTTTGCTGCTTAATGCTTGTTGTTGGTGCATATATTGAAGACTATCATACGTACAGCGTTAGTCTGCTAGCGTCTGCCTTCATTTTCAGAAAGCTCAACAGGTCGTTTTCACTAGTGAGTGCGCTGGTGACAGATGTATCTATCGGGGATGAAGCAAGAAGTCGAAATCTTTCGAACCTAGGTATGTTCGATCAATTATTTGTTATTGTTTTAATTGTATATTCAGGAGCTATATTTGGGCTTGGCTTTAGTCTCGGACCAGCTTTTGGCGGTCTTCTCTCAGTTTATCTAGACACATATGCTGTGTTTTCTGTTGGTTTGCTAGCCGCTTTGACCAATTTAGCAATCATACAGTTCTTCATTGTCGAGAGTCACTCGCATAACTCGAAACCTATTCCATTGAACAGTATTTGGCGAGCATTAAACCATCAGGTCGTGGTACTCTACTTATTTATTCATATGCTGACTTGTACAGGACAAGCTTGTTACATCGCAACTATAGGGATGGTGGCTAGAGACAGATTTCAAATGTCTACTGCTGGCTTTGGTAACCTGGTGTCCTTCTTTGGTCTGTCTTATTCTTTTGCTTTGAAACTCATTGTGCCTAAAATACTTTCATATACCCACGAAAGGAACCTCCTGCATTTCGGTCTATTAGTGACTACACTTGCGCGAGGATATCTTGCAATATGTGATGATGTGATGCACTTGTATCTTGCTCATTTTTTTGTTTCAATAGGATCAGCAAGCTCTAATATAGCTATATACACTGCAATTAGCAAGTACGGCCGTATAAACGATTTATCTGGATCGTTTTTAGGCATCGCAGATAGTATACAACGTTTTTCAGGAGTTCTTTCGCCTCTTATTGTAACTGTATTTCCTATTTATGAAGGAATTTACTCCGGTGCGGTTCTTTCGTGCTTGTTTTACTTCGCCGGCTTCCTCGTCTCCCTGCAATTGCATTCTATTCAATTTTCAAAAGAAACATAACTTTTACAAACGCTAATTAGAATTAAAAATACCCTCTACTTTTGAACGATCCTGGTAGGCAAAAACTTTCCAAGATTACATCCTAAGAAAAGAATTGTAGCCAAGACAGTTGGATGAAGAACGAAATCTCGCAGTTCCTGGTACAATCCCAAAACAAATACAAGACACAAAACACTTGACAGAACAATAATTCCAGTGATCATATTTCGTTTAGAATCATATGCCGCGCCGACGGTTTCATTTACATGTTGGAAGACCGCCAAGTAGTCAAATCCAAATACTTTGAAAAGTGTAAACAGAGCGCCAAGCATCTGCTCATAAAACGAATGGTATCCAGTGGACGTGATGAAATTTGAAACTATCATCAGGAGAGCGATTAATAGGAGAACGGTTTTAATAACTACGTTGTACTTGCGTGGGGTCTGGTTTCGATGATCACGTGATAACATGTCAATCACCTGCAATAGAGTTTCAGTTTGCATATGAAAGTGCTGCCCCCAGCGAGCATTTTCAAAATGCTGTAACCACATTGTGGTTAGTCGCTGTCCGATATGACGTTCGAAGCTCAATGAATCGTGCATGTACTCTAAACCATACACGATGAGGTGAATTAATCCCAGCTTGACTGGAACGTTAAAATAGAAGGAAGCAATTTCTAAACCAGACGGGAAAAACTCATTCGGCTTCAGAGTATCAGGGTCCATCATTGGGAAAACGAAAGACCCAATTACCATCAGTACCAACATCACCGCGAGACCGTACATGTGAATCACAGATAGACGAGGAAATAGCTGCTCGTCCACGAACTCATCCATGCTTTCATAAATACGGGCCAGCAACTTCATAGAATCGACGTCGTGCGTCTTATGGTCTACTACTTTATTGATTCTTGCGATTAGAAAATAATAATAAATTATCTCTGAATCTCAAATAGTGAAAAGTTAGCTGAGGGTTTTGAATTTAACTTATTAAATAATAATCTATTTTGTAAACATTACTCAAAAATGTCAAAAGAGCAGGGCTTGGGTTTTGAAATTCATCATTTGAAAGCAAACATCCTATTTTCTCTTGTTTATGATTCGAGATCAAAAACAATTACCGTAATCCAGTAAACACTCAATTTAAATATCTCTATAGTTCAATGAACCGCCGGATCACAAGGAGGTTCGTGTTGGAGCTGATCTGCTTGTGTAGCCATGATTGCAATGCTTCTTTTCGATTTTCAAGGAAATTTTCATCGTCGTACTGCCACCACCACCCTTTGGGAGGAAATCCTCCTAACTCATTGACCCCTTGGTCTTCTAATTGCCTCTTGAGTAGAACAAAATCACTGTAACGGTGCATCACAATGGTTTCCTGTATTCCCTTCTTAACCAAAAGTTTGTACCAATAAACTGAATCTTGGTGCTTCACAAACTGGTCAATGATAACAGTAAAGAAATTTTCCCCGAATCTGCTGCTCCATTCCTTGGGAGAGAAAAACACCAAGTCCTCACCCATGAACAACTCACGAAACAAAATGAATTTTTTTTTAAATTGGGAGTTTAACTGGCGAATTGAGGCTCCTACCGCAAATGGTAGGAGTATTTGAATTTCATCGTTAGGTTGGATCAAATCATAAACTAGGAGGTAGGTGTAAAGTGTTGCTTGGGATCGAGATGGAAACGAACCCTGAATGGGACGATGGAACAGATCCCGCTTACAATTTTAACGCTCCTATGTTCACAGATTTTGGAGAAGACGACGATATGGGAGATGAATTTGGAGACAATCTTTTGACAGGGCAGCAAGCGATGGAGGGTATACCAGAAGAATGGTTGACCCAAATGAATGCACTTGGTAATAACGATAACGCGAAAGACCGTGTGGTTTCGAACGATAGCAGGTCCAAGATAGTAGAGACTCTGCCTAACAATGAAAACAGTATGAACACGTGGAACGCACCGAGGCCGATTCCTGCCTTCAAAGAGCTGCTTCCTGAAGATGTTAAGGAGGTGACTTCTGAGGCTGTGGAGAAGGAAATTGAAGATGTTAAAGAGGATATTGTTGACGAAATCATCTTGGATGAAATGACTTTTTTGACCAATGATAGTGGCGAGGCCAATATCGTCGATGAAATATGCCTTGAGACTGAAGAAAAAACTGCACAAGAAACTGATCTTTCAGGTGAGACTGGAGCTGTAGCTACTGCTGTTTCTCCTCCTATTCCTCCGAAGAAAAGCGTGCCATCCTACCTTCTGCCCACCGAGGCGTTTCGTGCTCGATCCTCTGTTGATATTGATAGGAAGAAGCATTCTCATAAGCCTGGTGAGCTTACTCACCCTGTGACTCCTTTTCTCGCAACTCGAAATCGCAGTAGAGGAAGTCCTATTCAAAGCAGCACCACTCAAGAACTTGAAGCGATCACAAAGATGCGAAATGACAAGAAATTGGAATTACAGAAACAAAAAGATGTATTCGTCATGAGTAAAAAAGCCCCTGAGCGCAGAAAGGTAGAGCGACAGACGCTCACCCAACCAGTTACTCCGATGTTGAAAGCATCTCATCGACCACGTGCTATAGCAAAAGACGCTGTTCCTAAAAAATCTGAAGAGCAGCGTCATTCTAAACCCATGAAGCTAACCCAACCGAAACCATTCAAGTTGAGAACTGCCGCTAAACCAATAGAAGAGGCTCAAGTAGCTTCTCCTTACGTTTCTCTTGCAGAACAAGTGAATGTATTCCAGAGTAAAACACCACGTCGTTTCCATTCCACGCTGGAAAGGAAACCTGTTGTAACTCATAGTGAACCGAAGCTAACAGAACCCGTGGAATTAAATCTCAGCACGAACACGAGAGTAAGACCTGTATCTGTAATGAGTGCTGATCAAGCTGAGGAACAAATGATGAGTAGCGTTCCTGTTTTCAGAGCTCGTCCATTAAATTCCAAGATCCTTTCAAGTGCCGGAGATCTCGGAGTGCCAAAGGTAGAGAAGAAAGCTCTCTGCGTTCCTCGCGGGTTTAACTTCCGAACAGACTCTCGTAGTCGACGAACCAGGTCCAATTCTATTGACAGTTGCGGATCAGGTAAAACAGAGAGATCCATAACTAGTAGAATGTCGTCTCGTCCAAAGCAG